>Ga0187780_10000048_pt1 | contig 89590 bp, 69 predicted proteins | sample 1015_Q2_SP10_20__FD_132429 | JGI IMG/M metagenome (GOLD analysis project Ga0187780, IMG submission 132429) | Tropical peat soil microbial communities from peatlands in Department of Meta, Colombia - 1015_Q2_SP10_20_MG | ecosystem: Environmental > Terrestrial > Soil > Wetlands > Peat | place...
ATTGACACGGTCAAACAGGCGGAAATGTTTGCCGCGATCCGGGCGGCGTACAACATTCCCCGGGACGAAGCTCTCAAGCTGCGTGACTTCCCCACGCTGGGCCACGTGATCAAATTTGCGCAGGAGCGGTCAGGATCGGCTCCACGGCCCCTTTCCGTCTCCCCCGCGATCCCCCGGAAGACTGAGGCACTCCAGGCAAAGAGCGCTGTATCCCCACCCTTGCCGTCGGCACTCGCTCCAGCCCGCCCCGCCCTTGCCGGTTTCGAGGCTGCCAATTGTATGCCCCGCCGCGTGCCCGTACCCAGCTTGCGTCCGCCGATCGCACTATGTAAGCCAACCGGCGTGACCCTGGGAGCTCATCGCCGCGTTCTGATCATGGCGGACCACAATGGAGTCGCGAAGGCGCTGGCGCAACGATTGGAGACAAGAGGTGTGGAGGTCTTCCTTATTGACGATGCTCCGGGCAGCCAGCAGTTGGCCGATCGGCTACAGAACTGGCTGGCCGCCGGCCCGGTTCACGGAATCTTTTGGTTGCCCGCGCTTGATCACGAAGGAAACCTTCACGACCTGAGCCCCTCCGCCTGGCGAGAAGCGGTACGCGTGCGCGTCAAGTTGCTTTACACCACCATGCGCGCTCTCTACGAGCACGTGGCAGCACCGGGCACGTTTCTGGTCGCCGCGACGCGGCTCGGCGGACAGCACGGCTACGATGCACCAGGAGCACTCGCGCCCCTTGGTGGCGCCGTAGTCGGGTTCGTTAAAACCTACAAGCGCGAGCGCGTGGACGCTGTCGTTAAGGCGGTCGATTTTGAACCACAACGCGAGGCGGCAGAAGTTGCCGAAGCCCTCATCGACGAATGCCTGCGCGATCCCGGTGCAATCGAGATCGGCTACAAGGATGGTCAGCGCTGGACGGTTGGCCTGGAGGAACAGTCCGCCAACAACGGGCAACCCGGTCTGACCCTGGACGAGCACACGGTCTTTCTAATCACAGGCGCGGCGGGAAGCATCGTCTCGGCCATCACTGCTGATCTGGCGACCGCGTCCGGAGGAACCTTCTACCTCCTCGATCTGGTACCTGAACCTGATCCTTCTAGTCCCGATCTCAAGCGTTTCGTGAGTGACAAAGAGGGTCTTAAGCGGGATCTGTTCGCCAGAATCCAGGCGCGGGGCGAGCGGGCCACGCCCGCGCTGGTCGAAAAGGAGCTGGCGGCGCTGGAACGTGCGCAAGCGGCGCAAGCCGCGATCGACGCCGTGCGCGCGGCCGGTGGCACAGTGCACTACTTCAGTGTCAACTTGACCGATGCGGACGCGGTATCCCAAGTCATCGACCAGGTGCGCCAACGCAGTGCACGCATCGACGTGCTGTTGCACGCCGCCGGCATCGAGCGGAGTCACATTTTGCCGGACAAGGACCCTCAGGAATTTGATCGGGTCTTTGACGTCAAGACTGACGGCTTCTTCAACCTCCTGCACGCCATCGGGGACATGCCGCTTGGCGCGACCGTGGCGTTCAGCTCGATTGCCGGCCGATTCGGCAACGCCGGGCAGACCGATTACAGTTCTGCCAACGATCTACTATGCAAAATCACCTCGGGCTTCCGTAACATCCGCCCTGCAACCCGCGGGATCGCCATCGACTGGACGGCCTGGGGTGGGTTCGGCATGGCCACCAGGGGCTCGATCCCGAAGATGATGGAGATAGCCGGCATCGACATGCTGTCCCCCGAAGCCGGCGTCCCCCTGATCCGTCGGGAACTTACCTCGGGAGACACCCGCGGAGAAGTCGTCATCGGTCAGAGTCTCGGGGCTCTATTGCAGGAATGGGATGCCACCGGCGGGCTGGATACCAAGGCGGTTGAAGCGGCAAGCGAACACCTGGTCGCGGTACCCGGCCCCATGATCGGCCGCCTCGCGGGCCTGGGCCTTCACCGCGGCATCACCATCGAGACGACGCTGGACCCAACGGTCCAGCCCTTCCTGCATGATCATCGAATCGACGGCACACCCGTGTTGCCCGGGGTCATGGGCATCGAGGCCTTTGCCGAAGCCGCCCAGTACCTGCTTCCCGGCTGGCATGTCGAGGCGTTGGAGGATGTGAACTTCCTCGCGCCCTTCAAGTTCTACCGGAATGAGCCGCGAAGAGCGAGCATCGAGGCCACCATTCATCCGCATCGAGACGCCTTGGTGGCCGATTGTCGATTGACCGGGCGCCGGGAGCTCCCCAACCAGGCGGAAGCGCAGATCACCGAACACTTCACAGCGCGTGTGCGACTGGGTAGAAGGCCGGCTGAGGCAATAACGGCACCGACACTGGGCACACCTGCCGGATCCGTCGTCGAAGCCGCTGACATCTATCGCCTCTACTTCCATGGTCCGGCCTACCGGGTGCTGGAACGTGCGTGGTGGGATGGAAATCGCATTGTCGGACTCATGGCTCAGAACTTGGGTAGCAATCATTACCCGCCTGAACTGCCGACACTCATGGCGCCCCGGCTGATCGAGCTGTGCTTCCAAACCGCCGGGCTCTGGGAAATGGGCGTGCAAGGTCGGCTGGGTCTGCCGCAGCGGGTCGGTCGGGTCTCCGTGTTACGGGCGCCGGATCTGGTCGAGGGCCGGCTGTATGCCGTGGTTATGCCTTGTCCCCATCAAGCGAGCTTTGATGCTGAGGTTGTAGACACGAGAGGGAACTGCTACTTGCAGTTGCGGGGTTACTCCACTGTAGGACTGCCGGATGCGGTTGATGCCGAGCCGCTGAAAGCACTGCAAGCTCTTATGTCAGACGAAGTTGTCACCGCGGCGTGACCGGAATGCGACTCACCCGCTGGTCTGCCGATCGGAGTGCTTATGCAACATGAATTTCAACGCGTGGCGATCGTTAATCGCGGCGAAGCGGCCATGCGCTTCATCCACGCGGCGCGTGAGTTCAACCAGGAACATGGCACGTCCCTGTGCACCATTGCTCTCTTCACCGAGCCCGACCGCCACGCCATGTTTGTTCGTGAGGCGGATGAAGCGGTGTGCCTTGGCCCGGCGCAGGTCTTGGATCCCAACACGCAGCAGCCCAAAAGCAGCTACGTTGATTATGGACGCATTGAGCGGGCCCTGTTGGCCGCGCGCACGGAAGCGGTATGGGTAGGATGGGGATTCGTGGCCGAGCACGCTGCCTTCGCGGATCTTTGCCGCAGCCTCGACCTGGTGTTTATCGGCCCCGATGGCAACGTGATGCGGCGGCTGGGCGACAAGATCTCGTCGAAGCTCCTGGCTGAGGAGGCGCAGATACCGGTAGCACCCTGGAGCGGCGGGCCTGTAGAAACAATTGAGGACGCTGCTCGCCATGCGGAGCGCCTGGGCTATCCCCTCCTGATTAAGGCCACGGGCGGAGGCGGCGGCCATGGAATTCGCCGGGTTCGTTCGGCGGACCAACTTCCCCAGGCCTTCGAGAGCGCGCGTGCTGAAGCCTTCAAGGCCTTCGGTGACCCAACGGTTTTCATGGAACAACTGGTCGAGGGCGCCCGCCACGTCGAAGTCCAGATCATCGCGGACCACTACGGCACGACCTGGGCGGCCGGGGTGCGCGATTGCACGATTCAGCGCCGTCACCAGAAGATTCTCGAAGAGGCTCCGTCCCCTGCGCTTACTCGGGAACAGGACCAATCGTTGCGGGCGGCGGCGGTGCGCCTGAGTCAGGCCGCGTCTTACCGCAGCGCCGGCACGGTGGAATTTCTCTACCAGCCCGAGAACCAGAGCTTCTGGTTCATGGAGATGAACACCCGGTTGCAGGTGGAACACCCGGTGACGGAATGCACCACCGGGCTCGACCTTGTCAAGCTGCAGATTTACATCGCGCGCGGTGGTCGTCTAGAGGGTGAGGCACCCGGCACAAACGGTCATGCCATTGAAGTCCGGCTGAATGCCGAGGATCCGCACAACAGTTTCGCGCCCGCTCCAGGCATGATCGAGCGCTTCAGGATTCTGACAGGACCGGGCGTACGGGTCGACACCGGGGTGGCCGAAGGGGATGCCATCCCGGTCGAGTTCGATTCCATGATCGCGAAGATCATCGCCTACGGGCAGAACCGGAGGGAAGCGCTCTCACGTCTGCAACGGGCGCTGCGCGAAAGCGTGGTTGTCATAAAAGGCGGCGCCAGCAACAAGGCTTTCCTGCTGGAGTTGGTGAAACGACCCGAGGTGCAATGTGGAGACGTGCACATCGGCTGGATGGATCACTTGGCCGCTTCCGGCGAACATCTTTCCCGGACCTATGGCGATGTGGCTTTGGTGCAAGCTGCGATCGAAGCCTACAACGCGCAGTTGGCGGTGGAGCAGGCCCGCTTCTACGCGTCCGCCATCCGTGGTCGGCCTCAAGTGCGGATTGAGATAGGACGGACCGCGGAACTACGGTATCGTGGCCATTCCTATTCGCCGAAGACGTACCGCCTCGGTCCCCGGCAATACCGCATTGAAGTGGACGGATCGCGCATCCATGCCCACCTGGATCACCTGGGCCAGTTTGAGTACTGGCTCACCGCCTTCGGGCGGCGTTTCCGGGTTGTCTCGGTGGCGCATGGCTTGAGTTACCACATTGACGTGGATGGTGTGTCGCACCAGATTGACCGCGATGATGGAGGCATGGTTCACGCGCCCGCCCCAGCGGTCGTGGTCTCCATCGGCGTTAAACCGGGAGACCTGGTGTCCGCCGGAGACCGCCTGATCGTGCTGGAAGCGATGAAGATGGAAATGCAAGTTGTCGCCCCATTCGCGGGGAAAGTTCGGCACGTGATGACCATGCCGAATGTGCAGGTCGAGACCGGAGCCCCCCTGCTGCAAATTGAACCGGAAGTCGGCAGCGATGCGGGGGCCGCAGCGGAGCGCGTCGTGTTCGGCGCGTCCCACCCCGGCGGTAATGAGGAAGCCCTCTCCGCGAGCAGCCGCCAGAGCCTGGAGGAACTGCGCCAGTTGATGCTCGGTTTTGACGTGGACCCAGCACACAGTACGCGGCTGCTCGCCGAATGGATCAAGAATTGCCCCGCGAACAGCGACGAGATTCGAGAGGCCGAGGACGAGATCCTCGACATTTTCGTGGACATCTGCTCTTTGTTCCAGCGTGACCCGCAGGTCAACTTTCAGACCAGCGGCGAGGAGCCAAGTGCTGAGGCCTATCTGCATTCCTACTTGCGGATGCTGGAGACCGGTGGCGAGGGACTTCCCCCGGCTTTTGTCGCTGCCCTTCGCCGCGCCCTGTCGCATTACGGCGTCGAAACCTTGGATCGATCGCCGCAGCTGGAAGAAAGCCTGCTGTGGATCTACAAGTCACACCAGCGGGTCGAACAGCAGATTGCCCCGGTTCTGGGAGTGCTGGAACGGCGTCTGCAGCCGGTTCCGATCCTGGCTCCGCAGGCGCAGCAAGCCTGGCGCACCCTCCTCGACCGTATGATCACGGTAAGCACCGGGCAGTTTCCGGCCGTCAGCGACCTGGCTCGGGAGGTGCGCTATCGGTATTTTGATCAGCCGCTGTTTGAGCAGGCGCGCAAGCAAGTCTATGAGCAGGTGGAGAAACAGCTTGCCTACCTGGCCGCGAACCCGGATGCCACGGACCGCCACGAGCGTGCGCGTGCGCTCGTGGAATGTCCGCAGCCCTTGGTGGCCCTGCTTTCCGCCCGCTTCGCGGCGGCCGATCCGACCATGCGTAAGTTGATGTTGGAGGCGATTACCCGGCGATACTATCGCATCCGGGCGCTCGAAAACTTCCGCATTCTGGCAGGGGACGGACAGTGCTTCGCAGCCGCCGAATACGATCATGAAGGCAGGCACATCCATGTCTTCACCACGCACACGGAGTACGAGCGGCTTTCCGAGGCGATCCACGCCTTGTCTCCTCTGATCGCCGAAGTGCCCGCGGATCACGACGTCGTCATCGACTTCTATGCCTGGCATTGCGGACGCATGGGCGATCCCGAGTCTACACAAGAAGAAATTCACGCCGTACTCAACCAGGGGGGCTTGCCTCGGCCCATCTGGCGCATCGCAGTGGAGGTAGCAGGCCCCCTCCAGGCCCAGGGCGCCGCCGGGATGCAGCACTTCACCTATCATCCCGGCGGCAACGGATATGAAGAGGACAAGCTGCTGCGCGGAATCCATCCGATGATGGCCAAACGGCTGTATCTCTGGCGTCTTCGCAACTTCAACATCGAGCGGCTCCCCTCGGTGGAAGACGTCTACCTGCTGCACGCAATCGCCCGCGACAATCCCAAGGATGAGCGGCTGATCGCGTGCGCCGAGGTGCGTGATGTAACCCCGGTCCGCGATGAAGCAGGCCGCATCGTGCAATTACCGCACCTGGAGAGCATGTTGACAGAAGCCGTAGCCGGCATGCGGCTGTTCCAGTCGCGGCGTCCTCCCAACCAGCGCCTCCAGTGGAACCGGATACTGCTGTACGTGTGGCCCCCGCTCTACCTCGATCGCAGCGAGTTGCAGGATATTGCGGCCAGACTGGCGCCTGCGGCTGAAGGTCTGGGGCTGGAACAGGTCGTGGTACGCGCCCGCATACCCAACCCGGCCACTGGGGAACTGCGCGACATGGTGGTGCGCATTTCGAGCCCCGCCGGACGGGGCCTGCTCATCACTTTCCGGCCCGCGGATAAACTGCAGTCCATCCGCTCGTTACCCGAATACGACCAGAAGGTTGTCCGCATGCGCCAACGCGGACTCATCTATCCGTACGAAATCATCAAAATGCTCACTCCCGCGGAGAAACACACGCACGCGGACTTCCCCCCCGGCGACTTCCTCGAGTATGATCTCGATTCTGACGGTCGTCTGGTTCCCACCGAACGCCCCTACGGCCAGAACAAGGCCAACATCATCGTGGGCATCATCCGTAATTTCACAGCCCGGTATCCCGAGGGCATGGCTCGCGTCATGCTGCTGGGCGATCCCAGCAAGGACTTGGGCGCGCTTGCTGAACCGGAATGCCGGCGCATCATCGCCGCCCTGGACCTTGCCCAGGAGATGGGCGTGCCCCTGGAGTGGTTCCCCATCTCCGCGGGCGCCAAGATTTCCATGGACAGCGGCGTGGAGAACATGGATTGGATCGCTCGCGTTCTGCGTCGTCTGGTGGAGTTCACCCAGGCGGGCGGTGAAGTAAACCTCGTCATCAATGGAATCAACGTGGGGGCGCAGCCCTACTGGAACGCTGAGGCCAGCATGCTCATGCACACCCGCGGAATTCTGGTCATGACGCCGAAAGCGGCGATGGTGCTGACCGGCAAACGTGCGCTCGACTACTCCGGCGGCATTTCGGCCGAAGACAATCAGGGCATTGGCGGTTACGACCGCATCATGGGCATCAACGGCCAGGCGCAATACTGGGCCCGCGACATTGACGAGGCCTGCCTTATTCTCTTCCGTCACTATGAGTACACCTACGTGGCGCCGGGTGAGCGCTTCCCGCGGCGCGCGGAAACCTGCGACCCCATCGACCGCGACGTGCAAGCGTACCCTCACGGAAACGGGGAGGAAGGTTTCACTCGGGTGGGCGACATACTGTCGGAGGTGACCAACCCCGGGCGCAAGAAGTCCTTCGACGTTCGCACCGTGATGATGGCGACCATTGATCAGGATCGCATTCCACTCGAACGCTGGGCCGGCATGCGGGCAGCGGAGACGGCGGTGGTCTGGGATGCGCATCTGGGGGGCTATCCGGTTTGCCTCATCGGCATCGAATCCCGGCCGGTGCCGCGCCTGGGATTCGTGCCCGCCGACGGGCCAGACCAGTGGTGCGCGGGGACGTTGTTCCCGCAATCCTCGAAGAAGGTGGCGCGCGCCATCAACGCCGCCAGTAATGTCCGTCCGGTAGTCTTGCTGGCCAACCTCTCCGGCTTTGATGGCTCGCCTGAGTCCATGCGCAGATTGCAGCTTGAATACGGCGCCGAAATCGGCAGGGCCGTGGTGAATTTCAAAGGTCCGATTGTGTTTTGCGTAATCTCCCGCTATCACGGCGGGGCTTATGTGGTTTTCTCCCGAGCCCTGAACGAAAATCTCGAAGTGGCTGCCTTGGAGGGTACCTACGCCTCCGTGATTGGCGGCGCTCCGGCAGCGGCCGTGGTCTTCGCCGGTGAAGTGGAAGCTCGCGCCCGCAAAGACCCGCGCCTCCAGGAACTGACGCAAGCGATTGCCAAGGCCGAGGGGGCGGACAAAGGGCGCCTGCGTGCCCGCTGGGATGAACTCTTCAAAGCCGTGCACTCGGAGAAACTGGGCGAGATGGCGGCTGAGTTCGACCGCGTGCACAGCGTGCAACGAGCCCGCGATGTGGGCGCGCTGCACCATATCATTCCGCCCTCGAACCTGCGGCCGTATCTCATCCACGCGATTGAGCGGGGAATGGCAAAAGAACTGCAAACTCAGGCCGAGAAGCCGGAGGTCGTGGCGGCTGAGGCCGCCTGACGTGGCGAAGGCGGTTGGATGGACGTCTACTGGCTGGAACAGAGCGAAGCGGATGTGCCAAAGGAGGACAATTGGCTGAGCGCAGGTGAGGCCACCTGTCTGAGCGGCATGCGCTTTGTCAAGCGCCGCACCGACTGGCGACTGGGGCGCTGGACAGCGAAACAGGCCTTGGCCGCCTGCTTGCACATACCCAACCGTCCTTCAGCCCTGGCGGAAATCGAAGTGCGCGCGGCACCGTCCGGCGTCCCTGAGGTCTTTGTCGCCAACCAGCCAGCCGCCCTCTGCGTGTCGCTTAGCCACCGCGCCGGTTGGGCGGCATGCTCCCTCGCGCGCACCCCTGTAGACCTGGGTTGCGATCTGGAAACGATCGAACCGCATGGTCAGGCTTTTGTCGCCGACTATTTCACGGCCGAAGAACAGTCGCGGATCGCCCAGGTGTCCGCCTCCGACCAGCCTCGACTTGTAGCCCTGCTTTGGAGCGGGAAAGAAAGCACTCTCAAAGCCTTACACACCGGCCTTCGACTCGATACTCGGTCGGTCGTCATCCACCCGGGCGGCACCTCATTCCATGTCCATGGTTGGCAGCCGCTCGAAGTTCGCTGCGCAAATGCTCGAGTCTTCCACGGTTGGTGGCGATGTGCCGACAGCTTTGTGCGGACCGTGGTCGCAGCTCCGCCTCCGTCTCCGCCGACCCTCCTAGAAGTCCCGCACCTGAGCGGTGCCGCAACGCATTCGTGAAGCCTCACCCCTTGGCTAACAGCGGATGAACCTCGCCTGCCGCGGCGGGGCGGCGGTTGCCTTGCTTGACGGTAACCGGGTCGAGGAAGGCCATCATGTTACGCAGGAGCGCTCCGACGCGCTCAATCTCGTGCTCCTGCTCACGCTGGCGTGTTGCTTCAAACCACTTCCTTCCCGACTCGTTCTCGGCAATCCACTTTCGAGCGTAGCTTCCGTCCTGGATCTCCCGCAAGATCTGCCGCATCGTCTGCCGGGTCTGCTCCGTGATGATTCGCGGCCCGGCAGTGTAATCGCCGTGCTCAGCTGTGTCACTGACGGAATAGCGCATGTAATTGAGACCGCCGCGATACATCAGGTCCACGATCAGCTTCAATTCGTGCATGCATTCGAAGTAGGCGATCTCCGGCTGGTAGCCCGCTTCCACCAGCGTTTCGAATCCGGCTTTGACCAAGGCGCTTACTCCTCCACAGAGAACAGTTTGTTCGCCGAAGAGATCGGTCTCGGTTTCCTCAGCAAAGGTGGTTTCGATCACGCCTGCACGGGTTGCACCCAGCCCCTTGGCATACGACAGAGCCAACTGCCTTGCGGTTCCGCTGGCATCCTGATGCACCGCCAGCAGGGCTGGGGTGCCACCCCCTTCGAGGAACACTTCGCGCACGCGATGTCCGGGGGCCTTGGGGGCAATCATGGAAACATCCACGTAGGAAGGAGGGGTTATGGTGCCAAAGCGAATGTTGAACCCGTGGGCAAACATCAGCGTCTTTCCGGCCGTTAGATGCGGTGCAATCTCCTGCCGGTAGACGGACGGCTGGGCCGTATCCGGCACCAGGATCATGATGACGTCGGCCCAGGAGGCAGCGCTTGCAACCGGCGTTACGGTCAGCCCCTGCGCCTGCGCTTTGGCGCGAGATTCGCTCTCCGGAGCCAGGCCCACTCGAACCTGCACGCCGCTGTCCTTCAGGTTGAGCGCGTGGGCATGTCCCTGAGAGCCGTACCCGAGGATGGCCACTTTCTTGTCGAGGATCAGCGCCAGATCCGCCGCACTGTCGTGAAACATGTTCGCCATGAGCATTCCTTTCAAAGCGGGTTTCTAAACCGAGTATTGAACATCGTCGTCTGCTGCCATCTGGGAAAGCGTGTTCGCCGTTGTCACCGCCGAAGAACATTTGGCGCCACGCCGCATGGCGACGATGCCGGTGCGCACCATTTCCAGTACGCCATAGGGGCGCAGCACCTCCAGCAGGCCATCAATCTTGTCTTCGCCGCCGGTGATTTCGATGATGAGAGATTCGGGTGCAACGTCCACCACGCGCGCCCGGAAAACGCTGGCCAGTTCGAGCACGTGCGAGCGGGCCTCGTGCGTGGCCGCCACCTTGATCATCGCCAGGTCGCGCACGATGGCCGGCTCGTTGGTGATGTTTTCCACCAGCAGCACATTCACCAGTTTGTAGAGGTTGGCCTCGATGCGGCGCGCCTGATCCAGGTCAGCATCGACGGTGATGGTCATGCGCGAAACCTCCGGCTTTTCCGTCCGCCCCACCGTCAGCGAGTCAATGTTGAAGGCACGGCGTCGAAACAAAGACGCCACCCGAGTCAACACGCCTGGCTTGTTTTCCACGTAGACCACGTATGTGTTCAGCATAGGGTTGATTTACTCGTCCGCAGCGGTCTCCACGATGGGGCTGGGCCGCCGGATCATTTCATGCAGGGAGGCGCCCGCCGCCACCATGGGGTAAACCGTGTCTTCCTGCTCCACCTGGAAATTGATCAGCACCGGCCCCGGGTGCTGCCGGGCCGATTGCACCGAGGGCACTACCTGAGAACGCTGGGTCACGGTCGCATTCCGGATCCCGTAAGCCTCCGCTATCTTTGCGAAATCCGGGTTCAGCAGCGGTGTGGCCTGATAGTTGCGCTCGTAAAAGAATTCCTGCCACTGGCGCACCATGCCGAGATAGCCGTTGTTGACAATCGCAATATTGATTTTCAGGTTCTCCTGCACCAGGGTGGCGAGTTCAGGCATGGTCATTTGAAAGCCGCCGTCGCCAACCACAACCCAGACTTCCGCGTCGGGACGGGCCACCTTGGCTCCGATGGCCGCGGGCAGGGCAAATCCCATGGTGCCCAATCCTCCGGAGGTGATCAGCGAACGGGCCTGCTCGTGCTTGTAGTACTGCGCTTCCCACATCTGGTGCTGGCCCACGTCGGTGACGACCACGGTGTTGCTATCTCGCGTCTCTCGCCAAAGGTCGTTGATGACGTGCGCAGCGTAGAGATGCCCATTGTCTGGGAGGTTCTGAATGTCGCGGACCGCCGACTGGCCTTTGAGCCCGTCAATGAAATCCAGCCACTCGCTGCGGTTGATGGATTCGATTTTCGGCGACAACTCGCGCAATACTTCCCGCAAATCACCCACCAGCGCCACATCCACTTTGACGTTCTTGTTAATCTCCGCCGGATCGATCTCTACATGTATCTTTTTGGCATTGGGGGCATAGGTCTTCAGGTTTCCCGTTACGCGATCATCGAAACGCATACCCAAAGCGATCAACAGGTCGGCTTCCTGGATGGTGTGGTTGACCCAGGCTTCTCCATGCATTCCCATCATGCCGAGGTTCAGCGGATGAGACGCCGGCAACGCGCCCAGACCGAGCAGGGTGAGGGCCACCGGGATGCCAGCGCGTTCCACCAGGTCACGCACCTCCCGCATGGCTCCGGAAACAACCGCGCCATGGCCCAGGAGAATCAAGGGCCGCTTCGAGTTGTGAATCAGCTCAAGCGCCTGTTCATATTCTCGGGCGGCGGGAGAAAGATCGGGGCGATATCCCGGCAATTGCGGCTTCGCACCCTCCCAGTCGAACGGGCAAGCTGACTGCTGCGCATCCTTGGTAATGTCCACCAGAACCGGCCCCGGCCGTCCCGACCGCGCCACATAAAATGCTTCGCGCAGGGTGCGGGCTAACTCCTCGGCGTGCGTCACCAGGTAATTGTGCTTGGTAATCGGGAGAGTGATTCCGGTAATATCGGTCTCCTGAAATGCGTCCGAGCCGATCAACTTGCTCCCCACCTGGCCAGTAATACAAACAATCGGAGAGGAGTCCATCATGGCGGTGGCTATGCCTGTCACCATGTTGGTCGCTCCCGGTCCGGAGGTGGCCACGGCGACGCCGACCTGCCCGCTGGCGCGTGCGTAGCCGTCAGCCATGTGCGTCGCACCCTGCTCATGACGTACCAGCACGTGATGAATCCGGCTGTGCTTGAGCGCATCGTAGGCCGGCAGGATGGCGCCTCCCGGATAGCCGAAGACATGGGTCACACCTTCGCGTTCCAGGCATTCCCAAAGAATCTGCGCTCCCGTCTTCATCATCCGATCCCTTCTCCTTTGCCCTGCCTGGTCCCGAACTGCACTGCTGTTGTCCAGGTCACACGCCCCAGAGATAATCTTCCTGCTGCTCGCCTTCGTGACTAGTGGCCATTGCGGTTCGAGTGCTGCCCTCACCATTTGCCGGACGCACAATCGAGACCGGAAGCGCCTCGCCTTGGCCTACCGGGGAACTGCGCGATGGCTCGGGTGGGTGGAGCGGAGACCAGCGCTCCGAGCGCACCTGCCGGACCAGGGCTGTAACGTGACTATTGTCCACCGCCTTGACCTGGTCGGCCAGGGCGAGGAAGCGGCGATAGACGCCATCCAGTTCGTGGCGGTCTAGTCGGAAGCCCAACTGCTCGCAACGCAAGCCGAGTGCATGGCGTCCGGAGTGTTTGCCCAGCACCAATCGCGTGCACGGAACTCCAACGGACTGCGGTGTCATGATCTCGTAGGTCAAGGGATTCTTGATCATACCGTCCTGGTGAATACCCGCTTCGTGTGCGAAAGCATTACGTCCGATGATGGCCTTATTGGGCTGCACCGGCACCCCGGTGATTTCAGTCAGCAACTGGCTTGCGGGAAAGAGTTGCTCGCTGACCACCATGGTACGGTAAGGATAACGGTCCGGTCGCACCCGCATCGCCATCACGAATTCTTCCAGCGACGCATTCCCGGCACGCTCCCCAATGCCATTGACGGTACATTCCACTTGTCGTGCCCCGGCACCTACGGCGGCCAGGGAGTTCGCAACCGCCAGACCGAGGTCGTCATGGCAGTGCGCCGAGATAGTAACTTGCTCGATCCCACGCACCCGCCGCCGCAGCATCTGAAGCAGTTCGGCGAACTCTGCAGGAACCGCATATCCCACGGTATCAGGAATATTGACTGTGGTCGCCCCCGCTTCGATCACCGCTTCCAGCACCTGGCAAAGAAAGTCCGTGTCCGAGCGGGTGGCGTCTTCCGGCGAGAATTCTACGTCTTCGCACAGCGACTTGGCCAGGCGTACGGCATCGCGCGCGCTCTCCACACACTCCCGGCGCGAAATTTTAAGCTTGTGTTGGAGGTGAATGTCGGAAGTGGCCAGGAAAGTATGGATACGTGGCCGAGCGGCTAGCTTGACGGCCTGCCAGGCGCGTTCAATGTCATCCCGACAACAGCGCGCCAGGACCGCAATTACGGGCCGGCGAATGTCGCCGGCTACAGCCTGAACCGACTGAAAGTCGCCATCCGAAGAAACGGGAAACCCCGCTTCGACGACATCCACGCCCAAGCGGTCGAGCTGGTACGCCAGGCGCAGTTTTTCCGCTGCCGTCATGCTACAGCCCGGCGACTGCTCCCCGTCCCGCAGGGTTGTGTCGAATATTCTTACCTGCTCTCGTTCTGACACGTTGCTCCTCCTGGCCGGACAATCGAGCCCCCCGGTGAACGGCGGGGTCTCGAAGGCTTCTGGCCACTAAAAAGTGAAAGGGCCATCGTCCTCTGGTGGATGATGGCCCTTGCGGAAACCTGTTAGGCTACGTCTTTTGCCGCTTTATCATCCACCGCGTCTTAGAGGTGCAAGCACCAGGCCAGGAATGGCCACTCTAAGGGCGAGCAGACGCAGTCGCACCTCCCCTGAAGTCGCGTTGGTTGCCGATAGCTTCATTTGGGACAACAATATCCTACCTCTTGCCTTTGTTCCGCACTCTAGATCAGCGAGGAAGAGTCTGTCGAATTCAAATTTCCGCGCCTTCGAATCAGTTTCTTCGATAGCTCTCGCATCGCCCTCATACCATGTGGCTCGTATGTTGGCGCCCACTACGGACTTAGAGACCCAGTAGGCATGCGCTCTGCGCCCAACCCCGTCGTGCACAGGGGGAAGAAGCGGAACGGATTTTGGCTGGCCGAGTGGCCACGGCCCCTGAGCCTACGAGACAAGCGCCACTCCGGTCACGGGAGCAAGAAACCCCTCAGGTCCCAGGTACCACAGCCCCGGATTGTCTATTCAGCCTTAATGGGAGAGTCATCGAGCAGCCGAAGTAGCCAACCTGGACCAGGCTCCAAAAGCCTACGCAAAGTCATTTCTCGCAGGTCCAAAGAAAAATCTAGCGGACCGGCCCCATGTTGAAGGTGACCTTAACGGAGCGGTCGGAGTTCATGATGACGCCACACGAGCTGACGCCGAGACAGGCCCTGCCGGCGAACGTCGAGCCGGCGGCTGCGTTTGCTACCAGCGTGACCGTCGTATTGCTGGCAAGGAATTTGGAGTCAACGCTGTGGCAAAGAGCCTTGTCATCTTCCTCGCTGGTCGTCTAGGCAGCCGCCTTGGAACCGTTGAACATGGAGGGACGGGCTCTCGGGAGAGAACCGGCAAAACGCGCAGCTTAGTGCCAGTAACGAGGCCCGCCCCAGACGGTTCGCTGCGAACCACCAGTCTGCTCTCGAACTCACCTAGTCTTTGGGATGAATTCTTCGGGCCGTCGCAGTCAACACAAAACCTGGGGTGGTAAAGACCGCGCCAGCGCCGTTGGCATTATCGGTCCACACCAAATTCACAGTTGACGTGCGCGTGTCCGGTTGTACCAGCACGGTGAAGCTGCCGGTACAGTCCGGATTTACGGTGTATGTCCCCGAGTAAGTCTCATCCAGAGCGCTGCCGGCAACGACGCGGGTTTGGGTCCCGCTGACGTTCCCGTTCCGGTCAAAGGTGATCCTGCCTGCTGCCGCGGCCGGAACGAATGCTCCGGTCGGAGTAGCGACAAATCCAGCGGTGGTGTAGCCGTAACTTCCGGCCACACGAGCGAACGAACATGGCTCCGCCTGCGCCGGCAGGGTTGCCGCCAGACACAGCGCGAGGCCAGAAGCAAGTAGAGTTGCGGTTGCGAGTAAACGGTGTTTCATGTTTCCTTTCCTCCTAACGACGGTTGACAGTTGCACTCGATACCCGTGCCCTGTATGCGAAAGTTGAAATGCGATTCTTCCTTGGTTCGCCATGCCCAAAACCTAGGTCACACACCCGCCGCCAACCAACCTCGCGATTCTCTGCTCCGCTCACTGAAATCCGTCAATGCCCAGCATCTCTTCTGTTTCACCTCTGCCCTTATGGCGCTATCTCATTGACAGCGCGGCGAGTTAGGCGATCGTCTCTCCTTGTTCAGTTTCGGTGGTAGACTTCCCGGAACCTGACTTGGGGTGGCCGGCGTGGGGGATGTGCAGCCTAACGGTTCGGTGGTTCGCTTTAGCGTCTTCGAACTTGACCTGCGCGCTGGAGAACTCCGTAAGCAGGGCGTCAGGATCAAGCTACAGGAACAGCCCCTCCAAATTCTCCAGATTCTGCTGGAGCGACCCGGCGAGTTGGTTACGCGGAAGGAACTGCAGAGGCGTGTCTGGCCGGCTGACACTTTCGTCGATTTCGATCACGGACTTTACAACGCCATTAAGAAACTGCGCGAGGCTCTGGGAGACGAATCCGCTACACCCCGCTTCATCGAGACCCTCCCCAAGCGGGGGTACCGATTCATCGGAAATTTAAACGAAAACGGCAGTACGGGTTCCGTCCGTGAAACCGGGACAGCAGAAGGCGTGCCGACCTCGTCTTTCGTTCACCGGCTCTGGAAAATTCATGCGCTAGTGGCGATGGTACTCATAGTCGGTGCACTCGCTGTCCTTCGGTTCCCTATGATGGTCCAACCGACGTCTGCTTTAAGCCGCTCTCAGCCACCCAAGTCCAATGCTCGAGAAGATTGTCTTGAGGGGCGCTACCATGCGGATCAGGCTTACGAAGCGGTTGTATTCAAGTCTGGGAGCATGAAAAAAAGTGAAGACGAATTTGCCAAAGCTGTTCTTTTTCTGGAACGGTCCATTGAGGAAGATCCGAGCTACGTTCCCGCCTATCTCGGATTGGCCAAGGCGGTTATGGGAGAGCCACCGCATGTCGATCTTGCTCCCAAAGCGCGGGCCGCGTTGATAAAGGCCTTGGCTCTCGATGAAGGTAATCCAGAGGCTCATCTGCTGATGGCCAACTACCTATGGTTCAAGCTTGAGGGTGGATGGGATGAACCAGAGAATCACTACAAGAAAGTGATCGAATTGCGCCCGGATTTCGCCGCAGGCCACGAGGCCTACGCTGAATTCCTCGACGACCTCGGGCGATTCGAAGCGGGGATGAAGGAGCATCAGAAGGCACAAATGCTGGATCCGGATACAGATTATCTGAGTTTATCTCCGCTGACGCCCCGTGCACTCCAACTGGAACGGGCACGAAACTACATGCGGGTGAATTCTCCCAGCGGTGCCGATTATTGGACGCGTGGCGAACTGGAATTCGAAGCAGGTCAATATTCCGATGCCGTCGAGGATTGGACCACGGTAGCGCGGATTTACGGTTGGAATGAGGAGGCAGAAGCGTGGGAGCGCGCATATGCGAGAGGAGGGTCGCAGGCTCTGATCGCAGAGGTGCTAAGGGTTGTCGATGGAGTTGCACGAGAGCGCTATTTCCCCAGAGACATGATCATTGATGTCCACCGATATGCGAGGGATCGGGATGGGACGCTGGCTTGGCTGGCGACTGCCGCCAAAGAACTCAACCCCGTGGTTCATCACCTGCGATCCGACCACCGATGGGATCCCTACCGCTCCGATCCCAGATTTCAAGCGATCGCCAGACAGGAGGTTGGGCTACCCTAGCGGCTTCAGTTACACCACCTCGCGGCCAAGTGGAGGGGGGAGTCACTCGTTCTCTCAGCTTCACTCTGGGAGCCCCGCGGAGTGTGGAGTTCGGTCTTAGCATTCCGAAGCCGTGTTCTCGAGTGAGATATTAGCGACTCTTGGGATGACACCGTTTATTTGGTTTTTGCGTATTGCTTCAGCTGCTCTTTTTGTTCTTTCCTCAAAGCTTGAAGCTTGTCCCACTGTTCCACCGAGAGCCAAGGTTTCATCTGCTTGTCCGAATCCAGCACGATCTGCTGGAGTTTGGCAAGTTTTTCCTTTCGCGACAGGCCAGAATTGGCGCGTATCTCCTCCAGCAATCCCACCTCCTGCTCGGCGATCGGTTTCAGCTTGGCTTGCTGGTCCGGCGTCAAGTCGAGTTTGGTGGTGAGATTCTCCATCTTGGTGGTGAAGTAGGCAGTCCCTCCCGCTTTCACGGCATTAGCCTCGCGGCTGTCCAGCTGCCAAGCACGACAGAGGGTGGGCAGCGAAACCCACAGAACCGCTGCAGCCAAACACAGGGATAGTCTCATCGGCAACTCCTTTAGGGCCGGTTCGTGAACCGAATTGTACTCCGAAGACGCAACCGACCGCTCTGCCTGTCGCAAAGCTCAGAACCTCTCCCGCGCCGTACACAAATGGCTCTTCCGCCACACAACTGACAGTTCTTCGCTGTTCAGGTTGCGGTCATTGCATTCGGGAAAAGGAACCGATGCCCCGATTTTGTCGGGCCACTAGGGCAGTTGACACTCCCCACGCCTCAAGGCAGGGGATTCTTGCTTCAATCGAGACGGCTGGCTTTCGCCAGTCTTAGACCTCGTCCACAAGCGTTTCGACTCTCCATGTATCCCACGGCGAGGATTCTCAAGAACCTCGTCTGGCACATTCTGGGCAGCATTCAGATTCCCCGATACGCCATGCCCAGGATGGCAGGCGCTTTCGTTCGGGAAGGTAAGCCACCTTTTATCTTGCATACACCATCCCTGAGGCCTGATACGGTGGATCGGAGATGGTACGAATATACGCGATCAGTGCCTGAATCTCCGTTTTGCTCAAGGTAAAGCCATAGGGCGGCATCAAGGCCGACTTGTTCAGGGCTGGGCCGCCATGGTCGATGATGGCGAACAAATCGGCGTCATTGAGCTTGTTAAGGGTGCCACCTTCGGTGAAGGGATGTGGCTTCACTTCCAGATTGTCGTAGTTCGAGACGCGTTCGGGCGTCGACTCCGGGTTGTGGCAGCGCGCGCAATATTTGTCGTCCAGGATCTGTCCCAGTTGACGCTGGTAGTCCAGCGCAATCTCCTCCACTTTCACATCAATCTTCTTCTGTGCCTTGGACATAGTGCTAGCCACAAGCTGGTAACGACCCGCCATCGCGCCGAGCGTGACGTTCGTCGAGAACTGGCCGCCAGAATCGGTAAGCCCGTTGGGTGGATCGAAGCGAACGCCCACTGGCCCGCTGAAAGTAACCGCCGCTCCAGCAACCCCATTCCCGGAGTCGTCGTTGACCTCGACGGTCAGCGGTTGGGGAAACGTGGTTCCCACGGCTGCAACCTGCTTGCCGCCACTAGACTCCACAATCGCAACCCCGAACGCTGTCGGAGCCGGAGCTCGAGCGGCTGAGACAGGGTTGCGTGCACAACCGCAGACCGACAGGGCCAGGGCAAAAACCATGACGGATAACAGTGGTTGTCGTCTCGTCATGGCTTGGCCTCCGGCTTGCTTGATCCCTTCTGCATCATCAGGAACGCGGTCAGGGCCTTGGCATCGTCATCGCTGAGGTTACGGTTGGGTTCCACGGTTCCTGCTCGCAGTGACTGCGGGTTCTTCAACCAGTGATACACCCATGCGGCAGTAAGACGCGCCCCGACACCCGTCAGGGTGGGGCCGATGTAACCCTTATCGGCGTTCGGGTCTACGATGTGGCACGACTGGCAAGCATACTTGGAATAGAACAGTTGTCTCCCCTGTTCGACCTGGGTGGCAGGATAGCCCGAGTCCGGCATCGAATCGCGGTCAAATTCCGGCGTCTGGTAGACGGTCATGATGTAATCGCTGAGCGTACCGATCTCTTCTTCCGTCAGGTTGAACTTGGGCATGCGCCGAATCAGGGAAGGCCGCAGCGTGCCGGGATTCCGGAAAAAATCCTCGAGCCATTTCCGTTGCACCGAGCTGCCTTCCCACGTGAGGTCGGGCGCCATGTCTCCACCCCGGCCATAGATGGTGTGACAACTGAAACAGCCTAGATCCGCCATGAGCCGCCCGGCTTTGCCGGCGGGCTCGTAATGGGATGCGGGCGACGCCGGCACCATGAGCGACGGCGGTAGAGTCTGTGCGCGCTCGTTGTGCGCCAACAGCGCCGTCGTCAGCGCATCGATCTGCGCGGTGGTGAAGGTGTACTGCGGCATCTTCAAGCCGGCTGCAAACGATCGGGGCTGGCGTATCTTGCCCGCAATGTAGGCCGGCAGTGTGTGCGGCATCCCGGCCACGAAGATTAGCTGAGAGACGGGCTTGCTGCCGATGTGCGTCAGTTCTGGGGCAAAATTCTCCGGCTTCTTGAGGCCGCCGATCTCATGGCAGGAAGTGCACCCATACTCCATGACCAGGCTTTTGCCGTGCGCGATTTGCTCCGGTGTGGCTGGCTCCAGGCGTACGTTGGCCAGGAGATCGGAATCGGTCTTGGCTTCCAGAAAACCTTGCAGTGTCGCGACTTGCTGATCATTGAACCGGTAGTGCGGCATCTCGGTTTTCAGATCGTAACTGCGGGGATTCCGAATCCACGCCCGCAGCCACTCCGGCTTCACCTTGGTCCCTATACGGGTCAGTTCGGGTCCTAGATTGCCGCCCACCAGATTCCCGGCTGCGTTTTGTACGGCGTGACAGGAAGCGCAGAACGACTCCCCGTACAAGATCGCACCGGCGGAAGGATCCGCGATCTTTTGCCCGCTGGGCGGCGCGGTGTCTCCTTGAAGCGGCGTGCTGTTTGCGGTGAGGAAAGCGGAAATGTCGCGAATCTCGTCCTCTTTCAGCTGGAAGTTGGGCATGGTCGCGGAAACTGCGTAGGCCTGCGGGTCTTTCAACCAGGCGTAAATCCACTCGCGCGAGGTCTTGTCGGCCACATGACTCAGCGAGGGTGCATCTTGCGTTGCCTTCATGGTCGCGCCAACAGGTAGCTTGATCACGTGGCATTCGACGCAGCCGTAACGCGCCAACAGTTCGCGGCCTTGGTTGAGTTGTGGAGTGCTCACCAGTCCCGCATGGTGACACTGTCCGCAGCCCGACTCCATATAGCGTGCCGGAAGGATGGGCTGTTCCCAGGCCAAGGTACTGCTGTGCGCTTCTTCGACCGTGGTGGCCGCTCCCTGCCCGCGATGACACATGACGCAGCCGAATTCTTCCAGGGAGTGCGGAATTATCGGATGCTTGCCGTAAGGCTGCGTGCTCACGTCCGCCAGGCTGGCCTCGCTCAATCCGACGTGACAGCTCGTGCATCGGTCGGTGATACCCAGATCGGGATGCCAGATCTGGTGAATGCCCGGCTGGAAGTGGCGTTGCAGGGTAACCGCTTCGCCTCTACCGCGGATCAGGCGCAAATAACCATTCTGGTAGTGGCGCCACTCGCTGAAGTAGTTCTTGGCCGGCGCGATGGCCAGCAACACCAATAGCAAGGCGCTCACCACACCGAAGGCGCGTGTGGGATCTCCCAACAAGTTCTGCCAGGAGAAAGGCGACCTAGGGTTGGGGGATTGCACTTAACTCCTCCCGGGCCACACCCAGGACCAGCCCGGTCCACGGAAGAATGTGCCCACAGCGGTCAGCACCACCAGTTCGAACAAAAACCACGTCATGATCCAATACGACAACGACTTGGAAGCCAGGTACCGGCGAAACGGAGAACGCGATTGCGGAGAACTCTGGGCCGCAACCACCATGAAGCTGGCCACCAGTAGCGTCGGTACCACAGCCACGTAAACGCGAAAGACCAGCAAGAAAACCAGGAAGGCCCCGATCACGACATAGAAGATCCTCAAACGCCGCGCTCGATCCTTCAGAAACAGACCCTCGGCCTCGACGTTGATGTTGAAGTAGGGAATCACCACCAGCGCGATGATCACCAGGCCCGGAACCAGAATCCCCGCTACCACCGGAGGGAAGTAGTGCAACATCTCCTGCAGGCCTAGGAAGTACCACGGTGCCTTGGCCGGATTGGGCGTGTGCGAGGGATCGGCAATTCCCTCGAGCGGGGCGTTGAACAGCAGGGCAACCGTCACCAGAACAATCGACATTAGCTCGATGGCTACCGCCGCCCGGAACAGGACTTCGGGAAAGGTCTGGACCCTGTCTTCGTCGACCACTCGGACCTGGGCGGATGTCCGCCGCGTCAGGAAAACTACGCGCCGCGGTGCCTTGCGGGCATTCGAGTCCATGCCGGCTACGAAATCTTTTCCGTCGCTCATGGTGCCCCCTTGGCCAGGACCGCGTTGTTCCGAGCGCCTGCGGGTTCGCTCGAGTGGGCGTACAGGCCCCCATCCTTGCGGATCCGCCAGAAGTGAATCGCGATGAACAGAATCGCCGTCAACGGCAGGATCATGCAGTGCAGCACGTAGAATCTCAGCAGTGCGTTCGCGTTTACCTGGTTTCCGCCCAGCAGCAGGAAATGAATCTTGTTACCGATCACCGGTGCTGCCGACGCGATGTTCGATCCCACCGTGATCGCCCAGTAGGCCAGCTGGTCCCAGGGCAGGAGATAGCCGGTGTAGCTGAGCAACAGCGTCACCAGCAGCAGGATGACTCCGATGACCCAGTTGAATTCGCGGGGCGGCCGATAGGCTCCCCGATAAAAGACCTTGAACATGTGAGCAAACACCAGAAACACCATGGCATGTGCCGACCAACGATGCAGGTTGCGCAGAAACAGCCCGGAAGAAACCACAAACTGCAAGTCCTTGGTGTCGGCATAGGCCTGTGGCACCGATGGGTGGTAGTAAAGCATCAGCAAAATGCCGGTGGTCACCAGGATGAGAAACGTCCCGAACGTCAGCGTGCCCAGGTACCAGGTCGAGCTGAAGCTCAGCATTCGTACCCGCACCTTGGTAGGGAACAGGTGGAGGAACACGTTCTGCTGAACCGCCAGCGAACGTTTCAGAGTGCTCGATCCGGTGCCGCTGCGGAAGATCGAGCGCCACACCCGGGTTTCGCGCAACTCCTCGAAATACTGATCCACTGTCTTGGCCATGCTCAGACCCTCAGGTATTCCATGGGGCGGATGATGGTTGCGCGATCTACCAGGAGATCGCCGTCATCGCTCAGCCATGTCCGCAACCAGGGCAGCGACCTCGGTGCTGGCCCCTCGATCTTCTCTCCGTCGCGCTTGAACTTGCTGCCGTGGCACGGACAAGCAATGATGCCCAGTTCGGGCTTCCAGGCGGTGAGACAGCCCAAATGGGTGCAGATCGCGCTCAGCGCAAAAAAACCTTCCCTGCCGTGGATGAGGTAGATGCCCGAGTTCACATCGAGCGTGACCGAGTCCACCGGGTAGCTCTCCGGCTTGCCCGCGTTTACGATCGGCGAGGGTTCATAGAGCACGTTAGGCGAAAGGAACTGGTAGGCAAACACCGCTGTGCCCGCGGCTGCGATGCTCAGCGAGCCCAGCCCCAGTTTCACAAAGAACGCGCGGCGGTCGAACTCGCCGCCCGTTTCCGGCTTGCTCTCGTGCGTTTCCTCTGGCATGGTTACCTCACGACCTCGCGTGTGCTTTCTCTCGGAGACCGGCGTCGACCGCTTCAACCGAGATCAATCCCGTCGGCTCGGCCGGGAGCAAGTGGTACGACTCCATCGTGATGGTGCCTACGGGGCAGCGCATGGCGCACAGCCCGCAGCGAATGCAGCGGGTTTCATCCTTCAGCATCGCCGAGCCGGTGATGTGGCCTAGCTCGTCCGCCGCGACCTCGCCTAGTTCCATTCCGAAGTGTTCCTGCTCCGCGCGAATGGCCCCCACCGTCTCCGGTGGAAAGTCGATACGCTCGAGCGACACCAGCTCCAAGCAGTCTTCCGGGCAGACGTCCACACAGCCGCCGCACAGAATGCACGAGGTGCCGTCTTCTTCGCAGCCCTCGAAGATGGTGTTAACCCAGCAATGCAGGCATCGCTGCGCCTCTTCCCTCGCCGCTCGCGGGTCATAGCCGATCTCCACTTCGGTCACGCCGGTGCGCCGTTCGAGCGGCAAGGTTGGGATAGGCTGGCGAAAGATGTCCATGAAATCGAGCGGCATGGAATGGCGCTTGAGGATCTCGACCTCAATCACCGGCTCGGGATGCTTGCGTCCCTGCAGGTACTCATCGATGCCAATAGCTGCCCGCTTCCCGTCGGCCACGCAGTCGATGATCAGTCTTGGTCCGAATACGCAATCGCCGCCGGCGAAGATGCCTGCCGCAGAGGTCATCAGCGTCTGCGGGTTTACTGCGATCAGCCCGCGGGGCGAGATCTCCACATCGTCTTGAGGCTTCAGGAAGTCCAGGCGCGGGGCCTGTCCAATGGCCATGATGATCGTGTCGCACTCGATGATGCTCTCGCTGCCCTCGTAAAAGGCCGGGTTGAAACGTCGGTTTTCATCGAAGACCCACTTGGTCTTGAGCGTTTCCAGACCGACCACGCGCCCGGCTTGACCCAGAAAACGCTTCGGCCCGAAGCCCGGATGGAGTATGATGCCTTCGGCTTCTGCCTCTTCAATCTCTTCGAGCGCTGCCGGCATTTCGTTGCGCCCTTCCAGGCAGACGATGTTTACCTCGCGCGCCCCTAAACGCAGTGCCGATAGGGACACGTCCACCATTTCGCGGGTCGCGACGGCGCTGACGCTCTCGGCCGAGGGCTCCACGGCTTCCACCCCGGCAGCGTGCTGCTTGACGACCTCGCGGGCCGCGGAACGAGCCACATCCATGGCTACATTGCCACCCCCAATCACCACCACTTTTTTCCCGATCGTGAACTTGTAGCCCAGATTGACGTTGAGCAGGAAGTCGATGCCCTTGTGTACGCCGTCCAGATCGACACCGGGAAGCTTCAGGTCCCGGCTGCGGTGGGCGCCGACCGCGATCAGTACTGCGGCAAAACCCTGGTGCCTCAGGTCTGACAACAGGAAATCCCGGCCCGCAGCGTGATTCAGCTGGAGGGTGATATCTCCCGTTTCCAGAATCTCGCGCACTTGCGCTTCCACCACATCGCGGGGCAGACGGTACTCCGGAATCCCCAGGTAGAGCATTCCTCCAGCCACAGGAGCTGCTTCAAAGATGGTGACCGAATAACCCATCAAGGCCAGATCATGGGCAGCGGACAGACCCACTGGACCGCCTCCGACCACCGCCACTCGCTGGGAAAGCTTCGCCTGCAACCGGCCGCGGTTGACATCGATGGGGTGCTTCGATTCGGGTCCGCATCTCTCGGTTAGAAAGCGCTTGAGGGCCCGGATCGAAATGGGCCTATCGATTTCGCCGCGGCGGCATGCCGTCTCGCAGGGGTGCGCACACACCCGACCGCAGATCGACGCCAGTGGATTCGGATCGCGGGCGACGTGGTACGCCTCTTCAAAGCGCCCCTCCGCGATTAACCCGATATATCGCCCGGCGTTGGTGTGGGCCGGGCATGCCATCATGCAGGGGAAATTGGTGTTCAGCCAGTCCCCATCGACTCTCTTATCTTTGAATCGCTTCAGCATGAGGTGATGCCAGTTCGCTTTCTTCACTCCATGGACAGCAAATTCACATCGATAGGGAGAACTGGGAAACGGCGGCAGGGATCGCCGTTTCCCAGTTCCCTTACTTGCTTAGGGTGAAGTCCGCCTTGGTATCGCCGGCCACGTTCACTGCCTTGGATTGGTTCTTGGCGCCCTCATGCCAGGCAACCACGGTGTAGCCACCGTCCGGAACGTTTTCGATCTTGTACTCGCCGGACTTGTCGGTAATCGCGAAATACGGGGTGGGTGAAACAATGATGAAGCCCGACATCTCCGGGTGCACGTTGCACAGCAAGGGCACCGCTCCGGGATTGTCGAACTTGAAGGAGCGTTTTTCTCCCTTCGGCCACGTGCCCAGGTTGTGGGTCAGCTTCTTGTTGCCGCCGACGGAAGTCCAGAAGACGTTGTGCGCTACCGAGTCGCTGTTCAGGAAATCCACGGTGGTACCCACCTGCACGACCGTGAGGTGTGGTTGGAAGATGAGTCCTTTTTGGTCAACGACCGGATGGGCGGTAGGGGCGGGAAAAGTTTTGCCCTGAACGGTATCGACGTAAACCACGGATTCACCGGAAACACCGGAGACTTTGCCACTGATGGTTCCTGCGCTGGCCGCCACACTGGCCCCCAGAATTATGACTGCTGCGATCCTCACACTCGATTTCATTTCTTCTCCTCGAAAACTAGGAATAGCGGGAAGGCAGCCTCCCCGATTTCTGTTCTCCGGCAAGCTGCTACAGATTATGCATTTAGCTGTTCAACCTCGTCCCTTGCATTGCTGCGTGGGATGAGTGTCCGTGAGAGGCAACCGGACTGGCTGCGACACCCGTCACAGTTGCATGTGACGGCTATCACGGGAATCTGTTCGGGGATACTAGGCCGACTGAGTACAAATGGGGCAGTTGACCCGATTGAGGGGAACGAGAGGACACGGCAGGATTGGCCCAGCTTTGGGTTTCAACCCTCCATGTGACTGCAGTCAAGCCGAGTCAGTCAGCCTAGGCTGGCTGGCGCGCTCGTGCTCCCGCCTGTTAACTGAGGTAAGTCCAACAAACCGGCGGCATTACTGTCGGTTGGAAGGAGTCAGTACAAGACATCAATGACTGCCAGCATCCAGGCATGCCCATATCTCGAGGTTAAGCCCGCCGGTAGGACCGAAATGTGTGCCCCGGCTTACAGTCGATCGAATCACATGATCTGGACGCAGCTACCGTTCACCCTGAGGATGCTCCTACTTGCCGGCCGCGACCGCTGGCTTGACTCCCTCGGCCGCCTTCCGGAGATCGTCCACGGGACTGGAATCAAGCTCGTAAAGCGCCGGCTCATTCTCCCGCCGCGCTACGTAGCTGTTGCCCGACTTCGAAATCAGGACCTTTTCCACCCGCTTTGCGTCATTGGAGACGACGGTCGCCTCAATCTCGGGCTGGGTAAACCCGGAGTCCACGAACTTGTTCGCCGTCAGGTCGCGGAGCTTCGAAATGAGTTCCTGCACGCTCCCCGCGTCTAGTTTCTTCCCGTCGGCTCCCCACCAGTCCGCGCCGCCTTTGGTCACGAAGTAAGCTTTTGCCCCACTGTGTATTTCAATCTTGTCGGGATCGCTGTATCCGAAGTCGAACAGCTTCTTGTTGCGGAAGTCGTCCAGACTTTTGTCTAGCGCCTGCCCCAAGTCCGTTCCCACCTTGTAGACTCCTTCGACCACGCTCGACTTCGCATAGTAGGTGTCCTTGCTCTTTCGGATCTGTAGTTCCTGCGTTCCCGACTCGTCGGTCACCTTGGCGGTTGCAATTGCGCCGCCCTGGGCAAACGCCCCGGCCGCCTTCTTCTTGTCATCCTCCGACCCGCTCGGTTCCATCCGGGCACCCGTCAGCTTGCGCGCCAATTCGCCTACCTCGAAGCTGTCGGCGCGTAGTGGCTTGGGCTTCAGAATTTGCCACTCATCTTTATTGCGCCCAAATTCAATGTCCTGGTTTTTGCGGAGCAGCTCGATGCGGCTGACCTTGTCTGAGTTCACCGTCAGCAGCCGCTTGTCCCGCAAATCGTCCAGGCTCTTATCGAGGCTGCTCTTGTTGTAACTCGCCATGGTGAAGATCCGGGGATCTCCCGCCACCATCGCGTATACGGCGCTCCCCGCCGGCGTGTCGTCGCCGATCAGCAGTCGTTGGGTCTTGTTGTTCTTTTCGCTGACGTGCACTTCCACTCCTGGCTGGTCCAAACCATACGGCTTCAGATCGGCCGCCTTCTCCTCGATCACCCGTTCCGAGTTCAGCGAGGAGAGGGTTGAAACCACGCCCGTCACTGCGCTCTGGTCGGCACCGAGCGCCTTGGGTGCAGAGATCTGCCAGTCGCCCGACCCGGCTTTCGTCAACACAATCGGTTCCGCATCTTTTTTCTTGATCTCAACCGTCGTGATGGCTGCCTGATCCAGCTTGAGAATCGGGGCCGGGATATTGGCGGATGCCTTAGCCGTCTCCTCGGCCGGCTTGTGGTGGTCCGACCAGTAGAGAACGCCTCCGAGTATAAGGAAGACTAAGGTTGCCACCAGCAGGCCGCGAATTCTCATATCTTCTCCCGGGACACAACTCGACTGCTTGCGGAAAAAATAGTGATTAGCACCAGAACAAGCGTTTTCGATTGCGAAGAAATCAAGCGGGGACGAGGGAGCGCCGGGCGCCCTCGCCAGCTCAAATCTGTGCCGCCCCCTTGGGCGGCGCAGCGCTTCTGCGCGGCACCGGAACTAGCTTTGAATGTGGGCTTCAGCTGCAAGGGCGACCGTAGCTCTTCACCCCATGCCGGCAATGTCGCTACCGCCTCTTCCACCACACCGATATGCCCGCCGCTACCACCAGGAAGGGCAGCAAGAACTGGCTCACTGCCCGCACGCCGCTAAACTGCGCCCGCGTCATCGTAATGCGTCGGTCTTCCGGCGGCTTCGGCCGAATGGAAATCAGATCTTCATCCGACGCCAGCCAGTTAACCGCGTTCAACGCCAGGTCGCTGTTGCCGTTGAAGCTGATAAACCCGTTGCCCGCCCACGACGAACTTCCCACTACGACGAACCGCCCCTGGGAGTTCTCCTTCCCCGTTGTGTAAGTGCCAGCTGCCGCCAAGGTCAGCGGCCCCTTTGTGTTTTTGGGATCGTTCACGTTGACGGCGGCTGAACTCAGGTTGTTGGTCGCCAGGCTGGTGCTTGAGGAATCAAGCAGCTTCTCGACGCTGGTCTTGTCCGCGTTCTTGATCTCCATCGAGCGCGCCAGTGGAAAGCCTGTCGCCGTCCCCTTCATCTCGCTCACGATGGGCTGCGACCCATAACTGGTGACCAGCGCCACCTGAGGCCCCAGGCCGACCAGCTGTCCCAGCGGATTCAAGTCCAGGATCAAGTCCTTCTTCAGAGTGACCCCCCAGCTCTGGAGCAGGCTCGTAAGCCCGTCATTGTCCGCGATCTCCGAATGCCCTAGCTTCAACGGCGGATCCAGCATGAGAAGCGCCCGGCCTCCGTTCTCCACATACTTCTTGATCGCCTCGACTTCCGGCTGCTCGTAATTCCGCGTGGGCCCGGCCACAACCAGCGCCGTGCAGTCGGTCGGCACTTCTGCGCTCTGCAGCAGGCTGATGCTCTTGGTCTCGTAATTGTCCTTCCCCACCAGGTCCTTGAAACGGGAGAAGCCGTCGCGGTCGCTGTTGTCGATCTGGCGCTCTCCGCTTCCGGTGACAAAGCACACCGTCCGCGTACCGCTCTTCAGGTCGCGGATAAAGGCGCCGGTGACGCCTTCCTCCGTCATGCTCTTGGCTTCTTCCTTCTTGGCCCCGATCTGCACCACCGCGGTCCCCAGGTTCCGAATTCCGGCCTCCCGCGCCACCTGTGGATTCTTGTCGGGATCGATGTATTCCACCCGCACCTTGGGAGAAAGATTCGCGTACTGGTCGAGCAGGTCCTTGCCCTCGCGGAACCGCGTACTCTGGTTAAAATAGGTGATGGTCGCGTCCTGCTTCAGGCCCTTGACAATCTTGGTGGTTTGCTCGGAAAGGCTGTAGCGCTTGTTCGATGTGGTGTCGTAGGACTTGTTGTAGCGGTCGGCGAGCAAGTTGGCCACCACCACCACCGCCAGCACCACCGCGATATACACCGTCACGTAGGCGGCGTACTTGGTCTGTCTTGCCTTCAGCCACTGGTTTGCCATCTACGATCTCCAGCGCAGCGATTCCATGGAACGCGCCGTGAAGAACAGTCCCAGGAAAATCACGCTCAAATAGAAAATTGCATCCTTGGTATCGAGCACGCCCCTGGCGAATGATTCAAAGTGCGGAATCACCGATATGTAGGAGAGCACGCGCGCCCAGGTCGAGGTTTCATATCCTGCCACCCACTCCAGCACCCACAGCAGCAGGCAAGCCCCGAAAGTGGCCACGGCCGCAATGATCTGGTTCTTGGTCAGGGTCGAGATGAAGGTCCCGATGGCCAGCAGCGCGCCCGCTTGCAGCAGCAATCCGAGATAGCCCAACGCGAGCGGCTTCCAGTCCGGGTTGCCGTAGCGGAACAGAAACGCAAAGTTCAGCGCGGTGAACAACAGCAGGCAGGAATACATTACCATCGCCGCCAGCCACTTCCCGACAATGATCTCCAGATCGGTTACCGGAGACGTTGCCAGTAATTCGATGGTCCCCATGCGCTTTTCCTCCGCGAACAGCCGCATGGTGATCAGCGGAATAAGGAAAAGCCCGATCACGCCCGCATTGGAAAGCAGGGGCCGGATGATCTGTTCGTTCAGATTCATGGGGAACATCTGCCCCCGCATCTGCATCTCCATGCCCTCCATCACAAAATAGCCGAGGGCATTCCAGAAAAAAAAGCCGAAGATCACCGCAAACACGGTCAGCAGGATGTAGGCGATCGGCGACGCGAAGTAGCTGCCCAGTTCCTTGCGGCAGATGATCCAGGCATTTCTCATTGCTGTGACTCCTTTACTGCTTGCTTGCCCGCCTCCGGCGCTGCCTCGCTCCGGGTAAGCTGAAGGAAGATTTCCTCCAGGCTCATCGCCGCCGGACGAAGCTCATTTAGATCCCAGCCCGATTCCACCACCGCGCGCGCCAGGTCTCCCCGTGCCAACCGCCCCCTCTGGCTCTCCACCTCAAACACTGCGCGGCTGTCCATCTGACTTTTGCACAGCACCCGGCTGACGCCAGAAACTTGCTCCAGCCTGTGCTGCACGATCGCCGCCTCCAGGCTTCCACTGCGGCCGGCGACTTCCAGCACCACCGACTCTACTCCGCGTGCTCGCGCTTGCAGGTTCCGCACCGAGTCCGTCGCCACCAGCTTCCCCTGGTTGATAATGATCACCTGCTCGCAGGTCTGCTCCACCTCGGGGAGAATGTGGGTGCTGAGAATAATGGTGTGATCACCTGCCAGGCCCTTGATCAGGTCGCGAGTCTCGTTAATCTGCTTCGGATCGAGCCCGCCGGTCGGTTCATCGAGAACCAGCACGTCCGGATTGTGAATGATGGCCTGCGCCAGCCCCACGCGTTGCCGGTAGCCCCTTGACAGCTTGCCCAGAAGTTTCGTCTTCACGTCGATCACCGCACAGCGATCGCAGACATAGTCGATTCGCTTTTGCAGTTCGGAGCCCGAGAGACCTTTGAGTTTCCCCACGAACTTTAGGTACTCCACTGTCTCCATCTCCGGGTAGATGGGGGGCGACTCCGGCAGATAGCCAATCCGCTTCTTCACCTCCAGCGGTTGCTCAAGGACGTCAAAACCCGCGACTGTGGCCGTGCCCGCCGAGGGCGGAAGAAAACAAGTCAGCATGCGCATCGTGGTCGTCTTGCCCGCCCCGTTTGGCCCCAGGAAGCCGACGATCTGGCCTTTGGGGACCTCAAACGTGATGCCATCGACGGCAGTGGTGCGCGCGTATCTCTTGGTAAGTTCTTTGACAGTAATCATAAGAAGTTGTGGCCGACGGTGAGGACCTTCAACCGTAGACCTGAACCACAATTGAACATTTCGAGGTACGACTATCTTAGAGAGAGTGTGCCCGGTATGTCAATTTTCCGCCTGACGATCCTTGGTGATCGTCGCGCTGTTGCCTGCACTTCAGAATATCGTGCCCCGACAGATTTCATCCGACGCTGGCCTGTCTGCCGGCCGCTCCCGGCGATGGCGCAACGGGCAGCCTGCCTTGACCCGTCGCAATCGCCCGTCCAGCGCAACCCGGTGGCAGCCTGGGAGGGCCGTCCAAGGAGCGGCGTCTCGCCCACTATCCTGGCTGGCGTCTTCCAGCGCCAGAATTGTTTTACCTGGGGGCTAGGACGTGGCCCCGCAACTCGAAGGTGCACGCAAGAATGGCACAAATCCCATCCTTTCAGGCCTGGTACACCGCCTTGGTAGCCCCATACACCCGGCGGTAGGCGGCATAGTTTTTATCCAGAATTGCCACCGATTCTGGCTCTGGCGCTACTCGCGTGGCGACCCGCACCACGGCGTCGCAGGCCGCGTCCACTGACGGCCACACTTGCGCCCCCACCCCCGCCAGAATCGCTGCTCCATAGGCCGCGCCTTCCTCCGCCTGCACCGCCTCCACCTCATGCCCGTACACATCTGCCTGCACCTGCCGCCATAGCTTCGATCGTGCACCGCCGCCACCCAGTCGAATGCTCCTGACCGGCACCTTCGTTTCCTCAAAAATCGTGAGGCTGTCCCGCAGACTGAAAGCCACTCCCTCGAGGATCGCGCGAATCACGTGCGCCCGAGTGTGGGATGCGGTCAGCCCCACCAGCGCCGCTCTCGCATTCGGATCGAGATGTGGTGTCCGTTCCCCCATGAGGTACGGCGTCCAGAGCAGCCCGTCGCATCCCGCCTCGACCATGGCCGCTTCCCCGGTCAGCCTTTCATAAGGATCGCGCCCATCGTCCGCACCGCTGCCGAACTGGTCACGGAACCATCGCAGGGAGAGCCCCGCCGCCTGCGTCACTCCCATCACGTGCCATCGCCCCGGAATGGCGTGGCAGAACGTGTGCAGTCTCCCATGCGGGTCCCGCGCCGGCTGGTCCGTGGCCGCAAAAACCACTCCCGAGGTCCCGATCGTGGCGCTCACCGCCCCCGGGCTCACGATCCCCATGCCTGTCGCCCCCGCCGCCTGGTCGCCCGCGCCCGCAACGCAGGGCGTGCCCGCCTTCAACCCCGTTGCCTCCGCCCCCGCTGCTGAAACTCTGCCGCAAACCTCCGGGGATTCGTAGAGTGCGGGCAGCAACCGCTTGTCGATTCCGGTCGCCTCCAGCATCTCCGCCGACCAGCGTCGCCGCGCCACGTCGAGGAGCAGGGTTCCCGATGCATCCGCCATGTCGATAGCCCGCTCCCCGGTCATGCGGAATCGGACGTAATCCTTCGGCAGCATCACCGAGCGCACCCGGCTCCAGTTGGCAGCTTCGTTCTCCCGCACCCAGAGAAGCTTGGTGAGAGTAAAGTTGGGAAGCGCCGGATTGCAGGTAAGCCCAATGATCCGTTCCGCCCCGATCTGCTCCGTCAAGTCGCGGCACTGCTTCTCCGTGCGCACGTCGCACCAGATCAGCGCCGGCCGCGCCACCGCATCCTGCGCGTCTAGCATGACTGCCCCGTGCATCTGCCCTGAAAATCCGACACACCCAATCTCCTCCCCGCGCAGATCCGCCTTGGCCAGGGCATGCTGTACCGCAATTCCACACGCGCGCCACCAGTCCTCAGGCTCCTGTTCCGCCCAACCAATGGATGGCGAAGTGAACGGCCGGTGCTCTTCCGTGGCAGCCCCGGCCACGCGCCCCGCCTCATCCATGACGAGTGCTCGCGTCCCCCCGGTCCCAACGTCAATGCCCAGTACGTGGATACCATCCTCCGTGATTTCGACCTGCGGTCATTGGAAAATGCCGCAGTTCGATGGCACAGCGCTGCAACGCTCCACTGAGAGGCTGGTTTTGCCTGAGGGCTTCAGCCCCTGAGATCGCCAGAATGTGGCCTTTTCAGGCCCACGAGCCTCTGATAACACTGGCGGCCTTTCAGTGGTCGAAACTGCCAAACGCCACTTCCCCGACGACCTTTCAGCCGCTGGCATGGCGTCTCGCCCTCCACTCCTCTTCAAACCGCCCGCGCTCATAAAATGACTTTTGCGTCCCTACGCTCGTTGTGGACAGCCCGGCATACAGGTTCGCCCGCTCCACCGCCTCCCGCTCGGATAACCCCTCTCCCAGAAAGGTCGCAAAGCTCCCAATAAAGGCGTCCCCTGCGCCCGTGCTGTCCACGCTCTTCATGGGGAACGCAGGCACATGCTCCATGCCGTCACGCCCACCCAGCAGCGAACCGTTCGCGCCCAGCGTGATAATCACCCGCTGAAGGCCCGCTGCCACCAGGTGCGCAGCGCACTCCTTCGCTTCCTCCAGGTTGCCCGCCGGCATCCCGGAGATGGCCTCCGCCTCGTGTTCGTTGGGAACAAAATAGTCGAGCTCGGCCACATCCTGGAGATCGATCGGCTGCCCGGGCGCCGGATTGAGAATGCAGCGGATGCCATGCTTCCGCGCAAACTGGATCGTGTAATACACCGTCTCCAGCGGGATCTCGAACTGCAACACGATCGAATCCGCCCGTTTCAGCATCTCCGCCGCCGCATCAACATCGCCCGGTTTCAGCGCGTCGTTCGCCCCCTTGACCACGATGATCCGGTTCTGTCCCGAGGGATCGACAAAAATCGGCGCCACACCGCTGGAAACTCCCTTCACCGGTTGCACGTGCCTCGCATCGATGCCCAGCGCTTCAAAGTTACTGATTGTGGCTGGACCGAACAGGTCGTCCCCCACCCGCGCCACCATGAACACCTCAGCTCCGCACAGTCGTGCGGCCACGGCCTGGTTCGCTCCTTTGCCGCCGAAGCCCAGGTCAAATCGCTGCCCGAAGATCGTCTCTCCGGGTTTCGGAAAATTCTCGGTGAAGGTGGTCAGGTCTACGTTGGCGCTGCCCACCACTGCAATGCGAGGACGTTTGGCCATGATGTTCGCCTTCTAAGGTCCGCAAAAGGAAGGCAGAGTGTAGTCATCAGGCCCGAAGGGTGTCAATCGTCGCCTGGGACAGAAGTTAGAGCCCTGCAAAGTTGCCACACCATTGCACCATTTTATGTGCAACTCGGGCGCTAGGAGCGATCCGGGGGCAATGGGCGCAGTGTGGCTGACACGCAACCCGAGGAGTTTGGTCGTCCGCCGGAATGGCGTTCCGCCTGGAGCGCGATGTTTCCTACAAGGGAACGGTAGAAGGGCAGCCCACGATTACCTGGAAGGAGCGGCAAAAGAAACGTCGCCCTTGATCGATGCCCGGCTGTTCTTTGGGAGCCGGGAAGGTTCAGCCCGGACTGGCGTCAACGTACCGACTGGCCCTTCATTCCGGTACCTTTTCCTTCGATACCGGGCTCACGCCGCAATACGCAACCCGGCTGCCAGTACAACCGACAAAAATGCCCTTCTGCCTGAATGCGTCTTTGTCTTGGGGTTTGTGAATCAGCAATTGCGCAGGTGCGTTTCAGAATATGAATCTCGCATTCAGATAGAGCGTATTATTGGCATTCGCATTGCGACCCGAACCATCGTAGTTGGTGCTGCCACCATTGAATCGCGTATATCCGGTGTATTGGACGGCTAGCTGTAGATTCTGCCACGGCCAATAAGAAAAGTTCAGAATATAACCGGCGCCTCTCGGGTCTCCATTGGCACTGCCGCTACTTGGTGGATACAGCGTAGGATCGACCGTGCCGCTTGTGTCGAACCAACCGAATGTGCCGGTGTAGCGAGTACCGAAATGGTATTCGGCATTCGCCAGAAAAGTGTCCAAATGGTGATTGGGCTGCAATGCTCCCATCGCAGCGAAGGTAGCTGCCAAATCTGAACTCTCGTGGATGTAGGTGCCTCGCAGCGAAAGCACGTCCTTCCTGAATAAGGCTCGATCATATTGAGTGTCGATGGCCCAGTCGGTGTATTCATCCTTCAGGCCGGCGATTGCATTGGGGGTGGACTGCATGTGTATTCCGTAGGTGCCTATTTCGAACTGCGTCGTCGCTCCCGATTGCTGCCAAGCAACGCGCCAGTATGGTGCGACGCCGCGGATGTTGTAGGGTGCGTTCGATCCGGCGTTGGGCTGAGGCGAGCCCACGTGTTCTGAGCGATAGATGGTTGCGGCCAGATACAGATGATTGTCCCACATCCCAAAGCCACCGAATCCCGCTACGTCCTGGGCTAAGAGACCATCAACGATAGGAGCGGCAGTGGGAGTAGGTGCGAAATCGCTAGCAACCCACGGGAACCCCCAAGCCGGCGTACTGTTCCACAGGTCCTCCACGGTCGGATTATTATTGAAATCCACGCCGTAAACCAGCTCCTTACCACCCAGCTTGGTTGTGTTAGCGTAGCGGATATCCGTATTATCGCTGCTGAAATGGTCGTCTTGGGTGTTGTAAGTCACTTGAAGAAAACTACCGATGTGGCTGGTCCATCTGCCCGAAAGGAAGAGCGACACATCTTGGGGAAATTCAAAAGTGCCATTCTGGGTCCCCGGCTGGGGTGACCCGAGTAGGGTAAAAGAGGTTTCAAACATTACGGAAAGGGGCAGCGAAGCAAGAAGGTCAAGCGCGGCCCGCGTTTTGCCTCCCTCCGTCTTGATGACCTTGGTGTCATCTGCTTTATCGACGTATCCCAGAAGCTTGAACCTTCGTCCGGCGGGATTAAGTTCCGGAGGCGCGTAGTGGCAGCCACTGCAGGCCAAGCCTGTCTGCCGTGCGTAGCTTGGAACCCCCATCACTCTAGGTGGATCCACCACGGTCAGAAACAGCAAAACCACAACCGGAAATGCGGTCAGAAAAAAAGGTAGGATTTTTTTCATCCAAGATCTCCATTTTTGTCTCCGAATAGGGCCGATTTTAGGTCGGTCCTAATTGCTGGCATATGTCAACAGAGGTTCACTGACTGTCCCGTCCATGTGGCAATTCGCAACAATGTGCAGGACCTTGCCGAATCCAAGGATCCTTCAGCTATGAGTCTTTCCATCGGGAGACTTTAGAGATGGGATAGCAGGTGGGTCGAGGAAGGAACAGGGTTTCCGATATGGGCGCCAATCTCGCTGCCGCCAATCGTGCGGCACTCATGAATTCCGATTCCGATCATGTTGTGACTGCTCTGGCCGCCGTTTCTCACTCCAAGGCCTGCGAAACCTTGGACCGATGCGGAGAGCGTGGCGATTCGGATTGACCAAACGACTGGGAACCTGGTGTACACCCGTTGGCTTAGACTGATCGGAATACGGCTCGTTTTTCCATTTTCAAGTCGCAGTGGCCGCGTCGGGACGGAAGCATGGAACGATTGCCGCAGTGTAGCGGTGAAGAGCTCGCAAGTTCACGACGCGAAGTGATCGCCTGGTGGAGGTCTTATGTCGGAGCCGGCGTGGTTACGTGCTATTGCCGGTTCGGCCGCAGTAAGGCCGGCATCGACTTTGAAAAGCCGATTGCCATCTCGTCGGAACTTTTGTCTGCGGTTTTCTCGCCAGGTGACCGAGGTTACTCCCCGTAAGGCACCCAGATATTCTTGATCTGCGTCGCGTGCTCCAGGAACCACCTGCCCTCGGCCGTCTTGCGATCGAACCAATCGATGGCGCGTCCTTCGTTGGTCCAGACCTGCTTCAGGTTGCCGGTGGACAACGACTTCGCCGCCGCGGCACGAGCCTCGTCGCCGAAGGACCAGATCGCATCCACATCATCATGTTCCGCCAGCACCTTCAGCAATTGCGACGCATACCCCGTTACAATATTCACCGCGCCCCCAGGCAGATCGCTGGTGTCGAACACCTGGTAGAGATCTCCAGCAATAAGTGGGTACATCTCCGACGGAACCGCAACCACCGTGTTTCCCATGGCCAGCGCCGGCATCACCACCGACAGAAAGCTAAGCAACGGCGCCTCCCTGGGACAGATGATCCCGACCGTTCCCACCGGCTCGTTCATGGCGATCGTGATGTTGCGGAACGGCGGGTTGTGCACCGCGCCATCAAACTTGTCGGCCCATGCCGCGTACGAAAAGATGCGCTCAATACCCTGCTCGACTTCCGCCGCCGCTTGCTTATCTCCAACCACCGCCGCCAGCCGGCGCGCCATCTCGTCACGCCGCTGCCCCAGATTCTCCGCGCAGTAGTACAGCACTTGGGCCCGGTTGTGGGCCGTGGTCTTAGCCCAGCCGCTCGCCTGGTGGGCGGCTTCTACCGCGTTGCGAATGTCTTTGCGGTTGCCTAGCGGAGCCTCTCCAAGCAGACGCCCGTCCGCCGCCCGCACTTCCATGCTATAGCCCGAATCCGGCCGCGCCTGCTTACCTCCGATGTAAAGCTTCACGGTGCGGTCAATCGCCGGTGCGCTGCGTTCCACTTCCGAATCCTCAAGCGGTTCCGCCGGCGCTGGTGCCGGCTCCAACTGGGCAGCATTCTGGAACCATTCCGGCTGCAGGTATTCCCGCAATCCCTCCCGTCCGCCTTCGCGCCCATAGCCGCTTTCGCGGTATCCCCCAAAGCCGGTGGAGGCGTCAAACAGGTTGGTGCAGTTCACCCAGACCACGCCGGCCTTCAGTTGCGCCGCCACTTGCAACGCTACGTTGATGCTCTCGCTCCACACGCACGCTGCCAGGCCATAGACGGTGTTGTTGGCCAGTTCCACCGCCTCGCTCGGAGTGCGAAAGGTCATCGCCGCTAGCACCGGTCCGAAAATCTCCTGCTGCGCCACCACCGACGTCGGATGTACGTTGCTCAGCAACGTCGGGGGATAATAAAAGCCTTGTGCCGGCAGGGCGAGGGGAGGCTGCCAGCACGCTGCCCCTTCCGCCACGCCCTGGTCCACTAACTTGCGAATCCGCTCCAGTTGCACCCGCGCGACGATGGGTCCTACATCAATGGCCTTGTCCAGCGGTGGCCCCAGCCGCAGCATGCTCATGCGCTGCCTCACCTTGGCGACCAGCGGCTCCGCGATACTCTCCTGCATCAACAATCGCGAGCCCGCGCAGCACACCTGACCCTGATTGAACCAGATTCCGTCTACCAGTCCTTCCACGGCGCTGTCCAGGTCCGCATCTTCAAATACGATGAACGGAGACTTTCCTCCCAATTCGAGCGAGAGCCGCTTGTGACTGTTCGCCGTTGCGGCGCGAATGGAGCGCCCCACTTCGGTTGACCCAGTAAATGCAATCTTGTCCACCCCGGGATGCTTGACCAGCGCCTCCCCCGTCGAACCGTCACCCGTCACGATATTGACCACGCCCGCCGGCAATCCGATCTCCTGGCATAGTTCGGCAAAAGCCAGCGCCGTCAGCGGCGTGAACTCCGCCGGTTTCAGCACCACCGTATTGCCCGTGGCCAGGGCCGGCGCGATCTTCCAGGCCAGCATGAGCAGCGGAAAATTCCAGGGAATGATTTGTCCCACCACGCCGCACGCCACATAGCCGGGGAACTCCGTCTCCAGCAGTTGCGCCCAGCCCGCGTGATAGTAGAAATGCCGCACCGCCAGCGGAATGTCGATGTCGCGGCTCTCGCGGATCGGCTTGCCGTTGTCCAGCGTCTCCAGCACCGCGAACCGTCGCGAATGTTTCTGCAGCAGCCGCGCCAGCCCATACAAATAACGCGCTCGGCTGTGCGGGGTGAGCGCCTGCCATTCCGCCACCGCCGCGCGCGCTGCGCTTACGGCAGCATCGATGTCCGCAGCCGAGCCCTGCGCCACCGAAGCCAGCTTTTCGCCGCTCGATGGATCCAGGGTCTCGAAGTACTCGCTCGCCGCCGGCTGCTGCCATTGGCCGTCGATAAAGTGCCCAAAGCACCTCCCGTGCCGCTCCAGCCAACCCAAGGCTTCCTGAGGATCCTCCGGCGCCGGCCCATATTCCATGGTCACGAATTTTTCCGCGATGCTCATTCGCCTATGCGCAATCCTTTCCCGCGTCCGTTACAAAAATACCCTCCACTCTGACCATCCCGCGTGCATAGTACCAGCATGCCCTTGGCAGGCGTTCGCCCCTCCATTCCAGCCTCAATTTAGGTCTGTTAGGCGCGCCGCGTTTCCCCTCACCACCGCTTCGCTGCGCCGCCGACATCGCTCCTGCATCACGACCTACGCGATCGGATGCCGGTGCGCAGCCGAATACCGACCCGTCACCTGATGCTCCAGTTGCCGCTCGATGTCCGCTAGCAACCCGCTCGCACCCAGCCGGAACAGCTCTCCCCGCATCCACGACGGTCCCAGCTCTTCTTTCATGAGCGCCAGCCACTCCAGCGACTGCTTCGCCGTCCGAATCCCGCCCGCGGGCTTGAACCCCACCGCCATCCCCGTCTGTTGCGCGTATTCCCGGATGGCGCGCGCCATCACGAACCCCACCGGCAGCGTCGCGTTCGTCGGCTCCTTGCCCGTCGAGGTCTTGATGAAGTCCGCCCCCGCCATCATCGCCACCATGCTCGCCCGCGCCACGTTGCGCAGGGTGAGCAGGTCCCCCGTTCCTAGGATCACTTTTATGTGCCTCGTGCCGCACGCTTGCTTGAACGCGGCGATCTCATCGTAGAGCGCCTGCCAGCGTCCGCCGAACACATGCGCCCGGGTGATCACCACGTCGATCTCCTGCGCCCCCGCTTCCACCGACCTGCGGATCTCGGCCACCCGCTCCGCCAGAGGCGAAAGGCCAGCCGGAAATCCCGTTGACACCGCCGCCACCCGCACGCCGCTGCCTTCGAGAGCCTCCAGCGCCGTCTCCACGAACGTGTGATACACACATATCGCCGCGACTTTGATGTTGAGCTCTTCGATCCCCAGCTTGTGTTCCAACTCCCGCTGGATCGGGTGCCGCCCCTTGGCGCACAGCCGCCGCACCCGCTCATCCGTGTCATCCCCTGACAGCGTCGTCAGGTCCATGCATGTGATGGCGCGCAGCAGCCATGCCGCCTGCCACTCTTTCTTCACCGTTCTCCGCGCCATGTGACTCTGCGCTCGCCGTTCCACGGCGCTGGTATTCACGTGCACATCTCGCAGCCAGTCCAGATTCAGGGGTATGCCGGAGTTCGGCTGAAGCGCTCGCCCAGCCAGCGTCGCCACCACGGTGCGGTCGCGGGCCGCGTCAACTGGGCTCAGTTCATGCGTAAGCGTCGAATACGGATTGTCGGCTGCCATCGCAAGCCCCCGTGTTCCGCCCGTCGTCGCCAGTGGCGGAATAACCACAGCTCGTGACCTGCAATTGTACGGCAGATGCCCTCAAAGCAGTACGCCGGCCATACGACGCACCTCGCCCCCAGCCTCCCTTATCTGGCCGCACTGCCCTGGGCTTAGCCCGAGGGTCTCCCGACTGTCGCGAGGGGCATCCTGCTCTTGCCCAACCCGCCCGAGGATCTATACCGTTCATGCTCGCACCGCCGGAAAAGCGGATATTTCAGGTGCGAAGCCGACCGGACATTTGGTGTGCTACCCACAATCATCCGGTTCGCGTCTTGACACTCCACTAGCGGCCGGTCTAGCCTACGCGCGTTCCCGGAGGCCTGTCCTGAATATCTCCGTTCGCCGCTCCCTTGCGCGCCACGCCCTATTCCTTCTCCTGGTGATCCTGTTTCCGCCGGCCAGCCCCGCTGCCACCCGCCCCATCATCCTTGACACTGATCCCGGCACCGACGATGCCATGGCCCTCATGCTCGCGCTGAACTCGCCGGAACTCGAGGTTCGCGCCGTCACCGTCGTCCCCGGCAACGTCACCGCGCAGATGGGCCTCGAGAATGCTCTGCGCATGGTTTCGCTCGCCCATCGCTGCGACATTCCCGTAGCCGCCGGCGCCCAGCACCCGCTCTTTCAGAAACTGATCACTGCCGAGTTCTGGCACGGCAAGAACGGGCTGGCCAATGTGGAACTCCCGCCCAGCCAGTGCAAGGTCGATCCCCGCTTCGGTCCGGACCTGATCATCGAGATGGTTCACGCCGCACCGCACCAGATCACCCTCGTCCCCGTCGGGCCGCTCACCAATGTCGCTCTCGCGGTTCTGAAAGATCCTTCGATCGTCCCGCTGGTAAAGGAAGTCATCCTCATGGGCGGCGCTATCGGGGGAGGCAATTCCACCGCCGCCGCCGAAGCCAACATCTATAACGACCCCGAGGCGGCGCAGATCGTCTTCCAGGCCGGTTGGCCGGTCACCATGGTCGGGCTCGACGTCGGCGACAAAACCCTGCTCTCCGCAAAGTACCTGGCACAACTGGAAGAAACTCACGGACCCATCAACGACTTTATCTCCCGGGTCGCCGGCTTCCTGGTGGATCTGTCCGCGCGCTTCGACTCCCCTGGAACTCCTATGTACGACCCCCTCGCCGTTGGCGTGGCGATCGATTCCACCCTGGTGAAGACCAGTGCCATACACGTGGATGTCGAAACCGTCGGCACGTTTACCCGCGGAGAGACTGTCGCCAACCGCCGCGGCATGATCGAACGCAATGTGCTCCACGGAGATCGCTACATGGTGGAGGGTGTCGATAAAGTTCCGGCGAACGCGAACGTCTGCGTCGACGTCGACGCAGACCGCTTCCTCCAGCTTTTCGTTTCGAGAATCCGCGGCAAGTAGTGGCAGCCCGCAGCCGGGCAGAAAGAGATTCCAAGGAGACCCGATGTTCACCCCACACACTCTCGGGATTGCCCTATTAATGATGATCACCAGCGCCGTTTGTTGGGGTTCGTGGGCTAACACCTATAAGGGTGTCCGCAGCTACCGCTTCGAACTGTTCTACTGGGATTATGCCGTCGGCATTTTCCTGATTTCGCTCCTTCTGGCGTTCACCATGGGAAGCACCGGCCATGACGCCTCCAGCTTCCTGAACAACGTGCACTCCGCCGACACGTCCAATATCGTCTCTACCATGGTCGGCGGAGCCATCTTCAACCTTGCCAATCTTCTTTTGGTCGCCGCCATCGACATGGCCGGCCTGGCCATTGCCTTTCCCGTGTCAATCGGAATCGCGCTCGTGGTCGGGGTCATCTTGAGTTACCTGCTCCAGCCGAAAGGGAACGCAGGCCTGCTCGCAGCCGGCGTCATTTGCGCGCTGATCGCCGTCATCCTCGACGGCAAAGCCTATGGCAGTCTGGCCGGCGCCGATCGCTCAATCTCGAAAAAGAGCATCATCATCTGCATCGTGTCCGGTGTCTTGATGGGACTCTGGGCTCCTTTCGTAGCCCATGCCATGACCACGGGCAACACCCTCGGTCCCTACAGCATCGCCGTCTTCCTGACTCTCGGAGCCTTGCTCTCGTGCCTGATCTGGAACGTGTATTTCATGAAGAGGCCGCTGGTCGGGGACCCGGTGACCTTCAGCGGTTTCTTCAACGGCCCTGCTTCCGGCCACGCCATGGGCCTTCTCGGCGGCGTCATCTGGGGCATCGGAATGGTCTTCAATTTGGTCGCTGCTAACTTTACCGGCGTGGCCATCTCCTACGCCATCGGACAATCCGCGCCCATGGTGGCCGCCCTGTGGGGTGTCTTCGCCTGGAAGGAATTCGCCGGTGCCGGCGGCAAGCCCAAGACATATCTGGCCTTGATGTTTGTCTTCTACTGTCTCGCGATACTGCTGGTCGCACGCGCGCACGGTTGACAGCCGCACTCGAACCCGACTCTCATCCTGGACCAGCCCCTTCCAGGATCGACCATTCTTTCCGCGTCCCTGCGCCCTCCTCGACCTTCTGTGTTTGGTGGACTCCAAGAAGCCGGCTGACGTTGTTGAGCCGCTCGCCGCTCGATGAAATTCCGTAGACCTCATCCGCAAAATGGAATCCCGTATTCGCCTTGGCGAGAAATGTTGTGGGCGCGTCGATTTCCTGCTGCGCCCCATCGCCGATTCCGCTAACCACAATAATCGTCTTGACATCATGCGGCGGATGCAGTTATATGACCGGACTATTACCAGGGATGCTCCGACACTTTTCTTTGCGGGGGAGAGCCCGATTCGCCGCCACTTGAGTGGCCGCCAAATGTGGGGTATCAAATGCTCAGCAGAAGCAGGCTGTTCGGCGTGGTTCTGTGCGCGCTCGTTTTCTCTGCGTGTCCCCTTCTTTTCAGTCAGGCGAACGGCAGCTTCACCGGCACCGTAGCCGACAAGACCGGTTCGGTCATACCTGGCGCCACCGTTCGCGTCACTTCCCAGACCACGGGTTTCGCCCGTGAGGTCAAGACCGACGACACCGGTCACTACCTCATCCCGCTCCTGCCCGTTTCCGTCTTCACGGTTCACGTCGAGGCTCAGGGCTTTCAGACCGTCGATCAGAGAGACGTGCGGCTGCAGGTGAACGAGCAACGTGAGCTCGATTTCACCATGGCCCCCGCCTCCGTCACCTCTACCGTCGAAGTAAGCGCCACCGAAGTTGCCGTGCAGACCTCCAACCCAACCCTGGGCCAGGTCATCAACGATCAGCAGGTGGCCCAGCTTCCCCTGAACGGCCGCGACTTTGTGCAGTTAGCTACTCTCACCCCCGGTACCACGCAGGAAACCAACCCGAACAGCTTCTTCACCAGCGGGGCCAGCAGTGAAGTTGCCGCCCGCGGCATCTATTCGCTCTCCGTGGGCGGGTCTCGCGCCCAGAGCACCGACTGGCTGCTTGACGGTGTCGACAACAATGAGCTGACCGCTGGCGGCATCGCCATCCTGCCCTCGATTGATGCCATCCAGGAATTCAAGGTTCTGACCTACAACTATTCCGCTGAGTACGGGACGCGCGCGGGTCCGACGGTGCTCGTGTCCAGCAAGGCGGGCACCAACGCTTTCCACGGATCGGTGTTCGAATTCTTCCGCAACACGTCTCTCGACGCCCGCAGCTACTTCGCCTCCGAGCGTGAAAAATTCAACTTGAACCAGTTCGGTCTCGCAGTTGGCGGTCCGATCAAGAAGGACAAGACCTTCTTCTTTGCCGATTACCAGGGCAAGCACCAGCGTCGCGGCATTCCCTTCATTGGACTTGTCCCAACGCAGGCGATGATGAATGGTGATTTCAGCTTGGACCCGCTGGGCCAGCCCCGTCCCGACGTTTTCGACGGCAAGACCACGAATAAGGACGGGTTTCTTGATCTTGTCAATCCCGTTGGGGGGTTCATACCCTTTAAATGCGACGCCGCAGGTAATCCCATTCCCGGCAATTCCAATGGAACCCAGACCGGTGGCACAAACTGCAACAAGATTCCAGCGAACCTCTTCGATTCCACCGGACATGCGATGATCCAGCTGTATCCTCAGAGTACGGGGCCAAATCTGGCGACCAGTACCAACTTTGCTGATGTGCCAGTTCGGAAATTGGACGAGAACTCGTTCGACATCCGTCTGGACCACAATTTCTCCAGCAAGGATTCCGCGTTTGCGCGCTTCAGTTACGACCAGGCAGCCTCGTTTGTTCCGGGAGGTTCGCCCGGTTTTTCTGAGCAAAACGCCTTCGGCAGCACGCAGCACATCACCAACCACGGGCGCAACGCTGCCATTTCGGAAACCCACATTTTCTCCCCTAACAACATCAATCAGTTCAATTTTGGCTTCAATCGCATCTTTAACCACATCATTTCCTTTGGCGACGGCACCTGCGAATCCGCCAACCTGGGTATACAAGGGGCCAACCTCAACAGTAAGTGTCCGAATGCCCCCTCTGGTGTAGCCACGCAATCCACAAGTGCCTGCGTCAGTTGCGGGCTCAGTTCTACCTTGATGAACAACTACTGGGCGCTCGGGGATCGTGGCTTCGCTCCCTTCCAGGGGGGCACGAATGTATTCATGATTGCCGACTCCTTCGACATGATCCGTGGCAACCACAACATCCGCGTGGGCGGAAGCATTCGCATCCAGCAGATGAATGTGCTCACCAATGCCTTCCAGGATGGCTTCTTCATCAACTTCGGCTTAAGCCAGGATGCTGCCGCGGACCTGCTTCTGGGGCAATTGGGCGGTGGCATTCATGACCAGACCTTCTTCGGCGCCACCACCGGCCGGCGCTGGAAGCTATTCCGGCCATTTGTACAAGACGATTGGCGCCTGACCAACAGCCTGACCCTGAACTTGGGGCTTGCCTGGGCGCTGGTCACGCCTATTACCGAGGCCCAAAATCGCCAGGCCAATTTCGACTTCGACACGGGCAAGTTCTATGTGGCCGGATCGAGTTCCCTGCTCGCAGGGTGCCCCATCTGTGTGCACTCTAATAGCGACGTCGGTATCCAGATGGATAAAACTGCTCTCGAACCGCGCGTCGGATTAGCCTGGAAGCCCTTCGGCAGCCAGAATACGGCGGTGCGCGCCGGGTACGCCATTTTCCACGATTCTTCCTGGAATCAGGGAGCGCAAGGGCTGTGGGAGAATCCTCCTTACTTCGCCGAATCGGACAATTTCCCCGGACCCTGTCCCTTCAACAATGTCAACTCGCCCAATCCACAGAACTGCGGTCTACAGCGCATGTTCCTTCCCCCCATCACTTCGCCGCCCAGCCCCACGTCCTTTCCGGGCGCTTTGCAGTCACAGAATCTCGACTTCAAGCAGGGCCGGGTACAGCAGTTCAATTTGAATGTGGAGCATGAATTCTTCGGGAATCTTGTGCTGACGACTGGCTATGCCGGTTCTCGCAGTTCCCACATTCTGGTGGATGGTTTGAACCTGAACGTCGGATCTCCGACGGCCTGCGGTACTCCGGGTTACACGTTGGGCTGCGGAGCCGGCGGAGCTGCTTTCGGACCCAAGTGGGGTCCGCCGACGTTCGTCGGCTTTTTGACCATTAACAACAACAACGACATCGGCACGGCTCACTATGACTCGCTGCAAATCAAGGCTGAAACCAGGAGTGTCCGCCACGGACTCTATGCCTTGTTAGGGTACACCTACTCTCGCACCTTCGATTCCGCGATGCCCGACGGCCTCGGTACGTTCCCCGGAGCCACATATTTTCCATTGCCTGGATATCAAAAGCTGGATTGGGCTCTTTCCAACCTTAATCTCAACCAGCAGTTCACCGCCAGCGTGCTCTACAATCTGCCCTTTGGAAAGGGCAAGCAGTTCGGCGGAGATTGGAACGGTGCGACCAACGCAATTTTGGGCAATTGGGAAGTCGACACGATTGTAAGAGTAACAACTGGCTTTCCGCTCTTCGCGGTGGATAGCGAAAACGCTTCGGGAGTTGCGTTTTCATGGAACGGCAACGGCTTGAATCGGCCGGATATGCTCAGTGATCCAAACAAGCCGGGAGTAGTGGCAGCCAATCCCGATCCAACTTGCCAGGTCTTGGTGTCCCAGGGTGGCCGTGCGCCTGATAAGGTGCATACCCTTCAAAACTGGTTCAATCCTTGTGCCTTTGCTCACGCTGCCCCCGGAGAACTTGGCGACTCGAACCGCGCTCCCATGTACGGACCCCGGTTTGTGAACACCGATCTCTCGTTTATCAAGCACTTCCCGATTCGAGAGAGCCTTGGGTTAGATTTTCGGGCAGAGTTTTTCAATATCTTCAATCATCCTCAGTTCTACCTGCAAGGTGGCAGCAGCGCAATGCAGGACGTAAACGCGCTTTCCAGTTTCGGTGTCGTCAACGGAACCGTGAACAATCCCAGGGTCATCCAATTCGCCCTGAAATTGAACTTCTAGCCTGTAGTCCGAGGCGGCCGAGCCGGGCGCAGAACACCCCAGCGGCGTTATGCAGGGAGGACACATGTGATCCGGTCTCTTTCGCCCCTGACGATTGCGGGGAGCCTTTTCCCCGCGGCCAACTACGTCTAAGTCGCATTCGCAAATCCCGGGCAGTCAAACTGGACACTAGCTCCTGTCTTCTCAGTCTGCCGTAATCCTTGCCATCAAGAAGGGGTCATGCCTCGTCGCAAACGGAATCTTTCGCTGGTTTTGTCTGCCGTCATTCTTCTCCTGGGTGCCTCGATGGCCCAGAAGCTCCAAGTCATCGTCGATCAGGATGCGCGCGGCCCCGGCACGAGCGATCAGCAGGCCATCCTTGTCTTCCTGCAGTCGGAGAAATTCGACGTCCTCGGCATCACCACCGTCAGCGGCGACCAGTGGGTAAAAGAAGAGACCCAGCACGTCCTCCGCTTGCTCGAAATTGCCGGCCGCACCGATGTTCCGGTTTTCCAGGGCGCCGAATTTCCCCTGCTCAATTCCAAGGAAGAATCCGAGGGCTGGGAAGCCCTCTACGGCAAGCTGGAATACAAGGGATGCTGGACTGAGCGCTTCGCAGCGAAGCGCTCCACCATCTTCGAGGAGCCGTACCATCCGTCCAACGTCGTGCCGGCCATGCCCGAGGGCGAACCGCACCTCGAAGCGCAGCGCGGCACCGCCGCCGAGTTCATCGTCGAGATGGTGCACAAGTATCCCGGCGAAGTCGTCCTGTGGGCCGGGGGACCACTCACCAACTACGCTCTCGCCTTGAAGCTCGATCCCGCCGTCGCTACGCTGGCAAAAGAATTTGTCCTCATGGGCGGTGGCTTGTATGCCGACAAGGGCGCTATCGATCCCGGTGCCCTCGACGCCCGCCGCGAATTCAACTGGTGGTTCGATCCCGAAGCCGCTCGCATCGTCCTGCGTGCGCCCTGGAAGAAACTCACCATCACTCCCATCGACATCTCCGTCAAAACCCGCTACACAGAAGACATGAAGGCCAGCATCGCCAAGGCCGGCACGCCGGTCACCGAGTACCTCGATAAGTACTCGCTCCCCGGCTACATGTGGGACGAGATTTCCGGGGCCGCGCTTATCGACCCCTCCATCATCACCGGCCAGAAGCAGCTCTACATGGATATCGATATCGACCACGGCCCCAGCTATGGCAAAACCCTTTTCTGGGACGCCAAGGCCCGCGTCCCGCCCTACCTGCGCCTCGCTACCGTCCAGTTTGATATCGACGCCCCTAAGTTCTACAAGCTCTACATCGACCTGATGACCAGGACTCCCCAGAAGCCATGACCGCGGTTGCGGCTGAAATGGTTCGTCCCCGAGCGCCACGCCCGTTATAACATCGCTCAAATGAGACGCCTCGCAATCCTCCTCCTGCTCGCCGCCTGCGCCGTCTCGGCCGAGGAACGCCGCAAGGTCATCATCGACGAAGACTGCTCCGGGCCTGGCGGCAGCAACCTTCAGGCTCTTCTTGTCATGCTGCAATCGCCGCAGGTTGAAGTGCTGGGGATCACCGTCGTCAGCGGCGACCAGTGGCGCGACGAAGAGATCGCCCATACCCTTCGCCTGCTCGAAATCATCGGCCGCACTGATATTCCCGTCGTCCCCGGCGCCGTCTTCCCCCTTGTCCGCCGGCGCGACGAAGCGCAACTCTGGCAGCGGGGCTTTGGCAAAGTCGCTTACGCCGGTGCCTGGGACGACCGCTGGTGGCACGAGCCCAACGTGGTGCCCTCGCTACCCGAAGGCCATCCCAGCGCCAAGCCTGCTGCCGAAGACGCCGCCCACTTCCTCATCCGCATGGTTCACCGCTACCCGAATGAGGTGACCATCTACGAGGGTGGCCCCATGACCGACCTGGCCCTGGCCATCTCGATCGATTCGCACTTCGCCGAGTTCGCCCGCGAATTGGTTTTCATGGGTGGAAGCCTGAGTCCGGAGACGGACAACCCGGAGTTCCTCAATAATCCCCGCCACGAATTCAATTTCTGGTTCGATCCCGAAGCCGCGCAGATCGTCCTAGGCGAGCCCTGGAAGAAAATCATCTGCACGCCCACCGACATCTCCCTCAAGACTCGCCTTACCGCCGCGATGGTCAAGGAAATCGAGGCCAGCGATACGCCCCTGGCCCATTACCTCGCCCGCTTCGTTCAGCTCGGCCCCGGTGCCGACACCATGTGGGATGAGCTGGCCGCCGCTGCCTGGATCAATCCTGCCCTGATCACCCGCCGCGACACCCGTTACATGAGCGTAGACCTGGATCACGGTGCCGGCTACGGCAACACCCTAACCTGGACCGAGAAAGATAAGCCCGCCTTTCCTCTGCCCCCGGTGGAAATCCAACTGGACCTGGACAAAGAAAAGTTCTACGGGATGTTCGTGCGCCTCATGCGTGCCCCCACCCGGACCACTCCCTGATGCAAGGCGTCGATTCTGCAGCCCACCGAAGGCGAAAGACCAACTGTTACCTGCCAGTGGAAAGCGCTCCGCATCCACCCGCCGCCAGCGCCCCCACCCCGTGATACAAATGGAACCTTGCCGCCCACCGCTGCATCCATCCCTCTTCGACGCTGGCGTATCGCCTTCCTCCTCGCCTTCGGTGTCATCGTCAATTTCTGGGATCGCGTGAACCTCTCCGTTTCTCAGGATGCCCTGCACGCCGCCTTTGGCCTCTCCCTGGTGGCCTTCGGCTATCTCTCTAGCGCCTTCAGCTGGACCTACGCCCTGATGCAGGTCCCTGCCGGCGTCTTGCTGGACCACTTCGGTGTCAAGCGTGTCGGTCGCGTCAGCACCTTCCTCTGGAGCCTCGCTGGTTTCGGCGCCGCGCTCTCTCCCGGACTCGCTGGATTCTTCGCAGCCCGCTTTCTGCTGGGGATCGCCGAGTCTCCAACCTTTCCCGGCAATGCCAAGGCTATTGGCTACTGGTTCACCAAGCCCGAGCGCACCCTGGCCACCGCCATCACCGATGCCGCCGCCAAATTCTCCACCGGTGTCGGTGTTCCGTTCCTCGGTGTCCTACTGCTCCGCTTCGGATGGCGCTGGAGCTTCGCGGCCACTGGCTTCGTCAGCCTCTTCTACTTTGCGCTCTTCCATCGCGTATACCGCGATCCCAGCGAGGACTCGGGTCTTTCCCCCAGCGAACGTCAGTACATCGTCGCCGGAGGAGCCCAGCCCGAAGACTTGCGCCGAGAAGCGAGGGGGAACCGAGAAGGTCCCCTCGCGGCCCGCGCCTCCCTGGGATACCTTCTGCGTCAGCCCAAGGTCTACGGACTGGCCATGGGCTGGGGCGCTTATAACTACAGCTTCTTTCTTCTCCTGGCCTGGCTGCCGAGCTATCTCTCCCTCACGATCCACACCGACCTGCTCCACTCCGCGCTCTACACCAGCGTCCCCTGGCTGTTGGCGGCCCTGAGCGATGTAGTCGTCGGCGGTTGGCTCGTGGATGCGCTCATCCAGCGCGGCTGGAACGCCGACCGGGTGCGCCGCGCCGTGCTCATCGGCGGAACCGCCTGCGGCCTCGGCATTCTCGGAGCTGGGGGGGCGCACAGCGCTCCTGCCGCACTGGCCTGGATCAGCCTGGCTCTGGGCGGCCTCGCCGCCGCCGCCCCGGTCGCCTGGAGCGTTCCCTCCCTCATCGCGCCTCGCGAAACCGTGGGCAGCGTTGGTGGCATGGTCAACTTCTCGGGCCAGATCATGGCCATCGGCGCGCCCATCATCACCGGCTACATCGCCCAGGGCACACACTCTTTCGCCGCGGCATTCGCCACCGCCACCGTCATCCTGCTCGTAGGGATCTGTGGCTACGCCCTCCTCCTGGGGCGCATCGAGCCCATCCCGGAACCCCGGCTTGCATAGCGTGACGTTCCGCCTCCGTTCCGGACGACGCCAGGAAAGGCGCGCCGCACGGCTTCAGAACCGCAATTCCTGCGGCTTGGCCACGTAGGACCACCCTCCAGATCGTGTGGACATGAAACCCGCGTTCAGACTTCCGGATTCAGATGCAGCACCTGCGTGGCGATATCAGCCAGAACTCGCGAATCACATTCGTGTCCCGCCGATCCACCGCCCGTACTTTTCAACGCGATGGTCCGGGCCGTGCGGCCGCTGTTGAGAAGAAATGTTCGGACATGTCCTTCGGTAATGTCCTGCCCCCCCAACCGTGGGACATACTGGGGTTGACCTGCTGAACCTCCGCACTGCAGGAGATACAGCAAGTCTGGTAGCTCGTGACAGCTTAACTGCGAATGACGACTCAGGTCCTGTACTCCAGGCTTCCACTATGACCCCGCTGTTGCAACCCGAATCCCGTTGGCGCCCGCCGCGCCTCACGTTCGCGCAAACGACCCCTGCCGTGCTTCGCTTCCAGAGCGGACGCCGCATACGCGGCAAACTGCAGGTCATCTCCGTCACCGGCGGCCTGCTCTCCCTGCCCAGCCTCCTCGACCAGGGTGCACGGGCCAAATTGATGTTCCTGATGGAGAGCGGTACGGTGCTGGGCACAGCCGAAATGCTGCTTCCGGTCTCCACCACGCTGCAACCGTTCCGCTTTGTTGCCATCGGGAAAGAAGACCAAACCCGGCTACAGAACGCCATCCGGTCTTCCGCGGATGAGAATCGCCGCGACCAGCAAGCGATCATCCGCGAGCGCGCCTGGTAACCCCGACCTTCTCACTTTCTCGCCGTGATCGACTCTCTCCGCGTCGGTGTTGTGGGTGTGGGCGCTAACGCTAGCGTCGGCGTCTCGCCCTCCTCTCCCTTGGAAGAGTCATGTGCGCTTAGCGAATCCTCTGTGTTTTGCCCGTTCAAGGTGTTTCCCCTGCCTCCTGTGACCTGGGATGCCGGCGTACCCCATCCCACCGGTCGTTGACTTGCTCCCCCATCGCCCCTTACCATTCGCGAGTTCTCCCTTTCCGGCCGAAGCCTTGGAGGCAAGGTGCGCCCATTTCTTCGACTCTCCCTGCTCGCACTGATCGTCATTTCTGCTCTAGCCCAGGTCACAACCTCCGCCAAGCCAATCTTCAAATTTCAGGAAGTCATGATTCCCATGCGCGACGGCGTGCGACTCCAGACCGTCATCCTCACGCCCGTCGATCAGCAGGCTCCGCTGCCCATTCTCTTCCGCCGTACTCCCTACGGGGTGCCCGAGAAGGCGCCCGTTCAGATACCGTCCAGCCTCAAGGAACTCGCCCAGGACGGCTACATCTTCGTCCTGCAGAATCTCCGCGGTCGCTTCAAATCGGAAGGCGTATTCCTGCTTTCTTCCTGGGTCGATCTCAACGACCCCAAGGCCACCAACGAGACCACCGACGCCTACGACTCCATCGATTGGCTCATCAAGAATGTCCCCAACAACAACGGGAAGGTTGGCATGTTCGGTGTCTCCTATGCCGGTTTGACCGCCGCCCTCCCACTGCTTCGTCCCCATCCCGCCCTCAAGGCGACCAGCGAGCAGGCCTCGCCCGTCGATCAGTGGATGAATGACGACGACCACCGTTTCGGTGCCCTGCGCGAAAGCTACGACTTCGAATACGCCGTTATGGAGCAGGCCGACAAGAACAAGAACACCTACTTCCCTTTCGAGACCTACGACACCTACCAGTGGTATCTCGACCTCGGCCCCGTCGCCAACATCAACGCAAAGTACCTGCACGGCTCGATTGCTTACTGGAACTCGACCGTCGAGCATCCCAACTACGACGACTTCTGGAAAAAGGAAGCCTGGGTCAACCAGCTCCACGCTTCCACCGTCCCCAACCTGAACGTTGCCGGTTTCTGGGATCAGGAGGACCCCTGGGGACCGTGGCAGATCTTTCGCCACGCCGCTATGAGCGATCCCGACCACACCAATTTTATGGTGGCTGGTCCCTGGTTCCATGGCCAGTGGCAGTCGGAAAAGGCCGACAGCATCGGCATCATCCCCTTCAGCGGTCACGACACCGCCCGCGAATTCCGCGAGAACATCGAAGCCCCCTTCTTCCGCTACTACCTCCACGGCAAGGGTGAGAAGCCACCCTGGCAGGCGAGCACTTTTCAGAGTGGCTCCAACACCTGGCGCACCTATCCTGCCTGGCCGCCAAAAGAAGCGAAGCTCAGCAAGCTTTATCTGCATCCCGACGGCACGCTCTCGTTCACCGTACCCGGCTCAGATGAAGCCGCGAAACCGTTTCGCGAGTACGTCTCCGATCCCACCAATCCCGTACCCTACCGCCCCCGTCCCATCTCTCCCACCTATCCAGGAGGCGACTGGCGCACCTGGGAAGTCGCTGACCAGCGTTTCGTCGAGCACCGTCCCGACGTTCTGTCCTTCCTCAGCGCCCCCCTCGACCACGACCTCACTGTCACCGGCCTGCTCGCCGCCCATCTGTTTGCCTCGACCTCCGGCACCGACAGCGATTTCGTCGTTAAATTGATCGACGTTTATCCCGAGGACGCACAAAAAAACGCCTGGAATCCCGACGAGGGGCCTAAGCCCGGCCAGTACGCCCAATCCCTGAATGGGTACCAACTCCCAGTTGCCATGGAAGTGCGCCGCGGCCGCTATCTCGTGAGCGACGAAGAACCCCACCCCCTCACCCCCAACCATCCGGTGGAGTGGACCATCCCTCTTCGCGATCACGATCACGTCTTCCTGAGAGGCCACCGCATCATGGTCCAGGTCCAGTCCACCTGGTTCCCAGTCATCGACCGCAACCCGCAGAAGTTTGTTCCCAGCATCTATGAGGCCGCCGCCTCCGACTTCGTTCCCGCCACCCAACGCATCTACTGCTCGCCCACCATGCCTTCGCACCTTATGCTGCCCATCATGCCCTGACTTCAAGCACAATTCTTTCCAGGGGACAGCAATGTCTGGCGCCCCACGCCTCGCCGATTGCCGGCGATCGGGCTGCACCGTGCTGGGCGCCAGGCCGACGCCCACGCCCGCGAAACGCTTGCTCCTCTGCGATGTCGCTGCGCGAAATTCTGCCCAGCTGTCAGGCGGGCGGCGTTCCAGCGATGCCGGCACGGCTTCAAGCCGCTGAGGCACAATATGGATAGGAACTCGCCCATGGTGCAGACTTCCCTGAGAGGCTGGGATCGAGCACCTGGATATGGCCGGGCCGTAAAAGATTGCTGACTCAGCTAGAATGCCGGCTCATTGGGGCCGGGTGACCACGGTGTGCCTTGCCCGGACTGCCGCTGAATCCTAGTTTGGAAGACCGCCAGCCAGCAGTGGGCCATGGGTTTGGCCGAGGCGGAACGATAGCGGCAGCGAAATACTAAGAGCCAAGATTTAATACCGGATACTCAAGACCTGATCCCAAATGCCGACCCACCCCGCCATGATCGCCGTACCGCCAGAAGACGCCAGCCTCCGCCTCGATCAATTTCTGACCCGCCATCTCACTGACGTCAGCCGTGCCCGCGTGCAACAACTCATCACCCAGGCTCAGGTCCTGGTGGACGAGAAGCCGGCCAAGCCTTCGCTCCGTCTGCACGGCGGCGAGCGGATCAGGATTCTCGGTCCCGCCCAGCGCGTTCCCCTTCGCGCCGTTCCCGAAGACGTTCCTCTCGATGTGGTCTACGAAGATTCCGATCTCGCCGTCGTGAACAAGCCCGCCGGAATGATGGTCCATGTCGGCGCCGGCGGCGAGGACCGCAATCGTGGCACACTCGTCAACGCGCTGCTCCACCGCTTTGCCCGGTTATCGGAGGTGAGCGGTGAATTGCGCCCCGGCATCGTCCACCGACTCGACAAAGCCACCAGCGGCCTCATGGTCGTTGCCAGAAACGACCCAACCCACCGCAAGCTGGCTGCCCAGTTCGCCCGCCGCCAGGTAAAGAAAACCTATCTTGCCCTTGTGCACGGCTGGCTCAGGCCGGATTACGGGACCATTGCCGCCAGCATCAGCCGCGACGCCGTTCGCCGTACCCGCATGACCACCCGCCGCGCCGGCGGACGCGAAGCCATCACCCATTACCGCGTGCGCCAACGCATCGATTCGCCCTTCGGTAAGTTCTCCCTGCTCGAGGTGAAGATCGACACCGGCCGCACCCACCAGATCCGCGTCCACTTCGCCTCGCTCCGACATCCCGTCGTCGGAGATGCTCTCTACGGAGCCCCGCGCCGAATCCAGGGACGCTCCCAAAAATCAATTTCTCTTGCCCGGAACTTCCTCCACGCCGCCGCCCTCGCCTTCGACCACCCGGCCACCGGAGAGCCGTTGTCCTTCGCTTGTCCCCTTCCTCCCGAATTGGACGCCTTCCTGAAACAGCTGGTACCCACTCAAGGAGCTTGACCCCGCGCCGCGACATCGGCTTGAAGGCGATGCTTCGACCCTGGTCAGGAAGGAAAGAGGCAAGAAGGAACTTCGTGTGCCTGGGCCTAACCAACAAGGGCCAAGGACTAGCGACCAGCAGCTGCCTCCGCTATCTTCGGCAGCTCATCCCCGCGGAAATACTTTTCCTTCGCCTCCCGCATCTCCGGCATTGCCGCGTAGGGTTTGCTGTAATCGTTGTTCGCATTCCAGAACAGGAACCCGATCCCGCCCTTGTCCTTTGCCACCCGCACCTGGGTCTCGATGTACTGCGGCGAGTACGTCTTGGTCCGCCAACGGAAGGCCTGCAGCCACGGCCGCAGTACCACCCCGCTGCCTCTGGTGATCAGCTCAAACCGGTCCATCGACTCCCCGATGAAATGCTCCGGCGCGTCCCCGGGATGCGCGATCCCATCCATGCCGAAAAAGTGGGAGGGATAGATCATCGGCGAAAGCACGTCACAAAACTTTGCCATCTGCACAATGTCCTGGCCCGTGTGCGACAGGTCCACCGGCCGCTGCCAAGCCATCACCCCGAATACGTCCAGCGAGAGCAGTACTCCCGTCGGATGCAGTTCCCCGTACGCCTTCTTCAGAAAGTGTGCGATCACATCCGAGCGGTGCCACTCCGGATGCTCGGTCTGGAACGCGAAGCTCGCGTCTTTCTGGTCGCCCTCGGCAGGGAAGCGCACGTAGTCGAACTGGATCTCGTCCACCCCCGCCCCGGCCACGTGCTTCGCCAGCGCAATGTCATAATCCTGCACTTTCGCCTGCGACGGATCCGTCCACACCAGCTTCCCGTTCTCACGCCACGGCTGCCCCGTTCGGTGGGACTTCACCGCCAGCTCCGGATGCGCCGTCACCAGTCGCTCGTCGCGGAATATCGCAATTCGGGCAATCGCGTGCATCCCCTGCTGGTGCAGGAAGCGCGTGAACTTCGCCACGTCGTGGATGTACACATGCTGCCGCCCGGCCAGCGGGTGATCGAAGGGGATATTCACGCTTCCATCGCTGTCCTTGATGTCGAATACCACCGCGTTCCCGCCCACCTCGCGCCAGTGCCGGATGATGCGCACACCATGGTCGCTCCCCGCCATGATGCCCGTCAGGTAAATCGCCCGCACTTCAAAATCCTTTGCCACCGGGATCGTCTTCTCTACGATGGGCGTCGCTAGGATCCCCGGCACGATCAGGTTCTCTCCCGGCTTCAGGTTGTTCCCCGTGCGCTTCCCGTTGGTTTCGCGGATCGCCTCCGCCAGTTCGCTCGACGTCAGATAAGAGGTGTCCTTAAGATACTTCCGCGCCACCAGCGGAATACTGTCTCCCCGCTTCGCCGTGTACAGTGCCGTTCCCGGTGGCGCTGCGGGCTGCAGCCGTGGAATGTTCAGCTCCGGGTGTGATCCCGTGGTGCTGCTGTAGGTCATCTTGGGCGAGCTACCCGTCTGCTGGGCCGCTGCCGTTCCCACCAAGAGCCACCAGGCCCCCCCGGCCACGGCGGCACAGACCACTAGTGCAACTAAAACTAAATGTATCCGACGCAAGCTTTTCTCCCCAAAGTGCTTCTGCGCCGGATGCTACCCTGCGTCTGATGGCTCTGCCAGTTACGTCGGGCCACCTCCTCTCAGCATGGATCTCGTCCCCCTCGGTCCTTATGGCTCGGGAAAAACGACTCTAGCGCCGCCCTTCGGCGGGCTGTCCGCAGGGTTGTCCTCGACCGCCACTTCTAAACCATGACGCACACGAACGAAGGCCCCCAGCCTCCTCAGCGGAGCCCCGAACGTCCGTGCCCCGTAGATCGCGAGGATGATTGAGTCTCCTCAATGGGGCCGCGCCTGCATCAGCTTTCATGGTGAAATGCCAACTTCCCCTTCCCGGATGCGCAAACAATTTCCTTTCCCTGCCCCTCCCCTCGTGGCAAGATACCCCTCCCAAATGGTTACTTGAGGCATCTAAGACAGTAGCTAACGTGCCCCGAGGAAGGCAGCCTGGGGTTGGCTAACCATTTGCAGTGTCTTTGGGAGCGGGTGAGGGGTGACAAAGTTTGTCGCTCACCAGGTATGCGCCACTGCCCCGGCTTCAGCTGGCTGGGCCCCGCGAGGAGAGGCCCACGACCTTTATGAGAACGAATCTCGCCACTGTTCTGGACCCTAACCGCCGCAGTCACGACGCCCGCGAATTCGAAGCCGCTCTCCGCCGCCGCATCGTCGGCCAAGACCAGGCCGTAGAAAAGGTCGTCGAGATCTACCAGATGTTTCTCGCCGGTCTGAATCCCCCCGGGCGCCCGGTCGGCAACCTCCTCTTCTTGGGCCCCACCGGCTCCGGCAAAACCCGCGTCGTCGAAGCCGTGGCCGAAGCGCTCTTCGGCGACGACCGCGCTTGCATCAAAATTGACTGCGCAGAATTCCAGCATTCGCATGAAATTGCGAAGCTGATTGGGTCGCCGCCGGGGTATCTGGGGCACCGCGAGACGCATCCCCTGCTGACTCAGGAGGCGCTGAACCAGTGGCACACGGATAAGCTGAAGCTGTCGATCCTTCTTTTTGACGAGATTGAGAAGGCCTCGGATGCTCTGTGGCAGTTGCTGCTCGGCATGCTTGACAAAGCCACGCTGACGCTGGGCGACAATCGTCGTGTGGATCTCTCGCAGTGCATCATCATCATGACCTCGAACCTGGGCGCGGGCGAGATGTCCACGCTGGTGGATGGCAGCCTGGGCTTCGTGCGCAATGTCGTGGAAGTCGACTCCCGGCTGGACGAAAAAATCTCCCGCACCGCGGTCGAAGCGGCTCGCCGCAAGTTCACGCCCGAGTTCATGAACCGGATCGATAAGGTTGTGGTGTTCAAGACGCTGCGCTCTGAGCACCTCGCCCAGATCCTGGAAATCGAGTTGGGCATGGTGCAGCAACGCGTCCTCCTGGCCACCGGCGCCAACCAGTTCGTCTTCAACTGCACGCAGGAGGTCAAGGATTTCCTGCTCAAGGAAGGCACCGACCCCAAGTACGGGGCCCGCCATCTGAAGCGTGCCATCGAGCGCCACATCGTGTTCCCGCTGGCCAACCTGGTCGCCACCGGGCAGGTCCGCCTCGGCGACTTCGTCCGCATCGACCTCACTGGCGAGAGTCTCCTCACCTTCGTTAAGGAAGCCGAAGGCGCCATGGTCCCGGTGCTGCTGGAGCGCTACGGTGCCGCTGCCGTCGGCGCCCCTCCACTGTCCGCCCGTGCCACCCGCCCCGCCGCTCAGCGCAAAGAGTTCGGTGCCGGCTCACAGAACGAGAACAAATAGCGCACTTCGCTGAAGAAATGTCCGCGTGGACGACTCGAAGTGTCGTCACCTAAACCGATGGTGCCGCAACCAACTAAGGTGAGTGCGACGGCGCCTGGCTGCAAGAGTTGAAGCAAGCGCCTCGCAGGCTGCGTCAGTCAGCCGATCACGCCCTCGCGCTGATGGCTACAATGACGCAAACGCCAAATCAGGTCCAACGCCTGTCGAAATCGCCGGATTTCGGGCGTCATTGGTAGTAGCGGGCATGACGCCTGCCATGAAAACCAATCGCGGAGGCTTCCCATGCAATACCTTCTGATGCTCTATGTGAACGAAGCTGGTTGGCCCAAGCTGACCAAGGCCCAGCAAGAACCGGGTGTAGCCGCGTATGTGGCGTACACCGAGGCGCTGAAGAAGGCCGGCGTTCTGGTCGGCAGCAACCGCCTGCAGGCCAGCTCCGCCGCGACCCGAGTCCAGCTGGTGGACGGCAAATCGCAAGTCCTGGATGGCCCCTATGCCGACTCGAAGGAACAGTTGGGGGGCTTTTACCTTCTTAACGTCCCCGATCTGGATGCCGCTATCTCCTGGGCAGCCCGCTGCCCGGCGGCAGGTCATGGGGTGGTCGAGGTGCGTCCGATCTGGGACATGGCGGCACAAGCTTCGGGCTACAGAACCAGTCAATAGCGAATCTCTCGCGGGGGAAGGCGCCCGCGTCATAACTGGATCAGAACATGAATTCCCTGGAAGGCGACGCGCGTCGTACTGCGGACACCATTGCGCGCCGCAGTTACGGCAAGCTCGTCGCCTTCCTCGCCGTCCGCACCCGGGATGTGGCCGCTGCCGAGGACGCGCTTTCCGAGGCATTCGCTTCGGCTCTCGCTGACTGGCCGCGCAAGGGCTGTCCTCGGAACCCGGAAGCGTGGTTGTTGACCGTCGCCCGCAGAAAGTTCATCGATACGGTGCGCGGACAGCGGCGGGGCGAAAGAGTCGCCGGCCAGTTGCAAGTGATGGCGGAAGGCCTCCATGCCGCTGCCAGCGAGGCCAAGATCCCGGATCAACGTCTCGCCCTGCTGTTCGCTTGCGCCCACCCGGCTATCGCCGCCGGCATTCGCGCGCCACTGATCCTGCAGGTGGTGCTCGGTCTCGATGCCGCCAGGATCGCCTCGGCCTTCCTGGTTTCTCCGGCGACTATGGGCCAGCGCCTGGTCCGGGCCAAGAGCAAAATCCGCCAGGCCGGGATCCCGTTCCGCATTCCTGAGCCCGAGGAGCTTTGCGACCGCCTTGAGTCCGTGCTCGATGCTATCTATGCCGCATTCGCCGACGGCTGGATCGACGCAGCCGGCACCGACCTCGCACGCCGCGAGCTGGCCGAGGAAGCCATCTTCCTGGGGCGACTGGCGACCGAACTGCTCCCCAACCAGCCTGAGGCGTTGGGCCTGTTCGCGCTCATGCTGTATGCGGAAGCCCGCCGCCCCGCCCGCCGCAATTCCCAGGGTGACTACGTACCCCTTGCGCAGCAGGACCCTGCCCTGTGGAATTCTCCGATGATCAAGGAGGCCGAGGCGGTTCTTCTCCGCGCCAGCGGATTGGGGTCGCCGGGTCGCTATCAGCTGGAGGCGGCGTTGCAATCCGCACATGTTGCACGTCGCTGCACGGGTCGCGACAACTGGGCGGACGTGGTGGAACTCTACGACGCGTTGCTGACGCTCTCCCGCTCGCCAGTGGTCGCGATCAATCGCGCCCTGGCGATGGCAGAGACCAAAGGCGCGCGCGCGGCTCTGGATCTGGTGGAAGAGATCGCCGCCGATGCGCGACTTGCCCAGTATCAACCCTACTGGGCTGCACGCGCGGAGTTGCTCGCCAGGACAGGCTCCCATGACGAGGCCCGCCACGCCTACGAAATCGCCATCGGTCTCGAGCGCGACCCCGCGGTTCGCCGCTTCCTGCAACAGCGTCAGTCGGGGTTGGAGTCTTGATCAGCTTGGTTGCGTGGGGAAGACGGGAGCCGCGGCTCTCCGGCGCAGCGGCTACCATAACCGCTTTCACGAGAGTGCCGCTTGCCCGCTGATCTTGCCCGGTAGAGTGAACGGCGCGAGCGCGCCGCGGGGTGAACCTCTTGAACCTGCGCGGCCTCATCATAAAGCTCAGCGTCGAGCTCGGACAGCACCTCCGCAAAGAAAATCAACGCGGGGTGTGACGGCCCTCAGAGGGCGAGCGGGCGACAGAGTCGCAATACACCGGAATGCTCTTGGTCCATTCTGTTTTTCCCCGACTTGGTCTCTGGGCAGCGCTCAAGGTTGGGCTGTCACGATCAGCAGCCAGCCACTGCCGCTGGGGATTGAGATGTTCTTGCTGGATTTCAACACAATCTCGCCGAGCGGCGCAGTCGCCCCCGAATTCGCAATTTTCACGTTGCCCAAAGCGTACGTACCACATGCTGCGCTAGAGAATATCCAGACCGCTTGTTCGCGGTCGTAGCCAACGCCGCCCGGGCATCCGGCGTCGGGATTGGGCGTGAGTTTGATGCGCACCGAAGTTGCTTCGAGCCAGGTACCGACCATGCCATCGTGCGAAGCTACCAGACCCCGTCCGCGATTGACGACATCTCCCCCCACCTGCCGCGTCACCCATTGGCTCATGGGTTCCCGATCCGGCGAGGAATTGATGGGAGATTGTGCCTGCGAAACTTTGTCCACCGACGCCACGGCCAGTGCCGCCGCAGTCAGCGGGATGGTGTGTCCGTGGTCCTCAATGGCATCGAACTTCAGGACGATGCTCGAACCCGGCGATTCGGGCTCCAAAGATCCCGGGAGCCTAACCCGCACGATGTGAGCGGTGACGCGCGAGCGCTCGCTGATTTTTGCGCCTCCGGGGAGGGATACCTCCTGCATCACGCGGCCTTCGATCTGTTTTCCCGCCTTGTCGTTCTTGGCATTCAGGCCCGAACTGAGCTTTACCGGGACCACCGTTCCGGCGGGGAGCTCCTGGCCGAGGGCGACCGCGGAGAGCAGGAAGCAGGTCGCGAATTTGATCCAAAACATAAACAGCCCCGAGACTACGCTCTTCCGAATATATTGCAACCGGAGTCAGGACCCCAATGAGGGAGGCCTCGGGCTGCAGGCTTCAGTATGGCGTAGCGATCATCATCGGCCTGAGGGCAGTCGCCTGAAGCCTGCATCTTCCGGAACGCGGTTCGGTTGCCGGAGACGCACAGAGCCTGAGCAGGGCAACGGTCGCTCGTGACGGATGCGCGCTCCTGACCTTTACGTGCGTGAGAACCAGTGTCGTCTATGGGCCGGGTCGAGTCTGAGGTCTCATCACTCCTGGGTGTGAGCGAGGGCGTAGTAGCCGTTGCGGGCCTGGATCTTGTATCCCTGCTTGGAGTGGAGCTCGACCTTGCGGAAGCTGCCGTCGAGCTTGTTGTTGGTGGGCGTGTAGCCGATGTTGTACTGGCTGCGCAATTCCTTGGCGATCTGGTCGAAGGCTTCCTTAAGCTTCTCGAACTTGTTGCCCACCTCGATGACTCGTCCGCCGGTTTCACCCGCCAACTTCTTCATCTCGGTATCACCGGAGTAGCCCCCGAAGCCATAGAAGCCGCGATCGGCGATCAGCAGCACGTAACAGATGGTGTCGGCTTTCTGAGCAGCCTCGATGGCGTCCTTGATGCGGAGTTGGCTGCCCTGGTCCTCGCCGTCGGTCAACAGGATCATGGCCTTGCGCCCCACCTCGTGAGACAGCTCGTCGTGAGACGCCAGGTAAACGGCGTCGTAGAGCAGGGTTCCGCGCGGGTTCGCAGTAGGCACCGGACCTCCACCCAGGCCGGGTGGACCGCCGAAACCGGTATTGATTTTGGCCTTGTTCAGCGCCACCTTCAGCAGGTGCACGTCATTGGTAAAGTCCTGCAGGAGGTCCACGTTGACGTCGAAGCTGATGACGAAAGCCTCGTCCTTATCGCGCAGGATCTCGGTCAGAAAGCTGCCGCCGACTTCCTTCTCCATGTCCAGGACCCGGGCCTGGCTGCCGCTGGAGTCGATGAGAATACCGAGGGTCAGGGGAAGATTCGTTTCCGCCGTAAAATACTTGATGGTTTGCGGCTTGCCGTCTTCGAGAACTTCGAAGTCGTCCTTGGTCTGGTTGGGAATCAGGGCGCCGTGTTTATCTTTGACGTTGAAAAACAGCTGCACCACATTGACGTTCACCTTCAGGGTTTCCACCGACTGGTCGCCCTGCGGTGAAGCCTGTTGGGCGCCAGCCAGCGGAGCGGCGGATGCCGCCAGCAGCAGGCCCAGGGTTGGAAAAATACGGGCTACAGACATGAGGAAATTCCGTTTTGGTAAGCTACTATTAGTGTAGTCCTCGGGAGGATGCACCAAATCATCTGGTTGGAGCATCCGAGAACATGGGTGGTTGCCCGGTTGTGAAGAATATCACCTCGACGACTTGCTGAGGAGCGCTTGGACGGAGAAAAACTCGATGCGAAGTGTAACCCGCATCAGAATCGTGCGGAAAACGCGTGACGTGGAACACTCCCTGCTCTGCCAGGACGCTGGAGTGTGTTTGCGTAATCGGGTAGGCTCTGCCCTGTCCCGGATCGTGCTGGGCTCGGCCGGCATAGGCGGACTGCTCCTGGCCGCGAGCTTGTCCTGGGGACAAAGTCAGCCGCAAGTTACTCAGCCCACTCAGGATATTCCGGACGCGCCCTCGGCAACCCGGCCTTCGCAGAACTTTCCCGCTAACTTGCCTCCCGCCCCTCGGCCGGAACCGCCCACGCCCAAACCGCCGGGATCTTCATCGTCCACGCCGGCCTCCTCGGCTCCAGCCTCTGCCGCGCCGGGCTCGGAAAACGAAGAAACCGCCCCTCCGCCAATGCCGCCTATCAAGACGGTGCCGCCCGGCAGTGTACCGCCCGAGGTGAATTCGCGCGACGAGCTTTACACCATCAAGGTCTTCACCAACCTGGTCCTGGTGCCGGTAACGGTGAAGGATTTGTCCGGGCACTTGGTCGATGGGCTACTGCCCAAGGACTTCACGGTGCTGGAGGACGGCAAGAAACAGACTTTGAAATTCTTTACCAGCGACCCCTTCCCGCTCTCGGCGGCGGTGATCGTGGACCTGGGGATGTCGGATGCCGCCGTGCAGAAAGTCAGCGAGACCTACGCCGCCCTGGCGGGCGCGTTCAGCCCCTACGACGAAGTGAGCCTCTATACTTTCAGCACGACAGTGAGTCAGGTCAGCGATTTTTCCGCCGTGGGCAAGAGACTGACTTCTGTCCTGGACGAGCTCAAGACGTATTCCGGGCAAAACAACGGGGTGCCGGTATTGAACGGGCCACTGGGCCCGCAGGGACCGATGGTCAACGGCATACCCGTACAGCAGCCCGGCGCCAACCCCATGGCGCCCCTACCCAAGGATGTGCGGGTGCTCAACGACGCCGTGCTGCGGGCCGCCCTCGACCTGGGCAAGCGTGACCGCGCCCGCCGGAAAATCATCTTCATTATCAGCGAAGGCCGCGAGTACGGCAGTAAGGCTTCGTACCACGACGTGCTCCGCGTCCTGCTTTCCCAGGGTGTCACGGTGTATGCCATGGGCGTCGAGGGGGCAGCGATCAGCGGCTATAACTGGCTGAACAAAAAACACGTGCCCAAGTTCGGTTACGGAGACATCCTGCCGAAGTACGCAGCGGCCACGGGCGGCGAAATGTTTACCGAGTTCTCCCGCAACAATATCGAAATTGCATATGCCCAGGCGACCGGCGACGCCCGCAACCAGTACACCCTGGGATATTCCACTAAGCCCACTCCCAGCAGCGCCTACCGCGACATCGAGGTCCGGGTTGACCGCTCGGGCCTGAAAGTCAAGGCCAAGACTGGGTACTACCCGCTCCCTATGGCGAAGTGACGGGCTGGCTTCGGGTTTCAGCCTGCTAACTTCGGGTTTCAGGCTGCGGGCTACGGCTTGCCGCCCCGGACTTCAGAATTCTGACCGCCGAGTGTCAATCCTTGAAAGCTATTCCCTAAAGCCCTGCAGCCGGGAACTGGGATTCTGGGTTCCGCGCCCTGCCGCTGCCCTTCGCAAGCGGGCAGCCAGCTTACTCGTAGGGTCCGTTGCCAGGTTGGCTTCCATGTAACCGGGGTAACCTGCCGGTAATTCGGGGCGTATGGTATAAAACCAGCAGCACTTCCGAATAGGCTCAATTCGCGCGCATCGGGGAGCGGAACCGACGGCTCCCGGTGTGTTTTTTCGAGGAAGGTCTTGAGTTTCATTAACTTCGCAGCCCGCGAAATTAATTGCAAGATCGTGTATTACGGCGCCGGGTTGGGCGGCAAGACCACGAATCTGCAGCAAATCTACCAGAAAACGGCGGAGCAGCAGAAGGGCAAGATGATCTCGTTGGCGACGGAGACGGAGCGCACGCTGTTCTTCGACTTTCTGCCGCTGGACCTGGGGTCGGTGCGCGGGTTCAAAACACGGATTCATCTTTACACTGTACCGGGGCAGGTGTTCTATGACGCCAGCCGTAAGCTGATTCTGCGGGGCGTGGACGGGATCGTGTTCGTGGCGGATTCGCAGGAAGAGCGCATGGACGCCAACGTCGAAGCACTGGACAACTTGATGTCGAACCTGAAGGAGCACGGGTACGACTTCTTCAAGATTCCCTATGTGCTGCAGCTGAACAAACGGGATTTGCCCAACGTACTGCCGGTGGCAGACCTGTCGAAAGAATTGCGGCGGAAGAACGAACCGATCATCGAGGCCATTGCCTTTCAAGGGCAGGGGGTATTCGAGACGCTAAAAGAGATTGCGCGCCAGGTGTTGACGGAGCTGAAGCAGGCGGGCTGAAGGGCAGGCCCGTTCTCAGCTCTCGGTCCTCGGTGGTTTTCTCTGTCCGCCTTCAAAACCTTACCTCCCGACTTTCTACCAACCCGAAACTGTTATTCCGCTTTCGCTTTCGGCCGCCCCGGATATTACAACTCCCCGACGAAAAGATAACGAAGAATTGACGACAGGGTGACCGAACAATGACAAGCCCCTCCGCCACGCGCCTTACGCTCGTGTCCTCGGCATGGCCAAGAAGATGGGGAGGTCAAAATGGTGAGACTCTCATGGTTCGCGTCCCTAATCGTGCTAGGTATGGCAACGGCGTTGTGGCACAGTCATCACCCCAACGGGGGAACCGTGAACGCAGACATCAGGCGGAACACGGATGGCGCGTTCCGCGACGGATTGTTCCTGGGAAAACGCGCAGCCGAAAGCGGTGCTGCGCCCAATGCTCCGATTGGGCGATGGGCAACGAAGGCGGATCGGGCGTCGTTCACAGCAGGCTACGTGCGAGGATACGAAGAGGTTCTGACAAACCGAGCGGTCCGCTAGCCGAGGGTTCAGGCAACGGCGATCCTCGTGAACGGAAACACACCAGGCAGTTGGCGAACTCTATAGACGCGCTGACTCAGTTCTGGGCACAGCAGTCCGTCTCAGTCCACTAACATGCCACGGGTGTTGTTCTTCTTCGAGAGTTGACTCCCGCCATGATCCGCTGCTCGCCCTTCTCAGATTCGGATGGAACGGCAACCCTCCCTTTTTGCAATCGCCGGTTGACTCGGGGAAGGAAACGGTCAGCTTGAGTCCAAAGTGCTAACCAGGCATCTATCTACGCATGCCGAGCTTAGCGAAACACAACCTGACCGAGACCATTGCGGTTCTCGTCCGTACTCCGGCAACTTTGGATGCGCTGTTGCGCGGACTGCCCGATGCATGGGTGCACAGCAACGAGGGGGAGGACACCTGGAGTGCGTTCGACGTCGTAGGGCACCTGATTGTCGGGGAGCGTACCGACTGGATGCCCCGGGCTCGCATCATCCTGGACACCGGCACAGAACGGAGCTTTGCTCCTTTCGACCGCTTTGCGCAAATCAAAGAGAGTCAAGGCAAGTCGCTGGGTCAGCTCCTGGACGATTTCGCCCGGCTGCGCCGGGAGAATGTGGCCGCGCTACAGGCACTCCATTTGCAGCCGCAAGACTTAGAGCGACAAGGTAGGCATCCGGAGCTGGGAGTCGTGACCCTGTCCGAACTTCTCGCAACCTGGGCGGTTCACGACCTTTCTCATCTGCATCAACTGTCGCGCTTGATGGCCCATCAGTATCGCGAGGCAGTCGGTCCCTGGAGCGCGTATCTGGGGGTGCTGCATTGTGCCGGGCATAGCAGGGGCGATCAGATTCGGCAGCCGGCGCAGGGGAATGTGCCAACACGCGTGGCAGGTGACCAATAGCCAATCGCTGCAGCACGACCGCCTGTCGGGCTCAGCTGATCGCCAGACAACTCAACTATCCTGATCATGCTTCGACACCTGCCTTTGTCACCTGCGAGCAGGTATCATTCCTCGCCATGAGTTCGCCTCCGATTCGTCACATTTCCGATACCGCCCTGTGGGTCGCGATGTACCGTGCCCAGGAGAACGAGCGCAGCGATGCTCTCTTCCGCGACCCTTACGCACGCCAGCTGGCCGGAGAGCGCGGGCTCGAGATCGCGGCTGCCATGCCATTCGCGCAGCGGCATTCCTGGTCCTACACCGCCCGTACTTGGATTGTGGATCAAGTGGTAGAACGCGAAGTACGGCAGGGCACAGACGTGGTCCTCAATCTGGCCGCCGGACTTGATTCCCGGCCGTACCGGATGCCGCTGCCCGCTGCCCTGCGGTGGGTCGAGGTCGATCTGCCCGACATGCTGAACTACAAGCAGGACGTGCTTGCCACGGAACGCCCGGTATGTGCGCTCGAGCGAGTGCCCCTGGACTTAAGAAATGCGCCAGCCCGCCGCACCCTGTTTCAGCGGCTCGGGGACGAAGGGAACCGCGTGCTGGTCATAAGCGAAGGGCTGATGGTTTACCTCGAGGCCGACGGCGCCGCTGAACTGGCTCGCGATCTGGCGGCCCAGCCCAGCTTTCGGTGGTGGGTCACGGACCTGACTTCGCCGGCGTTGCTCAAGATGCTGCAGAAGGCCATCGGAGGCCCGTTGGTGGATGCCGGCTCACCGCTGAAATTCGCGCCCCCCGAAGGGCCGGAATTCTTCACGCCGTGCGGGTGGAGGCCGGTTGAGACCATTTCTCTGTTACACACGGCGGCCAGGCTCAAGCGGTTGTCGTTTGGCATGCGGCTGCTTTCGCTGCTCCCGGATCCTGCCGGGCGCAAGCCTGACAAGCCGTGGGGCGGAGTCTGCGTGCTCGAGAACTGCGGAGCAGCGCGCACTCCTTAGCCCGCCTCATGGTCGTCCGCTCTCTCGAGGAGATGGCATCCGCGGCTTGAAGGAGCAGACGGTCGCGGTCTGTTCCAATGAGCTACTGAGCGGGGGCGTAATAACCACGGCGGGCACGGACGCGGAGGTTTTTGTGGTCGAGGGCGACGATTTCGATGGTGCGGTAATGGCCATCCGCCTTGAAGTCGGCGGGCTTGTAGGACAGGGCGTACTGGCTGCGCAGTTCGTCCTGGATCTCGGCGAAGGCGTCGGCCACGTCGCGGATCTGGAAGGGGAAAAAGGCGCGACCGCCGGTGGCATCGGCGATGCGTTCGAGCACCTTGTCGCCACGGCCCTTCATGCCGCTAATGTTGGTGCTGATGGTGTAGACGATGACTTCAGCGCGCTGGGCCATTTCGATGGCCTCCTCGCGGGTGACATGGCTCTGGTTATCCTCGCCGTCACTGAGCAGCACGATGGCGCGGCGCACCGGCCCCTTGTGGGGTTGCTTGAGCAGTTTGTCGCGGCAGGCGAAGTAGAGGGCGTCAAAAATCGCGGTGCCCCCGCCGGGGCGCAGGGCGCGGACGCCGCGGGACAGGGCCTCGGTGTTGTCGGTGAAATCCTGGGTGACCTCGGGCGTGACGTCGAAACCGACCACGAAAGCTGAGTCATAACGCGGCCGGATGGTTTGGTTGAGGAAGGCGATGGCGGATTCCTGCTCGAAGGAGAAGCGGTCACGCACAGAGTTGCTGGCATCGATGAGGAGGCCGACCTCGAGCGGGAGATCGGTCTGGTTGACAAAGCTGGAGATGCGGTCGACGGGCTTGTTGTCGTCGATGATCTTGAAGTCGCCTTTCTTCAGGTCCTTGACATAGTGGCCGTGCTTGTCAGTGACGGTGAAGACGACATTGACTTCGTTCACCGTCCTGCGAATGGTGGCGACGGACTCGTCATCGGGGCCGGCCGGCGGGCTGGCAGCCTTGGCCGCGGAGGCGGGCTCGAGGGGCGCCGCGGAAGGACCGGGCGCCGGCTGAGCCGTCGTGGCCTGCGGTGCGGGCACGCTCGGCCCCGGGGCCGGCGAGCTGGCGGGAGCGCTCTGCTGCCCGACAGCCTGCGCCAGCAGCACCAGAACGGCGGGCACGAAAATCAGCCAGGTACTGCGGGGTCTCATCAGGTTCTTATTATATCTGGTGAGGGAATGCACAGTTAGCGGCAGGGGGGACAAAGGGCCGGATAGCGGTAAGAGGGAATTCCGGGAGGGAACGCCTTAATCCGAGCCGGCTTGCTCTCTCGGACCTGGCGCCTTTCGGGGGAGGCGCGAAGGAGTCGAGCCGGAGACTCCACTCCCCAGCTACCGCCGCGTCACTCCGACCCAGCGGCTCAGGTGGTTCGTGCGTTCTACGGTCGGCCCCCACAGTTTGTTCCTCTCCGGGCCCCTGAGCGCTGCCTGGACAAGCGCCTTCAACCTGCCTTCCGAGTACGGGCCGCACTGGGATGGCTTCGCGAAACGCTACGGCATGCGGCTGACCCGCATCTCTACGGGAAACGCCATCGAAGCCAGCCTGGGAGCGCTGTGGGGAGAGGACCCTCGCTACTTCCGCTCGCCGGATCGCGCCTTCGGCGCGCAGGTCAGGTACGTGGTCTGGAGCGCCTTCGTTGCGCCCCACCGCGATGGAGGCTTCCGCCCCGCCTATGCTCGCTTCGCCGGCATCGTCGGCAACAATTTTCTCTCCAACACCTGGCGGGTGCCCAGCGAGAACGGTCCCGGCGACGCCGCCCTTCGCTGCGTGTGGGGTGTGCTAGGACGTATGGGTAGCGACGCCTTCAGCGAATTCTGGCCCGATGTGCAAGAGAAGGTGTTGAAGCGATAGGCGGGGGATCCCGGGATTTCCACCGATTTTCACCGAAGCACGGCACGTGTTGGCGCCGAGCCCGGGAGCGCAGAGGACGTTGGTTGAAGCGGGAGAGATGCTACCCAAGAGAGCTGGTCGCTGGTCCCGGTGGTTCAAGACAAGATGACAGTCTTCAATGTTTTGCCACCCTGGCCCTGCGGCGGTGGGCGGCGCATTTTCCCCGGGTTGGGGCGTGAGCTTCAGGGCAACCCGCCGTTGCTTGCAATCCGGACGCGGAACTCGGGGATAACAATTACCCTATGCTAGTCTTTTCGCACTATGGGCGAGGTCAAGCTGCGGTCGAAGCATTTTCTGAGCGACAAAGTGTCCCATTTTACCGAGTCCGTCATCCGCGAGATGACGCGGCAGGCCATGCTGCATGGGGCCATCAACCTGGCGCAGGGCTTTCCTGATTTCCCCGCGCCCGCCGAGATCAAACGCGCCGCCCGGGAAGCCATCGCGGCCGATCTCAACCAGTACGCCATCACCTGGGGGGCGAAGAGCCTGCGCGGCGCCATCGCAGAACAGACGAGAACGTTCCAGGGCGTCGCCGTTGATCCGGAGACGCAGGTTACCGTGTGCTGTGGTTCGACCGAGGCTATGATCTCGACGCTGCTGGCGGTGTGCAATGCCGGCGATGAGGTCGTGATCTTCGAGCCTTACTATGAGAACTATGGCCCGGATTCGATTTTGAGCGGGGCGAAGCCGCGCTTCGTGAAGCTGCGCCCGCCGGCTTCACCCAACGGCGATTGGAGCTTCGACGAGCGAGAACTGCGCGCGGTCTTCCACCGGCACACCAAGGCCATCATCGTGAACACTCCCAACAATCCCACGGGGAAGGTGTTCAGCCGGGCGGAACTGGAACTGATCCGCGACCTGTGCGTTGAGTTCGACGTGCTGGCGATCACCGACGAGATCTACGAACACATCGTCTACGACGGAGCGCAGCACATCTCGATCGCCGGGCTCGATGGCATGACAGAACGCACCATCACCATCAACGGCATGTCCAAGACGTACAGCGTCACGGGATGGCGGGTGGGGTGGACGATCGCGCCGCCGCGGCTCACGGATGCGATCCGCAAAGTGCATGATTTCCTTACCGTGGGGGCACCGGCGCCACTGCAGGAAGCAGGAGCATCCGCCCTGAGCCTTCCGCAAAGCTACTACCGGAAGCTGGCCGAGGGATACCGGCGACGCCGTGACCGCCTGATGCGGGCGCTGGAGGAGGCGGGCTTCCGGTGCTTCCGCCCGCAAGGAGCGTACTACGTAATGACCGACATCTCCGGGTTTGGCTTTGCCGATGACCTGGCGTTCACCCGCCACCTGGTGAGCGAGGTTGGCGTGGCGGCGGTGCCCGGGTCCAGTTTCTATCGCAATCCAAGCGATGGCGCGCGCCAGGTGCGCTTTGCATTCTGCAAGCGCGAGGAAACGCTGGATGAGGCGGCGAAACGGCTGGGCAAGTTGCGGCCGCGGCAGGGAACAGAGCCGGGATGGGGAAAAGCTTTAAGAGAGCAAAGAATTCACCTGCGAACGCGCAGGAAAACGAACCACCGGAAGGGCAACGCCGGCTAAGAGCACATGCCCGGTGGCCTTCGCGTCTCTATTCCGCTGTGCTTGCGCTCTCCGTAGCCACGATCTGAACCCGGAACTGGTTTTTCCGGCGGGGACGGCCCGGCAGGTTCGGAAGTTTTCAACCGCGAGGGGGCTTGCGCTAGACTTAACCATTTTCCCAACCTGGCGGTCGGGCACTCGTTCCGGCTGACCTAACGAGGTGCTCGGCACATTTCGCTCGTAGAAGGCCGCGGTCTTCCACAACGTTCTGGGGTATACTGCGCTCACAGTCCAAAAATCCTGGTGAGGCGGTTGCATCTATGTCAGGGAAAGTTGCGGAAGAGGTAACAGCCAAGGTTCCCGCCGACGATTTCGAGGCGCTGGAAGAGAAAGTCTATCGCACCATAGAGCTGTACAAGGCTGCGCGGGAGGGCAAGGCCACGGCGGAACGCGACGCCCAGCGGCTGCGCGCCCAACTCGAAGAACGCGAGGAAGAGGCGGAGAGCCTGCGCCGCGAGCTGGTGCAGCTACGCCGGGATCGCGAAGAAGTGCGCAGCCGTGTGGAGAAAATCCTGCGCCAGATCGAGTCGGCTGGCCTGGAGCAGGCGGCCAGCTAAGACGGGCCGCGAGAGGAGCCATCATGGCAACGGCAACCCAGCAGACCCCGGTCAAGGACGCCGGCACCAGCAGCGTCCGCGTCGAAATCTTCGACCAGGCCTACAACCTGCGGGGATCGGATGCGCAGTACATCCTGAAGCTGGCGGAATACGTCGACGGCAGAATGCGGGTTGTGGCCGAGCAGACCCAGACGGTGGACACAGTTCGGCTGGCCGTGTTGGCTGCGCTGAATATCGCCGACGAACTGCACCTGCTGCGCCGGCAACTGGAGGGAACCTCTTCCCCCTACCGCGAGCGCGCTCACAAGCTCCAGCGTTTGCTGGATGAAGTTCTGGAGGACCCCCACCCGATGGGGTGAAACCCGGCCCTGGCCCGCGGCGGGCAGCTCCGAAAGTGCAAACCGAATGCCAACTTTTTGTGCAGCCCCTCTTGCGAAACTTTGCAACTTTCCCTAGCATCCAAGACTGAAAGCCGGCCTGCGACGTTGGTGATGGTGGTAACCGATTTTTGAACCAACACCGAATGAACGGGGACCCGACTCGCATTTCGATCCGGTGTGCGATGCTCCGCCATGCGGAGATGCCTAAAGGGTCGCGGCGGGTTCCCACCGTCTACGACGGGTTCATTCTCGGCCTGCCACACGGCGCAGCGGGTCGGCTTGTCTGAATATCGTCGTCAGTCGTGAGCCGGCAGCCGGTGCGGGCGCGTCCGATGCGCGCTTGCTGCCACCGGCCACCAACTGGCAGCTTCCTACCTCATCGCCCCGCTCCTGCTACACTGTACGGTGAACCGATTCTCCGGCCGCCGCATCTTAAGGTTTTTGTGCATCCAGAACTGATTCACATCGGTCACTTCTTCCTTCCGACCTACGGGTTCCTGGTTTCTCTCGGGGTTCTGATCGGCTTGTGGATCAGCGTGCGCAACTCGCAGAGCCAGGGCATTGATCCCGACAAAGCGTGGAACCTGGGCATTCTCGTCGTGCTGTGCGGTATCGTCGGGGCCAAGATTCTTTACATCGCGAACGACTGGAGTTGGTACGCTGCGCATCCGCGGGAGATTTTCACCGTCGCGACGCTGCAGGCCGGGGGAGTGTTCTCCGGCGGACTGGTGGCGGCCCTGCTCGCGGCCGTGTGGTACGTGCGCAAACACCGCTTACCAGCATTGCGCACCTGCGATGCCTTCGCCCCCGGACTCGCCATGGGACATGCCATCGGCCGGGTGGGCTGTTTCGCTGCCGGGTGCTGCTATGGCAAACCCACCCACGCCTGGTGGGGCGTGACCTTCACCAACCCGCTGGCCAATCAACTGGTAGGAACCCCTCTGAACCAGGCCCTGGAACCGACCCAGCTGCTTGAAGCCGCGGTGGAGCTGGCGAATTTCTTCGTGCTCATGTGGCTGCTCAAACGGAAAAGGTTCGACGGGCAGGTCATCGGAGCCTACCTGATCCTGTATGGCGTGGCCCGCTATTTCCTGGAGTTTCTGCGTGGCGATCCGGGACGCGGCTCCGTCTTCGGCGGTCTCATGACCGGCACTCAGCTGATCTCCATCTTCCTGGTCATCCTGGGAGGCCTCATCTGGTGGCTACGCGGCCACGAGGCCAAGGCAGCATCGACGCAGACTGCGAGGACTTAAGGGCTCAGGCGGCGGTACAACAGAAGCAGGAGGTCCGCGGGCGGCGCGCCCTGTGCCTCACGGCTTCTCCCGCGTTTCCCCGTCCTCGAGCGCAAACACGAATAGCTCGATCTCGTGCCGCTCGCGCTCGACAGCCAGCGTGTTTTGTTTGGACAGTTCCTTATAGAGCCGGATCTGCTCCCGCGCTTTCTCATCTTGGCCCAGCCGGCGATAGGCTTGAGCCAGACGATAATGCGGCTCTTCTAGCGTGGGGCCAGATTCGATTGCTTTCTGGAACTGGGGGACGGCCTGGCCATAGTCGTCGCGCTCCGCGTAGAGAATCCCCAGTTGCAGGTATCCGGCCGCCAGGTGCGGATCCAGTTGCACCGCTTTGCGGAACAGCGACTCGGCCTGGGACCAGTTGCCGGCTGCGTTGGCCGCCTGCTTGCGCAGGCTCAGTGCTAAGTAATAGTTGGCCATTGCGTTCCCGGGGTTGAGTCGGGCAAAGCGCTCCAGCCTTTCCACCCATCCCGGCGTCTGGGCTGTCTCCCGATTCAGCATTCTGCCGAGGAACAGATAGGGGGCGGGATCGCTCGGATGAAGGTCGGATGCTGCCAAGACCGAGCGCGCCGCCTTCTCGTAGGCTCCGCGCGCGTACCAGGCCACGCCTAGTCCGATGAGCATCCGCGGTGAATCGGGAAAGAGCGTGTTGCCTTTGGCGAAGACTTCGGTCGCTGGCTTGACGGCTCCGTGCTTCAGGAACTCAGATCCCCAATCGAAAAAGTAAGGTTCGCTGGGTTCGAGTTCGGCAGCCTTCTGGTATTGGCGGACTGCCTCCAACGGATTTCCCAGCTTTTCTTCCACGCTCCCCAGCAGATGATGCAGTTCAGCCTGATCGTGCTCGACGGCGAGAGCACGCGCCGTGGTTCGGGCCTGCTCCAGTTCTCCGGCTCCGGCATAGGCTCGCGCCAGTTGGTAGGAGATCTCAAAGTCGCGGGGATTCAACTTGGAAGCCTGCTCGAGGAAGGGAACTGCCTCTCCGCCTCGGCCCTGGTCGGTCAGCAGCCTGCCCAGCCGGTAATTCGCCTCAGCGCTGTCGGGCGTCCGCTCTACCTCGGCGCGCAGCGACCGCTCGGAGGAAGCGGTTGGCGAAGGGCCCGGCCCGCTCCCGCGCAGGGAAGCGGTTTCCCGAGCGAGCGTCTGGTTGCTCCGCCGCACCTCATCGGAACCGTGCACACCGGCACTCGTGGCCTGAGCGACGCCAGCCACTTGGAACTGGGGATCGTCGAAAAACTCCGGCAACGCTGCCGCGGAGGAGGCTGCGCCCGTCGCCGCTGGACCCAACACGAGGTCCACACGCTTCGCTTGCCTCGGGGCCAGAGTGAACGGGCCGAAACTCGCCGCCCCATATCCCTTCTTTTCCGCTCGCAGCCTGTAGCTGCCTTCGCCCAGGCCGGCGAAGCGATACATTCCCCCAGAATCCGTGTACACGGTCAAGGGCCGGTTTCCTGCCGCGAGATGCACGCTGGCGGCGGCGATGGCATGGTGCTCGGAGTCGCGCACAGCTCCCTGAACGACGGCGCTCGGCTCTGCCGACTGAGATTGGGCGGGCCCGCAGAAAATGCCCGCCCACACAGCGACCCACCCGAAGGCCGCAGAATACGGCTTGCGAGCAATCCCCGAAAAACGGCGCATGCTGGAAAGGCGAGTCACCCGTGGACAGCAATCTGTTCGCGACTTGGGCCATCATTGTAGTCGTGGCGGGCAGCGATCTTCAATCACAGTACGGGTCGGATCTTGGGAGCAGGGTCCAGGTACCCGCGCCCGGGCTTTTTTGTCTCGAGACACATCTAGCAGAGCCTGGCTGGAGGAATTAGAATGGCACGCTCCAGCAGCGCGCTTGAGGTTGGCACAGGAGCCTTAGGTGGATTCAAAACGGGAAGACAGGCGCTTTACGCGGCGTGAATTTGTCATGTCCTCGGCCACGATGGTAGCGGCAGGAACTCTGGGAGTTGGAGCGCGGAGCGTTCCCACCGGGGAGGCGGCCGATCGCACTCCGTCCCGCGTCATCATCGACACGGACCCGGGGGTGGATGACGCTCTGGCGTTACTGCTGGCCATGCGTTCGCCGGAACTCAACATCGAAGCGATCACGGTGGTGGCGGGCAACGTCCCGCTCGAACTGGGACTGCCCAACGCCCTGCGCATGGCGGAGATCTCACGCCGGACAGAGATCCCGGTGGCGGCTGGCGCCACCGCCCCGCTTGTGCGTCGGCTGGTCACCGCCACCTACGCGCACGGTGAGAATGGGCTGGGGGGAGCCGTCTTCCCGGATCCAACCCTGAAGCCGGTCGCTGAGCCGGCCGCCGACCTGATTCAAGGCATTGTCCGAAAGTATCCCGGTGAAGTTACGCTCATCACGATCGGGCCGCTGACGAATATTGCCACGGCGTTGCATGCGGATCCTGAACTTGCGGGCAAAGTTCGAAGCCTGGTGATGATGGGCGGATCGTTGTCGGGAGGTAATATCACGCCAGCCGCCGAATTCAACATTTACGTCGATCCGGAAGCGGCGCGCATCGTGTTTCAGTCGGGGATCCCACTGACCATGGTCGGTCTCGATGTGACCCGCAAGACCACCCTCACCGATGACCATGTGCACGTGCTCGAGGCAGCCGACGACCCCGTGAGCCAGGCAGCGGCGAAGATCGCCCGCAAGGCCATCGAGCACAATCGCGAGCAGGGATTTGTGGTCGGACCCAACATGCATGATTCGTTGGCGGTGGCGGGATTTCTGGATCCCTCGCTCCTCACCTTGAGGCAGTATTACGTAGACGTCGAAACCGCTGGTGAACTCACAGCGGGTGAAACCGTGGGCTACAGCCCGAGTGCCGGCGATTTGCGGCGCCGCCCGGATAGGGAAAGGGAGGCTGCGCTGACGATGACCATACGCGGCTCGGCGCCTACCCTGGCCGGCGCCAGGACCTCCCCGGTGCTGCGCGACAAATTTGTGCCCAACACCAGTGTGGCCGTGGATGTGAATGCCTCCCGCTTCTTCGAGCGGCTCATCGGCCGCTTGTCGGGAAAGGCATAAGCCGGATGCGCCCTGTCCTTGCCAAGCCTCTGGACTCGCGACAACTTTCAACTCACGAGGTAAAAGGATGAAGTTTGCTCCCTTTCGCGGCGCCGCAGCCATCGCCCTGGTCCTGTGCGCTCTCCCGGGCAGGGCCCAGGAACTGCGCAAGATCATCATCGACCAAGACGCTGCCGGACCAGCCGGCACGGATCAGCAGTCCATGCTGTTGCTCATCCAATCCCCCCGGACCCAGGTTTTGGGCATCACGGTCGTGACCGGCGATGCCTGGCTTCACGCGGAGGTCGCGCACACGCTGCGGATGCTCGAGCTGATCGGGCGGACTGACATTCCGGTCGTGCCTGGGGCCGAGTATCCGCTGGTGCGGCAGAAGCCGCAAACCGAACTCGCGGAAAAACTCTACGGCAGCTTTGCCTGGCTGGGGGCCTGGACCCCCCGGCTGTATCACCCGCCCGATCAGCTCGGCGACATGCCCGAAGGCACGCCCACCACCAAGCCGGCCGACGAGGACGCCGCCCACTTCCTCATCCGCATGCTCCACAAATATCCCGACCAGGTCACGCTTTACGTCGGCGGTCCCATGACCAATCTCGCCCTCGCCCTGACCATCGACCCGGAAGTCGCCAAGCTGGCTAAAGAACTGGTGTTCATGGGTGCCAGTCTGAGCCCGCAGACCACCGATCCCGAGTTCATCAATACGCCCCGGCGCGAATTCAACCTCTGGTTCGATCCCGAAGCCGCTCACATTGTCCTCCAGGCTCCATGGAAGAAGGTGGTTTGCACAACCGTCGACATTTCCGTGAAGACGCGAATGAGCGCTGCCCTGATGGACCGGATCAAGGCCGCCCATTCCAAAGCGGCGCAATACGTGGCCCGCTACGCTCGCAAGCCGGGGGAGTACAGTTATCTGTGGGATGAACTGGCTGCCGCGGCGTGGCTGGCTCCCGACATCATTACCAAGACCGAGACCCGCTACATGGACGTCGACCTGGATCACGGCGCGGCCTACGGAAATACTCTGACCTGGAGCGATCGCGACAAACCGGAGGTGGAAGTCCGCCCGGTGGAAATCCAGGTTGATCTGGACACCGCCAAGTTTTACCAGCTTTTTGTGGACCTGCTCAGCGCCGAGACACCGCCGCCACCGGGCGGCGCGTTCTAGGTGTGCGGGCGCAGCCTCTAGGCGCGCAGCGTTCCGCCTAGTGCTTCCAGCGCGCGGATGATCTGGGCCGACCAGCGCGCCACTTCTTCCTCCCGCAGAGTACGCTCGCCGGACTGGAACGTCGCGCGGAGCAGCAGGGAATACTTGCCGGCGGGGACGTTGCCGCCGCGAAAGATCTCGACGGGAACGAAGCGGCGCAAATCTTCCAGGCGCAGCTGCGCCACTGCCTGGTCGATGGCTTCGAAGACCAACCCATCGGAGAAGAGGAAGGAGAAATCGCGCTCCACCGCCGGATGACGGGGCAAAGGCTGGTAATGCGGCGAGCGTAACCGGTGGTCATAGAGCGATTCGAGGTCGAATTCCGCCAGGAAGACGTCTTGCCGGAGCTTGCGCGCGGCGGCCAGTTGGGGATGAATCTGGCCGAATTGCGCGACCGCGACGCCGTCCATCAGGGCGCGAGCGGAGCGGCCGGGATGGTAGTAATCCGCGGCGGTGGCCGCGTAGTGGAAAGCGGTGTGCTCGAAAGCGTCGAGGAGAGTCTCGACCTCGCCCTTCAGATCGAAAAAGGAATACAACCGCGGCGGCTGGTTGACGTGGGCAGGCGTGGCATTGCCGGTGGTGCCCAGGCAGAGGCGGCGGGGTTCGGCGGAGTTGCCATGGACACATTCATACACGTGGCCGGCTTCGAACAGTCGGACATCGTCGTTCTCACGGTTGAGGTTCCAGGCCAGCATGTTCAGCATGCCGGGCACGAGCGAGGTGCGCATGACGGAGGCCTCCTCGCTCAGGGGGTTGGCCAGTTCAAGCAGGGCCGCGGGAGAAAAGCGCTGCGCGTCCTCGCGGGAGATGAAAGTCAGAGAGACCGCCTCGTAAAAGCCGAGGGCGAGCAGGCAAGAGCGCAGGCGCGCGTCTTTGCCGGCATCGGGCAGTTCGACAACTTCGCCGGCGAAGGCGGGCAGGGAATTGGGGAAATTGTCGTAGCCGTGGAGGCGGGCGATCTCTTCGATCAGGTCGACCTCACGCTCGACATCAAGGCGCCAGGAGGGGATGTGGACGATGAATTCGCCGGCCTCCTCGCGGGCGCTGTCGAAGCCGAGACGCTTGAGAATGCCGAGGTACTCCTGCTCGCCGAGGATCTTGCCGAGGATGCGATGGATCTCAGAAGCGCGCAGGACGACCGGGGCGGAGTCGATGCGGCGGGCGACGACGTCGATGATGTCGCCGGCCAGTTCGCCAGCGCCAGAGTTCAGGATGAGTTCGGCAACCCGGTTGGTGGAGGCGCGGGTCGACTCATAGTCGGCGCCGCGCTCGAAGCGGTGCGAGGCATCGGTGTGCAGACCGTGGCGGCGGGACATGGCTCGCACGGTAGCAGGATCCCACCAGGCAGACTCGATCAGGATGTTGCGGGTCTTCTCGGTGATCATGGTGTCGAAGCCGCCCATAACTCCGGCGAGGCCCACGGGCTTCTTGCCGTCGGCCACGACGAGGTCGTCCGGGGTCAGCTTGCGCTCGACACCGTCCAGGGTGCGCAGGCTCTCCCCGGGGCGGGCGAAGCGTACGATGATGCGGCCGCCCGCGAGCAGGTCGAGGTCATACACGTGGGTGGGCTTGCCGGTTTCCCAGAGAACATAGTTGGTGGCGTCGACGGCGTTGTTGATGGGGCGCTGATCGAGCAGCGTCAGGCGCGTGGCCACCCTGGCCGGAGACGGCTGGATGGAGACGCCGCGCAGAGCGCAGGCGGTGAAGCGCGGGCAGTAGCGGCCGTCATCGATGGTGATTTCGACGCCGGCTTTGCCGGAAGCGTTGGGCAGCTTGGGTTCGATGGGTTTGAGGGGCAGGTTGTAGAAGGCGGCGGCTTCGCGGGCGACACCGTAGTGGTTCATGGCGTCGGGGCGGTTGGTGCCGATCTCCATTTCGAAGACCGTGGAGTCGCCCTGGCCGGAGATGCTTTCGACGGCGATGCCGATAGAAGTGAGGTCGGCGGCAAGCCGCCGGTCATCGACGTGAAGCTCGACGAAGTCGCCGATCCAGTTGGGTGAAAGTTTCATAGAATCAGCTCGTGCTCTTAAGCTCTCCACCTTCGCTTTCGCAGGTCTCTGGCTCCAGGGTGACGTGAATCGAAGCCATCAAGCGATCTCATGATGCACCGAGGAACCTGAACCACCCTTTCATGGCTTGGGGCAACCAACGACCGGTTGTCGGGACGAGCCAACGAGTGTGCTTCGCCGACAGCTCACGACTACCCAAACTCCGCCAGGAATCTCACGTCGCCCTGGAAGAAAAGTTGGATGTCATCCACGCCGTAGCGCAGGATGGCGATGCGGTCTACGCCCATGCCGAAGGCGAAGCCGGAGACCTGCTTCGGGTCGTAGCCGTTGTGCTTGACGAACTCGAAGACGTTGGGGTCGACCATGCCGCAGCCCAGAATCTCGATCCAGCCGGTGGTTTTGCAGGGGCGACAGGGCTCAGCGCCACGACGGCCGCTGCCTCCGCAAATGAAACAACTGACCATCATCTCAGCGCTCGGCTCGGTGAAGGGGAAGAACGACGGGCGGAACTGGGTCTTCACGCTGGGCCCGAACAGGGCTTTCATGGCGTGGTCGAGCGTGCCCTTGAGATCGCCGAAGGTGATGTTGGTGTCGACCGCCAGGCCCTCAATCTGGTGGAACATGGGGGAGTGGCTGGCGTCGGGCGGGTCGTTGCGGTAGACCTTGCCGGGGATGACGATACGCAGAGGCGGCTTGAGGCGCTCCATAGTGCGGATCTGGACCGGGGAGGTGTGAGTGCGCAGGAGGAGGCGCTCCCGCCGAGGCTTCGATTCCTGGCCGGCGAGGAAAAGGGTGTCCTGCATGTCACGGGCGGGGTGGTTGGGCGGGAAATTCAGCGCTTCGAAGTTGTAATAGTCGGATTCGACCTCGGGACCTTCAGAGACGGAGTAGCCAAGATTGCCGAAGACGGCGACGATCTCGCGCATGGTGCGGAGGACCGGGTGTTCGGCGCCGAGGGGGCGGCGGATTCCGGGGAGGGAAATGTCGAGGCGGCCGTCGGCCGCACGTGACGTGGCGGCGGTTTGGTTCACCCTCTGCCAGGCAGTCTCGACGGCGGTCTCGACCTTGAGCTTGAGTTCGTTCAGCCGCTGACCGACATCGCGCTTGGCGTCGTTGGGAGCGGCCTTGAGCCAGAGTTCGTTGACCTGGGGGAGAATGCCGTTCCGGCGGGCCATCCAGCGATCGCGGAAGAGTTTCCACCCGTTCTGGTCGCGGACGGCGCTGGCTTCCGATTCCAGAGCGGAAAGCAGCGACTGCGCGGCGCGATTCAGAGCCGGCGCCGAGTAGTCGGTCAGTTTGGGGACGGTGTAGGCCATCGGTCTCCCTGCTTTGGCGTTTGCACATTCACCGAAACAAGCAAGTGCTTAGACCGTTCTAAGTACCCGACCACAGAGTATGAAACACGAAGTGCTGGATGCGGATTGAACCCTCGCCGACGATCGACGACGGATGACAGCTCCTACGCGCCCAGCGCAGTCTTGGCCTGCTCCGCCAGGTTTTTGAAGACGGCGGGATCGTTGACGGCCAAGTCGGCGAGGATCTTGCGGTCGAGCTCCACCCCTGCCTTTTTCAGGCCGTTGACGAACTTGCTGTAACTGAGGCCGTGGAGCTTGGCGGCGGCGCCGATGCGAACGATCCACAGCGAGCGGAACTGGCGCTTGCGCTGTTTGCGTCCGGAATATGAGAACTTGAGGCCGCGCTCGACGGCTTCTTTCGCCGAGCGGTAGAGCTTTGATTTGGTCAGGAAATAGCCGCTGGCGCGGTCTAATATTTTTTTCCGCTTGGCCCGGCGCTTGGTTCCACGTTTGACACGAGGCATTCGATTCTCCTTTTTGGTTACGTTCGGCGGCTGGAGGTAAGGAATCGTCCGCGACGATTTGACCTCTTCACACGCCCGTGCCGCGAAAGGCTGCAGCGCGCAATTACCCAGGCTACGAAAACCACCCGACGAAGCTCTGGGCCAGGGGCGAGAACGCCCGCCCCGCGGATCGGTCAGATTCGATACGGCACTCGACCGCCGGAGCTGTGGCTCTCCGCCCCTGCCGAGTTGGCCCCGGGTCCCAATCCGGCCCGCTCACTGGTAGGGGATCATGCGCTTGACCTTGGGGGTGTCGGCGTCGCTGACCAGCACGGTTTTCCCGAGGTGGCCTTTACGCTTCTTTTCCTTCGAGGTCAGGATGTGGCGCAGGAATGCCTTGCGGCGTTTCACTTTCCCGGTGGCGGTTTTCTTGAAGCGCTTGGAAGCGCCTTTGTGCGTTTTCAGTTTTGGCATAAAAACTTACAGTGTTCTCAGTTCCCGGTTGGCGGTTGCGCAATTCTGCTCTCAGCCTTCGCCGTTGCACATGGTCCTGGTGTTCTCGAGGCGCTCCGAGGCTGCTGAAAACGAGGGATTCGTACCCAGAGCACGCTTCCAACGTCGCGGCCAACGCCCCTGGGGCGCAAGCGAAGAGGAGCCAGGTACGAACGGCTAACTGCTCATCGCGGTCTACGCCTGCCGGGCCTGCGGCGGAGGCGGGACGGGCCGGGGCTGCGATTTCTGATCCGCCCTTTTCGGAGCCAGGATGGCGTGCAACGTGTTGCCTTCCTGGCGGGGGCGGAACTCGACCAAGCCCTTGTCTTCGACGTCCTTGATCAGCCGTTCCAGGATCTCACGGCCGAGGTTGGTGCGAGTCATTTCGCGTCCGCGGAAGAAGATGGTTGCCTTGACTTTGTCGCCGTCTTCCAGAAAACGCACCACGTGATTTTTCTTGGTCTCGTAGTCGTGGTCGTCGACGTTGATGCGGAACTTGACTTCCTTAACCACGATCTGTTTCTGGTGTTTCTTCGCCTCGCGCTCTTTCTTTTCCTGCTGGTACAGGAATTTCCCGTAATCCATGATGCGGCAAACGGGAGGTTGGGCGGTGGGCGAGATTTCGACCAGATCCAGGTTCTTTTCGCGGGCCATCTTGAGCGCTTCGTAGGGGGGCAGGATCCCGATCTGCTTTCCCCCGTCGTCAATCACGCGGATTTCGCGGGCGCGGATGCGCTCATTGATGCGGATAAAACGCTTGTCGATACAGTCCTCCGTGAGCGGTACGCAGAAACTCGAGGCAAAATTATAACATGCGGGCGATTGGGGTCGTGACCGCGAAGGGAGATTCGGCCAGGCGCCGGTGAAGCTTGGTGGCCGCACGGGAGCGGGGAGGGCGCGGGTGATGGAGGCCACAGTCCGGACTTCCTGAGCCTTATCAATGAGATATATTTCTCCCGGTCTGGATGCCATTGTGAGATAAGCCAGGGGGAAGCATGGTGGTCACCGATTTCCTGTAGCGTTGCGGGGAAACTAGGCTAAGATGTTTGCCTTAACTGGGGTAGTTGGCCCTCCTCCAAGCCATTTCGCCGGTTTTGATGAAGGAAACAAGAGGAATAAACCCGGAGGCTCCGGAGCCGAAGCCGGAGTGCACTCTAATCCCAGGATTCTGCACGTATGATCCAGCGATTCACCCTCGATGCTCCCTCCTTCGAACAGGTTCTTTCGGCCCTGTCGCTTGTACAGCAACTCAAAAAGCAGATCCCACAGGCGTTCGTTAGCGATCCGGACGATGGCCCGCTATCGGAGCTGGTGGAAGCTCAGCAGGCGATCGAAACCGACAGCGTGGATCTGGACGCGGCGCTAGGACGGGTGGTGACCCTGGCGCTGCAATTGACGCCAGCTACCGGCGCAGCGGTATGGTTCTTCACCGAGCATGATTTCGTGTGCCGCGCCGCCACCGCCGCCGCGGCCGAGGATGAAGGGTTGCGGCTGGAGGTGCTCGCTCGGCTGGCGGCGAGCGACGCGCCCGATCTCAACGAAGGGACAAGCCCGGCGCGGTCGTTGCTGGTGGCTCCCATCCACCAAGGGCGGAACATCGCCGGGGCGTTGGCGGTGGTTTCGCCGGCGCCCGACGCATTCAGCGAGCGGGATGACACCCGCGTCCGCCTGCTCTCGGGGTTGGTGGCGCACGCGCTGCGCAAGACGGCTGACGCGGAACTGAGACAAATCGTGAGCCTGGAACGGGCGGCCATGCTCGAGGCGATGGATCAGATCATGCCCGCGCTGAGAAAACTGGCGGAAGACGAGGAAGGGCAGAATGCGAACGGGGCGGCGAGCGTGACCGCGGCGGTCGAGCTGGGGCCGGCAACGGAACTGCCATCGGGGCCGGCTGCGCTTCCCGATTTCTTATCACAGGTCATTCCTCCCGAGCCCCAGAGTGCGGCGGCGGAAGAGCAAGGGGCGACGGGAGACGCGGGCGGGCAGCCGAACGTTTTCCTGCTGCTGCAGCAGGAGACCGAGAGGGAAGCGAATGAGCCCGCGGTGATGGAGGGCTCGAACTACTCGATGTCTACCGCGGTCGCCGCCACCGATGCGGCGGATGTGCCGATCGAGCAGACACAGCCGGTACGGGTTGAGGCTAGATGGACGCATCAGGCAGCGAATGAAGCTTTCTCGGGTACCGTCGCGGGCTGGGCGATCCTCGCGGGCAGAGTCGCGAGGCGGGGCGCGGCTTGGGGCGAGGCAGGGATGTGGTGGGCGTCGCGCCAGCTCGAAGACGTGGGCTCGGTGGTGGTGGGTGCGGGCAAGAGCCTGGAAGCACATTGGCGGTCGGTTGCAAGGCGCCGGCCGGAGGCGGCACTTTGGATGCGCCGCGCACTACCGAGACTGTCATCCTCGATGGCCTGGGCGAACAAGACGCTGTGGCAGAGCGGTACGCCTGCGGCTCCTGCGGTCGGGAAACCGCCCGGCACGGCTTCCGGCAAAGCCTTGTGCGGGAAGCCGAGGGTCGGCGAAGGCAAGGCTGGGGGACGGAAACAGAAGCGGCGGGGGCATCGAACGGGGAGGACGGCGGGTCCGGCGCTGTTGCTGCTCATAGCGGCTGCTTCCTGGATCCTGATGAGATCGACGGGTGACGCTTCGCATGCGGCAGCGCCCGGTGCGACGTCCATTGTCGGAGGAAGCGCTGACTTGAGGACTTCAGCGGGGGCGGCGGAGAACGCTCCTGCGACCGTGCCGGTGAAGTTGTCGTCGACGCCGTCACTGACGGTAGCGACGTTTCCGGTTGCGAGTGGAACAGCAAGGGTGACGGCGACGGATCGGGCGCGGGTGGTGGAAGGCGGCACGTTTGCCTCAAGCCACTTGCAAGTGACCGACCCCGGGACAGCCGCGGAACTGGCGTCGCTCAGCCAGTTCGAAATCGCGGGCTTGCGGCGGCAGGGAGAGTATGGCGACGATGGCGCAGAGTTCCTGCTGGGGATGGCGTACGAGACCGGGCGAGGTGTTCCCCAAAGCTGCGCGAAAGCGCGGGAGTGGGTGACCCGGTCGGCGGAGACGGGTAACGCCGCCGCCCAGTACAACCTGGGTTTGCGTTATCGTGAGGGCGACGGGGTGGCGGCCGATCCTGAGCTGGCCGAGAAGTGGCTGAAGCGGGCGGCCAGGCGCAAGTATGCCCCGGCGCTGGCCGAGGTGGTGCGGCTTGCATCGGGCGAGGGGCGGTGGTAGCGAGAGCCGTCGCTGACTCGGCATGGTTCGTTGAGTGACCGCCGAAGCCGTTCGAAAGGTTTGATATCGCAGGGCTGCCGCACGGCGAATTCCAGACTGGAAGGTTGCCCGGCGTCGTCCCTGGGGTGTTTCGCAGTGCGCCTCCATTTGTCCTGCCACTCCCCCGCCGGGCTTCCCAATGCGGCCAGTCTACCGTCGCTTTCTGATGATCCGGCGAATGTGAGCAGAACAGACGGCGCCAGCGCCCCGGGCGGGGTGGGGTTGTGGCAGGTCGGTCGATCGCCTGAGCGGCCAGGGAGCTAAGCGGGCTGACAACCGGCTGACAAAAAGAAAAGCCGCAGGAGACCTGCGGCTGGATCTGGCATGTCGCCAGTCTACTTCTTATCGTGTTTGTCGTCGTAGATGCTGTGGCTGATGCGGTTTTGCTGACGGTTGATGCCCGCCTGCTCGCTCTTGGTGAGGTGGCCGTTGTGCTTGGCCATGTCAGCCTTCTCCCGGTTCTGCACGGCAGTTTCGCGCTTCTCGAGATTGCTGGCTTGCTTCGAGTTCAGGGTGCCTTTCTGAATGCCGTTGGCGATGCGCTGCTGCTGATTCTGTTCCCGACTATTCACCTGGTTGACGCGCGGGTGGCCGGGATCGACGACGCCCGGACCGGCGCCCGAGGTGTTTGCATTTGTGGTTTGAGCAGCAGCGGAACCGGCAAACAGGAGTCCGCCGACTACCAGGACGAAGAGCGAATTGGTGACGGTGTTCTTCATAAGCGTGGGAAACCCCCACGCGTGAGAGTAATCACGACCAGGAGAAAGGGCGAGGTTACGGCAGTGACGGGCCTATGGTGTCTGGCTCGATCCGGGAGGAAATGTGATCGGCTGTACCAGCCGCCTGTCGGATGGAGCGGGCCGGAGTTCGTCCTCACGGTTACCACCACCGTCCCTGCGGAACTCGCTTTCGCTTCTTCTCAGGCATCCCGAACGGACAGCCGGCGCCCCGCCCTTGCGGTTGTTCTTGACATCGATACTGCCTTTGGAACCGGTCGTATTTGGCGATGTCCAAGCGTACAGTTTCGCTTCCGCCGCGCGCCTTGTGCCGCCACCGGTCTCGGAGGGATACCCCTGTTCCAAACTTTCTAGCCGTAGCCCTGTAGCCTACCCCGAGAAGGTTCGGGGTGATCTTTTTCTTCGCTGCTCATCTCACATTCTCCTTCCGCGCTTAGTCGCGGGAGCTTGATGAACGTCAGATCAAGTTGAGAACCGGACACATTTGGCGCCAGGCTTGGTTGACTGCTTTCCCCTTCAGAAACATAAGTTTCGTGGCTTCCGCAGAGGTGATTTCGCATGCCGGCAACCAGCGCATGCGGCCATGCTGGACCTGACAGTCCATGTGACCCCCGGTTAAATCTTTCGTACCCCCTTGACTTGCCTGCGGAACCTTGCCATAACTATCGGGTCCAACGGGACGGGTTTGGGGGCACGAGCTTTGGCGGAAGTGCGGATCCAAGAGGGGGAGTCCCTCGAGAACGCGCTGCGACGTTTCAAGCGCAAGGTGCAGCAGGAAGACATCATTAAAGAGGTCAAGCGGCACTCCTTCTACCTGAAACCCGGGGAGAAGAAGCGCGTGAAAGAAGCGCTAGCGCGCAAGCGGAGCCGAAAGAAGGCGCGCAAGGAGCAGGACTAACCATCGCCGGGCCGCCCTCTGGTGGCGGCCCGTTTGTATTTCCCAGCCGTCTACCGGTTTTAGGGAATCGCCGCGGACCTTCCCCGGTCGTCACTTCGGCGTTCCCGGAAACGCAAGACTGCACCCGCGTGCAGAAGGGCCGAACCCAGGGCTAAAAATTTGAGGGGGATTAAAGACCTCTGCAAGCATGCCTGAAGACGGGGCGGGAGCGCTCTGCGAACGGGCGGCGCGGGCCGGGGAATGGGGTGAAGGGAGCGTCTCTCAAATGGAATTCCAGGACAAGGTCTTAAAGTGTGTCGACTGCGGCGCGGATTTCATATTCACTGCAGGCGAGCAGCTTTTCTTCCACGACAAGCAGTTCAAGAACGAGCCCAAGCGTTGCAAGGCTTGCAAGGCAAAACGGATCGCCGTGCTGGGCGCAGCCGCGCCGGGGCAAGCCTTCAACAAGACGGAGACTCGCACCACCTGCTCGCAATGTGGCAAGGAAACCACCGTCCCGTTCAAGCCCACGCAAGGCCGTCCCGTTTTCTGCCGGGAATGCTTCATGCAGAGGCGGCAGGCAGCGACGGCGTGAAGGTGCGCCTGGACCGCATCCCACGATCCCCACGGAAGAAATAACCCGACCCGAGGGGGCGACCCGGCGGGCAACCGTCTGCGTCTTGACCCAAGGTTGACGCGGAAAGGTTAACGCCCGCTGGGGCCGGGCCTCCTGGTCTCCAGCAAGGCTTCCAACTGGCGCACCAGTTCGGTGGTTCCAATCGGCTTAACCAACAATGACCCTACCCGCTGGTTGCGACACACCTGCTCGGGGGGTGGGTAGGCGGTGAGGACTGCGGTGACGGGACGGTAGGTTTGTTGCTGGGCGGTATGCACCACCTGAAATCCGGCGTCCTCGGTCTCCATGCGAATGTCGGTGACCACCATCTCATAGGTGCCGGTCTGAAGCTTCGCGCAAGCGTCGGTGGCGGAGATCGCGGTGTCCACATCGAAGCGGTGCAGTTCCAGCACCGCCTTGAGGGTCAGCAGCACCGACTCATCATCGTCGACCAGCAGGACACGCCGCTTCATCGGGAGTGCTTCTAAGAGACCCGCAACCGCACCGGGGGAAGTTGCAGTTCGGCCGAGCCCAGGCGGACGCCCCTCGGCTGAATTCCGAGGGGTTGCTACTATAGTATGGTGCGCGGATTTTACGTACAAAATTTTGGGTGTCGCGCCACGCAGTCCGATGGCGCCGCCCTCGAGCGGCAGTTCGAGGAACGGGGTCTCGAACGCCGACTGGCACCGGGCCAGGCCGAAATTGTAATTTTCAACACCTGTACCGTGACCGCTTCGGCCGACCAGGACGCACGGGCCGCCATCCGCCGGGTGCACCGGGAAAATCCGACCGCGGAAATCATCGTGACCGGTTGCTATGCGCAGCGGGCTCCCGAAGAACTGGCATCGCTGCCCGGAGTGAGGCGGGTGATCGGCAATTCGCACAAGCACGAACTGGCGCGAATTGCCCTGGGGGAGAGACCGCAGACAGCGCCGAGGACCAGCGAGACCACTGGGGGATTCGTGACGGTGGCGAGCTTATCAGGGGGGCGATCCGCCACCCCCGATCTCCCGCCTGCGCCCGGCCAACAGTCATCCAGCAACGACCAACCACCGATCTTCGTCTCCGATATCTTCGCCCATACCGATTTCGTTTCTGCCCCGGTGTGTGACGCTGCCAACGAGCGCACCCGGCCCAATCTGAAGGTGCAGGACGGATGCGACAACCGCTGCTCCTTCTGCGTGATTCCGTATGTGCGGGGGCAGAGCCGATCACTCGGGCTGGAACGGGTGGTGGAGGAAGTGAACGGCCTGGTGGCGGGCGGCTACCGGGAGGTGGTGATCTCGGGGATCAACCTGGGACGGTGGGAAGAGCGCTCTGCGCTCCCGGTTTTCGCTTCTCAAAAATCGGGTCTCAACCGTCACCCGTCAGCTCCCAGCGTTCCGCAAGCGGCTACCGATCCGGGTTCGGCGCGCGGTCTTGTGGCGCTGACGACCGACGAGCGACGGCCGGCGACCCTGGTACTGCGGCTGACCGCCCTGATCCGAGCCATCCTGGAGCGCACGGAAATCGAGAAGCTGCGCATCAGTTCGGTCGAGCCCATGGACTGGACGGACGAACTGATCGCGCTGGTGGCCCAGTCGGAGCGCATCGCCAAGCATGCGCACGTTCCCATGCAATCGGGGAGTGACGCTGTCCTTAGGCGCATGCATCGCAAATACCGGCCATGGCATTACCGGGAGAAGATCGAAAAGATTCACGCCGCGATGCCGGTGGCCGCGATTGGCGCAGACGTGATGGTCGGGTTCCCCGGGGAAAGCGACGCCGAGTTTGAGGAGACGCGGCGGATGGTCGAAGAATTGCCCTTCGCCTACTTGCATGTGTTCCCGTATTCGGCACGGCCGGGCACTCCGGCGGCGAGCTTGAGGAAACAGGTTCCGGCAAGCGTGGCGGGCGAACGCGGCCGCATATTGCGTGAACTGGCCGCGCATAAGAAGACCTCCTACATGCGGTCGTTCGTGGGGACGATGGTGGAAGCCATCACCCTGCGGGAGGAAAGCGGGGCATCCTCTGGCGGCATGACCAAAGCCTTGACCGACAATTATCTCAAGTTGATGGTGGAAGGGCGGCACGAGGCGAACCAGTGGATCAGGGTGCGGGTGGAAGGAGTGGCGAGTGATGCCCTGGTGGGGCAGGTCGCAGGTGGCAGGCCGCGGCTTCCCTGTGCTTCTCCGCTCTCGCCGTCGCTGCCCTCGTGATCATGGCCTGGTGAACCACTGGCCCGGGCAGGCCATTTTCCTGCTCGCCCATGAGGACTATGCTTAAGATGAGAGCCTTTCCCGGGCAGCACAGTCATGCTTCACCCTTTGCAGGTGGTTCGAAATCTTGGGCGGGAGTTTTCTCAGCTGGGGCGCTACCACGAGGCGGAAGCCGAGGAGAAGCCTGCTGCCTCGAGCCTGGAAGCGATCGACCTCGCCCGGCTGGTG
>Ga0187780_10000049_pt1 | contig 89090 bp, 81 predicted proteins | sample 1015_Q2_SP10_20__FD_132429 | JGI IMG/M metagenome (GOLD analysis project Ga0187780, IMG submission 132429) | Tropical peat soil microbial communities from peatlands in Department of Meta, Colombia - 1015_Q2_SP10_20_MG | ecosystem: Environmental > Terrestrial > Soil > Wetlands > Peat | place...
CGAATTGGACACCTCGTTCAAAGACTGCCGCTGTTCGCCCAGGGGAATTGATGTCCACTCGTAGCGCACTCCCAGATTGAGGGTGAGATTGGGCTTGAGTTTCCAGGAATCGTTGACGTACCAATAGACCGCATTCTGGTTCCCATAGTAGGTGGTGCTCCCGGTGCTGCGCTGGCCGATGATGTCCGGGGTAAAGTCTTCCAGGTAAAGCTGGGTCGAGTTGTATTCGTAATCCCCGCGCGAGCGCTGGGTGAAGTTCTGCGGTGAAATGTACCACCGGTACTCAGCGCCAAATTTCAGGGTGTGCTTGCCCACGGTCCAGCTGGCGTTGTCCACGAAACCATAGAAATTCTGAATCGTGTACTGCGGGGCGTTGGGGTCCGGTCCGATGTTAAGACCAGCCGAGCCCAAATCAGCCAGCACGATGTTAGGGAATGCATCCAGGCCCGGGTATTTCTGTGGCCCGACCGCGTAGGTCTGATCGAAGCGATTGAACCCGAAGCGAAATTCGTTCAACAGGGTGGGAGAGAACGTATGGTACTCGCTCACCGTGAAGAGGCGATATTTGATGGGCAGACTCACGAAGAAAACCGGCAGTTGCGCAGCGATGTCCGGTCCGGTTTGATTATTCAAAACATAGCGCCCCCGGATCTGGTCTTTCGCCGACAAGTTGAAATCCACGCTCTGCACGAAGTTTGTGTAGTTTTCATATGCCGGCGGCGTGATCGTCACCGCACCGAGTTCGACCGAACCTGCCGGGCAAATCCCGTTGGCCGGAGCTTTGAAGCCGGCACCGAAAGGAACGCCATTACTGGTGCCGTTGAACGTGGCACAAGCACTTCCCGTAGCGGCAACTGGCACGTATTGCTTGAAGATTCCAAAATTGGTCGCATTGAGATTAGGGTCCGCTCCGATTGCCGCCAGACCCGCCGCCGTAGGCGTGGATGCGCCTCCCGAGGATGCCGCCGTCAGCCCCGTGGGCTGGTACTCAAAGTTGCTGAAGAAAAACAACTTGTCCTTGATGATCGGTCCGCCGAAAGTGCCGCCGAAGCGGTTGCTGTCAAAGCGTGGGTTCGACGTTAACCCCTGGTTCACGTACGTCTGGTCCACGGCATTCAGGTTGCGGTTCCTGAAATACTCGTACGCCGAACCGTGAAAGGAGTTCGTCCCGCTCTTGACGGTGGTGTTGAATTGGCCGCCCGACGAGTGACCGAATTCGGAGTTGAACTGGTTGGAGATCAACGAGAACTCATCCACCGCGTCGTTGGGAATCGTGATAAGGGACCCGGTAACCGTCTTGTTATTGTTGTCCACACCTTCCACGGTGAAGTTGTTGTCCCGGGGACGCTGACCGCCGACCGAAGGTCCCACGCCGAGACCCATGGCATTCGCATTCGACACGCCCGGTGCCAGCATCGACAAATTCAAAACACCGGCGCCTTGGCCATTGCTGGTAATGGGCAAGTCCTGCGCGAATCGGGAATCGAAGTTGGATTGCAGCTGGGCGGTCGTCGTATCAACCGGCGGTGCCACGCCGGACACCTCGATCGTCGTGGTGCTGCTGCCCAGTTCCAGTTTCACGTTGGCGGTGTTCGATTTGTTGAGGTCGACCGGAATGCCGGACAGGGTCGAAGTTTTGAAATTAGCCGCCGTAACCGTCAGGGTGTAGGTGCCGACCGGCAACTCGGTGAAAAGATACGAGCCGTAGGCCTGGGTCTTGGTGCTGGCCTTGAAGCCGGTGGCGATATTGGTCACTTCCACCGTCGCCGCGTTCACAGCCGCCCCGGTGGGATCGGTGACCGATCCTGTCAAGCTGCCGCTAATCGCCTGCCCGAAGGCACCTGGCACCAGGCTAAGGGCCGCCAACACCGCAACCGCGAGTACGAGCAGCTTGGAGCTTGTATTGGCCTGAATCATAATTCTCTCTCCTGCAAATCTTGATATCCCCAGACTTTTCGGGGGCGTCCTTCCGGGGAATTAGCCATTAGAAAAATGGCGACACGAATACAAAACACGCCGCGTACACGAGCGCAACTGTTGTGCCAAAACAGATCGCTGTTAAGTCATCTGTTTATAAACAGTTAAGTCTTGTCTGGCAGGGGGGAGCTCCCGAAATTTGAAGATTTGCAGGTCAAATTCTATGATTTACTGTATGAACCGTTCGAACGAATGACCTGTGTTCAACGACTGCGAGAGTTTCTGGCCGCACTATGAGCATGGAATCGCTCTGTTCAACCGCGCTGATTTCTTCGCCGCCCACGAGGAGCTCGAGCAGGTCTGGCGTGCTGCTCCGCCCGCCGAGCGCAGGTTCCTGCAGGGGCTGATCCAAGTCGCGGTGGCGCTGCACCACCACTCCACCGGCAACCTCGCAGGATGCCGCTCAGTGCTCGGCCGGGCCTGCCGCAATCTCGCCGCCTATCCCAGCAAACACGGCGGTCTGGACCTCGCCGCCCTGCTTGCCGCCCTCGCCCACTGGCGCCTGGCTCTGGATGAAAACCGTACACCACCCCCACCACCTGTCCTATCGCTTCATAAGCAGGAGGGGTCTGCGCCGGGTTGAGGCTCCGGGCTTTGGGCTTCAGCGGGTTGCGAATTAGCTCATCAGGCCATGCCATCAAGCTCAAAGCCATTAGTTCTCAGCCTTCAGCTGATTTGGCTGCTCAGGGCAGAGTTCTCCGAGTGCACAAGTGCTGGCCGAGCCTTGAACGGTGCAGCTTCAAGCCTGGAAGCTTGACGCCGAAGCCTGCGACCTGCCTGCTAAGATTGGCATTGACGTGACCCAGCCCTGGACCTCAAAGACCGCGCGTAGGCTCGACGCGGTCGCGTTGCTCGACCTGAGCCGCCAGTACGCCGCCATCCGCGAGGAGATTCTGGCCGCGGTGGAGCGCGTGTGTGCCTCGGGGCAGTTCATTCTGGGCGAAGAAGCGGCGGCCCTGGAGCACGAGTTCTCGGTCTACACCGGCGCCGCCGGCAGCGTGGGATGCGCCTCAGGCACCGAGGCGCTCTGGCTCGCGCTGGCCGCCGCCGGAGTCCGGCCCGGCTCCAGCGTGATCACCACCGCCTTCAGCTTTTTCGCCTCCGCGTCGGCGATCGTACGCGCCGGGGCAAGGCCTTTATTCGTGGACGTCGATCCGCGCACCTTGAACCTCGATCCTGCGCAGGTTGAGGCCCAACTGCGCGCCGGTAAGCCAAACAACTTGCGGGCGTTGCTTCCCGTGCATCTCTATGGGCAATGCGCCGACATGGATGCTCTCAACCGCCTCAGTGACGCCTTCCACGTGCCCCTGATCGAAGATGCGGCTCAGGCGGTTGGCGCCGCCTGGCGGGGTCGCCGCGCTGGCTCACTGGGGCTGGCGGCAGCATTCAGCTTCTATCCCACCAAGAACTTGAGCGCGATGGGCGACGCCGGCCTGGTGACCACGAACAGCCCCGAGCTGGCCGAACGCATGCGCAGCCTGCGCAACCACGGCAGCCGGCGCCGCTACCTGCACCAAGACATGGGTTGGAACAGCCGGCTGGACGCCATCCAGGCGGCGATTCTGCGCGTGAAGCTACCCCACCTCGAAGACTGGAACCGCTGCCGCCGCGAGCGCGCCGCCAACTACGACCGCCTGTTTACCCAGGCTGGTCTCCTTTCCCCGGGCGACGACGCTCCGGTCCGCATCCTCTCCGTTGCCCCGCACGCCCATCACGTCTTCCACCAGTACGTGATTCGCGCCCGGCGGCGCGACGCGCTTCGCGGTTTCCTGAACGAACGCAAAATCGGCGCCGAGATCTATTACCCCATCCCGCTACATCTGCAGCCCGTGTTCGCATGGCTGGGCTACCGCGAAGGCGATCTGCCCGAATCCGAGCGCGCCGCGCGCGAAGTGCTTGCCCTGCCCATATTTCCAGAACTCACCGACGAGGAACAGCAATGGGTGGTGGAGAGCGTGGCAGAATTCTATAGCTAAGCAAAGGTCCCGGGGTAGTCGTGCGCCCACTAACGGCTGGCGGCCGTCTCCAGGCACCTCTCTATAAATTCGACCGCGTCCTTCTTCATCTTTACATGCGACACGCTGTCGATGTACACCATGTGTCCCGCGTCGTACGTCGCATAGGAAATGTTCTTGCGGTAGGCGGGGTCCAGGTTCAGGTGATCCATGGTGTAGTCGGCCGCGGCAAAGGGAGTCGCCAGATCGTAATGGCCTTCCATCACCAGGATCTTGAGATACGGGTTTTTTACCATCGCCGCCCGCAGCGACGGCGCGGTATTGGGAAAGCCTTTCTCCGCATCTCCCCACTCCCACTTATGAAAGGCCTCCTCGTTCCAGGCAAAGACCTTGTATGGCGTATCCGCCTGGTAGCCCAGCTCGCTGCGTACGTAGTGGTTAAAGACCGCCGTATAGGGCGGGAGGATCGCCGAAGCTGTCGGGTCGTAGAAGCGGGTGTCCAGCAGCCCTTCCGGATCAGGCCCGGTAAAGCGGCCGTCCAGCCGGCCCACCCGCAACTTCTGGTCAAGCAGCAGGTTGTGGGTGAACTGGCCGACGTCAACGCGTAGGTTAGCGTCGTCGATCAGCTGCTTGCTCAGGCCGGTGTAACGCGCGTACTGGTCGATGATCTTCTGCCGCTCCTCGGGCGTGAGCCCGTCGCCCTTAGCCAGGGCCAGCGCGTAGTCGCTCTCCGCCCAGCGCCGGGCCTCCTCGCGGGTCCGCTTCATGTCCTCGATCAGGTCGGGCGCCAGCCGCTTGTGATAAGCCGCGATCGAGGCGAAGCTCGGCACCAGCAGGATGTAAGGCTCGTCGTTGTTTTTCGCCCACTCCAGGGTCTGGAAATCTACCGCCATCGAAAGCAGCACGATGCCGTTGAAAGCGATGCCCCGCTCGGCGAGGTACCCGGAGAGGCCGGCGGCCCGGGTGGTTCCGTAGCTCTCGCCAAACAGGAACAGCGGCGACGGCCAGCGCTCGTGGCGGGTGAGGTAGAGCCGGACGAACTCCCCGAAGGCCTCGACGTCGCCTTTCACGCCCAGAAATTTCCTGGCCATCTCGGCGTTGGCTGCCCGGCTGAAGCCGGTGTCAATGGCATCGACAAACACCAGGTCGGTGCGGTCCAGCAGCGTGTTGGGGTTGTCCTCCATCCGGTAAGGAGCGGCGGGCATGAATCCGTTGGGCTGGAGCACGACATGCTTCGGCCCCAGCGCCCCCATGTGCAGCCACACCGTGGCCGAACCCGGCCCGCCGTTGAAGGCGAAGGTCAACGGGCGCTTCGCAGCCTCCTGCCCGTCGAGCGTGTAGGCTACGAAAAACATCTCGGCCTCAATGTTGCCGTCGTCCCTTTTGATGGGCAAACGCCCCGCCGTTGCCGTATACTTCAGCACCTTGCCGTCGAGCGTTACTTGGTGATGCGTGACCACCGGCGCGACCTCGGTCATGTCATAGTGTTCTTCCCCCTCCTTGCCGCCGGCGGCGGGTTTCGCGGACTCGGGTCTGGCCTCGGGCGCTGCCGGGGCGGGTGGGTTCGGAGCTGTGGTTTGCGGAGCGGGCGCCGCTTCGGTTTTGCTTTTCTTGGATTTCGACATATCAGAAGTCGGGGTGGAACTCGACTGCGCGGCGAAGGAACCCGAGCAGAGAACGAGCGGGAAGATCAGCGGAACGGACAAGAGGCGCATGACTTCTCCGATAGACCGATCGTTGTGTCGCATTACGAGGAAATGCAGTGCGGCATTATAGACGCGGCAGGGGAACCAGGCATGCAGCCGGAAACAGTGGCTGGCTGTCCGTCCGTGGTGGTCAGCACGGCAACTGGCAACAGGCATGCCGCCTTCGTATTCACGGATCGGTACACGGCTGCCAGGCAGCGTGCGATTTCATGCCAGGGCCTTCGCCGGCCGAAACTCGTGGTAGTTTGCTGAAGTCGGATGGCTCTTAATCAGGTCATCCGGTGTCGAACTCTGCGGTCTGAGCTCCAAGTCTTGGCGTGACGGGCACCCGCCACCGTAAGACCTGAGATCTGGAGTCCGAAGTTCGTCTCACATGAATGTTTACTTCGCAGTTGCCGGCGCACTGCTGATTTTATTGGCTCTCGTCCATTCCTTCCTGGGCGAACGCGCCTTGCTGCAGCGACTCTTCCGCCGGACAGGCCTTCCCAAGCTGTTTGGTGACGAGTTTTACACCCGGCGCATTCTGCGCTTTACCTGGCATCTGACTTCGATTGTCTGGATCGGCGCCGGAACGGCGTTCCTGCTGATCGCTGTGCGCAAGCCTGACAGAACGGCCAATGCAGTGGCTGATATCTTCGCGGTAGTGTTCCTGCTGAGCGGCATGTTCTCGGTAGTGGAAGTGCACGGCCGCCACCCGTCCTGGGCAGTCTTCCTGCTGGTAGCCCTGCTTTTGTGGATAGGCGCGCGGTGACGATCGAGCCAGCGGGGAATAGGGTCAGCGCTGACCCGATCCCTCCTACCTGTCGCCCACCCCTCCCTACCGCCTTTTCTTCTTCTTTTTCCCTGCCGACGGGGTCGCGACCTCGCCCGGCGCCAGCACACGCCGTACGATGGGCGTGTTGAGCTTGTACTTGCGCTCAACTACGGTGCCGGCGTCGTCTCTTACGCGCAGCAGGAATACCGGCAGATCGCCTTCCCTGTCGAAGCTCTCTTGGGTCAGGGTGACCGGCAGGACACCGTTAAGACCATGCTCCCGGTAAGCGGTCTCGTAACGGTGCTTCTTCAGGTTCCAGGTGAACACCCTCACCTGGTCGAAGTCGTAAGGCAGCCCATCCTTGGCCTCGGTGAGCACCGCCAGGTATTGTGGCACCTGCTTGTCGCCGTCCTTCACCTGGTCGAGCGTGAAGAAAGCGACAAAGCGCTGGCCCTCGGCGTACTGCGCGATTTCGAGCGGCACATCGACATCCAGCATGCGGGCAAGCAGCCAACCCACGTGGCCTTCGGCGTCCCGTGCCAGCCACCAGTCCTCCAGCAAGGGCCCGGTGGGTTTGGTGTCCTTGCGCGGAGTCGCGCTGGCGGGCGCGGCGACGTTCGGTCTTTCGGCGGTGCCCCGCTCGAGCAGGGAAATTTTCGTGCCCTGCGGCAGCTGGTAGAGATGTTCGCTATCGCGCCCCGGTTCGATGTGAAGATTGGTCTCGTTGCGGGTGATGCCTGGGGCCTGTACCGTGTCGGACTGGTGGGCAAGGGCGAGTTTCTGGAAGCCATCGTAGACCTGCTGGCCGACCAAATAGCGCTGCTCGATCCAGCCTTCAGCACCGGTAGTTGTACGCACTTTGACGAACCGCCGCTCGCGGTCGAGGACCTCGACCCGGTCCCCGTTCTTCACCTCACCGGTTCGGCTGTACACCGCGGCTACACGATCTCGCAGAGAGGCCTGGTTGGCCGAAACATACATCGCTTCCCGCGACCGGCCTTTGCCTCGCCCACAACCGGCCGCGCCCATAAGCCCCACCAGCATCAGGGCGGACAGGAGCCTCACCCAACGCGCTTGCCTCGAGATTTTCACCGGAGTTCTATTCACTATAACGTGCTACTGAGAGAGTGGGCGGTGATGGGCTGGGTCAGACGCGCACGAAAGGACGTGGTCCCGGGGAGCAGCTCCCAAGGCCACCGACCCAGCATCAGAGCAGAGATCACGACCTCGAGCTTGCACCCACCGTTTCAGGTTGCTCGCTGCGAGCTCCGGGCTCAAGACTCGTAGCTGGCTCCCTCCGCACTCCCGACCTCGCGATCTGAAACCTGAAAGCTGCGACCTTAGGCTATTTAATATCTTAGAGATAATACATAGCGGCTCTGATTCCATGGCAGCGTCAGCAAGGTTTCGGGATTGCGCCAGATATACGCCTTGGTTCCGGGCGGCCATCTATGCGCTTGCTGAGTCCACTGGCAGGGATTCTATGCGATAGCTCAAACCAGGTTTTCCCGTTGGGAAAATGGGCTCACCCGAGTTTCCAGTAACTTATCTAAAAGACAACTTATCGGCAGTTATGGAAGCAGCCCGTAGGTGAATGAACCGTGGCATAGGTCGCAAATTAAGTCTGAGGCCTTTCACCAGAGTAGATTGCAATCGGACCGGATCGCCGCAAGGGGCATGCTATGCGGCTGATGCGATGACGGCGACTTTCGATGCACCCCGTTGGGACGGAGATGCGATAGCTGTAAAACGGGTGCCATCGTTCAAGCAACACTTCGCGAAGCGCGCTTCTCCCCTGCCAGCAGCTCGCTTGATCGGAGTTTCCTTACTGCGTCAAACCGACCTTGACTGAGTTGGAGGTGACGGTTCCCCCGCCGGAAGCGGGCGCGGACGCGGTCACGCTCAAGGTCACCGGCAGTGTCTCGGATGGAGTGAGGGTTCCGATCTGGAAAGCCTGACCGGTGCAAGTCCCCGTGGTCTTAGTGATCCCGCCCACCGTCTGGTTGTTGGGATCCGTAAACGTCCAGGTGGCAGTCGCGCTGATGTCCTGCGACCCCGCGCTCGTCGAAGCTATGGCTTGCAGGCAGAAGGGCGTCCCGCTGCTTACCGACACGCTCTGCGTGGCCGGGCTTACGGTGATCGAAGTGATGTTGCTGAAAACCTGGAAGGTGGTCGATCCAACGACGGCCTGATCGGATGCCTGGAGCGTCACCGTCGAAGGACTGGGTGAGGTACCGGTGAGCAGGCCGCCCGCCGTGATGGTCGCATAGCCGGGAGGATTCATGGTCCAGGCGACGCTGGAATTGATGTTCTTCTGCGAACCATCATCGAAGGTCCCAAAGGCGGTCATCTGCTGCCCGCTCCCGCCCACCACCAAGGTGGGCGTGGGAGGCGCAACCACGATAGAAACCAGGACTGGGTCCACGAAAAACCCGTTACAACCCAAGGCCAAAGCCAGCAGAAAAAGTGCAGTAAATGACAGAACCAGTTGGAGTTTCCACGTCACCATGACTTCACAGCCTCGCGAAACGGTCCCTTCTCGGAGAGGAGAGTCAGCTAGCTTGATTGTAGCAGAGGTCGCCAGCCATCGAGCAGCAATGGTCGACTCTGCCACACCGTCTGGCGCTCGCGCAGCCTAGCGGCCAAGCGCGATTTGCCGCCGATGGCCGCTATAATCGTTCCCCACTCTCATGACAGAACGCAGCGTTCGCAATTCCTTGCGCCCCTGGTTGTTCTTTCTGTTGGCCCTGGGGACCTGGGCGCAAGGCCCCCCAGCTCCAGCCACCTCAGGGGCCGCCGGGCAACCCTCCGCTTCCGGCCCGTTGGCGCGGCCCACTCCGGCACGGTCCGGAGTCTGCGTGGCGTGTATCCGGGCGCACATGGACTTCCTGGCCTCTGACGCGCTGCGGGGACGGGGCAGCGGGACCCACGACGAACTGGTGGCGGCAACCTACGTGGCTTCTGCACTGGAGCAGTACGACATTGCTCCGGCGGGAGACAACGGCAGTTATATCCAGCGGGCGGTCACCGTCCGACCGGTCCTGACTGCGCCTCCGACCATGCACTTCATGACGCCCGGGGATGGCATCCCGGCGCAGACCATCGTCTGGACGCATGGCAAGGAAATGCTGGTCGAGCAAATATCGGACACTGAATTTCGAGGACGCCTGAAGCGGATCATCCTTGGACCTGAGCCGGCCTTGAGAGAGGAGGGGCGGGCGCTAGGCGCGGCGCAGGAACCAGAAGCACGGGAACATGAGGGTCAACAGCTCGCGCCCGGGAGCGGGCAAGAGCCTAGCAAAGACGCGGTCGTGCTCATCAACGGAGGCGGCGCCGAGCGGATTCGCGACACGGCGATCGGCGCCCTCGCTGCCGGAGCGCTGGCGGTTCTGCTGCCCGCGTCGGCCGAGACGCTCCGGGACTGGCACGAAAAGGGGAGCGAACTGCCCAGGCTTCCCGCCCGGCTCCAGGGGGAATCGGAGACGGGGCTGGGATCCAGTTTCAACGTGTTTGCGCTCAGCCAGCAGGCCCTGATCGACCTGCGGGGTATTCCCGACGGCACTTACATCTACCTCGAGACGAAGACGGGAGCGCCGGAGATGGGCTCGACGTGGAATGCCGTGGGCAAGATTACCGGGGGCGACCCCGAGCTGCGCAAAAGTTCGATCCTGCTTTCGGCGCACCTCGATCACCTCGGCGTGGGCGAACCGGTGAAAGGCGACAGCATCTACAACGGGGCCGACGACGACGCCTCGGGAACCACGGCCGTGCTGGAACTGGCGCGCGTGCTCGGTTCCGGACCGAAACCACGGCACACGGTGATCTTCGCGCTATTCGGCAGCGAAGAAGCGGGCGGGCTGGGCTCGCTTTGGTTTCTCGCACATTCGCCGGTCCCGCTCGCGGAGATCGCCGCCAACCTGGAGTTCGAGATGATCGGCCGGCGCGACCCGAAGTACCCTGGTGACACGCTTTGGCTCACCGGGTGGGATCGGACGAACCTGGGCCCGGCGCTGGCGGCGCACGGCGCCAGGCTCGCGGCCGACGCGCGGCCGGACCAGCATTTTTTCATGCGTTCCGACAACTATCTGCTCGCGAAAAAAGGCGTGGTGGCACAGACGATTTCGAGTTTCGGGTTGCACGCCGATTATCACAAGCCGAGCGACGACCTGGCCCACATCGACTTCACGCACATGACCGCGGCCATCCGTTCGCTGATCCCTCCGGTCGAGTGGCTGGTGAACGCGGCGTTCCAGCCGGAGTGGAGGCCAGGCGGAAAGCCGTAGGCAGTCATTCCGGTCTCGACTCTTTTAGGAAACTCTGATCGAGTGTGGCGCGGCGCCCTCAGCCGCGAAAAGCCAGCGGCGGCCACAGCGTTGCCACCGGAGCCGTAGGGAAAGGTAGGGAAGATGAAGTCAACCCGACGGGCAGGCCGATGAAGCGGGAGAGACGTGCGCGCGAGCTGTGCGCACACGGGGTTCAGCCTTCCCCGATTTTCCTTCGCGCCCTTGGGCCTGCACACACCGTGGGGGGGGCACGAGGTGTCCAGCCCGGATGGTTCCTGAAGACGTCTACTGCAGTTTCTTCATGGCCTGGTCGATGCGAGCCAGGGTCGTGTCACTGCCCAAGACGGCTAACGTCTCAAACAGCGGCGGGGCGTTCTTGCGGCCACAGACGGCGACGCGGATGGGCTGAAACATCTGTCCGGCCTTGAGGCCCAACTCCTGGGCTGCGGAGCGGAGGGCGTGATCGAGGGCGTCGTGAGTAAAATCCGTGGCGGCGAGGACGGCACGGGCTTTCTCCAGAACCTTGAACGCCATGGCAGCGTCGCCCTTTTGCGGGATGAGCTCCGCCGGATCGTAGGGGGGGAGCTGGTCAACGAAGAAGAAGTCGGCGGCGGTCAAGACGTCGCACAGAAACTTGATGCGCTCGCGGATCAAGGGCGTGATGCGCAGCATCCGGGCCGGATCGACGCGGTAGCCTGCGCCCTCGACCACCGAAAGCAGGCGAGCGCTGAGGTCTTCTATAGACAAGGCGCGGATGTATTCGGCGTTGAGCCAGACGGCCTTGGGGTCGAAGGTTTCTTCCGGGTAGACGGTTTTTTCCAGTCCCGCGGTCGCTTTGGCCTCGAGTGCCGCCGTCGTTTCAGTGAAGTTCACGACAGCGTTGGCGCGGTTGATGCCTTCGAGGGAGAAGGCGTCGATCAGCTCCTCGCGGCTCATGCGTTCGCGGTTGTCCTTGGGGGACCAGCCTAACAGGCACAGGAAATTGATAAAGGCCTCGGGCAGGAAGCCGGCGTCGCGATAGGTGGTAACGCTGACGACGGGGCCGTGGCGGCGCTTGGAGAGTTTCGTGCCGTCGGGCGCGACCAGCAGCGGCAGGTGCGCGAACCGGGGCGGGGTGAAGCCGGTTGCCTGAAAGATCAAGATATGTTTGAAGGTGTTGGTGAGATGGTCCTGACCGCGAATGACGTGGGTGATGCTGAGATCGGCGTCGTCGGCGCAGGAGGCCAGGTGGTAAGTAGGCATCCCGTCGGAGCGGAGCAGGGCAAAGTCCTCGACGGCATCGGCCTGCTTGCGCTGGTCCCCGTAGACCGCATCGAGGAAGCGAACCTCCTCTCCAGTTCCGCGGGGAACGCGAAAGCGCAGGGCAAACGGTTCTCCCGCTGCGGCGCGCCGGTCGCTTTCCGATCGAGACAGTTCGCGCATGCCGGGATTGAAGAGCCAGGTTCCCTGGGTGCCGGACTTTTCGGCTTCCGGGCCGTGGGTGGGGGTGAAGTCGCGGTAGGCGAGGCCACGCTCGAAGATGGTCTGGGCAGTCTTTTGGTGAAGCGCTAGGCGCTCCGACTGCTTGTACTCCTCGTCCCAGCCCAGGTCGAGCCAGTTGAGTCCGTCGAAGATGGAGGCGACGGACGCATCGCTGTTGCGTTCCACGTCGGTGTCGTCGAGGCGCAGGATCATGGTGCCGTTGTTTCGGCGGGCGTAGAGCCAGTTGAAAATAAAGGTGCGGGCGCTGCCCACGTGGAGGAAGCCGGTTGGGGAGGGAGCAAAACGCACGCGGGGACCGGATAAGTCGCGTGCTTTGAAAGGAGTAGAAGAGGCAAGCATGGGGAGATGGTCCGTCTGGATGGTACGGGCAGGAGAAATCGAGCGTCAAGCGTGGCGGAACCAGACCGCCTGGGTTCGACCGACCGAGAAATCCGGCATTGGGAGAACCGTTCCACTTCGGCAGGCTGCCGGACTGGCGCTGGGAAAAAGCGCTGTCAGAGATTCGCGCGGTTGCCGGCGAGTTTCCCACACCCCTGTACTTCAAACGTATTGTTTTGGGGTTGCGGCTGTGAAACGATTGTGCCACTGCAACTCTCAGTGAGGATCGTGGTCTTGCGGAAAGATCGAGTGCTGATTCTGGCGCCATGAACAGCATCGCCACCAGCGTGGTCATCATTCCCGGGGTGGTCGCCCTCCTGCTGTTTCTCGTCTTCACTTATCTGTACGAGCAAAGCCGGCAGGCATACTTTCGCGCCTGGCAGTTGGGCTGGGCGGCGTACTCACTGCACTTTGCCATGGACGCTTGGAACTCCTACCACCCGCCCTCGGCGCTGGTGTACCTCGCGGGATCGATGCTGGTCGTGGTGATGGCCTTGTGCATTTTTGTTTCGACCCGGCTGATGCGGGAGCGTTTCCGCTTGCGCTGGTACGACCTGGCGCTGGGCATGGCCGGGGTCGGGCTGGCGCTTTGGAACCTGTCGGCCTGGAAGGCGGGCGGGCCCTACCGGGTGGAAGCGGCGCAGCCCCATAACCGGCTCGAGATCGGGGTAGGTCTCATCCTCTTGTACTGCTCGTTCCATTTCTATCGCTACGCGCACCGGCGTAATTCGGTGGCGTTCCGGATGCTCGCGCTTTCGCTGGCGCTGTGGGCGGCGCTGATGGCCTTGGGACAGCTACGTGGGCCGTTCGTCGACCTCTTCGGGAATGCGGGCCATATGCTGGGGCCTCTGCCCCAGATGCTGCTGGGCATCGCAATGGTGATGGTGCTGTTCGAGAACGAGCGCAACGCGGTGCAGGAGAACGCGCTGGCATTTTCCACCCTGGGGGTAGACCCGCGCCGGCTGCTCACGGCGGAGGACCTGGTGCCGAGCATGACCTCGGTGCTCGACCGCCTGGTCAGCCCCCTGCCCACCGAGCGCGCCGTTATCTGCATTGCCCCGAGCTGGCGCAGCGTGTTGCCTTCGGTGCAGCGAGGATTTTCCGCGGAGTTCCTGGAAAGCCTGGAAACGAGCGGCGCCGGGGAGTACAGCTGCGAACTGGCCTACCGCCGGGGCGGATTCTTCTCCTTCCGCGATGTGCCGCAGATGACGGAGCCCTTGCCGGCGTTTCCGGGGGCGCGCTTCCAGGATTTCCAGCAGGTGCTGGCGGAGGCCAACATCCGTCACCTTACGGCGGTGAGCCTGCAGACGCGTGAGCACAATTTCGGGGTCATCCTGTTTCCCCAGGCCGAGCGGCGGCTGTTCGGGGCGTCCAACCTGCGGCTGCTGATCGGGCTGGCGCTGCAGATCGGGTTGACGCTGGAGAACTACGTGGTCATGCACGACGCGCAACGGCGGACCAAGGAGTACGAACTGCTGACCGAAATCGGGCAGGCGATCAGCTCGCGGCTCGACCAGGAGGAGGTACTGCGTACCATCCAGAAGGAGCTGGGGCAGATCTTCGACACGCGGGATTTCTACATCGCCTTTCAGGAAGGCGACGAAATCCGCTTTGAGCTCGAGGTGGAGAAGAACAAGGTGGAGCCCAAGCGCAGCCGCCGGGCCATCAACGGGTTGACCGAGTACATCATCCGTACCGGGCAGCCGCTGCTGATCCGCGCAGACCTGGAAAAAGAGCGCGCGCGCCTGGGCCTGGAGAGGGCAGGAGCGGGCAAACCGGCCAAGTGCTTCTGCGCAGCGCCCATCTTGCTCGGGGGCAAACCTGCCGGCGTGATGGCGGCCATGAGTACCGAGCGGGAGTACCTGTTCGAGCAGCGCGACCTGGAGGTGATGAAGACGGCTGCGGGACAGGTCTCCGTGGCGGTGGAGAATGCCCGCTTGTTTGCCGAGGAGCAGCGGCGGTCACGGCAGCTGAGTTTCCTGAACAACATCTCCAAGACGGCGATCTCCAGCGAGGACTCTGAGCAGATGCTGGCCGACATCGTGGCCGAAATCCAGAAAAACTTCCGTTTCGACCACATCGGCATCGGGATTCTGGATTACGTGACCAAGGAGATCGAGATTCGTGCCGAGGCGGGAACCACCGCGCACGGCAAGGGCAAGCGGGTGGCCCTGGGCGTGGGGATCCTGGGCCGGGTGGCGCGCACCGGCGAGCGGGCAGTGGTGCCGAGTGCCGCCGAAGGGCAGCTGTTGCCGGAATCGCGCTCGGTACTATGCATCCCGATTGCCTACGGTGAGTCGCTGCTGGGAGTGCTGAACGTCGAGAGCCAGGAGGAGAAGGCGTTCTCGCCCCAGGATCTGCTGATCATGAACACCCTGGCCGACCTGCTGGCCACGGCGCTGCACAACGCCTTCGTGTTCCAGAAGTTGCAGCAGCAGTCGATTACCGACGGCCTGACCGGGGTCAAGACGAGACGCTTCTTCTGGGAGTCGCTGTCGTCGGAGTGGAAGCGGGCGTCGCGCTCGGGGCGGCCTTTCTCGGTCGTGCTGGTGGATCTCGACAAGTTCAAGGAGGTGAATGACACGCTCGGGCACCTGGAAGGTGACCTGGTGCTGGCGCGGGTGGGGAGATTGCTGGAGCAACGTTGCCGGCAATCCAACGTGGTGGCGCGCTACGGAGGTGATGAGTTCATCATCCTGATGCCGGAGACCGGCATGGAGCAGGCGCAGACGCTGGCCGAACGGCTGCGGCAATGGCTGGCACAGGACCCGACCTTGAGTGAACATCACATCACGGGGAGCTTCGGAGTGGCCAGCTTTCCCATGCACGGGTTCTCGGTCGAAGACATTATCCGGGTGGCGGACGCGTGCATGTATGAATCGAAACACGCCGGCGGGAACCGGGTGTCGACAGCAGAAGAAATCGTCGACGGTGAAACCTTCGCCACGCAGCGCCAGAAAATTTCCGGATACATCGAGGGTTTCCTGCAGCGGGAGCGCACCGGCCCCGAGCACCTGGCTGAGCTGGTAAACACGCTGAAGAAACTGTGCGGCAGCGATGCCGACTGCAATGTGCAACTGCTCCGTGAATCCATCGAGGCGCTGACTCGGGCGGCTGAGTCGCGAGAATACCACTCCTCCGGGCATGGCGACATGGTGGCACGCCACACGGAAATCATCGCCCGCGCCCTGCACCTGCCGCCGGACGAATTGGCGGAATTGGTTTACGCCGCACGGGTGCACGACGTGGGCAAGATTTTCGTCCCCGAGCGCATCCTGGCCCGGACCGGGCCGCTCACCGAGGACGAGTATGAGCGAATCAAGATGCATGCCCAGGCGGGAGCCGCCATCATCAGCACGATTCCCGGGTGCCAGATGCTGCAGGTCGCCGTAGCGCATCATCATGAGGCCTTCGACGGGAGTGGCTACCCTAACGGCCTGCGCGGCGAACAGATTCCGCTGTGGGCTCGCATCGTGGGGCTGGCCGACGCCTACGTCAACCTCACCACAGACCGATCCTTCGCGCCCGCGATGAGCAGCGACCAGGCCCTGGGCGAACTGGAGAAGATGAGCGGCACCCGCTTCGACGGCATGCTGGTGCGCATCCTGATCCGCGAACTCAAGGCGGAGAGAGCCCCGCGACTGGGAGACTGAAGGTGGCGCGGGGCGCCCTCGCCCCGCGAAAAAGCCCGCGCCGGCGGGGGTCACCGTCGCTTCCCTCCCCGGGTTCTCCGTCGGACGAAATGGAAGAAATGCGGAGGCCCGGCCGAACACCTGCTCGCTTGCCAGAGAGAAACCGGAACTGAAAGACTAGGAGCATGACCATCGCTCTCTCGCTTCCCGGCAAAGTTGCCCTGATTACTGGAGGCTCACGCGGTATTGGAGCCGCGACCGTGCGCTCGTTTTGCGCCGCCGGGGCCAAGGTGATGTTCAACTATCAGCGCGCGAAATCGGCGGCAGAGGCACTGGTGAAGCAATGCGGTGCCGAACGGTGCGCCGCCGTGGCCTGCGATCTGGCCGGGCTCAGTACGGCCAAGGACCTGGTGGAGGAGACCGTCAAGCGCTTCGGAAGAATCGACATTCTGGTAGCCAATCACGGCATCTGGCCGCCCGAGGACATGCCCATTGACCAGATGACGGACGCACAGTGGAGTGGCACGGTCGCGGTGAACCTGGATGCGGTGTTCGCGCTAATCCGGCAGTCGGTGGCGCACATGAAGAGGCAGGCCAAATCGGGTGGGGCGGCCGGCCACATCGTGCTTGTCAGTTCGACGGCCGGGCAGCGTGGGGAGGCCTTTCATGCCGACTATGCCGCCACCAAAGGAGCGCTCATCAGCCTGGTGAAGGGTCTCTCGACCGAACTGGCTGGCCATGGCATCTATGTGAACTGCGTTGCTCCGGGATGGGTGGCGACGGACATGTCCGAACCTGCGCTGAACGATCCCGCAACCCGGCAGGCGATCTTTGCCACGATTCCGCTAGGCCGGGTGGGCACTCCCGAGGAGATTGCCGCGCCGGTTCTGTTCCTGTGCACCCCCCACGCAGGGTTCATCACCGGCGAAGTTTTCAATGTAAATGGAGGCGCTGTGCTGGTGGGGTAGGCGAGGCCCGACTGGCGGAGCAGATCGCATGAATGGTTACGGCGTCTCACTCTCTCGACCCATGAAACAACTGCGCGTTATTCTCCTGTGTGCCCTGCCGGTTCTGGCGCAGCCGCCGGCGGGCCAGCCGCCCTCCACTGCCAACCAGTTAGGTCCCGTAGCCCAGGAAACCGCCGACCAGGCCAAGGCCCTGGTCGCCCAGATGATTCAGGCGCTGGGTGGCGACGCCTATCTCAATCTTCAGGACGTGAGCCAGCAGGGGCGCTTCTACAGTTTCTTCCGGGGAGAGCCCACCAGCACCGGGATCCCGTTCTGGCGCTTCGTGAAATTTCCCGACAAGGAACGCATCGAACTTACCAAGCATCGCGATGTGGTGGACATCTTTGCCGGCGACAAGGGCTACGAGATTACCTACAAGGGCACGGCCGCGCTGGACCCCAAACAGTTGTCCGACTATCTGCGCCGTCGCGAGCATTCGCTCGAATGGGTGTTGCGCCAGTGGCTTAAAGAACCGGGGGTGGTGTTGCTGTACGAAGGGACTGCCATCGCGGCTGACAAACCGGCAGACAAGGTCAGCGTGCTTAACGCCAGGAACGACAGCGTCACCCTCTACATTGACAGCTCGACCCACCTTCCCATCAAGAAAACATACTCCTGGCGCGATCCCACCGACCAGCTGCGCAACACCGAGGATGAGGTCTACGACGCATACCGTCTCACGGAAGGCATCATGACCCCTTACAGCATTACCCGTTTCTATAACGGGGAAACCTCGGCCCAACGGTTCCTGAGTACGGTGAGTTATAACCAGAACCTGAGCGACTCGATGTTCGACGCCAAGGTACCGGCGGAAATCCCCAAGAAGTAAGAGGCGCCAATCGGAATCAGGCCGGTTAATTCCCGGGGAGAACATGCTTTCCCTGAGTTTCACGCATCAAGCTTAAAATCAGGTAGATACAGATTGGAGCTGTGATGGATCATTTCCCGGAAGCCACGCAGTGTGGCATTTTTGCCACATACAAGAATCTCACCGGGGTTGTAAGCTGGCTTTAGCCCATTAATCGCATCATCTCCTTGAAGCAAGAACAGACAATCCGCGCTGCCGTGGAGTGCACCGGGGTGGGTCTTCACAGCGGGGCAGAGGTCCACCTGAGGATCCTGCCGGCTCCGGCGGGGGCAGGGATTGTTTTCCGCCGCAGCGACCTGGATGACTTTGAAGTGGAAGCCATCGGGCGAAATGTGGCCCGGGTGAGCTACGCCACCAGCCTGATGAAGAAGGGCGTGCTCATCTCCACGACTGAACACCTGTTGTCGGCCTTCATCGGGACGGGCGTGGACAACGCTATCGTGGAGTTGGACAACCTGGAAATCCCGATTCTAGACGGGAGTGCCCAGCCGTTCGTCGCGATGATCCAGGCGGCCGGGATTCGCAAGCAGCGCCGGCCGCGGTCCTACATGCGAATCCGGCGGGAGCTAGAACTGCGGGAGGGCAGTAAGTTCATCGCCATATACCCGGCGGACAGCTACTCGGTCTCCTACAGCATCGACTTCCCCCACCCGCTGATCGGGAAAGAGAGCTTTCAAGCCGTTCTCTCCGACGGCAATTTCCTGCGGGAGATTGCCCCGGCGCGCACCTTTGGCTTCCTGCACGAGGCCGAGGCTATGCGCCAGCAGGGACTGATCCGGGGGGCGTCGACCGAGAACGCGGTTGTGCTTACACACGATGGGATCATGAACCCGCCCCTGCGCTACAAAGACGAATTCGTGCGCCACAAGGTGCAGGATCTGATCGGGGACCTGGCCCTGGTGGGGAGGCAGATCCTGGGCAACATCGTGGCTGACCGTGCAGGCCACGCCATGCACACGGCGCTGGTATCCCGACTGCTCCGCGACCGTTCCCTGTGGGAAGAAACCACCCTGGACGAAGAGGAGCCAACCACCCTGACCATCCCCCAAGCCCTGGCAGCACAGCGGGCGTAAAAGGTGTTCTCTGAAATTCTGATCCGGCGCAGCGAACGCCTTTAGTCGGCGAGAGGTTCCTGCCCCTCGCTGGACTCTTGGCCGGGGAAAAACGCCGGTTCCAAGCTTTTCGGATTCTGCGGCCCCGCCCTCAATCCGCAGGTTCGCAAGGCACTTCCGGTTCTTCGATCGGACGTTCTTCCAGCAGCCGGCTCAATTCGGCCTCTGTCTGCTCGATGACGCTGGCGGCAAAGCGTTTGGCCTGGTTCTGGCGCTCCTCCGACAGCTCGGCGACACGCACTTCAAGTAGCGGCCGATCCTCTTGCAGCCGGCGCAGCGTCTCTTGCACGCGGGCAATCCTAAGTTCATGCGTCAACATCGGCTTGGAATCTCCCCGGTGGTCGGCCCCAGCTTGGCATATGCGGGCCGGGCTACCAAGTCGCTAGGCAGGTACGGGAGGGACGGAAGCTGGAAGGCTCGCGGTCTAAGGGCGGCGGCTGGTTTCGCCTGCGAGGCGGCGCATGATCCATTTTTCCAGCTGTTCGCGAGAGCTGTCGGGCACTTCCAGGAACTTTATGCCGGCTCTGCCCAGACCGTCGGCCCAGGCGACTTCACCCTTGGGTTCCATGAAAATCTTGGTGTTGGGCAGGGGGAACTGGACCTTGGAGATTGTTCCCTTGGGCAGGGCTCCTTCGAACCGAACCGCCATGCCACCCTCACTCAGGTTGGTCGCCTTGGCCTTGAGTTCCTGGTTCGGACCGAAATGCAGGACGACCGGGATATCAACCGGACAGCGGAAGTAGCGGCGGCGCTCGCGCACCATGAAACTCAGGGCGGCGTTGAAACAGCGTAAGGCGCTTGTGGGGGTGATGGGTTTCTGCAGAACGAAATTCGCCCCCATCTCAAAGGCCTGCTGGGTGGTGGTTTTTCCATTCAGCATGGCGAAGGAGACCGAGGTCTTGTTGCTGGCAGTCTGGCGCAGGCTGCGTAGGACGTCGATCCCGCCCTGCAGGTCGTCGCAATCGACGATGATGGCGTCAAATTTGGCCGCAGATAGGACTTCGCTGCCCGAGCGCGCCGCGGCGGAAATCTCGACGCCGATCGAGAGCTTCTCCAGCGTGGAACGCAGCACCCGGACGGCCTCGGCGTCCCGGCTCACGAGGAGGGTATCCAGGTTCATATTGGCTAACTGTATCCCCTTGATCCACGCCATAAAAGTCACGAAGGTAATGGCACTGTAGGCCCCACGGGAGTCGTCATCCGGACCGGGGGCGAGGTCACACCGACGGGTGATTTTCCGCTGGCAAAGCGGCACCGGGAAAGCCGACACTGAAGCCGTGCGCAAGCTGGTTTATCTCTCTCTCGGGTCGAATCTGGGCGATCGCGAGGAGAACCTGCGGGAGGCGATTCTCCGCCTGGAGACGATGGGGGAAGTTGTAAAGGTGTCTGCGCTTTACGAAACCGAGCCGGTGGGATACGCAGCCCAGCCCTGGTTTCTGAATTGCGCGGTGCAGCTTGAAACCGAGAAAATGCCTCGGCAGCTGCTGCAGGCGATCCGGGGGATGGAGCAAAGAATGGGGCGCCGGCGGATGCGAAGAAACGGGCCGCGCAAAATCGATATCGACATTCTGCTCTTCGGGAGTTCCGTGGTGGATACGGCGGAACTCGTTATTCCTCATTCTGCAATGCACGAACGCCGCTTCGTCCTGGAGCCGCTAGCCGAAATTGCTCCGGATGCACGCCACCCGGTGTTCAAGCGGACGATCCGGGAGCTGCGCGACGCGTTGCCGCCCGGGCAGGCGGTGAAGCGCCTGACGCCTTCGAGGCTCTGATCAGGGTTCAAGCCCGCAGCTGTGCGGGGTGGGGGCCAGCAGACGCTACCCGGACGAGCGCCGGCTTTTAGGGAGTAATAATCCGGCCGCTGCCCTGATCGGGGGAGACCAGAGCGGATTCCCGGGCAGGAAACTGGGCAAAGAGAAAATCGACGAAGGCGCGGGACTTGGGCCGTCCGGAACTGCGCGCATAGGCCATGCGGACCAGGAACACCAGGGCCTTGAACAGCTCGGAATCCTTGAGCGTAGTGTAGCCGCAATGCTTCTGCTCGGCTTCCCGGTACTCGTTGACCATGGCCTGCAACCCGCTGATTACCGCCTGCTGCGATATCCCCGGGATCGGCTCCTCATAGTGAAGTCCGGAATTGACCAGCCGCTCGTAGCGGCGGGCCAGGGAAGACAGGCCGGCGATCAGATCTCGGTCGGTGATAGAGCGGTCAGCACGGGCACTCCGGGCCAAGGCGTAACTAAGCCCGGTGATCAGGTGCTCGTGCTCGTACACAAAGCCGTCCCCAAGCTCCAGCGGGAGAAACAGCACGGCCGGGTCGAGTTCCTCCACCGAGCGCGGCTTCTCGTGCTGCCGCGCTTGCAGCAGGTAGGGGCAATCGCTCGGGCAATCCAGCGTGATCTCACGCTGTTCTCCGCAGCATTGCGGGCAGATGCGTCCGTGGACAGCGGGACAGAAGCGTCTTTCCTTGCGGATTCCGCAGATCGCGCAGCTCACTGATACTTTCTCCTTCTGGTCATTATGGCATCCCGACGCCCGGTTGGGCTGGGTTGAACGGCGGGACGGCAAGCACGGATGACCTTGTGAAAAGGGGCTTGAAAAGCTGTCTTCCCTGCCTTGTGGGCGCGGGGAGGGGCATCATTCTTGCCGTTTTGGAACACGTGCCACAAAAAACCGCATAAAATCTGGCGAAAATGCTGTTTTTCCACAGGGGCGCTGATATAGGATAGGGCTCCACAACAAACCAAAAGTTGTTCCGAGGAGGATTCATGGCTGCAGGTTTGACCAAGACCCAACTGGTGCGCCATCTGGCGGAAAAGATCGAGACCAACAACAAGACCGCCGCGGCGTTCCTGGAGCACCTGGTTGATACGGCAATCAAGGAGACAAAGAAGAATGGCATCTTCGTGGTTCCCGGCCTCGGGCGCCTGAAGAAGGTCCATCGCAAAGCCCGCATGGGACGCAATCCCCAGACGGGAGAGCCCATTCAGATCAAGGCCAAGACCACAGCGAAGTTTTACCTGGCCAAGGCCGCCAAGGACGCTATCGCCCCCAAGAAGTAGCGGGCTTCAGGATTCCGGGTCAAGGCCGGCGCCAAGCCGGCCTTTTTCTTCAGGCCGCAACGGCGCGACCGAGACCTGGTCGCGCGATCGGCATCACCTGCCGTATTCATTCTTGACGACCTCGCCGCCCTTCATTACGAACTTGACGTGCTCGAGAGTGGTGACGTCCTTCAGCGGATCGCCATCGACGGCGATGATGTCGGCGAACTTGCCCGGCTCTAGAGTCCCTATCCGGTCGGACCAACCGAGCAGGTCGGCGTCGTTTACGGTCGCAGTCTGAATCGCCTGCAGCGGAGTCATGCCCAGCCGAACGTAGACGGCGAGTTCGTGGGCGTTGAGTCCGTGGGGGTAGACGGCAGCATCGGTGCCGAGGCCGATCTTCACGCCGGCTTCGATGGCCTTCCGGACGTTGCGCTGCCCGGCTTCGGAGACCATCTGCAATTTGCGGCGGGAGTACTCCGGCACGTTGGCGGTGGCTGCGTTCTGCTTGTGCCAGTCCATGAGGTACAGCGTAGGGACGAGCCAGGTGCCGTGTTGTTTGAGGGTGGCGATGGCGGCGTCATCCATGAGATGGCCGTGCTCGATCGAGTCGACGCCGGCCTCGGAGGCAAGGCGAACGCCTTGAGCGCCATGGGCGTGGGCGGCGACTTTGCGGCCCAGGCGGTGGGCCTCGGCCACAATGACCTTCATCTCTTCCAGCGTGAACTGGGAAGCATTGGGATCGTCGCCCTTCGACATGACACCGCCGGTGGCGCAGATCTTGATGATGTCGGCCCCGTACTTGATTACTTCGCGTACCTTGTGCTGCACGTTTTCGACGCCATCGGCAACGCCGTCGGCGGTGGCGTGATATTCGTACGGCAGCAGATTGTTATCGCAGTGGCCACCAGTGATGCCGAGCGCCGGGCCGCTGGCCAGCATGCGCGGTCCGGGGACGTCACCGGCGTTGATGGCATCACGCAGGGCGATGTCGCTGTAGCCCCGCGCACCGACGTTGCGCACCGTTGTGAATCCCGCCTCCAGCGTGATGCGGGCGTTCTTGGCTCCGACCAGCGCCTCCCGCGGAAGGGAGATGCCTAGGCCTTGGTAGCCGACCGCGCCGGCGTCGAAGGTCAGATGGGTGTGCGCGTCGATCAGGCCGGGCAGCACGATGGCGTTGGGCAGATCGATTTGGACCGCGCCGGAAGCAGCCTGCACGGTAGCGGCCGGTCCGATGCCAGAGATCTTATCGCCATCGATCACGATGGCTTGGTTGGTCAGCACATTGCCGGTGTTGACATCGAGCAGGCGACCGGCGCGGAGAATGACCTGGCGCGGGGGCTGACCGGAAGTGGATTGTGCGGCAGCCAGCGACGCCAGGAAAACCCAGATGAGAACTCTGGGGAACGGATTCCTTGCCCTGTTTTTCACGAGATCCCTCGGTTGACGAAAGTGAACTCATTGCCAGCAGAAACGATGGCAACGGGACAGTGTTGAGCCCTGCGGGTCTGAGCGGGTGGTGAGCGGCGAGTGATAAGCCCGCGCTGCGATCCTATGCCCCAGGCGCTAACACGACGGCACCCAGGAGAAGCCGCGCCAACCGCTATCCCCCCGGGCCGTCGTTGCTGACGTACTGTTCGAGCGCGTCCAGTTCCCGGGTGAGATCGTCGATCCTGGACTGCAGCAGGTTCCGGATGGAAAGAATTCCCAGCAGCTTGCCGTTGGCGTCGGTGACCGGCAGGTGGCGATAGTGGCGCTCGATCATGTTGGCCAGGGCTTCCCCGGGCGTGGTCGCCAGCGAAGCCATCTCGACCGGCGTGGTCATCACCTGCTGCACGGAAATGGCCGCCGGATTTTGTCCGCTCAACGAGAGTTTGCGCAAGACATCGCGTTCGGTGAAAATGCCGGCGATCCGTCCCTCGCTGTCCACGATGCCGACGGCCCCGACGTGGCGTTCGAGCATGGTCTGAATGGCCTCGGCCGCCGTCGCCTCGAGCGGCACGGCGGCAGTTTCCGGATCGCACAGTTCGAGCAGTGTCATGGCTGCCTCCTGCGTCACTACCCCCGGAAGGTCCGGCCTTGCCGGAGCCCGCGCTGGGAAGGATTCGGGCATTATGAACTTCAGGGAGCGGCTGTCAAGGGTTTACCCTCACTCCGGTAAACCTTCCCGGCCTTCATGACGAACTGCACATTGCCCAGGGCCTGGACATCGCGCAGGGGATCGCCCGGGACGGCGATGATGTCGGCATAGGCGCCGGGCGCGACGACGCCGATCTGACCAGTCATCTCCAGCATCTGGGCGGCGCGGGTGGTGGCGCTGCGGATGGCGTCCAGGGGCGTCATGCCGAGGTCGACCATGCGGGGAAACTCCTGGGCGATGGGCTCAGTCCAGGGAATGCCGCCCATGTCGGTGCCGAAGACGATTTTCACGCCGGCTTTGAGCGCTTTGCGGAACGATTCTTCATGGACGGAGGCGCGCAGCCGGTCACGCTGGCCCTCAGGCGTATCGGCGGCAGCCCAGTCGGTGTAATACACGCTGATGGTCGGGCAGTACCAGGTGCCCTGCTTCAGCATCTGGGCGATCTGCGCATCGCTGATCTCGAGGCCGTGTTCGATGGAGTCGCAACCGCCATCGAGGGCGCGCTGCAGGCCGATGCCCCCGTAGGCGTGGCAGGCGACCTTCCGTCCCCAGCCGTGCGTTTCATCCACGATGGCCTGCAATTCTTCCAGCGTCAGCGTGGGCTGCGAAACCAGTTCGCCGTTCTTGCCCACCCAGGAGCGATGGGTCATGTAGACCTTGATCCAGTCAGCGCCGTGGTCGAGTTGCTCGCGCGCCGCTTTGCGGGCTTCCACCGGTCCATCGATGATTTGCGCGCCCTTGGGCATGACCAGTTCGGGGGCGTAGCCTTCCAGGGGATATCCGCCGGTGGTAGACAGGGCTAGGGTGACGATGAACAGCCGCGGGCCGGGAATGTAGCCGCCTTCGATAGCTTGCTTGATGCCGACATCGCCGTAGCCCGCGCCTTCGGTTTCGAGGTCCCGCAGAGTGGTGAAGCCTTGTTCCAGGGCGCGCCGGGCCGAGACCGTGGCTCGCGCCGCCCGCAAGGCCAATGGGTATCTGAGGATGTTGGCGTCGTAGCCGCCCTGGGCGGGGTTTTCTCCCTGCAGGAAGATGTGGGTGTGGGAGTCGATCAGGCCGGGCAGTACCGTGGCATGGGAGAGGTCGATCACATCCGCGTCCTGGGGAAGGGTGGTGTTGGCCGCATCGGAGACGCTGTCGATGCGATCGCCGCGAATCAGGATGACCTGGTTGCGGCGCGGCGCGTCGGACTTGCCGTCGATCAGCGTGCCGGCGCGGATGACGGTGAAGGGCTTGCGTTGCGGCGTGACAGGTTCAAGCTGCGCAGCCAGGGGCAGGCTGAGCGCCAGTAGCGGCCAACAGAGGGCTTTCATGCGGGTCTCCTGGGAGCCGGCAACAATATATACGCCGATATGCGTACGCGGAGCGGAACTCCGGGGGACCGGGCCCTCTTGAAAGCTTCCTTCAGGACCGAATCGTGTAGGCAAACTCGAGCCGCGAGCGAGCCGGTTTCGTGCAGCCTCCGAGAAGTAACGGGACAACTTACCTACGACGTAAACCCTCTTCAGAGAGCACACGGGACTCATAGCAGGCCGTGCAAGGAAATCCGTGGCTCCCCATGACTGTGCCCAGCCCCCAGAGACCACTGCGGGGTAGTCCTGCTGCGACGGCAAGCGTGAAGCGGGAAAGCTCTGCCGGCTCAGCCCACGTACGCATCCGCCTCGATCTCCACCAGCATGCTGGGATCAACCAGAGCAGTAATGGCGATGAGCGAGGCCGCCGGGCGGATGTCGTGGAAGAACTCGCCGTGAGCTTTACCGACCTGCTCCCAGTTCGCGATGTTGGTGACGTAGGTGCGGGTGCGCACCACGTCCTTCAGTGTGCCGCCGGCCTTCTTGAGCGCGGCGTCGATGTTTCTGAGCGCCTGCACGGCCTGGGCGTAAGGATCGCCGGCGCCGACGATCTTGCCGTCCGGCCCGGTCGCGGTAGTGCCGGAGACGTGGATGTACCCGCCGATTCTCACTGCCCGGGAGTACCCCACGATGGGTTCCCAGGGTGCACTGCTGGAAATATTTCTTCGTTCCATAAGGCGGTACGCTCCTTGTGGATCATTGTAGTGAGATGGTAGTGAGATGCGCTTGCGGTTGGCAGCGTCGCGGCTCGAGTGCTAACAATGGGGGCAGCTTGACGCTGGGGTCAGGTTTCTAAATAAGGGAGATCGGGTTTTTGTGTGGCTTACAAAAGTCACTTGCGTTCTAGAATGAGGTGGGTTAATTACTCGTGCAATAGCCGGGCAATCCGCGGGGAAGGCGGATCGGGGGCCGAACAAACATGATTCCGGAATCGCACCCGTTGCAGCAACTGTTTGTGGATCTGGTGGGACGGCATTACGCTGAGGAAATCGGCATTCGTGATCCACAGGTGGTCGGCTACGTGGCCCATCTGCTGACGGAATTCTGCGACGCCGAGCAATTGTTCAAGATTCGTGATGCGAGCGGTCACCGGCTGGGCGATGTGGGTGAGATGCTGCTGGAATCGGATCCGGTTTATGGCGGCGCGCCGTCGTTTGACCGCGAGCGCCAGGTCCGCAAGCACATCGGAGATTTCACGCTGTTTTTCACGGGTATGTTTCCGGAGAGCATCAATCACATGCGCCTGCGCCGCCAGCGGCTGGACAACTTCCTGGACTGGATGAAGGCAGGCAAAGAGAGCTACTACATCGTCTCCAAGTTCGAATACTTCGAGTATGCGAAAGTGGCGCCCCTGTTTGCCAGTCTCTCCTCCAACTTCGAGCAGTGTGTCTATGGGCTGAACCGGGTGAAGAATGAACTGGCGGAGATGCAGCACCCGATTGTGCGGCAAGCCAATGAGATCCTGATGTAGGCGGTCACAATTCGGACTCCCACCGGTAGAAGCTCAAGGCGGCGTCTCCCTGCTCCAGCCTGCGATACCTGCGCAGTATGCCGAATTCGCCGCCGGGGTCGAACTTCTTTTCATGTTCGGCGGTCACGAGGCTGGCGGGGTGAAGAAGGCTTGAGGACGCCAGCAGGCGCAGCGACCGGGCATATTCTTCCCTCATGCGATAGGGGGGATCAAGGAACACGAAGTCCACGGGGCTGCACCGGGTCTCCACCTTTTGGAGTGCTTTCGTAGCCTCGAGGTGCAGCAGTTCGAATCCCGCGGCCACTCCCAGCGAGGCGAGGTTCTGCCGGATCAACTTTATGGCGGGCAGCGACGACTCGACGAAGTAGACCTGCCGGGCTCCCCGGCTCAGGGCTTCAATGCCCACGGCGCCGGTTCCAGCATAGAGGTCGATCCAGACTGATCCCTCGAGCGCGGAGGGGTTCCCGGCGCTGAGTACGTTGAACAGGGTTTCGCGCAGGCGGTCGGAGGTGGGGCGGAGGTCCAGGCCGCGCAGCGAGTGCAGCGGTCGGCTGCCATATTGTCCAGCGATGACTCTCAGGGGCGGTGCCTTCCCTGACCGCGAATTCCGAACGGGCGGCTTTTCCCGCGAATCTAAATATAGAATGAAGGAGCAGGAAGAGTCTTGCGCCAGAGCGGCAATGAGAAGCTGGTCCATCCCGGCCGGAAAGATTTTCGGAATCGACATCCGCATCCACCTCACGTTTCTGCTGTTGCTGGTCTTCGTGTGGATGTCGGAATCGGCCATGAAAGGAAACGCCACGCTGGGGCGGGGTTTGGTGCTGGTGGCCATCATCTTCGGCTCGGTTGTGCTGCACGAACTGGGGCACGCCCTGGTGGCGAGGCGCGCCGGTATCCAGGCCAAGGCCATCATCCTGCTGCCCATCGGAGGCATCTCGCTGCTGGATGAAGCGGGGGCTGCGAAAGGGAAGGAGGCACTCTGGAAGCGGGATATCCGCATCGCCCTGGCGGGAGCGTTGTTCAACCTGGGCTTCGCCATGCTTGCCGCAGGCATCGTGCTGGCCAAGTTCCCGAGCACCCAGTTGTGGACCCGGCCGTTCCTCCACTCCAATCACCTCCTGCGCAGCCTGGTGTGGGCGAATTTCTGCCTGGGCCTGTGCAACCTGCTGCCGGCCTATCCCCTGGATGGCGGCCGGGTGTTGCGCGCGCTGTTCTCGCGGCAGATGGACCCGATGCAGGCGACGCGGCGCGCGGTTTCGATCGCGCACGCCTTGGCCATGCTGATCATCGTCCTGGGCATGCTGCTGTTCCTGCAAGGCGGCCATCCTGACAGTTCTTGGCTGGTGATGCTGGGCTGCTTTCTGCTGATCGCGGCGCAGTTTGAGGAACGGTCGGCGATCTTTCAGTCGGTGATGGAGACGGTGCACCTGGAAGACGTGATGCTGACCGACTTCGCGACCCTGTCGCCGGCGGACACGCTGGAGGATGCCCTGCAGAAAGCGGTGCACACGCTGCAGGATGACTTCCCGGTGGTGCGTGGCAGCGACATGGTGGGCGTGGTTTCGAAAGCAAAAATCCTGGAAGCGCTGCGGGCGGAGGGCAACGGCTACGTGCAGTCGGTGATGAACAAAATCTTCGAAGTGGCCTCGCGCCAGGAATCGTTGGCCTCGGCCTTCCGCAAATTGAATGCGCGCAACCTCAGCATCATCCCGGTGGTGGAAGACCAGCAACTGGTGGGCATCATCACCTTGCAGAACCTGCTGCACTCCATGGCCCTGCTGGCGGAGAGCCGGAGACTGCGCCGGGAAGCGCTGGAAAGCTAGAAGCTTCCTAATTGCAACCGCTGTCGATTGCAAAGGACAATCGGAGATTGTCAGCTAAAACAGGCGGATGGCTTTTGCCTGTTCCACGGCTGGAATCTGCCGCAGGGCCTCTAGCACGTCCTCCGGCACGCGGCCGTCGACGTGAACCACCGCCACGGCTTTTCGGGGTTCGCCTTTGGCTTCGTGGCTGGCGCTGTTGCCGCCGCCCCGCCCCAGTGAAAAGTTCGCGATGTTGATGTTGTGCTCACCCAGGATGGTTCCGACCTTCCCGATCACCCCGGGGACATCGCGATTGCGCATGTAGATCAGGTTGCGTTCCAGCGGCGCTTCCACGTCAATGTCGTCGACCGACAGCAAGCGGGGCTGGTGCCCATGCAGCACCGCGCCCTTGACTCCATGTTCTCCGCCGGTCGCCTTCAACAGGATGGAAAGCACGCTGCCCGAGCCTCCCGTAGAGCTTTTGGGCTTGTGGGACTCGTGCACCCGCAAGCCGCAAGAGGAGGCCATGGTGGCCGCGTTCACCAGATTGGCTTTCTCGTCGAGCATCTGGTTAAGGACACCTTTCAGCGCGGCGTTGCGAATGAGTTCGGTCTTCCATTCGGCGATGTGGCCGCTGTAACGCAGGGAGATCTCCTCGAGGTTGCCCTCGCTGACCTGCGCCAGAAAGGAACCGAGACGTTCAGCCAGCACCACGTAGGGCTGCATGGCGGCGTACTCGTCGTGGGAAACGGACGGCACGTTCACTGCATTCTGAATGACGCCGCTCTTCAGGTACTCCTTCACCTGTAACGCAATCTGGTAGCCGACCGCCTCCTGCGCCTCCCGGGTTGAGCCGCCGATGTGGGGCGTGAGGATCACGTTGTCCATGGCGGTCAGCGGCGAGTGCTTCAGGGGTTCTTCCTGGAAGACGTCCAGGGCCGCCGCGGCGACCTGGCCTTGCCGAAGAGCCTGCGCCAGGGCGGCTTCGTCGACCAGTTCCCCGCGAGCGCAGTTCAGCATACGGATGCCCTGCTTCATCTTGCCTATGGAGTCGGCGTTGATCATGCCCGCCGTCTGGGGCGTGAGACCGACGTGCAAGGTCAGATAGTCCGCAGCGGCGTACACGTCGTCCAGTTTGCCCATGCGGATGCCCTGCTCCTTGGCGACAATTTCTGAGACGAACGGATCGTGCGCCACGATCTGCATGCCGAAGGCTTGGGCGCGGCGTGCCACCTCCATGCCGATCTTTCCCAAGCCGACCACGCCCAGCGTTTTGCCACGCAGTTCCGTGCCTTGCAGGGATTTTTTCTCCCACTTTCCGGCATGCGTCGAAGTATCGGCGCGCACGATGGAGCGGGCCATCGTCAGCATCAGGCCGAGGGTAAGTTCGGCGACGGCGACGGCATTCGCGCCCGGAGTGTTCATCACCGCTATGCCTTTGCGGGTAGCGGCATCGAGGTCGACGTTGTCCACGCCCACGCCCGCCCGCCCGATGACCCTCAGCTTGTGGGCATGCTCGAGCAGAGAGCCATTGACCTCCACGGCGGAACGCACGATCAGGGCGTCGGCATCCTCCAGTTGTGCCGGCAGGTTACCTGCAACCTGGTCAGGGGTGATGACGGTCCAGCGCGGTTCCTGGAGTAGTTCCACCGCGGAGGAAGAGATTTTTTCGGCCACTACGATTTTCATGTGCCTGGGTCTTTTCCCGGTAATGTCAGCTGCAGCAGTCTCATAATTCTTCAGCGGTGAGGACCTACCACTCGCCGGCTTTCATGAGCTTGCGGATCTTGCGTTTCATCAGATCGCGCTTCAGCGCGCTGATGTGGCTGATGTAGAGCTTGCCGTTTAAGTGATCGGTTTCGTGCAGGAAGGCGCGCGCCAGCAGTTCCTCGCCCGTCTTCTCAAAGAACTGGCCATGCACGTCCTGGGCGCGCACAGTAACTTTCATGGGCCGGGTTACCTCTTCGCGAAATTCCGGGATGCTGAGGCAGCCTTCGCTCTGCGTCTGACGGCCCTCGGTATGGATGATTTCAGGGTTGGCGAGGACCAGCTTGGCCTCAGGATCTTCCTTGAAGGTGATGTCGATCACCGCCAGCCGCTTGGAGATGCCGATCTGCGGCGCAGCCAATCCGACTCCTTTCGCGGCATACATGGACTCGAACATGTCGTCGACCAGTTTCTCGAGAGCTTGGTCAAATTCCGTGATCGGTTCGGTGGGTTTCTCGAGGACCGGGTCGCCATATCTCACGATGGGATAGATCATGGATCTGTCGTCAGTTGGTTAGCGGCAGCCGTGTGTGCTCAAAATCGCCGCAGCTGTTCGAGGTAACCCTTGAAATTGCGCTGCGTTTCCTCGATGGAGTCCCCCCCGAATTTCTCCAGCGCACAGCCCGCGAGCGTAAGCGCGACCATGGCTTCCCCGGCCACGCCGGCCGCGGGGACGACGCAAACATCGGAGCGCTCGTAAGCCGCCTTCACCGGCTCGCGCGTGGCGAAGTCGACCGACTGCAAGGGGCGGCGCAGGGTTGAAATTGGCTTCAGGTAGCCACGCACGCGAATCTCCTGGCCGTTGGAGACCCCGCCCTCGATTCCACCCGCGTGGTTGCGGGCGCGGCTGAACCGGGTAAAGCCGGCGCCTTCATATCCGATCGCGTCGTGCACCCGCGAACCGGGAGAGGCCGCCGCGCTGATGCCGGAACCGATTTCGACGGCCTTTACTGCCTGCAGCGACATGAGCGCCCCCGCCAACCGGGCGTCCAGGCGCTCGTCCCATTGCGCGTAGCTACCTAGGCCCGGAGGAACATTGTGGGCGACAACCTCGAAGACGCCGCCCACCGAGTCCCCGGTGCGCAGGGCCTGGTCGACCTGTTCCTTCATGCGCTGCTCGACTTCATGGTCGGCGCAGTTCAACAGGATTTCGGGCAGGGCGCAGACTTGTTTGATTTGCGGCCATTCGACCTCTTTATCGAGCGCAACTGAGCCCACAGCCACGACGTGGCTCCATACTTCCATCCCCAGCTCGCACAAGAGTGCCTTGGCCAGGGCGCCAATGGCGACGCGGGCGGCAGACTCGCGAGCAGAGGCGCGTTCCAGCACGTAGCGGGCTTCCGGGAAGTTGTACTTCAAGGCGCCGGCAAGATCGGCGTGACCAGGACGGGGCGAGCCGACCCGTTTGTGCCGGGAAGCATTGCCGGTGCCCACGGGCAAGGCTTCCTGCCAGTTTTTCCAGTCCTTGTTCTCGAGCAGCACGGCGATGGGCGAGCCGATGGTTCGCCCGTGGCGCACTCCGGACAGGATATGGGCAGCGTCGGCTTCGATCTTCATGCGCCCGCCCCGCCCGTAGCCCTGCTGGCGGCGCCAGAGTTCGCGGTCAACCAAGGTCTGGTCCACTTTCAGGCCCGCGGGCAGGCCGGACAGGAAGGCCACCAGGGCCTCGCCGTGAGACTCGCCGGAGGTGAAGTAACGCAGCATGAACGTTCGATTCTATCTGATAGGCCCTGTCCCGGCGGAGGGCGGCGCTTGTCGCAATTTCTGGCAGTGACAGGCTATTTACACAGACTGTACAATAGCCCTGCATTCTTAACAAAATTACCGCTTGCGAGCGCCCGCCACGGAGGAGTGCCACTTCCAAAGTTTCTGGCCAAGGAGGCGTAGTGTACCTGGAGCAACCGACTCTGATGGACACTCAGTCCGGCAGCAAGATTCGCTGTCTGGTCGTGGACGATCACATTTTGTTGCGGCAAGGCCTGCGCAGGCTCCTCGCCGATGAACACGACATCGAGGTGATCGGCGAAGCCGGCGATGCGGCGGAAGCCTTACGACGAATCATGGAGCTTCATCCGGACGTAGTGCTGATGGATATCGGAATGCCGGGATTCTCGTCGTTCGAAGCCACTCGCGTCATCCAGGCAAATTATCCGCAGACCCGGGTCGTCTTTCTCACCATGCATGAGGATCAGGATTATGTGCGGCAAGGCATGCAGGCCGGCGGCGCGGGCTACGTGCTGAAGGACACTCCCGCCGACATGCTGGTGAACGTGCTACGCGAGGTGCATCGCGGCCGCAAGGTTGTAGTTCCGGAGGCCCTGCGGGCCCACCCCCAAGAGTTCGCCGCCGGTACGGAAACTCCACGCCCAACGAGACCGGGTTTAACGCCGCGCGAGCGGGAAATCACCAAACTGCTGGCCGAGGGCCACACCGTCCGCAAGATTGCCGGGCTGTTGCGAATCAGCATGAAGACGGTGGAGGCCCACAAGTTCAACCTGATGCGCAAGCTCGACGTGCACAATAAAGCCGAACTGGTGCACTGGGCCATCCGCAAAAAGCTGGTCAAGCTCCCACTGGAAAACTAGGAGACGCTAATCAGGTGTAGCGTGGACGCTCTCGCCCGCGAAAGACAGGCATACTTGCCCCGCTGCCCGAGAACCCCGCACTTTCCCTTCCCGGCTGGGGCTGCGAAGCGACTGTTTGCCTTTAAGCCAGGACGGGCTTGCGCGATGACATTCAGGCGGCGGCCATTCGGGCGAGCGTGGCCAGGTCCGGGACTGTCAGATCGGGTTTCCCCTCAGCCGGCTTGACCGCGCCCAGGTTGGCGCGCGGTGAAGGCCGGTTGACCCACACCGAGCCCATCCCCAAGGATTTCGCCGGCAACACATCGTGGTAGACGCTCTGGCCCACGTGCAGAATTCGCTCCGGAGCCGCGCCAAGCCTTTCCAGCGCAAGCCGAAAAATTTCCAGGCCCGGCTTGTAGCAGCGCGCCTGCTGCGCCGTGATCACCTGCTCCAACGCCACCTCTAATTGCGGCTGGGTGGCGGCGATGAGATCGTCATCGATGTTCGAGATGATGGCGAGCCGGTAGACAGCCTGGAGCTGTGTCAGCGCCCTCACCGTGTCTGGCCAGGGCCGCCAGCCGGGAATGGAATTTGCCAGGGCGTTCGATTCCTCCCGCGTGGGCGTGAAACCGAGGTGCTTGCCGTAGTCTTCGACGACCTTCTGCAAGACCTCGCGATACCGACGGTAGGGACCGGTCTCGGCTTGGGCTTCCGATTCCCCGTAGAACTCGAGCAGTTCCACGTTGTCCAGAGACTTGCCATGGGCGGAAAGGATCGGGTTCAAGACCGAGAGAATGCCGCTCTCCCAGTCGATGAGCGTCCCGTAGCAGTCGAAGGTGATGACGTCGAAGTCGCGGAATCTCAGCACGCGATCCCCCCAGCCCGCTCAATTCCTCCGGCACGTTCACAGATTCGGTGCACAGGTGTGGTCACCACGGGATTCACCCGCCCGGCTCCGGTGGGCCTGCCTTTTCCCTTTCTGAACACCCATGAGGTCTGGAGGTTGCAGGGTGGCCAGGGGGAATCGTTCTGGAAGCGCCCCTGAAGGGTCCCGCCGAAGAAAGGGGTGGCCAGCATCGCAATTTCTCAGGGCTTGTTCCTTATTTCTGCAGCCCTGGCCGGGTTGCCGTTGCCATCCGCAAAATCCCGGCCCGGCAGACTCCCAGACTTGTCCGTGGCCGTCTCCCTATCCTGCGCAGCCGCGGCGGGAGCGGTCCTTGGCGCCAGGAACTTCTTCGCATTCAGCAGGGGCCGCCCCAGGGAGCTGTTGTAGCTGGTCCAGGGACTCTCGACGTCGGCTTCCCGCTCGAAGTGAGCGCGCATGCTCTCCATCTTGGAATCGAGGTCGTCGAGATAGTGCAGCATCAGCGCCTCAGGGAACATGGGCAGCTTGGGAGAACCGAACTCATATTCGCCATGGTGACTGATGATCAGGTGCTCGAGCAGGGTCTTCAGTTCAGGGGGGAAGTCCGGGATGAGGGCGACTTTGGCCTGCAACATTTCCAGTTCAATGACCATGTGGCCGAGCAGTTGCCCGCGGGCGGTGTAGGAGAAAGAACGGCTGTAGGTTAGTTCGTGGATCTTGCCGACGTCATGCAGAAATGCACCCGCCAGCAAGAGATCGCGGTTGACCTGAGGATAGTTCCGGCAGACCAGGTCGCAGGAGCGGAACAGCGACACCACGTGATCGAGCAGGCCGCCGATGTAGGCATGGTGCAGGGTCTTCGCCGCCGGAGCGTTTCGATACGCTTCTGCAATCTGCGGATCGGCCATGAACGCCTGGATCAGAGCCTTGAGATGAACATCCTGAAAGGTGGCCACGAAATCCGCCAGGGCCTGCCAGAGTTCCTGGATGTTGCGGGTGGTCTTGGGCAGGTAATCGGCGTAGTCGATCTCCGATTCTCCCAGGCGGCGCAACTTGTGAATGGTGAGCTGAAAGCGGTTCCGGTACTTATTGATGAGACCTTTGACTTTGATGAAATCGTCTTGCTCGAAGGCATCGAGGGCGTCCTCGACGTTGTCCCACATCTTGGCTTCGATCTGGCCGGTGCGGTCGCCAAGCGTGAGGGCGAGGTAGGGCTCGCCCGTCTTCTTGGGCTTGACCTGCTTGGACACCACGACGAAGGTCGACGTGATGACTCTATTCTCCTGTTCTGCGCAACTGCAGAGGAAGAACTGTTTCATGGTGTCTCGGGCACACCCCAAACTGCCATATGGACCTCAGGCCCGGAAGTCAATCGTACCTCGGCTCGGGGAGGGTTAGATAATCCCGAGCTTTTTCTTCTTTTTGAGCTTCCTGGCGTTGGCATCCTTGGCGGTGGTTTCTACGGGCTTGGTTTGGTTCGGGCTGGCCCCCGTGTCAACGTAACCTGGCTTGACGTCGATGTACGCATCCTCGCGTAGCTTGGTGAAGTATTCCTTCAACGCGGGCTGGAGCTTCTGGTAGTAGAGAGCGTCCTGGATCTTCGGCTCAATATCCTTGAGTGAGGGAACGCCCGCCATCTCGTGTTCCGACACTTTGAGGATGACGAAGCCCTGCTTGGTGCGGATGACATCGGAAACCTCCCCCGCCTTCATGGCAAACGTCTTGTCTTCGAGTTCCTTGGCCATGGTCCCGCGATTGAAGTAGCCGAGGTCCCCACCTTGGCTGGCGGTAGAGCCCTGGGAATACTTGCGGGCGATGTCCTCAAAGCTCGTGCCCTTTTTAATCTCCTCGAACGCGTCTTGGGCTTTTGTCTGGGCAGCAGCGACCCGTTGCTCTTCGCTGAGGGGCGGAGCCAGGGCGGCCGCCGGCGTGGCCGGGTCGGGAGGTTGTGGTTTTTCGACGGGGATGAGAATCTCGCTCAGCCGGATCCTCTCGGGCTGCTGCATCTCACTCTTGTGCTCGTCGTAGTAGCGCTGCTCCTCCTCCTTTGAAACCGAAATGTGCGCCCCGACTTCGCGGGCGATCACCTGCTGGGTGATGATTTGGTTGCGCAGGTTCTGCTTGAAGTCCTCGTAGGAGACACCCTGACCCTCGGCCGCCTTCTCCAGTTCCTCCATGGACCCGAGGTTCATCTGTTTGCGCATCTCGTCGAGGCGCTTGATGAGGTCGGTGTCCCCGGTGATGCTCAGGTCCTTGCCCTTTTCGAGCAGGAGTTGCTGGTTGATGAGATCGCGCAGGACGTCCTTTTCTCGCGCCGCGTAGGCCGCATCGAAGTTGACCGGGTTATCCTGTTTCACCTCATCTTTGAGCTGTTCCTTGCTCCGCAGGTAATCGGAGCCCGTGATGATGGAGTTATTCACGCGGGCAATGATTTCTTCGACCACGTTGTCCGCAGGGTGTGCAATGGGCACCGCCAACAACGTCATGGCAAGCGCGAAATACACTGTTCTCATGAGACCAACCCGAGCGCTGCGTCGGAGCGCAAAGGGAAAGCGATCGTTCCGATACGAATCTTAATTGTAACTCGAGGCCGGAACCCGAACCAGCCGCCTGCTGTCATAATGGGCTCCATCCTGCCGGCCCGCACCGGCCTCATGCGGGGAGGGCAACGCCTTGAAGAGCTTGGGTTTGGGAACCCTAGCGCTGGTTCTGCTGGGCTGGGTGCTGGGCCGAGCGCTGGCCCAGAAAAAGCCCGCCACGCCACCTCCCGCGCTGCCCCAGCTTCAGAAGATGGCGGCCCGATTCGCCCCCACGCCCCTCCGCGTCGAGCTGGACAACCTGTCGTCCGGAGACCGGCAGGCGTTGGTGAAGCTGGTGGAGGCAGCCCGGGTCGTGGACGACATTTACCTGAAGCAACTCTGGAGCGGGAACTTCGCCTTGTACACCCGGCTGCGTGGGGATTCTTCCCCCCTGGGCAAAGCCCGCCTGCATTATTTCTGGATCAACAAGGGCCCCTGGTCGGAACTCGATGACGATCGCGCCTTTGTTGCGGGGGTTCCGCCGCAGAAACCGCCGGGCGCCAATTTCTATCCCGAGAACATGAGCAGGGAAGATTTCGAGCGTTGGGTTGCTACCCTGGCGCCCGAGGAACAGGAGCGCGCGAAAGGCTTCTTCACCGTGATCCGCGTGCCGGACGAGCAGCACAGCGGCCTGACCAGCGTTCCCTACAGCGAGGAATACCAAAACGACCTGGCCCGGGCCGCAGACTTGCTGCGCGAGGCCGCCGGCCTGACGGACAATCGATCGCTGCAGAAATTCCTGACCGCCCGCGCCGATGCCTTTCTTTCCAACGACTACTATGCGAGCGACCTGGCTTGGATGGACTTGGATGCACCCCTGGATGTGACCATCGGCCCCTATGAAACCTACACCGACCAACTCCTCGGCTACAAAGCGGCGTTCGAGGCTTACGTCAATCTGCGCGATGACGCCGAGACCAACAAGCTGTCCGTCTTCACCCAGCATCTGCAGGAGATTGAGGACAACCTTCCCCTTGATCCCCCGTACCGCAATCCGCAGCTGGGAGCGGCCGCCCCGATCCGCGTGGTGGACGAAGTGCTTTGTGCCGGCGACGGCGCGCATGGGGTGCAGACCGCCGCCTACAACCTGCCCAACGACGAGCGCGTGGTCGAACAGAAGGGCAGCAAGCGGGTGTTGCTGAAAAACGTGCAGGAGGCGAAGTTCCGCACCACTCTCGTACCCATCGCCATGAAGACGCTGTCGAAAGCCAGCATGGTGGACGTGAATTTCAGCTCTTTCTTCACCCATACCCTGGCGCACGAGCTGATGCACGGACTGGGACCGCACCAGATCACCGTGGGTGACCGCAGCACGACGTCGCGGGCCGAACTCAAGGAACTCTACAGCCCGCTCGAAGAAGCCAAGGCGGATGTGACCGGACTTTTCGCCCTGCAGTACATGATGGATCACGCCAACCAGATGAAACTGGGGGCCGTCCTGCCTTCCGATGATGCGGCCCAGCGCCAGCTCTACACCACGTACCTGGCTTCCAGTTTTCGCAGTCTGCGCTTCGGGCTGAGCGAGGCGCATGGGAAGGGCACGGCGGTGCAGTTCAATTACCTGCTCGACCACGGGGCCTTCGTGCCGCACGGGGATGGCACGTTTACCGTCAACATGGCGAAGATCAAAGATGGCGTGCGTGACCTTGACCATGATCTGCTGACCATCGAGGCCAGGGGAGACTACGCCGGCGCTCAGGAGATGCTGGGCAAGCTGGGCGTAGTGCGTCCGGTCCTGAAACGGGCTCTGGACAAGCTGCAGGGTATCCCGACTGACATTGAGCCTGTCTTTGTCACGGCCGAGGAGTTGGCGCCAACGGAGAAAACTCCGCCTGCGGGGTCGAAGCAGACGTCCCCCCAGAAGCCGGGTCGTCGCTAGGATCGTAGCCTGGGCGCCTCGCCCGCGAGTCCGCAGCGTCGCCAGACCATTACCGCCCGGATCGCACAAGCGCCAGGGCAGTCAGGTCATTGCGATCTGGCTGGTGGCAGCTGAACGTCTGCGCCGCCTCGATCACCGTGGCGCAGATTGCCGGCGCAGCTTCACGGGTGTCACGCCGGAGCATGTCCTTGACCCGCTCGATTCCGTACTCCTGGCCTTCGCAGGTGGCCTCAACCACCCCCCGGGAAACCAGCAGCAGTACCCCTCCCGGCTCGAGCGCGACCGTGGGACTATCGTAAGTGACGTGGGAAAAGAGCCCAAGGGGGAGGCCGGTAGCGGCCAATTCGGCCACGCCGGAGTTGTCCCGAACCAGCCCGGGGGTGTGTCCGGCGTTGACGTAGCAGACGGTGCCCAGATCCTCGTTGTAGCACCCGGCAAAGGCCGGGCAGGGGTGCACCGTGCTGCCGGTTTCCATGAGGGCACGGTTCAGCCGGAGGCAAAGTCCGGCCATTGCATCCGCCTCGTTCACCTCCGCGGGTGAGAGCAACTCGGTGCCCGCTTCCCGGAACACTTGCTGAGCGCGGGCGAGAATCTGCTGGTTGTCCCGGCGATGCCCGGCAACGTCCAGAAGACCGAAGAGCACCCGCACCGGATTGACCCGGAGGGAATCGTAAAAGTCGCCACCCTGCGGCTCGCCGGCGGCGGTGGCGGCGATTTCCCCACCGTGCAGGACGGGAAAGGCGACAAGCACCGGCTCGATCGCGGGAGGCGGCGTGTTCCGGGCAAACTGGCGAAAAAACATCATAAAGCCGGCCTGGTGCGCTGACGGTAGCACAGCCAACCGCGGCTTGTCAGCGGGGGTCTATTCGCCGTACTTGCTGGTGAGAAACCTGCCGACCTCGGACTCCATCTGCCCGTAGTCGGAGTGGATGGTGGCGCGCAGCGCGGCTTCGGCCGAACTGCCCTGGCCGATTCGCTCGAGGATGCGTTGCACATCACTCAGCCCGTAAGTGTCGCTGATGTATTCCACCGCGGCCAGCGACTCTGCATAGGCCACCGTGGCTTGCGTGCTCGAGAATCGCAGGAAGCTGCCCTCCAGGAGGTTGTAGGGGATCTCCCGTTGAGCGCGGAACAACTGGGCCAGCAGACGGCCGCTCGAAGCGACGCTTCTCGGTTCGAGGATCTGGGCAACACCTTCATTCAGCCAGGTAGGGCAACGACCTCCGGTGATCTGATTGACGAAAGAGTGAGCCAATTCGTGCTTGAGCACGCGCGCCAGTTCGGAGGTCACTGAAGACAGGCCACTGACCGGGATGCGCAGCTTGCCGTCGTTGATCGCACCTGACCAGGAAGGCGCCTGGGTGACGTCAAAAAAGGCCTGCTCCGTGTACAGGATCACGGGAATGCTCTCGCGGGGGGCGATGCCGAGATCGCGCACCAGATCGTCGTAATCGGCTTCCAGCGTGGCCAGCAGCTGGCGGCGCAGACCCTCGGAAGTTTCTTTGCCTTCGTAGCGCAGGATGAAGTGTCCGGTCTCGCGTTCCGCAAAGTTGGCCTCGGTGGTGGTTTCACGCTGCGCCTTCGCCAGGTACCGCTCGACCACGGGGTCCGGGCGCAGCTCCAGCGAATGTTTCCAGGAACGCGCCGCGTCCTGGCTGCGGTCGGCGGAGAACTGCACAAAACCCAGAACCGTGTAGGCGTCGGCCGAGTCCGGGCTCGAACGCACCGAGCGCTCGGCGTAAGGCAGGGCCGCCGCGGCATTGCCGGAGCGCGCCAGCGCCAGCGCGTAGTAGTTCAGAATCGTGGAATTGTCCGGCTGAAAGCGCAGGGCGGTTTCGAAATAGCGCCGCGCTTGCCCCAGGTTGCCCTGCTCGAATTCGTGCTTGCCGGCGAGGAAATATGCGGTGGCCGAGAGCTCCGCGTGACCTTCACTTTCAAGCGTCCGCACGGCGTCCGCATCCACCTTGCCATCGTGCACCACCTTGGCCGCCAGATCCGGGTGTCCCGCCAGGCTGTCGGTGGGTGTGAAGGCAGGTAACTCGTTTGCTGAATCCGGGCTGCCCGGGGACGACGCGGAAGATGGTGGCAGTCCGCCCGCTTCGACGCGCTCCACCGAAGACTTGGGAATCGCATAGGAATCGTCGCCAACGTCGTACTCAACCTTGTTGCCGTTCTCGTGCACGTGGTCGGCCCATATGACACGGCCGTTTTTGAGGTGGATTACATCGGCAGGCGAACGCACCGCCGCTGCCAGCAGAAGGCCGAGCAGTGCCCGCCGAGGGAAGGTGACAGAAAGCCGCACGCAGGCGCATTCTAACCAAGGAAGGGGCTTCCCAGAAGGTGACCCAGGTAACCAGAAAAGTGCTGCTTTGCGCCTTGGTAGTCTGGGCGGGCCTCGCCGCCGGTTCTGACTCGGCCTCGGGCCGCGCCCCGGCCACGCAAGGAACTCCAGGGCAACTGGCCAGACCGGGCTTCCCGTCGCCGGCAGAACAGCTCTACCAGCAGTTGGGCAGCGTAGGACTGGACCCCGCCCGCACCTACCGGGTGCGCGGCGCGTCGCTCGACCGCCCGGCCTTGCGCATCACGCTGGAAGACGGCGAGATTTCCTTCACCCGCGAGGTTCAGGGACGAATCACAGGCGCCGTGTTCGAGGGCGAGGGAGAAGTGCTGCTGACGCCTCCCAACCGGGTGGAACGCGCATCCACTGCGCTGTTCACCGGCATGGCCATCCTGGAAGAACGCTTCGCCTCGGCCTACTTCCGCTTTAACGACGACACCTTCGCCGAGATTGAACCCTTCCTGCGGGAGGCGGATGACGCCCACGAGTTTGCCGCCCGGTGGAATGAGATGGCGCAGAACCTGGCCGAACTCGACGCCCTCCGCCTGCTGCTCGATCTCAGCCGCCTGCTCCCCGAAGCGGGGAGTGCAGTCCGAGAGACGCGCGGCGCGGAAGCTTTCTCCGATCGCCTGCTGCACGCTCGCCTTCAGGGCGAAACCCTCGGACCCTTTGACCTCACCTTTGACCGGGCGGCGCCCGAGCAGATTTGGGCCGGACAAAGCAAGACGGTCGGAGGCGTAACTTACTACGATCTGTGGACGGCCTTCGCCTTAGGCAAGGCTGGCCCGCCTGCGGCAGAGGACGACGCTCAGGAGGATTTCGAAATTCCACGCTACCGGATCACCACTGACGTCCGGCCACCCACCGGGTTGAGCGCGCAGGCCTGGCTGCAGATGAAGGTACGGCACGATGGGGAGCGCACCGTCCTGTTTGAACTCTCACGATTCCTCAAGGTCAGCGACGTAGAAGTCGATGGCAAACCCGCGCAATTCATCCACAACCCGTCGCTGGAGGGAACTCAACTGGCGCGGCGCGGCGATGACCAGGTGGCGGTCATTTTCCCGCAGGCCTTGCGGGCGGGGCAGACCGTGGAACTCAAATTTGTGTACGGCGGAGAGGTTCTGTCGGATGCCGGCGGAGGACTTCTTTACGTGGGAGCTCGCGGCACCTGGTACCCGAACCGGGGAATGGCCATGGCGGATTTCGATCTGGAGTTTCACTATCCTCCCGGTTGGACCCTGGTGGCTACCGGCCAATCGGTCCCGGTCGCGGCTCCTCGAAATCCGGCGTTTCCCGCAGAGCAGGTCAGCCACTGGGTCAGTGAACGTCCCCAAGGTCTTTGCGGCTTCAATCTTGGGAAATACGAACGGGTTGTCGCGGACACGGCGGGATTGACGGTCGAGACCTATGCCGCTCTGGGGGTGGAGAAGGCATTCCCTCGTTCCTCGGTAGTCGTCATGGTGCCTGACATCCGTGTGCCCGGGAAGGCCACCTCGGAAGTGGTGGAGCAGCCCGATCCGTCTCCGGCACGCAATGCCCGCTCCGTGGCGCAGGCGGCCGTCCGGGACCTGGATTTCTACGCCCAGCGCTTCGGTCCCTATCCCTACGCCTCTCTGCGCATCACGCAAATACCGGGGCGGCTGAGCCAGGGTTGGCCGGGCCTGGTTTTCCTTTCCAGCTATGCATTCCTGAATCCAGTCGAGCAAGCCGAATTGCGCATGGAGCCCGTGCAGTCCCACCTGACCAGACTGGTTCTGCCCCACGAGATCGCTCATCAATGGTGGGGCGACCTAGTCGGTTGGCGGCATTACCGTGATCAGTGGTTAATGGAAGGCCTGGCGAATTATTGCGCGCTGATGACGATCGAGGCGGACAATCCGGCGGCTTTTCATAAAGTGCTGGACAGGTATCGTGCCGATCTGCTGCGGGCAAATCCGGATGGCGTGTCGCTGCGGGATGCGGGGCCAGTGACGCTCGGCCAACGGCTCACTTCCTCGCACTTTCCCTCCGGCTATGAAGCCGTCAGCTATGGCCGCGGCACCTGGCTGTTTCACATGCTGCGAGAGATGCTGCGCGACGCCGAAGCCGGCGACGTTCGCGGGCGAGTTCAAGCGCGGAGCGGCGCTGACGAGCCCTTCGTGCGGGTATTACGCCAAGTACGCGACCGCTATGCCGGAAAACAGATCAGCGCCGATGAATTGTTTGCCGCGTTCGAGCAGGAGTTGCCGCCTTCCCTCCGCTACGAAGGCCGCAAGTCCCTCGACTGGTTTGTGGAGGGCTGGGTCAACGGGGCGGCAGTTCCCCGGTTTAGCCTCGACAATCTGAAGATCACTGCCGGAAACCGAGCCACACGGGTTAGCGGCAGGATTCTTCAGAAGGACGCCCCGGACGACCTGGTCACCTCCGTCCCCCTTTACGCGCTGCTGGGCGGCAAACCCGTCTTGCTGGGTAGAGTCTTCGTCGATGGTCCCGAGACCCCCTTTCACCTCGCAGCTCCCGTGGGAACCAGGAAGATTCTTATTGATCTCAACGAGACCGTGCTCGCGACTTCCAGGTAGTGTCAGTTCCTCCCAGGAGGATGGCAGGCAAACAAAGCTGAGAGCGCCCGGGAAGCCCTGCACGACACCTGGACGGCGTGGAACCGCACTCATGTCGTGATGCTCGGAAAAGATGGGTGGGAGTTGGGGGGGAGTGTCGCGCCCTGCCAGAGCTACGACCTCGATTCTGCGCGTATTCTAACGACAACATCAAGCACAAAAAGGGGATATTCGTAATCCGTTAAGCATGGGAACATTTCTAAGTCTTGACACGGCAGGTTCTGCGCATTGACCCATTCCGCCACCGGCTTCTAGACTGGTGCAGGTTTTGTCTGTCTCCCCCTCCCAGGGAGAGCGGACTGCGAGGAACATCCCAGGCCATGAAGCTGCTTCGAATTGTGCCGTGGCTGGCTGCCATCTTCCTGAGCCCGGCGGTTTGCCGTGCCGAGAATGTCTGGCAAGCCGGACGCATTTCCGAGGTTACGCAAAATACCGACCGCCGTACGCCCTCCTCGATCGTCAGCACCCCGCTCACCGACCGGCAGACCGTGTGTGTCATCTCGGTGCACGTCGGGGACAAGATCTATACCGGTTCTTATGTGGAGAGCCAAGACCAGCCTGCGCCTCCGTCGGAGTGGATCAAAGGGTATCCGGTCAGAGTGCAGTTCGTGGGCGAGGACATGATTTTGCGAGTTTCCCCGGCCAACGACCTGAAGGTAAAGGTCTCCAAGCGCAAGTCAGCCTCGAAGATGCATCCTCTGACCCCCCAGGAGGAGGCCGCTCTGACAACCGAGCACACGGGGGAGGAACGGACAGAGTCGGTGATAGGTTTTGACCAGTCCGCCCCGCAAGCTGCGCCGCCACAAGCGGAACCGGAAGCGGCGTCCCCGCCGTCGTCGCCCCAGCCCGCCACGGCGACGGTTTCTGTAAGTTCGGTGCCGTACCTGGCTGACCTTTATGTCGACGGCGAGGATGAGGGGTACACCCCCGCCAAGCTCAAGCTGTTCCCGGGCAAACACATTCTGCGCTGTGAGAAGAAGGGGTACCAGCCCTGGACAAAGGAAATCACGGTGAGCGGAGGCGCGGAACTCGCGCTGGATGCTACGCTCAATCCCAAAAAGTAGAGCCCACAAATTCCGCGCAACCCGGTCGGCTCAAGGCGTGCGGTCGAAGGTCTCCAAGGCGAAACGGAAGCCGGTTGGTTCCACGCGAACACTGCCCTGATAGGGGCGGTCAATATCTGCGATGGCCACCAGCTCCAGGGCCAGCAGAAAGGTGATCGCGAATACTTGGACCGCGTGCAGCAAGAAGTCCTCGACGCCAAACAGGCAAACCGAAATCACGCTCACGATCGCCCCCGCCAGCAACACGGCCCAGAGGATGGGGGGCAGCTTGCTGCGGCTCTGCAGCAGGCGGATACGGCGATGCTCACTCATGTTGCCCAGTTCGAAAAGGGCATGGTCCAGCGCGATCTGCTCGGAGGCAGTCTGAGGTTGTATGCTCTCCAGTAGTTTCCACCAGTCATCCACGATCTTTCGCCCCTCGTCGCTGGTCCTTTCGTGCTCCATTTCCCTCCACTCGGCGTTGATCATGACCTCGGCATAGTCGCGGGCCATCCGCCGGATGCGGTCGCCAGCCCCGCTGGGAAGTCCCTGGGCCAGGCGGAACACGTTTACGAGGCAGTTGGCTTCCTCTTCCTCGGTTTGCTGCGCGGTTCGGTAGCTGTTCCAGACACCGGAAAGCATGAAAGCGAGCAGGACGGCGTAGGTTGTCCCAATTACTCCCACGCTCGGACCGACCACATCGTTGTGGGTGCGCTTGGCGGGCTGCCAGATACGGCGCAGAATAAACAGAAACGTAATCGCCGCTGCGATGCTGCCGCTGATCTCGAGAATGCGCATCAGCACGCTATCCAATTTAGGCTCCGCTCAGCAGCAATTCTGTACGTCAGTCCGACAGTCTCGAGCAAGCCAGCAGTTGGCAACAGGAGAGACTGCCACTACCCGACTTCTACCAGACCGTAGGTGTGTTGCCAAAGGCCGCGCATGTGACGCAGAGCCCGCCCGATCTCATCGCGGGAAACCTCAGCGTTGGGCCCGGCCAGGACCGCGGCGGCCTCGCGTTTCGCCGCTTCGAGCAGTTGGCGATCCCGGATCAGGTTGGCCACCCGGAAACTGGGCAGACCCGCCTGGCGCGTTCCGAAAAACTCGCCCGGCCCGCGTAATTCGAGGTCCATCTCGGCGATCTGAAAGCCATCGCCGGTGCGGACCACGGCGTCGAGCCGCCGTTCCCCCTCCTCGGAGACTTTGCCACCGGTCATCAGGATACAAAACGATTTGGCTCCGCCCCGGCCAATTCGACCTCGGAGTTGGTGAAGCTGTGACAGTCCAAAGCGCTCGGCATGTTCAATGACCATAACCGTGGCATTCGGGGCATCGACCCCCACTTCAATTACCGTGGTTGCGACCAGGATATTCAGCTCCTCCTTCTGGAACAGGCGCATGACCTGGTCTTTGCGATCCGGATCGAGCCGACCATGCAACAGGCCTACCTTTAGGTCCGGGAAGATGCGGGAGCTGAGTTCCTTGTACATTTGGATGGCCGCTTTGAGCGCGGCCTCCTCGTTGTCCTCGATTACGGGATAGACCACGTAGACCTGGTGACCGGCCTCCACCTGCTTGCGCACAAAGCTCCAGACCTCCGCGGACCGGGCGTCGGAGACCCGGCGGGTGACGATGGGCATACGTCCGGGGGGCAGTTCGTCGAGTACGCTCACGTCCAGGTCGCCATAGAGGGTCAAGGCCAGGGTCCGGGGAATGGGAGTCGCCGTCATCACCAGCATGTCTGGCTCGGGCGGTCCGCTCGAGCCCGCCGGCTCTTCTCCCCTTTTCTTCATCAGTTTGAGACGCTGCATCACGCCAAAGCGGTGCTGCTCGTCCACGATGACCAGCCCCAGCTTGGCGAACTCGACCTTCTGCTCCAGCAGGGCATGGGTTCCGATGACGAGTTGCGCATCACCCTGGGCGATGTGCCGGCGGGTGTCGCGCTTGCGATCCTGCTCCAAAGAGCCGGTGAGCAGAACGATGCGATAGCCGGCCCTTTCCAGCATGCGCCGAGCGGAGAAATAATGTTGTTGTGCCAGGATCTCAGTGGGAGCCATGAGAGCGACCTGGTACCCGTTCTCAATGGCGACGATGGCTGCTTCAAAGGCGACCAGAGTCTTGCCCGAGCCGACATCGCCCTGCAGCAAGCGCCGCATCGGGAAGGGTTTTTCCATGTCCAACGCGATCTCGCCCAGCACGCGTTTCTGTGCGCCGGTAGGATGAAAGGGGAGAATCTTCTTGATGGCTTCGCGGGCGCGATCATCCAGCCGGAAAGCAATTCCCGTCTCGGTCTTCAGCTGGCGGCGCTTGTATTCCAGTCCCAGTTCCACGAAGAACAGTTCCTCGAAGATCAGCCGGAGGTGCGCCGGGGTCCGGGCAAGCTGCAGGTCAGTCAGGCTCTCCCCGGCATCGGGCCAGTGGACCTTCCAGAGCGCTTCCCTGGGCGAAATCAGGGCCATGCGAGAGCGAACCACCGGCGGGATGGCGTCGGGCAGATCCGGGGTCAGGTTGTCGAGCGCGCAGCGGATGATGCGCCGGAACCACCGGCTGGTAAGGCGGCCCTGACCAGCCGACTCATAGATGGGCACGATGCGCCCCACCTCGAGCGACGCCGCCAGCTTGCGATCCGCCGCATCGTGGGCCCCATCGTCGGTGGCGTCCCCGAGAATCTCAAACTGCGGTTGCACGACCTGCAGTGCACCCCGCCGGTCCGCATCGACCTTTCCATACAGAGCCAACATCTGCCCGGGTCTGAACTTGTCCTGCAGGTAGGCTCCGTGGAACCACAAGCACTTCAAGCGGGCTCTGCCCTGTCCCACTGTCATCTCGAAGATAGGCATTCGGCGGGTCCGGAAAAGACTGAAGTTACGCACCTCGGCGATGATCGTGGCCATCTCTCCCGGCCGGAGTTCAGCAATCCCCCGGGGGTTGAGCCGGTCCTCATAGCGAAATGGCAGATAATGGACAAGATCCAGAACAGTGTGTATACCCTTGGCCGCCAGCACCTCGGCCAGGCGTGGGCCAACGCCCTTCACGTATTGCACGGGGGTGGAAAGTTCAAGCATGACCGGAGCGGCGAGAAAATGGTAGCAGGGACGAGCGCAAGTGTGCTGCGGACGCTGCGACCCGATGTCGCTTCCCAGGAAGGCAGCCGCAGTGGCTAGAGCTTCGGTTGTGATCAACTTTGTGCAGTCGTTGCTGGCGGTGTTGCTGGGAAATGCTGCCTACTTTCTGCTTGCGCCTTCCCTGCCTCCGGCCGCGCGGCACCGCCCCTTTCACTACGACCTTGGGCTGGTAGTGGATTTCTGGTTCTGCGTGGTCGCTTTCGGGCTGATCAAGACCGCTCAGTGGTGGCGCCATCGCCGGCGCTAATCCCCGCCCCCAGCTCCGGGGCCGCCGGGGTTACTTTCGGAACCTTCGGTAATGCAGCCGCGGGAGACTACAATCGCCGGGCGAATGCAGAAGATCGCCATCCTCTACGATGCCAGCCAGGCTGTGCTGTCGACCTTTGATCTGGACGAGGTTCTCGAGCGGATCCTGGCCATCGCTCGTGACTACTTTCACCTGAAGAATGTAGCCATCTTGTTGCTGGACAAGGATTCCCACGAACTCTATCCGCGCTGTGCCAGCGGTTGGGACCCGGGCCAAGAGCACATCCGCTTGCGCCTTGGAGAAGGCATCACCGGGGCCGCCGCCACCCAGAAGCGGCCCATTTACTGCCCGGATGTCGCCAGCGATCCCCGCTACATACCCTCAGCGAAGAGTACCAGGTCCGAAATCGCGGTCCCTCTCATGGTGCGCGAGGAGGTCGTGGGTGTACTCGACTGCCAGAGCGAGAACTTCGATCACTTCGACAAGGACACCATCGACCTGCTCACGCTGTTCTCCACCCAGGCCTCGATCGCGCTGCAGAACGCCCATCTGTACTCCCTGGAGCGGGAGCGCGCGAAGCAACTGGAAGTCATCAATGCCATCGCCCAGCAGGCCAGTGCCGTGCTGGACCAGGAGGAGTTGTTGGTCAGAGTCTGCACCCTGATCCAGCAGGCATTCCAGGTGGGGCACGTCTCCGTCCTGATGCGCGAGGAAGACGACCTGATCCTGCGCGCCCATCACGGGCGCTTCACCCCGCGCGTGCTGTCCGGCGGGAGGCTGCCTGGTGCGACCGGATTGTGGATGCGGGCGCTCTCCGAAGGCAAAACCCTGATCGAAAACAGCGTGGAACCGAGCGTGGCCCAGCTGGGATTTTTCCGGGAGACGTGTGCCCGCATGTGTGTCCCGCTGGTTTCCTTCGGGCAAACCCAGGGCGTGCTCATGCTGGAGAGTGACCGCCCTGGCAGTTTCCAGGAGAGTCATACACCCTCTCTGGAAGCCGTGGCTGACATCTGTGCCACTGCCATCCAGAACGCGCACTATGTAGAGCGGGTCAAGCAGCTGGCGTACCTGGACGGCCTGACCGGCATCTTCAACCGCCGGTTTTTCGAGCTACGCATCGTGGAAGAGATCGATCGGGCGCGCCGCTTTCACAGCGGGATGGCCGTGCTCATGGTCGACATCGACCAGTTCAAGCGGCTCAATGACGAGTTCGGCCACCTGCTGGGGGACGAAGTCCTGCGTCAGGTCTCCTCGCTGTTTCACCAGCAGCTGCGAAAAACCGATACGGTGTGCCGTTATGGAGGAGAAGAATTCGCGATCCTGCTCTCGCAGACCAATCCCCAGCATGCTGCCAATGTGGCCGAGAAACTCAGGTGGCTGGTGGAGAACTGGCAGTTTCCCGGCGTACCCCGGCTGGTGACCATCAGCGCCGGCGTGGCCACCTATCCCGAACACGGCACCAGCCGCGATGAACTGGTCAAAGCTGCCGACGCGGGGCTCTACATCGCCAAGCAGGCTGGACGCAACCGCGTAGTTCTTGCCCCCTCCAGCCACGCGGCCGCCGCTCCCAGCCTGTAGCAACCTTGGACAGGCTGGGGAAAAGGTCCTCTGGGGGGTGGCGAGGCAACAAGACTCGCTGATCAGATCGAGATCCAGTCGCCTTTCAGTTCGTGGCGAATCCGTTCCCTCTGCTTCCGGTTCTGCTTCTCCAGTTGGTTTCTGCGCTGCCGCAGTTCGAGCTCCATCTTCTGTTTTTGCTGTTCTAGCTCCCTTTGCTGCCGGCCGAGTTCGTGGAGTGCTTGTTCCATGGCGGCTCGCGCTTGGTGGCGTGTCTGTTCAATTTCCGCCCTTTGCTTGGCGACCTCAGCCGCGGCCGCGCGGCGCGCCTCTTCGATTTCGGGACCAGTCTCATCCAGGGCCCGCCGCGATTCGTCGATCGCCAGCCTCATTTGCGGCAGCAGCTCGGCCATCTCCTTCTGCATCTCGCTCAGGTCGACGTTGGCTTCGGCCTCGACCTCCAGATCCGGCAAATCGAAGGTTTCCTGGAACAGATCGCCGGAGTCCCTGCGTTCCGGTATTGGCAGCGACAAGGTTTGCTCTTTCTTGTCGCGCACGATGACCACCTCGACTGTCCCGCCGCTCTTGGAGCGGAGAGCATGGCTGAAGTCGCTCGTATCCTGCACCGCCTGGTCGTTGACCCGGATGATCACGTCTCCGGCGCGGAATCCGGCCTTTTCCGCCCGGCTTCCCTTTTCCACCGAACGCACCAGAACCCCTTTGCCGTCTTTCACGCCGAAAAACTCTCCCAGCTGCGGCGTGATACTCTCCACCGCCAGCCCGCTGCGCACGGAAGAGTGCACCACGACAACCGAGACGGGCAGGTCAAAGTCCGGCATCGGAGGCATGGGGGGGATCTCGATGTGCAGGTCCTTGTTGTTGCTGAAATTGTAGGCAAAGGCCTTGCTGCGGTCGGCGAGCTGCACTTTCACCGTCAACGGCTGGCCGTCACGGCTAATGCCGAGTGTCACGAGGCGGCCCGGCGGCGTCTCCCGGATCATGCGCCGCAGTTGAGCCGCGCTCTCCACCGTCGTCCCGTTCATGGTCAGGATGACGTCATGCTCCTTGATCCCGGCTTTGCCCGCAGGAGCGTCCTGGTCGACGATCGTGACCTCGACGCCGCGCTCGTCCTTGAGTTTCAGGGCGGACAACCGTTCCGGGGTCACGTCGGTGATATCGATCCCCAGGTAGGACCCGGTGTTCTCCTCGTCACTGGAGAACCCGTACTCATAGCTGGTACCGGGGGATTCCAGGCCTGCGGCCTGGTCGGCGCAGCAAGGCAGCGTGAACCGCAACGTCAGGACAAGCAGGAGCAGGCGGTACATGGTCCCTCCTCCGTGCCGCGCTCTTGACAGACTGATCTTTCGCGCGCTCGGTTACCGGCTGGCGCGCAGGATCTGGATGTCGCCCGAGGTGGTGCGGATTTTCAGCGTCGGTCCCCCACCGTTCAGCTGGCCTTCGGCCGTCACCGTCTTGGGCCCCCACTCTCCACCCTCGCTCTTGACCCGAATGCTGTCAGGAAAATCGGTGCGGATGCCGTGACCGTTGGCCAGTTCAATGCTGGCGCGAATGCGGAGGGCAACGTCGGGAGTGAGATACACGACGATGTCACCGGCCGAGGTCTCCAACACCGAGTCGGTGCGCTCCGCGGTGGAGGCGAGAAACTTGGCTACGATCCCCCCTCCTCCGGTCTCGGCACGGGCGGAAGGCACTCCATTCAGTTCGATGCTTCCGCCACCGGTCTGGGCGCGCACCGGCCCCTTCGCCGAAGCCAGCCGGATGCTGCCCCCCCCGGTCTCAATATCCGCCGGCCCTCCGATATCGCCCAGATCGACGCTGCCGCCGCCGGTGGAGGCCTTCACCTTGCCGTTGCATTGCTTGACCTCAATGCTGCCGCCGCCGGTCTGCAGCACCGCGCCCTGCAGGCCGGAGAGCAGCACCACGCTGCCGCCGCCGCTCTCCGCACTCACCTTTCCCTTGGCGGAGTGAATCTTGATACTGCCGCCGCCGGTCTGCAGCGCCAAGTCGCCGCCGACCGTGCCGACGTCGATCGAGCCCCCTCCGGTCTCGCCGCGAATGGCACCGCCAATGTCATCCAGATGCAGGCTCCCCCCGCCACTTTCGGCTTCCAAGCGCCCCGCCAGGTGACTGGCCGCCACATCGCCGCCCTCGGTCTCGGCCCGGACCAGCTCCAGCTCGCGGGGAACTTTGATGACGAACTCGCTATTGAACTTGTGCGCGCGGCCGCCTTGCCAGTCCCCCACGAGCCAGGCGGCATCTCCTCGTATGGCAGCGCTGATCTTATAGGCCTCGAACTCGCGTCGGGACTTGTTTTCATCCGAAAGACAGGAACTATTGCGAATGACGTAACTGATGCCCGATACCGAGCTGCCCTCAACGCGAACAGCGCCCACGTCGATCTTTACGTGCAGACTCTTTGCCGCCGGAAGGCTGCCGGTGATTTCCTGTACCCAGGAACCACCTTCACGGAAAACCCGCGCTTCCTGCGCGCTGGCCAGTGAAGCCAGGCATGCTACCGTGACCAGCATGCCGGCGAACCTGGAAACCTTGTTCAACATGATATTTGCGTCCGAAGTTCTGGGCGTAATCTCCTTTTCTCGGGACCGGGGTCCCGGATAGTGGTGGTCGTTCTTCCGCCCCCGGGGACGGACGGTCAGTTCAGTCAATCTCCGGCAACTGGGCCAGGATAGTGCGGGCCTGCGAGCGGATGTACTGGTTCTGATCGGTGTCGGCCAGTCGCTCGAGGACAGCCCGCACGCTGCTATCGGCCTTCACCGGCTGCAACAGACGTAGGGCCTCGGTGCGCACGCCCGGATTGGAGTCGTTGACCAGGGCGGCGAGAATGGCGTCCCGCACCCGCACATCATCCTTCACAAAAGAACCCAGACTGTCGATCGCCTTGAGGCGCACGCCTGGGTTGGAATCGTAGCGCAGGGAGTACATCAGCGCCTCCCGCACCCGGCTGTCGTCCGGTTTCTGAGTCAGCAGATCGACGGAGTCCATGCGCACGCCCGAGTTGTAATTGTTGCGCGCCGCGAACAGCAGGAGTTGCTGGATCCGCTGGTCATTCAGCGATCCCTGCGCTTCCTCGGTCCGGGTGGTGCTGTACTTGATGCTGACCTGGTCAGAGCCGGGCTCCTGCGTGATCGACTGGATGCCGGTGATGGAAGCCTGGGCGGGAGGAGGTGCTAGGGGTTCCACAACGGGTGGCGGGGTGGGGCGAACCCTGTACATGGTCGCAATTCCGCCTCCGAAGCCCACAATAAAAATGGCTGCAGCCAGGGCGGGGGAAAAGCGCGTCTGGTGGTGCAGCCAGCGCATCGGATCGAAGGTCAACCGTTCCCAGAATGTGCCCGGACCGGTGGTCTCCAGCGCTTCCTGCAACCGCATGCGTGAGGCGGCCAGCAGGTTCGGCGTCGGTTCTTCCACCGGAAGCTTGGAGATAGTGGCATGGAAGACCCGCGAGGCCTTCAGTTCCGCTGCGCAATTGGTGCAGCGCCCGATGTGCTGCTCCAGTTCGTAACGAGCGTCATCGGCGAGCTCGTTGTAAACATAGAGCAGGATGTTGTCTTGTACCCATTCACACTTCATAATGGCGCCCCTTTCCGGGGGATCCTCCTTCAAAACCCTGCTGCGATCGGCTTCATCGCATGTCCGCCAGCGAGCCGCGCAGCTTCTGCGTGGCCCGGAACAGCGTGTTCTTGGCGGTCTCTTCCGTGGTGTGCAAGATCTCCCCGACCGTGCGCAGCTTCAGCCCGTGATAATGCTTCAGCTCGAAGACCATGCGCTCTCGCGGGGTCAGTTTTTCCAGCGCCCGATTGATCCGATCCCCCAATTGGCGCCGCATCAAGTCGCGTTCCGGGTTGGCTCCCGGCCGGCCATCGGGCACCTGTCCCAGCAGGTCGTATTCCTGCCCGGAAGGGTCCGTGACCACCGGCCCATCTTCCTTGCGGACTTGCCGCTTGCGCAGGTGATCCAGGCAGAGATTGGTGACAATGCGGTAGATCCAGGTGTAAAAGGAACACTCGAAGCGAAAGCCTCCCAGGTTCTTGTAGGCCTTGAGAAAGGCCTCCTGATAAATGTCCTGGGCGTCGTGTTCCGACCCGGTCAGGTGGAGCGCCAGCCGCAGCACCGCCTGATCATAGTGGCGTACCAGCTCCTCGAACGCAGCACAATTGCCCTGCTGCGCTTCGCGGATCAACGCTGTGTCGTCGATGCGGCTTCCCTGGCCAGCCATGAGGCCCCGAGTAGGGGGATCCTGGGTCCTGCTGCCACTGTCTCCCCGGTGCCCCTGTGCATCCGGGTATGATCGCTCGCCAACCGTAATTGGGATTGCCCACGCGTTGGCCGGCATTGTGTCCGTTGTCCTCAGCTCACCGCAGAGCGTCAGCTCTCTGTTCTTCTGGCCTGCCTAGTAATGGACGCAGCACCGCCCCGACCGTAAGCAGAAATTATAGGCCTGTAGCAAGTTTCTTGCCTTTCTTGGGAATCGGCATAACATTCGGCAGGCGCTCGAGTTAGACGGCGGAGACCAGGTCGCATCCGGCTTTGCACCAGATGTGAGGCAACGCAGCACGCTCCCAAGCGCGGGCAGGCAGGGCGAGAAAAACCGCCACAATCCCAGCGGAGCGAGAGGTAGCCTCTTCTGAGCTTACCGAGAGCGCTCTCCCGCCCACCCAATTCATGACCGTCACGCCCACGTCCGCCGGCTCTCCGGCGCGTGTCCGCTCGCCGACAGCAGCCAGGGCAAGCCCTGCGGCGAGCGCAAACGGCGGATAGGAGGCTGTGTCCTCCATCGGTGTCCTGGAGGCAACTAGGTCCGGGATGGAGCCGGCTGGGGAGCCCGCGCGGACTCCTACCCCACCGCTTCCTTCTCGATCACGACCCTCAGGTGGGTGGTCACGTCCTTGTGCAGCTTCAGCGGAACGGTGAACTCTCCCAGGGTCTTCAAAGGTTCGTGCAGCTGGATTTTGCGGCGATCGACCTGAAAGCCCTTCTTCTCCAGGGCCTCCGCGATGTCGACCGACGTGACGGACCCGAAGAGCTGGTCGTGCTCTCCTGAGCGGCGCTGGAAGCAGACCGAAAGGCCGTCAAACTGCTTGGACAACTCTTCCGCCTGCTCTTTTTCCTTGGCGGAGCGGCGCAGAGCAGCCGCCTTCATCTGCTCGATGACCGCTTTGTTGGAGGCGTTGGCTTCGATGGCAAGCTTGCGTGGCAGCAGGTAATTGCGCCCGTAGCCCTCCGCGACCTTCACCACATCGCCCCGCGAGCCCAGCTTGGGGACGTCCTCTTTGAGGATGACTTCCATGGAATCACTCCCTTTCTCGATTTCTGACGCGAGAATGTCTACTCGCGAGGTTCCCTCGACCTTGCGAACAGGTTTTCCGCTCGCTCCCAAATTACGAGGCGCGACCCGCAAACGGCAGCAGGGCGATGTTACGAGCCTGCTTGATCGCCGTGGAGAGACGGCGCTGGTGGGGCGTGCACACGCCCGTCAGCCGGCGCGGAACAATCTTGCCGCTCTCCGCCACAAACTGCGCCAGCAGCCGCACGTCCTTGTAGTTGATGGATTCGATCTTCTCCACGCAGAACTTGCAGACCTTCTTGCGCCGGAAGTACTTGCGCCCCCCTTCGCGGGGTGCCCCCGGTCCGCCCCCGGGACGCGGTCCTCGCGGACCGGGACGCGGCGCAGGGCTTTCGCCCCGACTGGGACCTTCGCCCGAGGACTGCTCCACGGGCGCTTTGGCGATCTGTGTTTCTTCAGCCATGATGCTCCTTCGAATTGGGTCGTTAGTCGTTGGGCGGCTGTGGCGTCCGGCTCGAACACCGCCAGCGTCCTCCGATACGACCTCAGTCTTTAGTCTCTATGCGGTGACGGCAGCGGCTTCACCGCCTGCAGGCTCGGCCGCCGGAGCAACCGAGGTCTTCTTGCGCGCAGCCCGGATTTTCTGAATCTTCTCCAGCCGCTTCTGCTCTTCGTCGATGCGCACGGTGAGGAACTTGATCACCGGTTCGGTGACCCGCAGGCGGCGCTCCAGTTCGTGGATGAGCCCCCCGCCGCCCTCGACCGTGAGCAGGACGTAGATGCCGTCATGGAAGCGCCGCACCGTGTACGCGAGGCGCCGCTTGCCCATGCGCTCCACCGCCTTCACCGTCCCGCCGTTGCCGGTCACGGCCGTTTCCAGCGTGGAAATAAGTTTGTCGAGTTCTTCTTCCGCCATATCCGGACGGACGATGAACATGAGTTCATAAGTGCGATTCATTGTTTTCTCCCAATCCCTTAGCGCGCCGGCTGGCCTTCGTCGTCTTCCTCAGGCTTGCCGTTTTTGCGGTTGAAGCGGTTCATCGCTGCCCCCGGACCTTCCGTTAAAATCACCTGCACGGCTTCTACGACCGTATCCAGCACCTCATCGACCACCTTCAGCTGCGCTTTGCGGAACGGCTTGAGAATGTCCTTCTCCGGGGCGATACCGATGCGGATCCGCAGGAATTCCTGCGTGCCCAGCGCCCCAATGATCGACTTCATGCCGTTGTGGCCCGCCGAACTGCCTCGCCGGCGGATACGAATCGTCCCCAGCGGCAGGTCCAGTTCATCGTAGATAACGACCAGGTCCGTCTCGGGCTTCAGTTCGTATTCTTCGAGCAGCTCCCGCACCGCAAGCCCGCTCAAATTCACGAAAGTATCGGGCTTGCCGAGCAACACCGGCTGTGATCCGATGGCCGTGCGCGCCGTCAATGCCCGGCACTGCCGGTTTCTCACTTCCACGCCGCGATCGCCGGCAATGCGATCAATGGCGAGAAAACCCAGGTTATGCGGGGTAAACTGATATTCGATTCCGGGGTTGCCCAGTCCGACGATCAGTTTCACGCCATTTCGCTCTTAGCCCGGGCTCGCAGCCCGCGGCTCACTTCTTTTCCTTCTTCTCGGCCTTTTCCGCCTTCTCCGGAGCGGCCGCTTCGGCGCCTTCCTCGGCCGTTTCCTGCTTGCCCTTCTTGATGACTTCGGGTTCGGCCGGCGCTGCGGCAGCTTCGGCGGCCACGGCCTCCGGCGCCGGCGCGGCCTCTTCCTTCACGGCGGTGACGTGCGCCACGGGCTGGTTCTCGTCGGTCAGGAACCGCAGCCTGCCGCTGTGCGGAAGATCCGCCACCCGCAGCACCTTGCCGAAGACCAGTGCCGTTACATCCAAGTCGATGTGAGTTGGGATGTCTGCCGGCAGACACTCCACTTCCACCTCGCGCAGCATCTGCTCGAGAATGCCGCCCTGCTGCTTGACACCCGCGGCCTCACCCCGCAGGGTGATGGGCACGTTGACCGCGAGCTTCTGGTCCATGGCGATGCGCTTCAGGTCGATGTGCAGCAGCTGGCCTTTCACCGGTTCGAACCGCCAGTCCACGATCATGGCCTTGGTGCGCTCGCTGTCCAGGGCAAGATCGAAAATGGTGTTGTGCCCGGCTTCGGAGTGCAGGATGCGCAGCACCTGGCGGGGATCAAGGCTCACCGGGACCGCTGCCTTGCCGGCCCCATAGACCACGCCGGGAACCTTGCCGCCACGACGCACCCGGCGGGCGTCGTTCTTGCTGCCCGGAGTCCGCGGTTGGGCTTCCAAAAGATTATTTTCCTTTGCCGTTGCCATAAGTTTGATTCCTGTCTAGGTGAACAATCTGCTGACTGAAGTTTCTTCGTGGATCGACTGAATGGCACGACCGATCAGTCCCGCGATGGTCAGAACATGAATCTTGGGCTCGCGCCTGGCGCTATCGGTCAGGGGGATGGTGTTCGTCACCACCACCTGCGTGATCGAGGAGTGGGAGATATATTCCAGAGCCGGCTCCGACAGCACCGGATGGGAACAGCAGGCATAGACCGCCGTCGCACCGTTTTCCAGCAACGCGGAAGCGGTTTTCACCAGCGTCCCGGCGGTGTCGATGAGATCGTCGATCACCAGGCACGTACGCCCGTTTACGTCACCGATGACGTGCATGACCTCGGCAACGTTCATCTCCACCCGGCGCTTGTCCACAATGGCCAGCGCGGCATCCATTTTCTTGGCGAAAAAGCGAGCCCGTTCCACGCCGCCGGCATCCGGCGACACCACCGTAAGCTTGGGCAGGTTCAGCTTCTTGAAGTAATCCACCAGCACCGGGGAGGCAAACAGGTGATCGACCGGGATATTAAAGAACCCCTGCAGCTGGGGCGCGTGCAGGTCGACGATCAGGGCCCGGTTGGCACCCGCCGTGGTCAGCAGGTCCGCGACCAGCTTGGCGGAGATTGGCACGCGCGGCTTGTCCTTGCGGTCCTGGCGGGCGTAGCCGAAGTAGGGAATCACCGCCGTGATCCGCCGGGCCGAGGCGCGCTTGAGGGCGTCAATCATGAGCAGCAATTCCATCAGATGCTCGTCCACCGGGCGGCAGGTCGACTGAATGACGAACACGTCCGCTCCACGCACGTTCTCCTGGATCTGAACGTAACACTCGCCATCCCGGAAGCGGGTGATCTGGGCTACCCCGCGAGTGAGGCCGAGGAAGTGGCACACTTCCTCCGCCAGGGACTCGTTGGCCGTCCCGGAAAAAATCTTGAACTTGTCGTCCACGCGCGGGCGCGCCTTGCGCTCGCTCTTCTCTTCAGGCACCTGCTGGCCTTTTTTCTCCGCCGGCGTCACTAAAGTTGCCATAACAAGATCCAGTTCTCAGTTGCCGCTCTTAGTCCCCTGCGGGCTCGGGACCCAGTACCGGTCGCTCATACCCGTTCACGGCTGGCGGTTCTCGGTTGTCGGTTCTCTTGGCGTGTCGGGTTGCCCTGAAGCCACTGAGAACGGACAACTGATTGCTGGCTGGGCCGCTAGGATTCGAACCTAGACAAAGTGCTCCAAAGGCACTTGACCTACCATTAGTCGACGGCCCAGCGTCGCTAATTGACCTTCTGCAAGTCTCGATTGTCGATTGAAAAACGCGCCTGTGCAAATGGTCGATCAACAACGGGCGCTCGTCAATCGAAAATCTTCCGCCAATACCCGGGCCGGCTAAGGGTCTTCGTGGCCCGGGAGGGAACCCCCAACTTCGCCAGAGCCGCCGCGGCCCGACGGGCAACGGCGCCCGAGCGGAACAGGCCAAAGACCGCAGAACCGGATCCCGACAGCGAGGCGTAATCGGCTCCCGCCCCTACGAGCACACTCTTCACCTCGCGCAATTCGGGATGCTGCGGAAAGACGACTCGTTCAAAGTCGTTTTCGATCCCGGTACGGACGAGGTCGAGAAGCAGGATCTCGGCCCGGCCCCTGCCATGGGCAAGGACACCGGATACGGTCCTCCGGAAGCCCTCGCCCCCAGGAGCACCGCTCAGCCACGCGGAAACCACACGGCTGACCTCGGTCATTCTAGCGGAGGGGGAAGATCGCGTCAATGCAGGCGCTGAGCCGTCACTCCACATCCGGTCCCACGCGGTAAACGCCCTAGGGGTGGACACGCCGATCTCCGGCGTCGCGATCACACAATGCGTCTCGGGAAGATCCGGCACGGGGTAGACTTCCTCGCCCCGGCCGACTCCGAGGATTGTCCCACCGACCAGGAAAAGCGGCAGGTCCGAACCCACCTCCGCGGCGATTCGCAGTCCTTCCGATCCGGACAGCGGTTTCTTTAGCTCCCGCTGCAGCCCGAGCAGCGTGGCCACCGCATTCGCCGACGCTCCTCCCAACCCGCCCTGCACCGGAAGCCTCTTTTCAATCTCCACGACCACCCGTCCCTTGGCGTTCAGGGCCGCCATGGCGCGCTCCGCAATTCGGTAGCAGGTGTTCGACGGATCGCAGGGTACGCGCGCGTCGGCGCAGCGGATCTCGACTCCGCTCCCGCGGACCACTTGCACCCGAATCACGTCGTGGAGGGCGATCGTCTGGTAAACCGTGCGCAGCTCGTGGAACCCGTCGGCCCGGAGCGAGCCAATGCACAGGCCGAGGTTAATCTTGGCGAAGGCGCGGACGGTGACCGACATGGAGCGACGATTGTAGATTGATGATCGCAGATTTTCGATTGCAGATTTTTGGCTGCCGCCCAGACCGCCCAGACCATCGCCGGCGTGTCGGTTCACGATGAAATGCCGCTTGGAAAGGGCGCGGCTTCAGCGCGCCGAGCGGAACGAGAACCTATCCCCGCCTTTTGTAATAAATCTCGAACTCAAACCCGGCATTCGGCGGGAACAACTCTGCGACCTTGCGCAACCGTTCGGCCAGCGGGTTCGGCGCCAGCAACGGGTAATCCCGCTCCCGCAGGTCGTGGTAATCCACGTCAAGGTAAAGCGAGAGCAGGTAAATCGAGATCGCGTCGGAGAAAGCAGCCGCCAGGTATTCGCTCTTGTACTTCTCGGCATCCGGGCCTCCACCGGTGGCCGCCTTGCGCGCCTCCCATGCGTCCAGGGAGGTCTCGCCGCGCGCCCCGGCCTCCACCTGCTGCCAGGCCAGGTCCGCGAACGCCTGCGACACCCCCGCGCGTTCGACCAGGGCATGCCCTACGTTGATATAGAACTCGAAGGCGACGGAAAACTTGTCGTCCATCAGCCGCGTGGAGATAAACACGCACTGGGATCCGCCCAGGGTCAAGTTGCGGTGGCAAACCGCGTTGTCGCTGAGAACCACATCATAGCGGTCGGCGATCACCGTGTCTTCGCCGTGGCTGACGGCGAGAGGAACGAAATAGTAGGCGTTGCGCTCCAAGGCCGCGGCGATAGCCCGCGGCACCGCGGCGACCATGCGCTCCAGTTCGGCCTCCGGAACGCTGACCTCACCGGCGGCGGCATAACAGACGCCGTTGGCCGCTTGCCAGACCGGGGTCTGCCGGACCACCTCTGTGGGCGTCCAGGTAATGGCTGGAGCTGCCTGCGACATGCCCGTATTGTAGCCTACGCCCCGCCCAGCTCCCCTCCCGCGAACCGGAAAGCAGCGTAGCAGCCTCCACCCCTGGCGGATTGTGACCCCACGTCGGATAGGCGTACCCTGATGCGAAAAAGGGAATCTTCGCAGCCGATGGTGCCAACCAGTCGTCCAACCCGGCCGCCCCGCTGGTATTTCATTCCGGCACGGGTGCTATTGGTGACGTTCATCTTCACCTTGCTTGCCTTCGCTGTCAGTCTCTTGCTGAGCATCGTTGGGGTGGTGATCGTTGCCCGGATCCATGGCGTGAATCCGGATCTGAGGATCGCCTACCGCCATGTCGCCCTGCCCGCAGCCCTGGTGGCAGGCTCGCTGGTGTTGGTGGCGGCAACCATTCTGGAGATTTTGCACTATCGGCAATCCAAAGCCCTGGCGCGCATCGCCCAAGTCAGCCGGTAGAAACCCAATCGTCGGTCTTCAGCCAGCACGGTAATATGGACCATCCGGGCTGAGCAGGGAAGACCTAGGACTGGTTACAATCGTGCCCATGCGTCCTCGCATTGCCGTGCCTGTACCGCACTCGCGAGATTCGAAGTACGTCACCCGCGCTCTGCCTCTGTATGAAAAGGCGGTGGAAACATCCGGGGGCGAAGCGGTCCGCATTCCGCTCGACCAGGACCGGGCCGAGATCAGCAAACTCATCGAAAGCTGCGACGGCGTACTCCTGCCCGGAAGCCCGGCGGACGTGGACCCCGAAAAGTACCATGCCGCGCGCCATCCCAAGACGGCCGCCGCCGACTCGGAACGCGACGCCGTGGATCAACTCCTGCTGCACGATGCCTACCAGAAGCACAAGCCGGTCCTCGGCATCTGCTACGGTCAGCAGAGTCTGAACGTGTATCGCAGCGGGTCGCTGGTCCAGCACATCGAATCCTCGGTCAAGCACGAGGCCGGCGGCAAGGTGGCCGTGGCCCACGCGGTAGAGGTTGAGCCGGGATCGCGGCTGGCAAGAATCCTCGGAAACGCAGGTGCCGACCTCGCCCACCTGCCGGTCAACTCCAGCCACCATCAGTCGGTGGACGCCGCGGGAGAAGGGCTGCGCGTTGTGTCACGCTGCCCCGCCGACGGCATCGTGGAGGCGATCGAAGGCACTTCTCCCGACCATTTCGTGTTGGCCGTGCAGTGGCACCCGGAACGATCGGTGCAACGGGATGAGGCCTCGCGCGCATTGTTCCGGGCCCTGGTGGAAGCTGCCCAAAGCGCTAGGTCGCGTCGCCATCAAGCGTAGCCTCTGCAGCCTGCCCGGAGTCGAGGGGCTTCGTTCGCCGCGTCACTTTCGGCGGGTCCCTTGACGCCCCGCTCCCACCGCACGCTTCGCCTTCTTCTCCACCAGCAAAACCACGGCGTTCGCCATGGCGGCGTTTTCCGTGTGGATGCCTTCCGGCGTCTTAGCCTTCAGGCCCACGCAGGCAACGCCTATCCCCAGCAGTTGAGCGATGCGCTCCCGGATCGCCTCCGCATGCGGCCCGATCTTGGGCGCAAGCAGGATCAGCGAGGAATCCACGTTCCCCACGGTGTAGCCGGCGTCACGCACCCGACGCAGGGCTTCCTCGAGGAAAACCATGGAATTTGCCCCCTTCCACTGCGGGTCCGACGGCGGAAACAGCGCCCCGATGTCAGGCGCAGCGACCGCTCCCAACAAGGCATCGGTGATGGCGTGCAGCAGCACGTCTCCGTCGGAGTGCCCGCCGAGACCCTTGGGATGAGGGAGGGTGACACCCCCGATGCGAAGCGGAATACCGGCCTGGAACTCATGCGAGTCCCATCCGAAGCCGATGCGAGTGTTCAATGCCAAATTCGTCCTCGACACACCAAAATACGTTCCCAAAATGACTTGTGTCCAGACAGGGCTTCAGCCCTGTGCCCTCCCGTCGCATACAATCTGGGCGTGAGTTCCAGGGAACGGTCTTCTGGCCGGATCGCGCCGGTCACACACACGGCAATGCGAACCCGACCGTTCAGTGTCGCAGATAGAACTCCGCCAGTTCCAGGTCGGCCGGAGTGGTGATCTTGATGTTGCGGTGCGACCCCATGACGACCGCAACCGGGTGCCCGGAACGCTCGATCAGAGAGGCTTCGTCGGTGCCCGTGAAACCATCCGCCTGGGCTTCGTCAAAGGCCTTCTTCAGAACATGGTAACGGAAACCCTGCGGCGTCTGCGCCAGCACGACTCTCTCCCGCGGCAAGGTGGCGATGACGCGCGCCCCTTCAGCGGTGCGCTCCACCTGTTTCACCGTGTCCACGGCCGGCACACCGGCAATGGCCGCGCCAAATTCCTCCACCCCTCGAATCACACTCGCGATGATTTCCTCGGTCACCAGCGGCCGCACCGCATCGTGCACCAGCACGATGTCATCTGGCGCCGCTCTCACAACCGCCAGCGCGTTGGCGACGGAATGTTGACGGTGTTCGCCGCCCTCGACCAGCTCGATCCGCTTTTCAGGGACGTGGGGGGCTTCCCGCCCCAGCCGCTCGCGAAACCCGCGGATCTCGTTCTGGCGCAGCGCCACGAAGAGCTCCGACACCCGGGGGCTGGCGATAAATTTGCGCAGAGTCAGAATCAGGATCGGAGCGCCGCCCAGTTCCGTAAACTGCTTGGCTGGAGCCGGCTCTGTGGTCCTCCGCCCTGACGCCATCCGCGTTCCAAAGCCCGCAGCCGGAATAATGACCACGACCTTCATGGCGGGCGACAAGTATACGAGCCCGGGGAAGTCACTTCAAATGCGTCTCGGTGGCGCCGCTGTCCCACGGGGATCCTTCAGGCCTCCCGCCCCTGTGGACTTCCAGCCTCCCCGGAAGGCAGGCTTCGCGGGCGAGGGCGCCCGCGCTACACTGGAGGGGAGTTTCTCTCGACTTGGAGGGTGGGGATGCGTCGGATACGCCCCCTGTGGATCAGCGTCTTGGGCCTGCTGCTGGCTGCGCAGTTGGGAGCGGCGCCGCGGAAGCGCCCGCTTTCCGTGCGCATTGCCGCAGTGCTGGCAGACCCGGAACTGGCGCGCGGGTTCTGGGGCATCGAGGTCGCTTCCCTGTCCTCGGGCAAGACTCTTTACAACCACAACGCCGAAAAACTGTTCACCCCTGCCTCCAATACCAAGCTGTTCACCACCGCTGCCGCCCTGGCCCTGATCGGACCCGATTACCGCTTCAAGACCCTGGTCGCGACCAACGGAACGCTCGACAAGCACGGCCGCCTGACGGGCGACCTCCTGCTGGTGGGCAGCGGTGATCCCAACCTCTCCGGGCGTGAGCTGCCATACGATCTGAGGACCCGACGCAACGATCATCCCATTAAGGTGCTGGAGGATCTGGCGGACGGACTGGAGCAGAAAGGCGTGAAGTACGTGGATGGGGATATCGTGGCCGATGATTCCCGCTTCGCCAACGAGCGCTACGGCGAGGGCTGGAGCCAGGACGATCTGGTGTGGGGTGACGGTGCTCCGGTCTCGGCGCTCACCATCAACGACAATGTGGTCTTCGTCAATATTCTGCCGGCGGACCGGACCGGAGAGCGCGCCTTCGTGAACGTCACGCCGTTCGCGGACTACTACCGAGTGGACAACCGGATCATCACTACACCGGCGGGAACGACGCGCCGGATCTTCTTCAATCGTGAACCCGGTTCTACCGAGCTTGCGCTCTGGGGCGAGATGCCGCTGGACGATAAGGGCGCTTCGGAAGCGCTTGCCATCGAGGACCCGGCGGCCTTTGCCTGCCAGCTTTTCCGTAGCCTGCTCGAAAAACGCGGCATCGTGGTGTATGGCCGGGAGCGCACACGGCACACGGAACTGGCGGGTTTGGCGACCTTGAGCGTGACGGCCAGCGCTCCCGCCCGAGGCGGCGAGGGGGATTCGTCGCGGACCCCTGCTGCCGTTGACCCTCTCGTGCTGGCCAGCCACGAATCCCGGCCGCTGCTCGACGACATCCGGGTGATCAACAAGGTGAGCCAGAATCTCCACGCCGAGATCCTGCTACGCGTGCTGGGACGTGAGAAGGGTGCAGGCGGAACCATCGAAGGGGGCCTGGAGGTGATCCGCGGATTTCTGGCAAGGGTCGGAATTCCCGCCGAGGAATACGCGTTTTACGACGGCTCCGGGCTCTCCCGGGAGAATCTGGTTGCACCGCATGCGGTGGTGTGGCTGCTGGAATATGCAGCGAAGCAGCCCTGGGGCGCGAACTATCGCGATTCGCTGCCGGTTGCCGGCGTCGACGGCTCCCTGGCCGACCGGCTGCAGAGCAATCTCACCCAGGGGAAGGTACAGGGCAAAACCGGATCCCTGGGCGGCGTGAAAGCACTCTCCGGATACGCCACCACCAGCCGAGGCGAGGCGGTGGCATTCTCCATTTTCTCCAACAACTCCAACCTGCCGCCGAAGAGAATCAACGACGCCATCGACCGTATCCTGGAAGAAATCGTGGACGACACGGCGGGGCGATAACCGAAAACTGGGGAGTGGCGACGCGGTCGTCGCGAAGGCAGCCATCACCGCGAGCGGCGCGCGCTGCGGCGCAGGCGTACGGCGCTGGCGGCAGCGGGGCCGGTTCCGCTGGGCGGCTTGCGCATGCCTTCCAGCAGTTCCTTGAGGACCACCGCGTTGTTGCGCTCTTCATCCCGGGAGGCAAACAGCAAGGTCAGTCGCTTACGGCCGGTGGCCAGGCGATGAAGCTCGCCCAGGGGCTCCGCGGCTTCGGGCCGCGCCAATTCCCTCAAGTAGCGCTTGCGAAACAGGGCCCAGGAATCGGGATGGGCGTGGAACCAGGTTCTCAACTCGTTGGAGGGAGCGAGGTCCTTGAGCCATGCATCCAGCGCGGCCTCGCTCTTGGTAAGCCCACGGGGCCAAAGACGATCCACCAGAACGCGCGTGCCGTCCCCCCGCGACGGCGATGCATAGACGCGCTTAGTCACTACGGGCATGGGGCTTGGCTTCCTGGGATATTGTACGGCGAAATAAAAGGGCGCGGAAAGAAGCCAACCACGGAGCCCGCGAACACGGGGAGAAGGCTTGATCCTCAAGTTCGGGGGCTTGGCCGAGGGGTCGATGCGGAGCAGATGCCCGAGTTTTTCGCGGGAGAAGGGCGCCCCGCGCTACACTGGACCAGCCTATCGCCAGAGGATGGGATGAGAACGGTGCCAGGCTGTGCTTTCGCGTTTTCCCGCGGCAGGCGCGGGTGCAGTCCGGGTATGTGGATCTGTGCCTTCTTGTTCCTGCTCCTCGTGGGCTGCGACGTCGAACGCCGGAAATCGGACGCGGAGCTCGGCCTCAATCCGCAGCAGGCGGCGGGACGGCGCATCTACGACCAGCAGTGTGACCGGTGCCACGAGCCTTACTCCACCCGCGGGAAGAAGGGGCCGGGGCTGAAGGGAATCTTCCGGCAACAGTACCTGCCGGAGAGCGGGCTTCCCGCCAACGACCGGCGGGTGAGCGAGATCATCCTCTACGGACGGAGCAAGATGCCCGGCTTCAGCCAGGTTCTCGATCAGCAGCAGGCGCAGGATCTGCTGGCTTATCTGCACACGCTGTAGAAAGTCGCTCGAGGTGGGATAATCCCTGGGTGCCGACCGCCTCCCAGTCCACGCTGCTGCGCAAACTTCCCTCGGTGGACGAATTGCTGCGCCTGCCCGAAGTCAGCGCGCTGGCGGCGCGAGAAGGACGCAGTCCGGTGACGGATGCGGCTCGCGCCGTACTGGCGCAGCTGCGTGCCCAGATCGGCTCGGGGCGGCTTCGGTCGGAGGGAGTGGATTCGGCGCTGGCGGAGCTGGCGGGCACGATCGCTTGGCAGCTCCAGCAGGATCTGAGCCTCTCCTTGCGCCCGGTAATCAACGCCACCGGGGTTGTCCTGCACACCAACCTCGGACGCGCGCCCCTCTCCGCCGGCGCTCTGGAGCATGTGAAAGACTCTGCCGGCCGGTATTCGAACCTGGAACTCGACCTGGGTACGGGCGAACGCGGGCGCCGGGATGTGCACGTCGATAGGTTATTCCGGCGGTTGCTAGGGGGGAAGATTGCCGGCGAGGAAGAGCCAGCGACCGCGGTCACCACCATCGTGGTAAATAACAATGCGGCGGCGGTCTGGCTGGCATTGAACACGTTGGCGGCAGGCGGGGAAGTTGTTGTCTCGCGAGGCGAACTGGTGGAGATCGGTGGCTCGTTCCGCATTCCCGATGTCATGGCGCAGTCGAACGCAATTCTGCGCGAGGTCGGCACTACCAACCGCACCCGGGTGGCGGACTACGAAGGCGCGATCCACGACCAGACGCGCGCGTTATTGCGGGTTCATCGTTCCAATTTCGAGATCCGCGGTTTCACCGAGCAGCCTGCACTGGAGCAACTGGTCGCGCTCTCCCGCAAGACCGGAATCCCGCTGGTGGAAGATTTGGGCAGCGGCGCTTTTTGGGATTTGGCGACCCTGGGGGTTCGGGGCGAGGCAGGCGTAGGGGAAAGCCTTCGGGCGGGGGTGGACGTGGTCACTTACAGCGGCGACAAACTGCTGGGTGGGCCGCAGGCGGGTATGCTGAGTGGACGTCCAGAGCTGATCCAGCGCATGCGAAAGAACTCGCTGTTCCGCGCCCTGCGCGTGGACAAACTGACCTACGCCGCTCTGGAAGCAACCCTGTTGGCGTACGTGAAAGAGGACTATGACGCGATTCCGGCGCTGCGCATGATACGTCTCTCGAAGCAAGAGATTGGCCGCCGAGCTACGCGGCTGGCGCGGGAGGCGGAGTCTTCCCGAGGACTCACCATCGAGGTGGTGGAAGGAGAGTCGTTAGTGGGCGGGGGGGCGGCTCCTTCGGCAGTGCTGCCCACGCAATTGCTGGCGGTAACCGCCAGGAGCTTGAATGCAACCCAACTGCTGGATGGCCTGCGCGGCTTCAACCCTCCGGTGATTGCGCGGGTGGAAGGGGAGCACGTCCTGCTCGATTTGCGCACGGTTTTTCCCGAGCAAGACGAGGCGATCGGGAGGGCGCTGGCGGCGGTGGCAGGCTGATCGGCGACCGCCCGGACCTAAGCCTATGGCGACTCTTTACACGATCGGCCATTCCACGCGTTCCCTGGACGAACTGCTCACCGTCCTGAAGGCCCATGCGATCCGGAGGCTGGTGGACATCCGGGCCTTTCCGGTTTCACGACGCCTTCCCCACTTCAGCCGCGAATTGCTCGAGACCGCCTTGCCCGCCGCCGGAATTCGTTATTGGTGGATGAAGGAACTCGGAGGCTACCGCAAGAAAATCCTGGAATATTCGCCCAACGTCGCCCTGCGGAATGCCGCCTTCCGGCATTACGCCGACTACATGATGACTCCCGAGTTCGAGAAAGCGGTTGGGGAACTGGTCGGGCTGGCACAACCATCACGCCTGGCTTGCATGTGCGCCGAGCGGGTGTGGTTTCATTGCCATCGCATGCTGGTGTCAGATTGGCTGGTAGCGCACGGGAATCCCGTGCTGCACATCGATGGAGAGGGCCCGGCGCAGCCTCACTATTTGTCGCGCGAGGCGCAACGGCAGGGCGACCAGCTCATCTATCCCGGGGACACTCTGTTTCCGGAGAGAACCTGGGAACCCCTCACGCCTGCGCCGGCCACGGAAAGGCGCGCGCGCACGCGGCCCGAGGCGGTCAAGGGCACGAAGAGAACCGGCACAGGCGGTGGAGGGCAGTGAGTCTGAAGTTTCCGCAGTGCTGGCTGGACCTCGGCGTTCGCTGCGTGCTGTGTTAAGTTTCCTCAATGATTGTCGGCACCGGCATCGACATTGCGGAAGTACCGCGGATCCGGGCAGCCATCGAGCGCCACGGGGAGCGCTTCCTGCAACGCGTCTTCACCGCAGCTGAGATCTGCTACTGCGAGTCCAAGGCGAACCGGGTGGAGCGCTATGCGGCGCGCTTCGCGGCCAAGGAAGCGGGCATGAAGGCGCTGGGCACAGGCTGGAACCATGGCGTGCGCTGGCGCGACCTTGAGGTAGCGCGGCAGCCAGGGGGACGTCCGGTGCTGGTGTTGCACGGCCAGGCGGCCGAGTTCGCCGCGAAGCTGGGCGCGACCAGCATCGCGCTCTCTCTCACGCACACGGCGGAATGGGCGATGGCGCAGGTGATCCTGGAAGCGCAGGAGTCATGGCGATGAATCGGCAGTTGGTGTAGACGCCCGCGATTACAGCGGGACGTCCGGGCTACCACGACCGTCTCGGGGGGGGAGAAGATGGCGCCCGACGAGCTTTTGGCGGAAGCCGTCCTGAGCTGGGTTTTTCGCAGCGCTTCCGAGCCTCGTATCAATACCGCTGCCATTCCCTATTGGGCATCACCGGTGAAAAATGTCATGGACCGGAACGCGAACATGTGAGGCGAGAGGCTTCTCCACTCCCTGTGACGATTGGCTTCGCCACGATCAACCCCGCCCGATTTCCTCGCGACAGGCAGGCAGACCTTTGCGCGTGGTGCCACGCCGGCCATGGCGTAGCGCTCGCCCCGCCTTCACATATACGCCCGGCGAACCGCTTGATGAATCTCTCGAGTTGCCAGGGGCCAATGCCAACGCCACAAAACCAAGGGAAGAGCGCCTGCGCTGGCAAACTGCGCGTTAACGCGCACGGCGATGGGAGATACCCGCGGGCCGCTCGGGGGTGGCCCAGCTCTCATTTCCATGATTCGGGCTCACGCCCCGAAGTTATTCCCCGATCCGAGCACAGATTCTGCAGCTCCCCTTTTCTCCTGCCCAGCGAGGGCGCTCACACGCAATCGATGGGCGCGTCGCGCTAGTGAGAACGCCGGAAGCCTTCTGCTAGACTGACGCCTTCAGACCGACTGCCCATGGCAAGCGTGACTTCGACTTCAGAACCCATCCGGACCACGCCGTCCGAACGGAGCCTGCTGGTGGGAATTGGCCTGTGCAGCTTCGCCGCCCTGCTACTGGAAATCTCCCTCACGCGACTGTTTTCGGTGGTGTTGTTTTATCACTTCGCCTTCCTGGCGATCTCCATTGCCCTGCTTGGCCTCGGCGCCGGGGGAGTGTTGGCCTACGTGCAACGTGTTCGCTTGGCACGCATCGAGACCAGGGCGCTGGCGGCCCGCCTGTGCGGCTTGAATGCCATGGTGATTCCCGCGGTCCTGGTGATCATTCTGCATGTTCCGGTCGCGCTGCGGCTTTCCCGGGGCAATTTTCTCCGGCTGACGGTGCTCTATCTGGCGGCCGCCGTGCCTTTCTTCCTGACCGGTCTGGTACTTTCCGTCGTCTTCGCGCGGCAGGCGCGTTCTATTACGCGGCTTTATGGCGCTGATCTGGTGGGCGGAGCACTCGCTTGCCTGGCGGTGGTCCCGCTTCTCGACCGGGTGGGCGGTCCCAATACGATTCTGTTCGCGGCACTGATGATGGCGGTGGCATCCGTGGCCTGGGCGCAAACCGCGAGGGGGCGCAAAGGCCCCGCGGTTATCGCCGGGCTGCTGCTGCTGCTGATCTTGGCCAACCATTCCGGGCGGTGGATCGATGTGGTCTACGCCAAGGGGATGTTGCGCGACAAGTCGTGGGTGGAGTTTGCGCAATGGAATGCGCTCTCCCGCGTGGAAGTCGACCAGCAGAGTACGCGTGGAAAGGCCATCATCATTGATGCCGATGCCTCCACCTACATCATGCACGTCGACCCGGGGCGCTGGCAGGGCACGGATTGGCAGACGAACCTGATGGTCGCCCCGCCCGCTGTGGCCAATGTGCTGCGGCCCCGCGGGGACTATGCCATCATCGGGCCGGGCGGCGGCGTCGATGTCCTGCGCGCCCTGGCCAATGGCAGTCCCAGCGTCACGGCCATCGAAATCAATCCCATCATCGCCAATACCATCATGCGGGACCGCTATGCGGACTACTCATATCACCTCTACCAACGGCCGCAAGTGCACCTCTATGTCACCGACGGCCGGTCGTTCATCCGCAACGCAAGCCAAAATTTCGACGTGCTACAGATGACGCTGGTGGATACTTGGGCGTCGACAGCCGCGGGCGCGTTTGCTCTTAGCGAGAACAACCTGTATACGGTCGAAGCCTTCCGCGAGTACTTCCAGCATCTCAAGCCGGATGGGATGATTGCGATCACGCGCTGGGAGTTTCGCCAGCCGCGCGAGGCGCTGCGAGTGGTGGCGGTGGCGATCGAAGCCCTGCACCAGATCGGGGTGGTGGATCCGATCAAGCATTTCATGGTCGTCGCCGCCGGGGACCTCAATGAGGACGGGATTCCGGTCGTGGTCCTGGCCAAGAAGAGTCCGTTTACACCAGCAGAAGAGGCGGAGGTGGAAGGGCATGTCGCGGGCTCGGGTTCGCTCTCAGCCCTCTACCTGCCGTCAAGCCCGGGCGACAATGCCTTCTCCGTGCTGATTGCGGGGAACGATCCCTGGGCATTCGCGCAGCGTTACCCCTACAATGTCGCGCCAGTCGACGATAACGCCCCGTTCTTCTTTTTCACTCTGAAAACGAGGCAGATCCTGGAGGGACAGGGTCTTGCCCAGGGCATCGACTGGAAGGTGAATAACCTGGGCGTAGTGGTGCTCGCGATCGTGCTGGTGATCTCGCTCGCTTCGGTTGTGGCTTTCATGCTGCTCCCGCTTGCGCTCGGAGGCGGACGAAGGCAGCGCATCCTGCCGCTGCTGTATTTCGTGGCGGTGGGACTGGCCTACATCATGGTTGAGATCGCCTTTATCCAGCGTTTTTCTCTCTTTCTCGGACACCCAACCTACGCGCTGACGGTCGTCATTTTCCTGCTGCTGTTGTCCAGCGGGGCCGGCAGCCTTGCATCCCGGCGCTGGCTGCCGCAGACGACGGGCGCCTGGCTTCCGCTGGCCTTGCTGGTCGGGGCCACGGCGCTGTACGTCGCCGTACTTCCGGGGATGCTGTCCGCGCTGATCGGCTTGCCTTTCGCAGCCAAAGTGGGGGTGAGCGGCGGTCTTCTGATACCCCTCGGCCTGGCTATGGGAATGCCTTTCCCCACCGGACTCCGCGGCCTGGCGGCTGCCGACGGGCTCGAATTGCCTGCCGCGGAATACGGCGAACCGGCGGTCCCCCAGGACAATGCAGTGGAGTGGGCCTGGGCGATGAATGCGGCCGCCAGCGTTCTGGGCTCAGTGCTGGCTATGGTGGTCGCCATTCACTGGGGGCTGAATGTCACTCTGGCTTGTGGGGCCGCCGCATATCTTGTGGCGATGATGCTGCTGCCTGCCCTTGCTCCGCGCCGGGTCTGACGTGAAGTCTGCTATCATGCAGCCAACTTCCAGCCAGCGTGCGCACAGAGGTGATGATGGGTTTGCTCGGCTTCCAGAAATGGGCTCCACCGTCGAGACGAGGCGGGCGTGCCTAGCCAGAAGCAGTTGAAATGGTCGCAGCTGCGGGTTGGCCTCACCGTGGTGATTGCCTGCATTGTTCTGGCCTTGCTCATCGTACTCATGACCGGTACGACTGGACTGTTGGCCACCAGAATTATCCTCAAGGCCTATTTCGATGATGCCCAAGGATTGCGGCAAGGGGCGTCGGTCCGACTGCAGGGCGTTGACATCGGCAATGTCACCCGGGTACGTATTGTTCCGGACAAGCCGGCCACACCGGTCGAAGTCACCATGAAAGTCAACACCCGCTACATCTTCAGTCTGCGCCGGGATTCGGTGGCGTCCCTCAACACAGCTGGCGTTCTGGGTGAAACCTACGTCAACGTCGACAGCTCGCAAGCCAAAGGCCCGGAAGTGAGAGACGGCGATACCCTGGCCTCCCGCTCCGTTCCCGGGCTCGACGATGTGGTGCGCGCCAGCCAGGGCACGCTGCAAAACATGGACGCTCTGCTCAAGCGGTTGGACCGGATCGTTGCCTTCGTGGAAAGCGGCCAGGGATCAATCGGAAAACTCATCTACGATCCCACCCTCTACAACCGCTTTGCGCAGACCGTGAGCGAATTCCAGGGCATCGTGGAGGAAGTCAAGAACGGGCAGGGCAGTTTGGGGCAACTGGTGTCGAACGACGAGGCCTATAACAAGATCATGGCCACCATCGACAAGGTCAATCTCATGATTGACGACCTGCAGCAAGGCAAGGGCACGGCCGGCAAATTACTGAAGGATCCCGCGCTCTACAACAACGCCAACGACACCATCGCCAATGTGAGACAGCTGACCGAGGACATCAACGCCGGCAAAGGCACCTTCGGCAAGCTGGCCAAGGACCAGGTGCTGGCCCAGAAGCTCGACGATGTGATCACCAAGCTGTCGGCGATTGCCGACCGGCTGGAGGCGGGAGAAGGCAGCGCCGGCCTGCTCTTGCGGAACCCATCGCTGTACAACAATGCCGACCAGATGCTGGTGGAGACCCGCTCCCTGGTCAAAGCGATTCGCGAAGACCCCAAGAAGTATCTGACCTTCAAAGTGAAGGTCTTCTGACGGCTTGGGCCTAACCAGGATTGCCACTGCCCTGCCCGCCCTGACCAGGTCGCCCGGGGTTGGCCGCTCGCACACCGCGCCACACCCTGCAGCCTGATTTAGAATCGGGCCGATGCGCCCCGTCTTCGAATGGAATCTCGGATCGCGTGTGCTCGAACTCGGCAAGCGCACCCGGATCATGGGGGTTGTCAACGTCACGCCGGACTCATTTTCCGACGGCGGCCAGTTTCTCGATCGCGACCATGCCGTCCAGCACGCCCTGAAGCTGCTCGAGGACGGCGCCGACATCATTGACGTGGGCGGCGAATCCACCCGGCCCGGGGCGAAAGTCTTGCTGGAGACGAGCGCGTCCCCGGGACCTGGCGACCCGGGAACTAAGCCGCCCGCGGTCACCGAGGGGGAGGAACTGGAGCGCGTGATCCCGGTGATCCGCGCCCTGAAGCAGGCCCGAACCGATGCGCTGATCTCCGTCGACACCTACAAGGCCAAGGTCGCCCGCGCCGCGGTCGCGGCCGGCGCCGAGATCGTCAATGACGTCAGCGCTTTTCGCTGGGACCGCGACATGGCGAAGACGGTTGCGGACCTCAGGTGTGGCGCCCTGCTGATGCACATGCGCGGGCGCCCCGAACAATGGCGCACCCAGCCCCCGGCGGCAGACATTGTGGTGCTGGTCAAGCGCGAACTCCGGGATTGGGCCGATGCCGCGCTGCTTGCCGGGGTCAAGCGCGAACGCCTGGTGCTCGACCCCGGTTTCGGCTTCGGCAAGAATTTTGAGGAGAACTATCCCTTGCTGCGCCGCTTCGACGAGTTTCACCAGCTACGCTATCCGCTCGCCGCCGGCGTCTCGCGCAAGTCATTTGTCGGCCGCATGCTGGCTCGCAACCGCCAGGACGCCACCCTGCAAGACCGCCTGTACGGTACCTTGGCCACCGAGACCGCAGTCATTCTGAAGGGGGCCCACGTCATCCGCACTCACGATGTCCGCGCCTGCTGCGATGCTGCCCGCGTCGCGGATCTGGTCACCTGACCTCTGCCATGGACGCCCTCACCCGCCTCTCCAACGACCCTCGCGTCACCCGGCGCCGCGCCGGCCCTCCCGATCCCGACGGAGCCTGCGTCGTCTACTGGATGCAGCGGGCGCAGCGGGGAATCGACAATCCCGCCTTGAATGTCGCGGTAGAAGCTGGCAACGCCCTGGGAAAGCCGGTGGTAGCGTTTTTTGCGCCTCGACCGTTCCCTCCGGCGAATCTGCGCCACTACGCGTTTCTGGCTCAGGGAATTCCCGACATTGCGTCCGCCTTGGAGAAACGGGACGTTGGCCTTGTGCTTCGCCGTTACCCGGATCACAGTCTGCTGCGCTTTTGTGAACAGGTGAGACCTGCCCTCGTGGTCGGGGACGAAAACCCCATCCGCCAAGCGGAGGCCTGGCGCAAGAAAGTCGCCCGCCAACTCGAGGTTCCGTTCTGGACCGTCGATGCCGATGTGATCGTGCCCTCCGCCCTGCTGGAGAAAGCACAGTACTCCGCATTCCTCATGCGCCGCCGCCTGCAGACCCACTTGCACAAGTTCCTGGTCCCGCTCGCCAATCCCAGGGCACGAATGCCCTGGAAGCCGCCACGCGGCGTGCACTCCCTGTCCCCAGATTGCGATGTGACCGTGGGATGGCCCATCGACCGCTCCGTCCAGCCGGTTGTCGGATTCAAGGGCGGAACACGGGAAGCACAGCGGCGGCTGCAAGAGTTTGTCGCCCGTCAACTCTGCCGGTACTCGGTCGAGCGAAACCACCCGGAGAACGAAGCAACCTCCCGTCTTTCCCCTTATCTGCATTTCGGACACATCAGTCCGGTCGCCGTTGCCCTGGCCGTTCAGAATGCCGAGGCACCCCAGGCGGATCGGGACGCCTTTCTGAACCAGGTGATTACCTGGCGCGAGCTGGCGGTGAACTTTGTCTATTTCAATTCCAACTACGACAGCTTTGAGTCGGCGGAGCCTTGGGCGCACCGCACCCTGAGCAAACACGCCGCTGACCCCCGCCCCGTGCTTTACACCCCCCGCCAGCTCGAAAATGCCGAGACCCACGATCCGCTCTGGAATGCCGCCCAGACGCAGATGGTCGACCGGGGGTGGATGCACAACTACCTCCGCATGTACTGGGCGAAGAAAATCCTGGAGTGGAGCGCCACGCCCGCTGCCGCTTACCGGATCGCCGTCGCGCTGAATGACAAGTGCGAACTCGACGGACGCGATCCCAACGGGTACGCGGGCATCGCCTGGTCCATCGTGGGAAAGTTCGACCGTCCCTGGTTCGAGCGCGCGATTTTCGGGCAGATCCGCTATATGTCGGGCGCCAGCATGGGAAAGAAATTCGATAGCCGCAAGTACATCCAAGAGAATCTCCACGCCGAGGCACCATCAGGACTAAAATGCGGAGCATGGCGAAGAAAACAGGAATGAGTAGTTCCTCCCTCTGGATCATCACGATCGTGTTGTTGGCCCTTGCCGCGTGGACGTACTTTAAGAAGTAGGCGGGGATCGTGGTTCGCGGAATGGCTTGGGAATTTCAGTATTGTCCGCGAATCAGCTGGTTTTTCCTCGATTGACCGGATCTTTGATGCCCATCAAACTTGAGGACTGGCGCGGGCGTGTCCCCGCGCTCGGCGTGGTTCGCGAGTCCGCCCCTGGCAGCGCAAAGGTTTGGAGAATCAGTCCGTACGGTCCACCGCTGTTTCCCAGGACCAAAAGGGGACAGCATGGGCCCGGAAAAGACAGCGGCCGGGGAACGGGTAGCCTGCGCGCCTCCCGTGTGAGATGATTTACATTCTCAAAACACTTTCTGCGAGTCCAGCAGAATGGTCACCGGCCCGGCATTGACCAGTTCGACATCCATCCTTTCCTGGAAGCGTCCGGTCTGGCAGGCCGGTGCCCCGGCCCGGATACGGGCCACGAAGTGATTGTAGAGTTGGCGGGCTTTCTCCGGAGCCGCGGCTGTGTCAAAAGACGGACGATTGCCCCGGCGCACGTCCCCGCATAGGGTGAACTGCGAGACCACCAGGACGCTGCCTGCGATCTCCCCCACCGTCCGGTTCATCTTGCCCGCTTGGTCTTCGAAAATGCGCAGGCCCAGGGTTTTGCGGGCGAGATACTCGGCGTCGGCCTCGCTGTCCCCCTCGCCGACTCCCAACAGAACCAGCAGCCCGGCTCCGATCTCGCCCGTGACTTCACCCTGAACCGTAACCCTGGCCCGGCTGACGCGCTGAATAACCGCACGCATGGCTCATGGCTCCTTGTGGCGTGTTTCACCTATCTGCCGTGCGTTGGACCGATACCTCCCTGGCCTGAGACCGCGCCGCCGCCGATTTCCACACCACGCAGGCCCGAACGCCCCCTTCGGGCGGGCGACTCGCCTGGTTCTTTCAATCCGGCGCGGGCGGGCAGCGGCCGTCGAAGGCAGGAGAATCACGAGTCCACGTTTCCTTTGCCTTCTCCCGTCCCGTGCTGACCAACGATCACAAGCTCCATCGCCTCGCGCCCGCCTGCCATTCTCCACGTTGACCCTGTTCGCAGGCAACGATTAGGATGCTGGTTGGCCGGTGCGGAAGTGACGAACCCTGTCGACGGCGGTGCGACTCTATTCAGTGGCCCGGCTTCCTTTACACGAATTCACGGAGACAATTAGACTAATCGTTTCCTTACACTGTGCTGCGGAGGCAAAATCATGGCGAGTGGCGATACCAAGGAAATCATCGAAAAAGTCAAGCAGATCATCTCCGAACAACTGGGGGTAGAGGAGAGCGAGGTCACCCCCGGCGCCTCCTTCATCGACGACCTGGGGGCGGATTCGCTTGACACGGTTGAACTGGTGATGGCTCTGGAAGAGGCGTTTGATGTCGAGATTCCTGACGAGGACGCCGAGAAGATCCGTACGGTGCAGGATGCCATCGATTACATCGAGAAACATTCCAAGGTAAGCAGGTAGCATTCGAAAAGGGCCGGGCCGCGCCACGCGGACGGTAAGGTGAACCCATGGCAGGCGTGGACGAGAAGGTGAAACAGATCATCGTCGAGCAACTGGGAGTCGATGAAGGAGAGGTCACTGCCAACGCGTCCTTCGTGGACGACCTGGGAGCGGACTCGCTCGACACCGTGGAACTGGTCATGGCGTTCGAAGAGGCCTTCGACATCGAAATCCCCGACGAAGACGCCGAGAAGATCCGCACTGTGCAGGACGCCATCGACTACATCGGCAAGCATGCGAAAGGCGGGAAGTAGGTTTGCAGCGGCGGGTTGTAGTTACCGGCATCGGCCTGATCTGCGGTGTCGGCCTCACCACCGGCGAGGTCTGGAAGAACCTGCTTGCCGGCCAGAGCGGAATCGGGCGCATTACCCAGTTTGACGCTTCCTGCCACGCCTGCCAGATCGCGGCCGAGGTCAAGGGCTTCGATCCCCTCGATTTTGTAGAGAAAAAAGAGATCAAGAAGATGGGCCGCTTCATCTATTTCGCCTTGGCCGCGGCGGAAGAAGCAGTCCACAGCAGCGGCCTGACCGTCACCCCTGAAAACGCCGAGCGCGTGGGTGTCCACATCGGCTCCGGCATCGGCGGATTCGACGTGATCGAGCGCGAGCACCGGGCATTGCTCGAAGGCGGCCCGCGCAAGATCTCGCCCTTCTTCATCCCCGCCGCCATCGTCAACCTGGCCGCCGGGCACGTCTCGATGCGCTTCGGCGCCAAGGGCCCCAACGAGGCCACGGCCACCGCCTGCACCACCAGCGCCCATTCCATCGGCGACTCCTTCAAGATCATTCAGCGCGGCGACGCTGACGTCATGATTGCCGGCGGCTCCGAGGCGGCGATCACCCCCATGGGCGTGGGCGGGTTTGCCGCCATGCGCGCCCTCTCCACCCGCAACCACGAGCCGGAAAAATCCAGCCGGCCCTGGGATGCCGCCCGCGACGGCTTCGTCATCGGCGAGGGAGCCGGCATCCTGATCCTGGAAGACCTCGAGTTCGCCCGCCGCCGCGGCGCCCCCATCCTTGCCGAAATGGCCGGCTACGGCATGAGCGGCGACGCCTATCACATTACCCAGCCCGCTCCCGAGCACGAAGGCGGCTTCCGCGTCATGAAAAATGCTCTCCGTGACGCTCAATTACAGCCCGGCGACATCGGCTACGTGAACGCGCACGGCACCTCCACCCCTATCGGCGATGTTCTGGAAGCACACGCCATCCGCGCGTTTTTCGGTGATCGGAAAGTCCCCATCAGCTCCACCAAATCCATGACCGGGCATCTGTTGGGCGGCGCCGGGGGATTGGAAGCCGGCATCTCGATTCTCGCCCTGCGTGATCAGATTCTCCCCCCCACCATCAACCTCGACAATCAGGATCCAGATACCGCCGGCATGGACTTCGTGCCCAACCACGCCCGCAAGGCCAGCCTCGACTACTCGCTCTCGAACTCCTTCGGCTTCGGCGGAACCAACGGAGCGCTGGTGTTTAAGCGCTGGTCCGAATGAGCGCGGCAGCGCGTAAGCCGCACTGGCTTCTATGGTCCTTCCCATTGGCAGGAAACCGGAGTAACGGCGCGGTCCCCCTCCGGTAATAACACTTTTGTACCCGCAACTCACCCGAGGGAATCTTTGCAAAGCCGATAGGACAAGACAGAATAGTGTTTCAGCGCAAGCATCTGACCATCCATATGGATCAAGCCTTCGGCACTGCACTGGCCCCCATTCCACAATCCAAAAAGGTAGCGCGGGTGGCCCTGGTGGATATCGCGGACGGAGCCAGTACGATCCTGGCCGATTGTTTCCGCCAGTTTGGCATCGAAAGCGTCGTGCTGCCGGCCGGCGAGGCTACGCGCCTGCAAAAGGAAAAGTTTGAAGCCTGCGTCGTCGGTCTGGGCCCCAACGCCCCGGCCGTGATGGAGGCCGCCCGCTCCTCCTCGTCCAACAGCCGCATCGTGATCTATGGCCTGGGGGGGGACACCCGGGAAGCCATGCGCTACTCGAAGTATGGGGTCAACGCGATGTTTCAGGAGCCGGTGGAGCGAACCACGGCCCTGAAACTGGTGCGCGCTACCCAGATGCTGGTGTTGCACGAGTTCCGGCGCTACGTGCGTATCCCGGTGGTGACCGAAGTGGCGGTCGAAACCGCGGCCGGCAAGAAATTCCGTGCCACCAGCGTCGAAATCAGCTCCGGCGGCATGTCTTTGAAGACGCAGGAGGACATCGGAGCCGGCAATGCAGTCGAGGTTTCCTTCGCCTTGCTGACCCTGCCGCGCATCTGGATCCGGGGCAGCGTAACCTGGAGAAGGCCGAAACACTCGTTCGGGGTCCGCTTCGACCAGACGGACGAGCGCCGTCGCCGTCTCAAAGAATGGATCGACGCCTACCTGGAAAGCTAGGGCCGAAACCATGGACGCGGGCGTGCCGCGGCCGTCAACCATGACCGCGATTTCTGCCCCCGCTCCCTTCCGGTCTCGCCACCCACAGCGCACCGGACTTCACCCGTTACAATAGGTGCGTGAGCGCTGTCACCCCGAGTCTGACTGACGAGCCGTCGCTCGAGCAGCCTCCGTTCACCCGCTGGCAGGACCTCCTCCTCACACTTATCGCCTGGGCGACCTACTGGGCGGTGCGGCTGATTGGGCCGACGCTGCGTTTCTCTGTTTCCTGTGAACAAGCCTCGCCCACCAGCCTGGAACAACGGCCCGTGGTTTATTCCTTCTGGCACCAATGCACGTTCGTCGCCACCTACCTGTGGCGCGACCTGAACATCCGGGTCATGAGCAGCACCAGCTTCGACGGCGAGTTCACCGCGCGCATGATCCGCCGCTTCGGTTTCGTTCCGGTGCGGGGCTCGAGCAGCCGCGGCGCGGTACGCGGCTTGCTCGGAATGCGCAAGGAAATTGAAGCCGGCTGGACCGTCGCCTTCACCATCGACGGCCCGCGCGGCCCGCGCTTTGTGACCAAACCCGGGCCGGTATTGCTGGCGCGCTCCTCCGGCATCCCCATGGCTGTCTTCCATATCGCACTGGAAGACCGCTGGATCCTGAACACCTGGGACCACCTGATGATTCCCAAGCCGTTCTCCCGCGCGCTGATGCGGGTCGGAACCTTTATGCCGGTGCCGGCAGATGCGGGGTCGGAGGAACTGGAACTCTACAACCAGCAGTTGCAGGCGGCGCTGGATCGCGTTAAAGCCTTTGCGGAAGCGAACGTCGAGCACGTCGGCAGCCCGCAGCTTCCTATTTTCCAAAGGCACAAGCGGGGCGGAGCCTTTCCCGTCCCGGCGGCGTAGCGCCGCCCGCACCGGCGATCGAGTCATCACTTGCCCTAGTTCGGGCCGTGATCCAGAGAAAGGTGAGGTTGACTTGGTGGGCAATCCCCAGTAAATTTTCAGCACCGATTCTTGCGTTCTTTCACATCCTTGGTTCGCGCGTTCTCGTCCACCATGGACGGGAACTGGGAAGCAGGTGAAAATCCCGCGCTGCCGCGCAACTGTATGCGAGGACATCTGCAACCGGTCACTGGGAGAATCCCCGGGAAGGCTGGTTGCTCCTTGCGGACAAGATTTCTCGTCCTTACTCGCTAAGCCAGGAGACCGGCGCGAACCGCCATCCACCACCCCTTTCGCGTGTAAAGGAGGATTGCATGCGTGTGGTTCCAGCCGTTCTTCTCCCGGCCTCGCTCCTAGCGTCGGTCTTTGCTGCCAATCTCCAAATCAGGGTTGTAGACCCCAACTCCGCGGCTGTGTCTGGCGCTCGGGTTTCCGTGTTTCCCCGAGGTCAGTCAACGCCACTGCAGGCCGTGACCACTTCTGGGGAAGGTCTGGCCTCGATCGAGGGCCTGAGGGAAGGCTCCTATCAATTGCAGGTTCTGGCACCGGGCTTCAGCGCCTACTTCGCGATCGTGTCTGTGCCGCAGGCCGCGAGTTACACGGCGGCGCTTTCCCTTGCCCGCGTGACCGAGACCGTGGTGGTCAGCGCCACCCGGAGTCCGGTTCCGGTCGAGGAGACGGGTGCCAGCGTCTCAACTCTGGAAACGGCGCAGCTGACCAACATGCAGCCGGTGAGCCTGTCGGATGCAATCCGCTTCCTTCCGGGCGTCGTGGTCAGTGACGCGGGACAGCGCGGCGGACTGACCTCGTTGTTCGTACGCGGTGGCGACTCCGATTACAACAAAGTCGTGGTGGATGGAGTTCCGGTGAACGAGCCCGGCGGAACTTTCGACTTTGGCACCGTTCCTTTGCAAGGCGTGGACCGCATCGAACTCCTGCGCGGCGCGCAGAGCACGCTCTACGGCTCTGATGCCATGACCAGTGTGGTCACCATCTTCAGCCGCACCGGCAGCAGCGCAACACCCCAACTGTTGCTCGGCGCCGATGGCGGCAACTTCTACACCGCGCATGGCTACGCGGCCCTCTCCGGAGCCAGGGGCCGCTTCGACTACAACGCCTTTCTAGACCAGTTCAACACTGAGGGCCAAGACGTAAACGGAGACTATTCCAATTCTCTTCAGGGCGGAAACTTCGGCGTGCGTCTCCGCGACGGGGCATTCCTTCGGATCCGCGCCCGTCATGCCAACAGCCGCACCGGGGTGCAGGGCGAGTGGGATTTCAATGGCCAGGTACTCTACCCTCCCGACTCGGACCAGCGCGCCCGCCAGAACAATCTCCTGGCCAGCGCCCAGTTGTCGATCTCGGGGCCGTCGCACTGGCAGAACCAATTCTCAGGCTTCGAGTACAGCCATCGGACGCTCAACGAAGACACCTACGTGGACCCGGGCCGCGGGTGTGACGTGACCACCGGGAACTTCCTCGATTGCTATTTCCAGGATCTGGCCAATATCAACGTGGCTGGCTTCACCTACCAGGGCGACTACACGCCACGCAGCTGGCTCGAGACCAGCCTGGGCTACGAATTCGAAGACGAGAACGGAACCTTCAACAGCCAATTCCTCACCACAGATCTTGACAACCGGCCCATCGTCGGTTTCGACTCGACCCACGGGCTGCGCCTGAATCACAACCTGTTCCTGCAACAGCGGATTACGCGGGGACGCCTCTCCCTGATCGCCGGCCTTCGCTACGTACACAACGGCAGCTTCGGCAGCTGGGTCGTTCCGCGTGGGGCGGCGACCTTCCTCTTGCTTCACGGCGGGCAACTCTTCTCCGGCACCCGCCTTCGCTTCTCCTACGCCCAGGCCATCAAGGAACCCAGCTTCGAAGAGTCCTTCGGGATCACCGGTCTATTCCCTTCCGACCCTAATCCCAATCTCAAGCCGGAGGAGAACCGCGCTTACGAAGCTGGCTTGGAGCAAAGCCTGTGGGCGGGAAAGTACCTGCTCTCCGCCATCTACTTCAACAACCAGTTCCGCAACCAGATTGAGTTCACCACCAATCCGGCTGACTTCAATGGCTACTTCATCAACCTGAACCGCAGCTTCGCACAAGGCGCCGAGGTCGAATTCAAGGGCGCGGTTACCCACTGGCTGCAGCTGGACACCGCCTATAACTACACTTCCACGCAAATCCTCGAAGCCCCGTTGTGCACACCGCAGAACTTCTGCAATCCGCTGTTCGCTGCCGGGCAGCCCCTGCTCCGCCGCCCCAAGCACTCCGGTAGTCTGCTGGTGAATTATTTCGGCCGCCGCTGGGGCGGAGACGTGGGAGGAAGCTTCGTGGGCCGTCGGCCCGATTCGGACTTTCTCGGGCTTGGCTTCGATCACACCCCGAGCTATGCCCTGGTCAACCTGGGCGGCTGGTATGACGTTCGCCCGCAAATCACCGTGTACGCCAACCTGGAAAACACCCTCAACCGCCATTACGAAGAGGTCGTGGGATATCCCGCTCTGCGCCTGAACTTCCGCGCCGGCTTGCGCTTCCGTATTGGGGGCGACTAAGGCAGGCGAGCAATTCTGCCTGGCGCGGCGTCCCGCAGGCTCAGCGCCACAGCCAGGCCCACCATCTTTGGCAACGCCGATCGCATACCTTCACCAGGCGGTCGAAGAAAGCAATCCTCAGGAGGGGAACAACCAAGACATCGGCCGACTGGCCCCGCGGTCCACTCCTTCGTCGTATTCGAATGCTGGGCCCAGTCAATGTCGGTGAGGGACACCTTTGCAACCCGCCCAGGTCAGCCTAGCGGCCAACCCGCCCCGGAGACGCCACTTCCCGCGCTACTTGCGCCTCCGCCGGCGATTTCTTGTTGTGGTTTCCGCCGCGCGGCTCATGGAGGAAGGACAACGGCATGGGCGCCGCCGATTGCGCCCCGTACTTGGCGCGGGCCACGATCAGTTTTTCCAATTCCGTCTCGCCCAGGGGTTGTTGCCTGCCGAGCAGGTGGGTGACCAGGGCAATGCGGGCAAAGTGCTCCACGGTTTCCATCTTCATATAGGCCTGGTCCAGGTCTCCACCGTAGGCCACGACGCCGTGGTTCGACATCAGAAGGGCGTCGTACTGCGGCACCAGCGGTTCCAGCGCCTCGGTCAGTTCGGGCGTACCCGGGGTGCCGTACTTGGCCAGGGGGATCGATCCCAGTCCTATCACAACTTCACAGACCAGCGGTTGATTGAGCGCCATTCCGGCCGCCGCGAAGCCGGTCGCCGTCGGCGGATGTGCATGCACAATGCCATTTACATCCGGCCTCAGCCGGTAGATCAGCAGGTGCATGGCGATCTCGCTGGAGACCTTGCGCCGTCCGGCCACAGGACGGCCTTCCATATCCACCACTACCAGGTCGCTGGCCCGCATGGCGCCTTTGCTCATGCAGGTGGGGGTCACCAGGATGCGCTCCGGCCCGAGCCGCACCGAAAGGTTTCCGTCGGTGGCCGCCACCATCCCGTTTGCGTGCAGCATCCGTCCGTAGCGGACAATTTGCTCCCGGTATTGGCGTTGGCTAGCCATGGGAAGTAGTAAAGGGCAGGAGGGCCTGACTGGGGTATCGTACCGCAGCACGTCGATTGGGCACAATCCTATTCGTACGGAGTGCGCCAAAAAGGTTCTGCCCTGGCAGCCACGCCCGCACAGGCCGCCACCACGACCGCTCCTATAATCAAGCGCGTGCTGGTCTCCGAATTTGACTACTACCTTCCGGAAGGGCGCATTGCCCAGGAGCCATTGCCCGACCGCGCCGCCGCGCGCATGTTGCGCCTGGACCGGCAGACGGGCGGGTTCGAGGACCTGCTTTTTCGTGACCTTGCCAACCTCCTGCGCCCCACCGACCTGGTGGTCCTTAACAATACCCGAGTGTTTCCCGCGCGGCTCTACGGACGGCGCAGCGGAGCCAAGGCCCAGCCCCTGAGCCCGCGCAATCCTGCGGCGCGTGACTTCCTCCAGGGAAGGATCGAAGTCCTCCTCACACGCCAGCTCTCCGAGGACCCCAACGACTGGGAGTGCCTGGTGCGCCCTGGACGCAAGATCGGCGTGGGAGAGGAGCTCTTTTTCGGCGAGCACGGCGAATTACGCGCCCAGGTGCTCGAGCGAGGCAACTTTGGAGAGCGACGCGTTCGCTTCGCCCCCGCCGCCGGCTTCTTCCAGGCTATAGACCGCCTCGGCCATGTGCCCCTCCCCCCCTACATCGCCCGCGATGACGTCCCCGCGGACCGCGATCGCTATCAGACCGTTTACGCTCGGGAACGGGGATCGGTGGCTGCTCCCACTGCGGGCCTGCACTTCACCCCCGAAATCCTCTCCCGCCTCGGCGAACGTGGCATCGAAATAACCGAAATCACCCTGCACGTCGGTCTGGGCACTTTTCAACCCGTCCGCACGGAGCAGGTGGAAGACCACCACTTGCACCGGGAGCGCTACTCCATCGCACCCGAGTCAGCCGGGCGGATCAACCACGCCCTCGATGCCGGACGCCGCATCGTCGCCGTGGGCACGACTACGGTGCGGACCCTGGAACATGTGGCCGCTCAGTCCAAGGACGGCCGGGTTGTTGCCGGCTCCGGCGAGGCCAGTCTGTTCATCTATCCCGGTTTCAAGTTCCGGATCGTCGCTGCGCTCCTGACCAACTTCCACCTGCCTCGCTCCAGCCTGCTCATGCTGGTGTGCGCGTTCGCGGGAAAAGAGTTCGCCTTGAACGCCTACCGGCATGCCGTCGAAAGCGGCTACCGCTTCTACTCTTACGGCGATTGCATGTTCAGCGAGTAGCCGGGGCGTGGGAGCTCGTCCGCCAGTCGCCCGCCACCCTGCCTCGATCAGAGTTCCCAGGGCGCCACGAGGCTATACTCATAGCGAGGGGTCAGTGCGTCATGAGCCAGCCCGCAATCCAGAAACAGCTTTCCATCCAGGAGTTTGTCTCCGAGCTGCGAAAATTCCCGGAAGCCGCCTTCGAGCATACCCAGCAGATTATCGAGTTTCTGCGCAGCGCACCGGTGACGCCCGATACGCTTGTTCCCTACCTTGCCTGGGATCGCCAGCATTACACGCGCAACCTGATCGACAAGACCCCGCTCTACGAACTGATCGCCATCTGCTGGGAAATTGGCCAGGCCAGCTCGGTTCACAACCATCGCGACCAGAACTGCTGGATGGCGGTCCCCGTAGGCCGGTTGCTGGTGGAGAACTACCGCACCATCTCCCAGGATCTCAGTCGGGGAAAGTGCCGGCTGGCCGCTTCTGACACCGTGGAGATGAACGCCGTGCAACCCTGTGCCGTGGACCCGCAGGAGCCCGTGCATCGGGTCGTAAACCTTCACGCTTTCAACCAGCGCGCGGTGAGCCTCCACATCTACTCTCGACCCTTCGATAGCTGCGTGGTGTACTCGCCCGAACAAGGCACTTGCGGTGAAATCCGGCTCCACTACACCACCAAATACGGGAAACCGTGCGCCTCCCGTGCCTGAGCAACGGTATGTTTCCCCGACAGGTCATGCCATGCGTTCGATCTTGACTGCCATTCTTCTCGCAGAGTTTCTGCTGCTAGGATGCGGCTCCTCAAAGCCAAGGCCTTCCGAAGACGCGATCAACCCTCTCGACCGGGTCGACTCAACCCGATTCAAGCCCCAGAATTTTCTGCACAAAACCTTTCCGGTCAGGAAGTTTATGCAGTTCGAGTTCGAGGTGCCTCCGCACAGTGCGATCCCCAGATTGACCGGAACATTCAAGGCGGCTGTGCCCGGCCATGGTGAAGCCGGCGACGATCGGAACAATGTGGTTTTTCTGCTCATGAACGCGGAGCAATTCTCGGATTTCTCCCACGGCCACATGACGGGCGAGGCGTTATATTCGACCGAGCCGACCCACAACCAGGAAGTCGATTTCCTGCTGCCCCCCACCCAGCGAAACCCCGAGAAGTACTACGTGGTTTTCCGGAACGCGGGTGGCGGCGTTGCCGTCAAGTACATCCAAGCCGACTTCAGCCTCACGTTCGGCTACTGATACTCTGCGGGAAAACTCCCGGGCAACGGATCCGCAAAAATCCATTATGGAGGGGGGGGCGGCCTGCGCCAAGATTCGGTTTAGGGGGCCGCGACACGCTACTACGAATTCAGGTGGAGTGTGACAGTGAGGGTCTCCCTGCCCGTCACGGATTCCGACGGTGTAACCTCGGACTGCGTCCCGACCCCGGAGGCAGCGGGAACGCCTGGCCGATCAATGGGCTTTCAGTGCGCGCTCCCTTTCCAGCCGGGCGATGGCCTCTTTCAGCCAGTTCTTCAGCGCTTCTTCAATCTCCAGCTGCGTTCCCTGACGCTCTAGGCTGTGCACCGTTTCTCCTTCGGAGTTCAATGGGATGTGGTGGCAGGGCACCTCTTCGCCCTGCAAGTTGCATGGAACGAAGTCAGTCAACAGGCATTCGCTGCAGGCGTGGGGACGCGCCGGGTCGTTAAAGTTCAGGCAGGAGGGCGAGTCCTGAAAGGCCGAGGTGGGTTTCCAGGGTGTACGCACCGAGCGCCCGTAGCCGCCCTGCTCCAGGAACTGCAGCTCAAACTTCAGCACTTCGAGGACGTCACGTTTGTCGTCCGACATATGCGCCTCCTGTGGCAGAGACCACGCCCCATCCTCTCCCGCTCTCAGGGCAGATTGTCGGGGGAATTGGTACACCTATGCTGTGACCTTGCTCACTGGGCGGAGTGATTCCTGTCACCAACCGGGCCGCCCGTCAGGCGTACCTTCAGCCTGGGAGGGTGTCATGTCCAAGAACTACTCCTACCAGGCCAGCGCCCGCTGGACCAGCCACCAGCGGGGTATCGTCGAATCGCAGTCCATCCCCCGCACGATCAACTTTGCCGCGCCGCCGGAGTTCGGCGGCGAACCCGGCCTGTGGACCCCGGAACACCTGCTGCTGGCCTCGGTCGCCACTTGCTTCGTCTCCACCCTGCGCGCCGTCGCCGACGCCTCCAAACTGGAATTCGATGCTGTCGAGGTGCCCATCGACGGCACCATCGAGAAGCTGGAAGGAGGCTTCAAGTTCACCCGCATCCACCTGCGCCCCGTCCTCACCATCCACCGCCAGGAGGACCGGGAGCGCGCCGGACGTCTGCTGGAGAAAGCCGAGCGCCTCTGTTTGGTCTCGCGCTCGCTAAACTGTACCGTTGCGCTCGAGCCCAAGATCTTAGTGGCGGCGTTGGCGCTAAGCCAGCCTTAACGACCGAGAACAGCGCGGCCCGACGACGGAGACATCCCCAGGCGAGAGCCGGCGTTAGCGTGCCTGCAGCTGCTCGCGATCTTCCTTCCGGACCAGGGGAAGATATTCGGGGTGCTGACGCAGGTAGGTGATCACGAAGGGGCAGACCGGCCTAACCGCGAGTTGGGCTTCGCGCGCGTACTCCAGAGCGGCCCGGGTTAGATCGCCGGCGATGCCGCGCCCTTCCCATGGCGGCGGCACCTCGGTGTGCAGAAGCACGATCTCCCCGCCCAGAAGGCGGTAGACGAGTATGGCCTTCTCGTCCCCGAGCTCGACTGCGAACTGATGCTGGGCGGTGAGGTGCTTCACCTCCCGAGAGTCGCTTTCCGGATCGATCATGAGAGCTTGGTTTAGGGCGGTTCCGGCCGTGCTCCCAAGATATCCCGTCTTGCAGCGGAGGGCAAAGCCTCGGGCGAGTCCTCCGGCCTGTCTACGGGAAGACCTGCACCGCGGCTAGGAATCGAACTAGCTTTGGACTTCCCGCACCGGACGGCAGGGCCAAGGCGCAGTCGCGGGCAAGGGCGCCCGCGGACAGGAGAGAGCATCGGAAACTTAGGTTTGAAAGGTGTGTGTAACTGCCAGAGCTTACTGGCCGGCGCGAAGTGGGGAAATCAGCAGCCGTCCTGGAGATTTCTTTTTGGCATCGGCGCGGTCGTGCTGGTAGATCAGGTCGACGCCATCTTCGGCGTGGGCGGCCTCGGCCAGCAGGTCGGCCAGTGCACGGAAGGAGCGGCTCAGTTCTTGACCATCGTGCCCGGCCACCGGCACGCCCTTGTCGATGGCGGGCGCGATCAACTGGTAGTTGTTGGGCAGCTTCCAGAGGATCTGGCAGTTGGTGGCTTTTTCCACGTCTTCTTCGGTGAAACCGGGGATCTTTTTGTAGCGGTTCAGCACCAGACGCAGGCGGTTGCGGTTGGCGCCGTCTTCCAGAAAGTTGCGGATGCGGCCGGCGCTCCATAGCGAAACCACGTCGGTCTGGGCGATCATCAGGACGGCGTTGGCCAGATCGGCCAGCAGGCGGGTGGTGGTATCCAATCGCCCCGAGCAATCCACCACCACGTAGCGGTAGCGGCCCACCAGGAGATCGAACAAGCGGGCCAGTTCCACCGCGGTCGCGCCGCTGGCGTAGGGCTGCGGCGGCCCGGCCAGCAAGTGCAGGCCATCCCGCGTGGTGGTGATCAGGCCTTCGAGCAGCGCCGCATCCATGCGGTCGAGGTTCTGCAACGCGTCCAGCACCCCGAAGGAGGGTTTCACGTCGAGATGCAGGGCGGCGTGGCCGATGGGAGCGAAGTCGACCAGGATGGTCTGCCCGTGCTTCTGCTGCAGGGCGGTGGCCAGATTCACCGCCAGGGTGGTGGCCCCGGCGCCTCCTTTGGCGTTGAGCACCGCGAAGATGCGCGCTTTGCCGGCGCTGGCCCGGCCCTTGGCGCGATTGGCGGAGAAGCGATGGAACGCTTCCAGTAAGGCATCGGAACCGCCGGCGCGGTCCACGAATTCTCCCGCCCCGGCGCGCATGGCGGAAACGATGTGCACCGGGTTCCGCATTTCGCCGATGGCGAAGATGGCAATTTCACTGGTGGTGGCGCGGATCAGTTCGATGGCGTGGATGGC
>Ga0187780_10000050_pt1 | contig 88160 bp, 83 predicted proteins | sample 1015_Q2_SP10_20__FD_132429 | JGI IMG/M metagenome (GOLD analysis project Ga0187780, IMG submission 132429) | Tropical peat soil microbial communities from peatlands in Department of Meta, Colombia - 1015_Q2_SP10_20_MG | ecosystem: Environmental > Terrestrial > Soil > Wetlands > Peat | place...
AGCCCTTGGTCGGATTAAACCACTTGACGGTGCCTTTCTGCATCGTCTGTCTCCTAAATCATTCCAGATGTCAGCGAAGACGCCGTCGCAGAGATTGCACGGCAAGTGCATTTCCACGGCGCGCGCCACAAGCAAGATTTTGGGGAAGAGTCCGAAGCGGGGAAGTCCAAGGCGATATCATCGGCAAGGCAGCACCGGCCGGAAGGCCAAAATCCGATTGCATGCAAAGCAAGCCGGAGAAATGCGGCGCAACCAAGGCTGCACGTTGTCGCTGCCTCGCCGATATTGGCGAGATTTTTAGTCAAACATCGTGCTGTTAAACCGCCGTCCCGCTTCCGGCGGCGCGCGGCCGAGCATTCGATTGGTGCAGGCGCTGCCACAATCCGCCGGCCGCGATCGCCAAAAACGCGCCCGAGACCGAGCCGGCGAATTCAAGTTGCTGCGCCGATGTAGGGCCAAACAGAGCGGCCAAGTGCGCAGCGAGCGCCGGATCGGTCATGATCGTCTGCCCGGCGATCCAGCCGAGTAGCGCGGCGCCGCCCCATACAAAAACCGGAAAACGATCGAGCACCGCCGCGATGAGCGCCGCGCCCACGACCAGAAGCGGAATCGATGCGGCGAGACCGATCGCGAGCAACAGAAAGTCGCCCCGTGCGATTGCCGCGATCGCGACGATATTGTCGAAGCTCATAACGATATCGGCGGCCACGACGAGCATCACCACGCGCCACAAATGCGCTGCCGCCTCGATTTTGTTCCTGTCGGGCCCCTCGGCCACGAGGAGCTTGGCTGCGATATATAAAAGCGCCGCGCCACCGATCAGCTTGAGATAGGCAAGCGCCATAAGGCGCGCCAGGACTGCCGTGAAAACGATGCGCAGGATCGCGGCGACGCCGACGCCGATGACCAGTCCCCAGCGACGCTGGGGCGGCGGCAATCCGCGGCAGGCCATGGCAATGACGACGGCGTTGTCGCCGGACAGCACGGCGTTGACGAAGATAATCTGGCCGACGGCGAGCCAAAAAGCGGCATGACCGAACTGACCGACTCCCGCGTCGATCCAATCGCGCCACAATGTAGAATCAAAAAATTCAGTGAGTGAAGCCAAGGTCCGTAGCCTTAGCCGACGATCTCGTTCCCGGCAAAGAACTGCGCGATTTCCGTCACCGCGGTTTCGGCGGCATCGGAGCCGTGAACGGAATTCTCGCCGATCGACTTGGCGTGCAATTTGCGAATTGTGCAGGGCGCGGCTTTGGCCGGATCGGTAGCGCCCATGATGTCGCGGTAAGCCGCGACGGCATTTTCACCTTCGAGCACCTGCACGACCACGGGTCCCGAAGTCATGAACTGGACGAGCTCGCCGAAAAAGGGCCGCTCGCGATGAATGGCATAGAAAGTCTCCGCCTGCTCACGAGTCATTTTAATGCGCTTTTGCGCCACGATGCGCAAACCCGCTTTTTCGATCATTGCGTTGACGGCGCCCGTCAGGTTACGGGCGGTCGCATCGGGCTTGATGATCGAAAACGTACGTTCGATCGCCATCAATTCATCCTTGAAGATTTGTGAAAGCGCAAGATGCGCGGCTTATAAACATCGCTTACAGCCGCCGCAAGCGGATGAATGGTAAGCAATGAATATGCGGTGAATGCCGCCGCGATCGTCCGTTCAGTTTGATAAATCGACAATAAATCCGGTCCTCAGCGCGGGTTCAGTTGCTCGCCGCTAGATTGCTTGAACAAACGGCAGGTAGACCTGCCGCCAGAAGGTGCGAAAGCGTCACATCAAGGAGATCGCAAATGCTGCGCAAGACGATTTTGGCCATCGCCGCCGCGGCGACGCTCGGCGCGGCCGCCCTCGCGCCCACCAGCGCATCCGCCTGGTGGGGGCATCCCGGCTGGCACGGGGGATATCACAGCTGGGCTTACCGGCCTACACGCCCTACGGGCCGGTGCTGCGCTGGGTGAACCGGTGCTATTGATCGCGTGTTCGTGCCGCGCGTGGTCGATTAACGCCCTGTCCTCGCGAAGAGGCCGGGGCGGTTTTTGCCGAGCTGTTGAAATACGAGCTTGGTGTTAGTCCGTCGCGGCCTGCTTTTGCTTGCTTGGACTGACCGGCTTCTTTTTCGCGATCTTCGGCGCGGCGGGTGGCGCCGGAACGCCTTCGATTTCCATGAGAGCGCCGTGTTCGAAATGATAGATGCCCGGTCGCGGCCCGGCATTGAACGTCAAGACCGCCGTGCGGTCGCCGTTTGGATTCTTACCCAACTGAACCGAGTTTGGCTGCCCCGCGCGGTACACGACGTCGCACTCGCTCATGCCAAGCGCAACGCCACCGCCGAGGAACGAATTGGGGTCCGCAGCGGGCGGGCCGCCGGCGGCCTGGTTGGCCGGCCCGGTAGAGGGCGACGGCTGCGCCGCGGGCGCGGGGCAGGCGCCATTGCTGTCGACAAGATCGCTGGCTGTGATCGGCTTAGCGCGGTCTTTTGACTCTTGCAGCTCGGAGAATGTGTAGCCGGCATTGCCGCTGACGGCTTGGAAGGGCTTGGCGAACCAGGCATCCTTGTTTTCGAAGTCGACATTGGCGCAGCCGGAGAGCACGAAGGCCAAAGCCAGCGCTCCAAGCATGCGGCCGTCGTCAACTCGTCGAAGCTGCACCGAAAAATCCCCCTAGGCCCGAACGCCCGAATAAGATGCGCCGCTTTGTGTTACCAGCATGGCGGCGCCCCTGCATCAACTACTATGTTACCGAGCTTCCGCGGCGTGCGCGATAGCAATCGTGAACCATCAACCGGATGCTCTCAGAAGCAAAAAAGACATAAATAACAATACCTTGCACTCGTTCATCGTTGTGGGAGACTTTCTTTTTTCCTGTGATACCGATCACAGACGTCATTGCCGCCCTGAGCAAAACCTTCTAGCCAGCGGAAATCTCATCCGGCTTGCGATGCGGGCCGTCCGCGTGAATTGAGGAATTTTCATGCACTTCCAATTCGTCGGTTGCGGCGATGCCTTCGGCTCAGGCGGACGATTCAACACGTGCTTTCATCTGGTCGGAAGAGACATCAACGCGCTTATCGATTGCGGCGGAACTTCACTCGTTGCGATGAACAAGCTCGCGATAAGCCGCAATGACATCGGCACCATCCTGATCACGCATTTTCACGCCGACCATGTGGGCGGTCTCCCGTCATTCATCCTTGAGGCCAATTATGTCCTCAAGCGCCAGGGCGGACTCACCATCGTGGGGCCGCCGAGCCTCAAGTCTCGCTATGGCGGGCTGATGGAGAGTGCATTCCCGGGCACGCAGACGATGCAATGGTCGTTTCCGTTGACGCTTCGCGAACTTGAAATCGGCCGGCGCAACGACGTTGGTCCCATGCGGGTTACGCCATCCCACGTTTTGCACGATGACCGTGCCGGCCCGTGCCTTGGACTTCGGATCGAAGCCGAGGGCAAGGTTGTCGCCTATTCCGGCGATTCACAATGGACGGATGCGCTGATCGATGTCGGCCGCAATGCCGACCTTTTCATTTGCGAGGCCTATACGCGGGATAAGCCGATCGCCACGCACATGACGCTCAGCGCATTGGAACGCCACCTCGACCAAATTCGTCCGAAACGACTGATTCTCACCCATATGAGCAACGACATGCTGGCGCGTCGTGGCGAGCTTCGCTACGAGACCGCCGAGGACGGCATGGTCGTCCAGCTTTAGGGTCAGTTTCAGACAAAACGTACTGCATAGATCGGCGGCAGATGCGCGCTAACCAGCTCCCAGCTCCGGCCGCCGTCGTCGCTCGTCCACAACGCTCCGGTCGTCGAACCCATCGCGAGCCGTTCGCCGCTGTCGTCCACGTCCAAGCCGTGCCGATAGATAAGGTCGTACGCGTCGCGCTGCGGCAGGCCGTGCCGCATAATTTCCCAGCTATTGCCGCCGTCGTCCGTCCGGGTCACGCACAACGCGCCATCGCGAGGCATGCGAACCTCATCCTTTATCGCGGGAACGAACCATGCGGTCTGTGCCGAACGCGGATCTGCCGCTACCGCAAAGCCGAAATCGTCGGTGGGCGGCGAAAGCCGGGTCCAATGCGCGCCGGCATCGGCTGAGCGATAAATGCCGGCATGGTGCTGCATCCACAACACGTCAGGCGCCGCGGTGCAGCGCGCGACGCGGTGCGGGTCTTGGATCGCGCTGTCTTCGGCTTGCTCCGGCGGCACATAGGGCGCGAACAGTCCTTTGCCGAGCACCGACCATTTGCCGCCGCTATCGCGGCTTTCCCAGACCCCGCCGCAGGAAATTGCGATGAATACGCGATTTGAATCGCGCGGATCGGGCGAGACGCTGTGGATGCCGGCGGCGTCGTAACCGCCGCCGAACCATCGCGCACGTTCAGGCACGTTCCACAGCGAGGAGACGAGCCGCCAGCTTTCGCCACGGTCGTCGGAGCGGAACAGGCCTGCTGGAATGGCGCCGATCCAGAGCCGGCCGGGATGCTCTCGACCGCCAGTTTCGATTGTCCAGATTTGAAACAGCGAGGGCGCTTCGGCGGCATCGGCAGGAAAGACGGGCGCCGCGATCTCGCGCCATGTTTGCCCGCTATCGTCCGACCGGTGGAGTTTAGGACCGAAATGGCCGTGCTTGAGGGCGGCATAGATCAACCCGTCAGCCGGCAAGACATTGGTCACGGCAACGCCTTCGAAACCGATCAAGTTGGACGTCCAGCCGGACCGTTTGCGCTCCAACGCAAACAAGCCTTTGCGGGTCGCTATCAACAGATGATCGCTCATATGATCGCCCATGACTTCTCCGCTGAACTTTAAGCGATCAGCCGCCCGACAACGCTTGCATCACGTAGAGCTTGCTATCGGGACCGATAGGCTGTGCGAGCGCCGAGTCGCAATGCAACCGCTTGCCGTCGGCGAAAATGCAAACATGCTTGCGCAGTTTGCTACGATCGTCGAGCACATAGGCGCGTGCGTGCGGTTGCCCGGCAAGAACATTAAGCAACGCTTCGCCGACGGTGGCCCCCGCCGCCGAAAGCGGACCACCCGGAACGATATTTCGCAGATGGCTGGTGAAATAGATTTCTGCCATCGGCGTTCCGCTGCTGACTTGTGACCTCGTTGCGATTGTAGCTACCCGCCGAGCGCCGCCTCGATGGCGGCAAGAGCTGCGGTCGCCTTCGATCCGTCCGGACCGCCGGCCTGCGCCATGTCGGGACGACCGCCGCCGCCTTTACCGCCCAACGCCTCGGCACCTTTGCGCACGAGATCGACGGCATTAAAGCGCGCTACGAGATCGTCGGTGACTCCGACCACGATCCCAGCTTTGCCGTCTCCGCTGACGCCGACGATCGCCACAACGCCGGAACCGACTTTTTTCTTGCCGTCGTCGGCGAGGCTGCGCAAGTCTTTCAGGTCAATTCCTTGTACCGCACGCGCGAGCAATTTCACATCGCCGATCTTGCGCACGCCGTCAGCGGATTCGCCCTTTTCGCCGCGGCCCTGCCCGCCAGCCATCGCGCCGCCCATAGCGAGCTTCTTCTTCGCATCGGACAGATCGCATTCCAGCCGCTTTCGTTCGTCGATCAGCGCCGTGACGCGGCTCGGCATTTCCTCGATTGGCACGCGCAATTCGGCCGCGGCGGTCTTGGCAAGACGCGCCAGATTGTTGGCGTTGATGCGCGCCGCTTTTCCGGTGAGCGCTTCGATCCGGCGCACGCCCGACGAGACGCCGCCTTCTGCGATGAGCGAGATGATGCCGATATCGCCGGTGCGATTGACGTGAGTGCCGCCGCACAATTCGACCGACCAGCCCGCGGTGTTGCCGCCGCTCGATGTTGAAGGATTCTGGCCCATCGCGACCACGCGCACCTCGTCGCCGTATTTTTCGCCGAACAGAGCCCGCGCGCCGGAGTCGATGGCGTCGTCGCGGCTCAATAGCCGCGTCACCACTGGAGCGTTCTGCAGCACGATTTCGTTGGCGACATCCTCGACGCGCTCGATCTCCTCGCCGCTCATGGGTTTGGGATGGGAGAAGTCGAAGCGCAGTCGGTCAGGCGCCACGAGCGATCCCTTCTGCGCGACGTGATCACCGAGCACCTGCCGCAGCGCTTCGTGGAGAAGATGCGTCGCCGAATGGTTTTTGCGGATTGCACCGCGCCGCGCGTGATCCACCTCGAGCGCCAGCGCGGTACCGGCTTTAACCACACCCGCCTCGACCGTTCCGACATGAGCAAATACGTCGCCGGCGTGTTTTTTGGTATCCGTTACCTTGAAACGAACGCCGTCCCCCGTCATGACGCCGGTATCGCCGACTTGGCCGCCCGATTCGCCGTAGAACGGCGTCTGATTGAGCACGACGACGCCGCTCTCGCCCTTCTTCAGCGAAACAACTTCCTTGCCGTCGCGCACGATGGCCGAGACCACGCCCTCGGCGCTTTCGGTCTCGTAGCCGAGAAATTCGGTTGCACCGACTTTTTCGCGCAAGGCGAACCAGACCGCTTCGTCCGCCGCCTCACCCGAGCCGGCCCAGGATGCGCGCGCCTTCTGCCGCTGGCGGTCCATGGCGTCGGTGAAAGATGCGATATCGACGCCGATGCCGCGCGGCTTGAGCGCATCCTGCGTCAGGTCGAGCGGAAAGCCGTAGGTGTCGTACAACGTGAACGCGGTCTCGCCGTCAAACATGTCGCCTTTCTTGAGCGATTTGCTCGCTTCGTCGAGAATCGCAAGTCCGCGCTCGAGCGTGCGGCGAAACCGGATTTCCTCGAGCTTCAATGTCTCAGTGACGAGCGCGTCCGCGCGAATGAGCTCGGGATAGGCCTGACCCATTTCGCGCACCAGCACCGGCACAAGCCGCCACATCAGCGGCTCCATGACGCCGAGAAGCTCGGCGTGCCGCATGGCGCGGCGCATGATGCGTCGAAGCACGTAGCCGCGGCCTTCATTGGAGGGCAACACGCCGTCCGCGATCAGAAAGGCGCTGGCGCGGAGATGATCGGCGATGACGCGATGCGAGGCTTTGCGCTCGCCCCGCGGATCGACGCCGGTCAGATCGGCAACGGCCTCGATCAGCGCGGCAAACAGATCGATCTCGTAATTGTCGTACGTGCCCTGCAGCGCGGCCGCCATGCGCTCGAGACCCAACCCGGTATCGATCGAAGGCCGCGGCAGGTCGACGCGCCTGCCGTCGGGGAGCTGCTCGTATTGCATGAATACGAGGTTCCAGATCTCGACGAAGCGATCGCCCTCAGCTTCCGGGGTGCCCGGCGGGCCGCCCCAGATGTGATCGCCGTGGTCGTAAAAAATTTCCGCGCAGGGGCCGCACGGCCCGGTGTCGCCCATGGCCCAGAAATTATCGCTGCCGGAAATGCGCAGGATTTTCTTTTCCGGCAAGCCGGTGATTTTGCGCCAAAGCGCGAAGGCCTCATCGTCGTCGACGTAGACGGTGGCGAGCAGGCGTTCCGCCGGCACGCCGAACTCTTTCGTCACCAACCGCCAAGCAAGCTCGATCGCCCGCTCCTTGAAATAGTCGCCGAAGGAGAAATTGCCGAGCATCTCAAAAAACGTATGGTGGCGCGCGGTATAGCCGACATTGTCGAGATCGTTGTGCTTGCCGCCGGCGCGCACGCATTTCTGGACGGTCACCGCCCGCGAATAGGGACGCCTCTCCAACCCGGTAAAGACGTTCTTGAACTGCACCATGCCGGCATTGGTGAACATCAATGTCGGATCGTTGCGCGGCACGAGCGGCGAGGAGGGCACGATTTCGTGCCCCTCGCGCGCGAAGAAGTCGAGGAAGGTCGATCTGATCTCGTTGACGCCGGTCATATCGGGGCAACTCTCTAACGAGACGGTGCTTCCCTGTCCAGGAAAGCCGGGGTTTAAAAGCGGATTTGATCTATGGGCTTAAAGCATATAAGCGCTCTTGCGGCACCGTGCACCCGATGAACGACCAAAGCAGCAGATCCCCCCTCCCCGGCACGCTTAAGGACCGCCTACGCCAGGGGCGCTTTGCCATGACCGCGGAGATCGTGCCGCCGGTGTCATGCGACGCGCACGAACTCTTGCAAAAAGCGGCGCCGTTGAAGGGCCTGGCCGACGCCATCAACGTCACCGACGGGGCCGGCGCGCGCGCGCATATGAGTGCTTTGGCGGCCGCCGGCCTCCTTGTGGCGGCCGGCTTCCAGCCGATCTTGCAGATGACCTGCCGCGACAAGAACCGTATTGCGCTGCAGGGCGAGATGATGGGCGCGGCGGCTTTGGGCATCCACAACCTGCTGCTCCTGACCGGCGACGATCCCAAGGCCGGCGACCAGCCGGACACCAAGCCGGTCTTCGATATCGATTCGCGCACGCTGATCGAGACCGCGCGCCGGCTGCGTGACGAAGGCACGCTGCCGACGGGGCGCAAAGCCGCGGGCCATGCCGACTTCTTCATTGGCGCCGCCGACATGCCGTTCGATCCGCCGGAGGGCTGGCAGCCGAACGCGCTCCTTGCCAAGATCAAATCGGGCGCACAATTCGTGCAAACGCAGTTCTGCATGGATGCGGCGATCGTACGCCGCTATGTCGGCGTACTCGAAAAGGCCGGCGTGACAAAAGACCTCGCGCTTCTTATCGGCGTCAATCCGTTGCGCTCCGCCAAGTCGGCGCAATGGATGAAGACCCACCTCTACGGCACCATCATCCCCGATGCCTTTATCGCGCGGCTGGAGAAGACGACCGATCCCGCGCGCGAAGGCGCGCGTATCTGTGTCGAATTGATCGAGGAGCTTGCGGGCATTCACGGTGTCGCCGGCGTTCACATCATGGCGCCGGGAAACGATGTCGCGATCGCGGAGGTCATAAGCGAAGCGAGAGCGCGGATTCGGCAATCCTCGCGCGTGTAATTTTCATCCTTCCGTCGTCCGGATATCGATCTCCGATTTGAGCGTGCGATGGACCGGACATTTGTCGGCGATTTCCATAAGCCGTTTGCGCGCTTCGGCATCCAGTTCGCCTTCCAGCGTGATGACGCGTTCGATGCGGTCGAGCATACCCTCCTTGGTTTCGCAGTCGGCGCAATCGCTCGCATAGATCCTGCTGTGACGCAGCCGGACTTGCGTCCGCGCCAACGGAAGCTTTTTGCGGTCGGCGTAAAGCCGCAACGTCATCGACGTGCAGGCGCCGAGGGCGGCAAGAAGGAGGCCGTAGGGGCCGGGGCCGCTGTCGAGCCCGCCTACATTGACCGGCTCGTCGGCAAGCAGGCGGTGCGAGCCGGCAATGATCTCCTGCTGGAAGACGCCGCGCCGGGTTTCGCGCACTATCACGGTGCCGGCGGGACTGTTTTCGGTCGTTTGAGTATCGGTCGCCATGCGCCTCCCCAGTGTTTGTCGTCGAGCCGCGCATTGAGCACGGAACACGGCGAATTTATCGCCCCAATTCCCGCATCGCGGCGTCCAGGCCTTCGATCGTCAGCGGATACATTCGCCCGGCGAGAAGCTGGCGCATCAAGCGGATCGAGGCAGTGGTCTCCCATTCGCGTTCCGGCACCGGATTGAGCCAGACGCAGGACGGGTAGGTCGCCGCGACGCGCTCCATCCAGACGCGGCCCGCTTCTTCGTTGAAATGCTCGACCGACCCGCCCGGTGCAACGATCTCGTACGGCGACATCGAGGCGTCGCCGACGAAAATCACTTTGTAGTCGTGCGGATAAGTGTGCAGCACTTCCCAGGTCGGCGTCGTCTCGGTGAAGCGCCGCGCATTTTGTTTCCACACTTTCTCATAGAGGCAGTTGTGAAAATAGAGATGCACGAGATGCTTGAACTCGCTTTTGGCGGCGGAGAACAATTCCTCGGTCGCCTTGACGTGCCAATCCATGGAGCCGCCGACATCGAGGAACAACAGCACCTTGATGGTGTTGTGCCGTTCCGGCCGCATCAATATATCGAGATAGCCCTTGTGCGCGGTGCCCTTGATCGTGCCGTCGAGATCGAGCTCTTCCAGCGCGCCGGTGCGGGCGAACTTGCGTAAGCGGCGCAGCGCGATCTTGATGTTGCGCGTGCCGAGCTCCACGTCGCCGGCGAGATCCTTGAATTCGCGCTTGTCCCACACCTTCACCGCGCGGAAATTGCGATTGCCGTCCTGACCGATGCGCACGCCTTCCGGATTGTAGCCGTAAGCCCCGAACGGAGAGGTGCCGGCGGTGCCGATCCACTTCTTGCCGCCCTGATGGCGACCCTTCTGTTCGGCGAGACGCTGACGCAAGGTCTCTAGCAGCTTTTCAAGGCCGCCGAGCGCTTCGATCTGCTTCTTCTCCTCCTCGGTCAGGTATTTCTCAGTGAGCTTCTTAAGCCACGCGACCGGTATCTCCGCCGCGAGCGCCTGTTCAACGAGATCGAGGCCCTTGAAGACGTGACCGAACACGCGATCGAATTTGTCGAGGTTACGCTCGTCCTTCACCAAGGCCGCGCGCGACAGGTAGTAGAAATCCTCTACACGCCGGCCGGCAAGATCGCGCTCCATCGCCTCCATGAGGGTGAGATATTCGCGCAGCGTCACCGGCAGGCCGGCCAGCTTCAGCTCGTGGAAGAAGGTTGCAAACATGGCGGCATTCTACGCGCGGCTCGTCGGACGCCGCCACCCGCCCAGTCTGGGGCTAAAAAGATATATCTTGCGTTATGACTTTATATGATCTATCTAAAGATATATCTCAGTGAACGAAGGAGGCATCTGAGATGCGTGGACAATGCGGATCTTACGAGGGTCGGTGGGCGGCTGGACGGCGCCGGCGCGGCCATTTCGGCGGCTTCGGCTTCGGCGGACGCCACGGTGGCATGAATCCCGATGACATGCGCGCCGGACGAATGCTGGCGCAGGGCGACCTCCGGCTGGTGGCGCTCGCGCTGATCGCGCAGGCGCCACGCCATGGTTATGAAATCATCAAGCTGGTCGAGGAGAAAACGGCGGATTGGTACAGCCCGAGTCCCGGCATCGTCTACCCGACGCTGACCTTTCTCGAAGAAGCAGGCTATGTGACGGCCTCAACCGAAGGCTCGAAAAAGCTCTACACCATCACGGCGGAAGGACGCGCGTATCTCGAAGCCAATCGGGACCTTGCCGATGCAGTCCTCGATCGGCTGACCGCGCTCGGCGAACGCGTGAATCGCTGGCGCCGGGCAGCGCGCGGCGAACGCGAGGACCGCCCGACGCTGCCGCCGCTCGTCGAAGCCGCCTTCCATCACTTGCGCGAAGCCGTCGCCAAGCGGCTGGAAGGCGATGCGGAAGCGGAAGCGCATCTGGTCGAAATCCTGGCCCGCGCCGCCGGCGACTTGCAGCGGCGGAATTGATGGCAATGCCCTCAACGGGCCGCGGCAATATCGGGCGTGCGGACGTGTTCGGGACGAATGCCCATGCCGAGAAGCCGCGCCGGTACGCGCCGCAAAATCGGAAACCTCCCCGTGAGCCTGAATAAAAGCGGCGGCTTCGGCCGCTGCCGGCTTGCCAGCACGCGGCTGATAAGCTGATTCTGAATAGTCAGCTGCAGCCGTTGCGTGAAGCGGACGGGAAATGTGCGCCGCCGCTCGATGGCGCGGAGATCGTCGTCGCTTAGAGTACCGGCTTTGAGCGGCCCGGCAAGTTGATTGGCGGCGGCGACGGCGTCTTGAATCGCGAGGTTGATGCCGACCCCTCCGATCGGCGACATGGCGTGAGCGGCGTCGCCAATGCAGAGAAAGCCCGGCCGCCACCATTTTTTCAGCCGATCGACGACGACGCTCAAAAGCTTGACGTCGTCCAAGCTTTTCAATTCGCCTAGCCGATCGGCGAGGAACGGCGACATGTCGACGATTGCGCCGCGAAATGCATCGAGGCCCCTCGCCTGCACCGCCTCAATGCCGCCCTTCGCAATGACATAGGCGCATTGCCAATAATCGCCGCGATCGAGCATGACCAGCATTTTGCCGGCTCCGACATGGCCGAAGGCATCTGACGGATCGCTGCCACGCCGCGTGAGGCGGAACCACAGCACATCCATCGGCGCCCCATAGTCTTCGCTCACGAGACCGGCCCTGGCGCGGGTGATCGAATGCCGGCCGTCGGCGCCGACGACGAGATCGGCATGAATCGCCAACTCTGCGTCCGGGGTCTTCGCTCGCACGCCGACGATCCGGCCGCCGCCCACGATCAGGTCGGTCGCCTCCGCGCACATGCGCAAGTCGAACGTCTTGTAGCGGCGGCCGTGTTCGGCAAGAAAATTGAGGAAATCCCATTGCGGCATCATTGCGATGTATTTGCAATGCGCGGGCAGATGGGTGAGATCGGCCAGAGCAAGCCGCTCGTTGCCAATCTGCGCGCTCAACTTCTCGATTTTGCGATGAGGCAATTTGAGCAATTCATCGAGCAGACCGAGTTCATAGATCACTTCCAGCGTCGAAGGATGCACCGTGTCGCCGCGAAAATCGCGCAAGAAATCGGGATGCTTTTCGAGAATGACGACAGCCACCCCCGCCCGGGCGAGAAGAAAGCCCAGCATCATTCCGGCCGGCCCCCCGCCCGCGATGCAACATTGTGTGCGAAGCGGCGTGGCGCTCATGCTCGGTCCTCGCAGCTTATTAGATTGCGACAGCGAGACCTGGCGGCAAGGTCTGCGAGGGTACAATCTATCCGCACGCCATTCGCCAACCGCACGCCATTTGGCGGGCCAAGGCCGGCCGACGCCGCCCGATCATACACTCATCTCACATTTCCGCCGCAACCGGAGTGCTAAAAGGACTATCGCTCCTCCCCGCCCGGCATCATGCGCATTCCAATAATCCTGGCTTTGTTCTTCGCCCTGACCCCATTCGATGCGGCTCTCGCACAGCTCGCGGGAACCGGGGATTTCCACATCGTCTGGGAGGTGAAGAACCGGTTTCGCCTGTTCCGCAACGAGACGGATTTTCTGCGCATGGCCGCGGCAAGCCGAGGCGATGGCGTGCTTGCGGCCGAACGGCGCCTCGAGCACGATACAGACGGCCTGGGCTGGGCCAAGGATATCGTCGGCGATCTCTGTCTCGACAATTCGGGAAACCTGCTCGAGACATGCGAGCGCGACGGCGAGCGCGAGAACTATCTTTCGCCGCGCGATCACCCGATCGGGGCGACGATTTCCGGGGCGGTCCCGGAGGGCCAGGATTGCCTATGGAGCTTTAACGACGGCGAGGGCGCGCCGCGGCAGATCGGCGCCCCGTGCGATCAGGAAGTCAAATTGCGCGTCCGCTCCGGCCGCACCACGATCGCGAGCGTCGACATTCCGCTCGGCGACGGCACAGCCCAACGGGTGACAACCGAGATCGCGGTGCGCGACATTCTTGTCGCAGGCCTTGGCGATTCCATCGCGGCGGGCGAAGGTAATCCCGACCGGGCGGTCAAGCTCGAAGGCGGATTTTGCTTCAAGCGGTTTTTGGCGGGCGGCGGCAGCCAATATTATCGGCCGAGCCGCGCCGGTTACGATGACGATCGTTCCTGCGAAAACGGCCCATCGAGTCCCGCTGCCAGCAGGGACTGGGCGCGGCACGGGGCGCGCTGGATGAATCCCGCCTGCCACCGTTCGCTGTACAGCTATCAGGTGCGCACCACGCTCGCTCTCGCCATCGAGCAGGCGCATGTCGCAGTCACGCTTTTGCCGCTTGCTTGCACCGGAGCCACAATAGGCGCCGGCTTGTTCGACGGCCAGCGCGCCGACGACTGTCCCTGGGTCGTGGGGATCGATAGTTGCTCTGGAACCGCGCCGGCCCAATTTGGCGAGTTGCGCGATCTTATGACCGCACTGCACCGCCAGCAGCCTAACCGCAACCTCGATATGGCGTTGCTGACGGTCGGAGCCAATGACGTGAATTTTGCCGGGCTCGTCGCCAACGTCATTGTCGATGCAACGACGGAACGCCTGCTGCTGCGCCAAGGCGGCGCCATTGCCGGCGTCGACGATTCGCAACGGGCCCTCGATCAAGAATTGCCGGATGGTTTTGCGCAATTGCGCATCGCGCTGAAGCCCTTCGTCGGCGGCAATCTCGATCGCGTCGTTTTCGTTTCCTACGGCAATCCGGCCTTGCAGGGCGAAAACAAGCCGTGCCCCGGCAGCCGCGACGGCCTAGACGTACACCCGGCCTTCGGCGCCGACAGTCAACGCCTGCGCGCTGCCGCGGAATTCGTCGACACCAAGTTTTTGCCGAAACTAAGATTGTTGGCGACATGCGACGGCAACAAGGTGTGCCGCGATCCGGCGACCGAACGCATGATTTTCGTCGACGGTCACCAGGCGCAATTTGCGCAGCACGGCATGTGCGTGCGCGCGGCGACCGATCCCGAATTCGATCGCAATTGCTTCGCGACGACCGGCGAAAGCTTCCAGACCGATCCGACCGTTGCGCCGGACGATCCCATGGTTTGCAACGAGCCGGCCGGAAACTATCGTCCTTACGCATCGCGCGCACGCTGGATCAGGACGGCGAACGACAGTTACTTCACCGCGATGACCTATCCGGAAGGCATGCCGGCGATTTTAAAACCAAGCGACATCCACGATGCGCTGTGGGGGGTGCTGAGTGCGGTCTATGGCGGCGCAGTCCATCCGACAGCCGAGGGCTACGCGGCGATGGCGGATGCTGCGCTTCCCGCCGTGCGCGCGGTGCTCGGCCTACCGGCGCCCTCCGCTATTCGCGCCGAGCCGCTGCCGCCGCCGAGCGCATCGGCGCCCGCGGCCGCGGCGATACCGCCGAAAACTCCGTAATCAGGAGGGAACGCGTTCCGGCGCGGCCGGCGCGACGCCAAGCTTCTTTTGCAGGCTGCTGGAGGACGTGGTGTACTGAAACACCAATCTCTTTTCCGGATAGATGTAGCGGTGCGCCTTCTGCGCCATCAAGGCCGCTTCGTGAAAGCCGGACAGAATGAGCTTCAGCTTGCCCGGATACCAATTGATATCGCCGATGGCGAAGATGCCGGGCACACTGCTTTCAAAGCTTGCCGTGTCGACCGGAATGAGCTCGTTGTTGCGCAGCTTGATCCCCCAATTCGCGACCGGTCCGACCTTCATGGTTAGACCGAAGAACGGCAACAGCGCATCGCAGGCAATTTCGTAAGTCGAGCCGTCGTTAGTTTTGACGGTGGCCTTGCTGACATGACCGTCGGTTCCGGCAAGCCCGGTAACTTGTCCGAGCACGAAATCGATTTTGCCTTCGCCGACCAGCGCCATCATTTTGTTGACGCTGTCGGGCGCGGCACGAAATTCGCTGCGCCGGTGCAACAGCGTGAGATGGCTCGCGATCGGAGCAAGATTGAGCGTCCAGTCGAGCGCACTGTCGCCGCCACCGACGATCAAAATCCGTTTGCCGCGGAAGGTTTCCATCTTGCGGACCGCATAGAAAACCGATTTGCCTTCGTAAGGCTCGATTCCCGGAATCGGCGGGCGCTTCGGCTGAAACGACCCACCCCCGGCGGCGATGACCACGACCTTGCTCTCGAATTGCTTCCCTTGGTCGGTCGTGACGCGAAATAGCGGATCGCCGATCTTCTCGACGCGCTCGACCATCTCGCCGAGATGGTATTGGGCGTTGAAGGGCTTGATCTGCTGCAACAGCGAATCGACGAGCCCCTGCGCGCTGGTGAAGGGAATGCCGGGGATGTCGTAAATCGGCTTCTCCGGATAAAGCTCAGCACATTGGCCGCCGATCTTGTCGAGGATGTCGACGAGGTGGCATTTCATATCGAGCAGGCCAAGTTCGAAAACGGCGAACAGGCCGATTGGCCCGGCGCCGACAATCAGCACGTCGGTCTTGATAGGCTCAGTCATAGCAATCTCGTCCAGGCTCCTTTGGCCTTCCGGCAATGTTGGGGATTGAGCGTCTGTCTAGCGTGGCCGGCGCGCCAGGGAAAGAGGATGAATCGCGGGTTTTCTAGAACAATGCCGCCTAAGCCTGGCGTGACGGCGTCGTTACCACGAGCCCATTGAGGTCTTCGCGCACCTTGATTTGGCACGATAATCGCGAATTCGGCCGTACCTCAAACGCAAAGTCGAGCATGTCTTCTTCCATGGGTGAGGGTTCGCCCACTTTTTCGCGCCACGCCTCGTCAATATAGACGTGGCAAGTCGAGCAAGCACAGGCGCCGCCGCACTCCGCCTCGATCTCGGGCACGCCGCTATTGATAGCCGACTCCATCACCGTGGAACCGACCTCGCCTTCGACTATCCGCGCGGTTCCGGCGGAATCGATGAACGTGATTTTGACCATGGCGAAGGGACCGATCGAGATTTTGGCTTGATCCGGCGCCGGCAGGCGCCGCGCGGTTGCGGCGAGTAGGTTCTATCGGCTCGTGGCGCGGCGCGCCAGTGTCGTGGCCGACAGCGGGCTTAGCGGCTTCGCGTCCGATCGGCAAACGACCGGTCGAGGTGAACGGAGATTGCCGTACTGGCTTCCAGACCTGCCGCCGTGAGTTCAGAGAACGCGCCCTTTATTCGATCTTCGTCGGCACTCGCGACGGCCTGTTCGAAGGATTCCGCCGACCGAGCCAGCCGCCATAGACCGATTCCCCGTGCCGAGCCTTTGAGGGTGTGGGCGGCCGCGGCCGCCATGGTCGCTGGGGCGCACCCGATCCGATCGAGCATGATAGGGACCTGCCTGAGGAACAGTTCCAGGATCTGCCGCTCCAGGCCAGGATCGCCAAACGTCACGCAGGCAAGGTGCGGCGCGTCGATGACGTCCGTTTGCCGACCGGGCACGGGAACCGTTGGCGGGCCCGATGCTGTTGTCACGACGCCCCCTCTATGCCGTCTTGTCGGTCCGGCGCGGTTCCGTCCGGAACCTCGACCGGGAGCTGCTTGGGCTCGCAAGCCCTGCGCCCACGAGCCTTGCGCCCACTTGGGCCCCACCACTTGGGTCTACCAAACGGTGGGTAAGTCCGATGCTGGCCCCAAGCTGGCCGTATTGTTGTCAACATAATGACGCCATCGGGCGTCCCAAAAGACGCCTATGTGCTTAGGGTGAACAAGCCGTTAACGATGATTAAAGGGACGTTACCGACTTGGTTTTCTTTGATCTGCCAGAGCGATAGGATGGGCTTGGCAGTGGGGCAAACGGGGCTTTGGGCAAATCCGGCTAGCGGCGAACCACGACACGACACGACGAGTGCTCGTGGCGCGGCCTGATATCCCTGAGGACTGTCGGCGGTCTCTCTCGGCCGCCCGGTCAGGCGTAGTACGGCGAGGCGACAAGTAAAATGGCCAATAACCCGAAGAAGATGGCGGATCCGACCGAAGCGGCGCTGTCGGCGATCCAGGAAGCTCTCAATATCCGGGACGAAAATGATCCCGAGACAGGCCATCCCATGGGGATCAGCGACCTTTTTTCGGAGGGCGCGGATGGACCGGAACAAGCCGCCGCCGTCAGCGAAAGCGATTTAGTCGGCTCGCGCAATCACTCGGATCTCGCCGCACGCGCCGCCAATGACGACCAGCAATCGATCGGCCAAATCCTGCAGTCGCTCCAGCGCCGGCCCGTCCGCTCGTCTTACCTTATCGCCGCGATCATTTCCGGCCTCTGGATTGTCGGCTGCATCGCGCTTGCATTGGTCTATTCGTCGGATTTGCATGGCGCAGTCGGCGCCGACCGATCTCCGACCGCCCTCATCATCGGACTGGGCGCCGCGGCCTTATTGCCGATCATTTTCCTGTTTGGCGCCGCCCACATGGCGTTGCGCGCGCAGGAATTGCGGTTGATCGCGCAGTCGATGGCGCAAGTCGCGATGCGACTGGCCGAGCCCGAAAGCGCGGCGCGCGAGTCGATTGTGACGGTCGGACAGGCGATCCGACGCGAAGTCGCGGCGATGGGCGACGGCGTCGAACGGGCGCTCGCTCGCGCCAGCGAACTCGAAGCGCTGGTGCAGAGCGAAGTTGCCGCGCTCGAACGTACTTACAGCGACAACGAAGTGCGGATTCGCGGACTGCTGCAGGAACTGGGCAACCAGCGCGACACGCTTGTCGGTCAGGCCGAACATGTACGAACGTCGCTCAGCAACCTGCAGATCGACCTGACGCAGGATCTTTCTACGATCAGCGATCTCGTCGGCCAGCAGGTCAATGAGGCCGCGCAGCGTATCACCCAATCGCTGGCGGAACGGGGGGAGCACATCACGGCCGTGCTCGGGCAGGTCGGTGACAACATGGTCCAGGAATTGAGCCAACGTGGCAGCGAACTGCTCGGCCGCCTGGAGGCCGCAAGTGAGGAGACCTCACGCGCGATCGCGATGGCCAGCGACCGCCTGTCCTCGAACCTCGATTTCAAAACCAATCATATCGGCGAGGAATTTGCGCAAATCGCCGATGGCTTGGAAAACATGTTGTCCTCGCGTCTCGACCGGGTCACCGAGAACTTCTCCGACAAATCGCTCGCGGTCGTCGATCTCATGATCGAGAGATCGCAAGTGCTCACCGACACCATCGTCGAAACGTCGAGCCAGTTGGCGGAAACGATCACGACGCGCGCCGATGAGGTCAATAGCACGCTCAAGGCCTCCGGCGAATCGCTGCTGCTCGACCTTGATCTGCGCGGCGGCGAAGTGGCGGCCAATCTCGAACAGGCCGGCAATCGCGTTGCGCAAACCCTGATCGCCCACAGTACCGCGCTCGCCGACACGGTTCGCGAAAGCGCCGAACACGTCACCGGCGTCATTGCGACGCGCAGCGATGCCGTGAAGGAGATGCTGCATACGCGCCTTGCCGCGTTCGAGCAAATGTTCACGCATACCGGCACCGAACTCGGCGAAAAGATCTCGCGCGATTCGTCTACACTCGGAAATCTCATCACCCGCCATCTCGCCGAATTCGATCGGACGGTGAAGACCTACGGCGCCGAACTCGTCGAGCGGCTGGGAGCGCGGACGCAGGACGTTTCCGAGTCGATGCGCAGCTATCTCGACAATTTCGACAATCGGGTCACAACCAAAGCAAACGAAGTGACCAGCAATCTGGATCAGCGCCTTTCGCGCTTCCAGGAGACGCTCGACGCTCGCTCGGAGACGCTCACGACTGCGCTGTCGGCGCGAGTCGGCGAAATCGCCAAAACGCTCGCCGAAGGCGGCAAAGAGGTCGTTTCCTCGCTCGACAGACGCATTACCGACGTCACCAATCAGATCGATACGCGCACCACCAAGCTTGTCGACACGCTCGCCGAGCGGATTTCCAATATCGACAGCGTACTCGGCAAAAGCGCGCTCGAAGTCGCAAGCACGCTGGACAGCCGCGTCGGACATTTGGAGCAGCTCCTGATCGGGCGGGCGGAAGCCGTCGTTCAGCAGATGGAAGTGCGCAGCCGCGCCGCGGCCGACCTGTTGAACTCTCGCCTCGAACAGCTTTCGGAATCGATCAAGACCAACTCGGCAAGCGCCGAGCGCGCGTTGAGCCAATTGGCGGCCAATACCACCGAAGCGCTGGAAAAGAGCGCGGCGGCGAGCACGGCCGCGACCGAAGCGCTCAATCGCAGCGCTGCGGAAGCGACCGTTTCCCTCAATCGCAGCGCGGGTTCGCTGAGCAACACCATCGTGAAAAGCGCAACCTCCGCCGCGGAACTTCTCACCAAGACCTCCCAGTCCTCAACCGACGCCATCGGCCGCAGCGCCAGCGACGCCGAGCGCAAACTTGTCGGCATGAGTACGGAGGTGGCGCGCAACGTCATCGGCAAGGCGAATGAAATTAACGGCGCCATGACGCAACGCGTCGACGAACTTGCGCGAATTCTCGACGAAAAGTCGAGCAACCTGCTCTCGACGCTCAACGGCAAGGGCGAGCAATTCGCTCGAATTATCGATGAAAAATCGAGCACGCTGCTCTCGACGCTAAGCGGCAAAGGCGAGCAATTCGCCGGAGAAGTGGGCCGTATTACCGAGCAAACGGTCAAAGCGATCGACTCCAAGGGCTTCGTCTTTGCCCAGACCATGATGGAAAAGAGCGAAGAGATTGCACGGTTGATCAACGACGCAAGCCTCAATGCCACGGCCGCCATTACCCGCACGCTCGGGCAAATGCAGGAGGGCGCCCAAGGCGTAACGGACGCCGCCAAGTCGACGATTTCCCGTACGCTCGAGGACCTGCAGCGCGCGACCAAGGGCGCGATCGAGGAGTCCAAACAGACAGCGGCAGCGACGGTGGCCGAAATGATGGAGACGCACACGATGTTGCGCTCCGACTCCACGGCGCTGTTTGAGCGTCTGCGCGAAGCCAACATCCTGCTGCAGGAAGTTCTCAGCGGCGCGCACGAAAACATGAGCTCGATCGAGCACACCATGGCGACGCGCGTTTCCGAATTCGTCGCCGCCATGACGGATCTCAGCAGCAAGAGCGGCGCGACTGCGACCAAAGTGGAGCAGCACCTCGGCACGTTCAACAACGTAACCGCCAGGGTTCTCACCGATCTTAGCGATCTCGCCGACCAGTTCAGCACGCAGGGCCGGACCCTCACCGACGCAGTCGAGCTTCTTGAAGTCGGCAACCGGCGCACCGAAGAATCGGTCGCCCAGCGGCAAGCGAGTATCGATGCGCTGATTTCGACCCTCGATTCACGCACCGAAGATTTCGGCCAGCGCCTGCAACGCTTCTCAGGCCTGTTGGAAGAATCGCTCGATACCGCGGCGACGCGGGCGCGAGAGATCGCCGGCCTGATCGCCGAAACCAGCAACGAAAGCGTGCAAACGATCGAACAGCAGTATGAGCTGGTGCGAAAAACCTCGGAGGTGGAGCGCACGCGCACGAGCGAGACGCTCAACACGGTGTACGACGAAACGCTCGCTCAAGTGCAGGCCATCTTCAATGAATCCTCCAACCGCTTCAGCGAAGTCATGCAAGGCATGAAACAGATGGCGGCGGAGATGCAGCAGGAGCTCGAAGCCACGCGCGCGCAGCTGCGGCGTGGCATCCTCGAGCTTCCGCAGGAGACGGTGGAAAGCACGGCGCAGATGCGGCGCGTCATCGTGGATCAGATCGAGGCGCTGGCCGAGCTAAACCGGATCGTCGCCCGCCACGGACGTTCTCTCGATGCGGTCGAACAGCGGCGCGACGTCGAACCGCTCTATGCGGCCGGTGGCGGGCGCCCCCAGCCGCGCCCGTTGCGTGCGGACAGCGGGGCTCCGCCGCAAGCGCCGGCCCTTGACATTACCGGCGCGCCCACGCGGCGAGGCGGCCCACCCACGCTCAGCCCGGTACCTGGCGGCAAGGACGATAGTAAAGGCCGCAACGGCGGCTGGCTGTCCGAACTCCTCACGCGCGCTTCTCGCGAAGAAAGCCAGCCGATGCCGCCGCCTCCCCCGCGCGAACCGCAGCGAGCCGAGGAAAGCCCGCAGCGCGACGCGGTCGATTCGATCGACGCGCTTTCCATCGACATCGCGCGCATGATCGACAACGACGCCGCCGGCGACCTGTGGGAACGCTACAAGCGCGGCGAACGCGGCGTGTTCACCAAACGCCTCTACACCCCGCAAGGACAAAGGGCATTCGACGAAATTCGCAACAAATATCGGGCCGATCCGGAGTTCCGGCAGACCGTCGAACACTATATCCACGAGTTCGAGCGGCTGCTCGACGACGTCTCGCGCGGCGACCGCGGCCCGGCGGTCGCACGCAGCTATCTGACGTCCGACACCGGCAAGGTCTACACCATGTTGGCGCACGCCGCCGGACGGTTCGACTAAAAGGGCCTCGCGCCGCGCTGGCGCGCCGACTTTATTCCCTTGCGCCCTTGCTTGCGGTGCGAATGCAGCGCTAACGTTGGCGCCGATGACAAGTGCCGTGGACGCACCGACCGCATTGCCTACCGCCGCGGATGTCGATGCAGCCGCCCGACGACTAGAAGGCGTTGCTCTGCATACGCCGCTTTTGACGTCGACCGCGCTCGACGCGATGACCGGCGGCCGTATCTTTCTCAAAGCCGAGACCTTGCAACGCACCGGCTCATTCAAGTTTCGCGGCGCTTACAACAAGCTTGCTGCAATCCCGCCCGGCGATCGCGCGGGCGGCGTGGTGGCATTTTCCTCCGGCAATCACGCGCAAGGCGTCGCCGCGGCGGCGCGGCTTCTTGGCATGCCTTGCGTGATCGTGATGCCGCGAGATGCGCCGCGCGCCAAGCGCCAGCGTACCGCGGCGCTCGGCGCCGAAATCGTGCTTTACGATCGCCTGCGCGAAGATCGCGAGGCCATTGCCAGCGAAATCGCGGCGCGGCGCGGCGCCGTCCTGGTGCCGCCGTACGACGACGCCTTGATCATTGCCGGCCAAGGCACCGCCGGACGCGAGATCGTCGACGATCTGCGCGCGCTCGGGCTTGTTCCCGAAATCGTCGTTGTCACTGCTTCCGGCGGAGGTCTCACCGCCGGCATCGCGTTAGCCATCAAGTCGCGCGTCCCTTCGGCGCTGCTTTACACGGCCGAGCCGCAGGGTTTCGACGATCACGCCCGCTCGTTCCGCAGCGGCCGGCGCGAGGAAAACGCGACATTAACGGGAACGATTTGCGACGCGCTAATGGCGCGGACGCCCGGCAAGCTCACCTTCGCCATCAATCATTCTTTGGTCGGCGCCGGCGTGGCGGTTAGCGACAAAGAGGTCGCCGCGGCCGTCGCCTTTGCCTTCAATGAGTTGAAGCTTGTGGTGGAGCCGGGCGGCGCGGTGGCGCTCGCCGCGCTGATGCATGGCAAGATCGATGCTAACGATAAGGTCGCGGTAGCCGTCCTTTCCGGCGGCAATGTCGACCCGGAAGTATTCTCCCGCCTCGTGGCTTAGCGCGCTACCGGGAACGCGGCGAAATTAAGCTCCTGCGCCCGGCAAAAAGCAGCGAATCTGGGTCGTGCCGTCAGCGTCCTGATACGGCCAAACCACGGCGGGACCGAACCGATTGGGCTCGGTAACTACGGCTGAGTCGGGCACTACGATCCATTGGCCGTGCAGGCGCACGCGATAGCTGCCATTCTGGCTGTCCCAATCGACGTCCTCGACACTAACGCCGTCGGCGAATGAACAGCACAGGCCTTTTTTGCTCGCGAGCTGGTCGAACCAGGCCTTCAAGGGAGAATTCGCGTAGCGGCCATCGTCACGCGCGGACACCGCGCTTGGCACCAACACGAACATGCACAACGCCATCGCAACGAAAGCGGTAAGTTTGTGCATTTGTAGCCTCCAGATAATCAGCACTTGCGGACCGCGAACGGAGCGCCCGGCAGACCCCGGAGAACTCAGCACATCGCCTTGCACTCAATGCTGGCTCATCTACTACCTCCTTCCAGCAAGTTCCGTGCCGTGTTCGATACGCCAACAATGCGAACGCGAGCCACTAGGGAGGATAAACGCAATACGCGCGCAAAGTTCCTTGCGGCCTGGCCGCTATCCGAACAGGGCGATGAGCTCTCGTTCATTCAACGCGCGCAACGCAGCGAGCGGATCACTCCGTACTGTAGGTGGGTCGACCACCTCCGCGATCTCGCGAGAATTACGGTTGAACAGCCCAAGCGATTGCGCCAAAGCGCCGCGAATGGCCGATTCCATGCGCGTGATCGCAGCAAGAACCCGATTGGTGTCGGCGTCGCGATTACGCTTGGCGTATTCGGCCAAGAACCATCGGCCGCGCTCGGTCGCCGTAACCGCCGCGTAAACCGCCTCGTAATCCACGTCAATCGGCGCCTCAGCCGCAGTGTGTGACCGCGCGAGTGGCTCGCTGGACATAAATGCCTCCGAGCGACTCAGCAAGTATAAGGCAGACTTATGCTACCGAACAGACAAACGATCAGACGATTCGTCCACAGCTCGCCGCGGCCTGCCTTCGGCCTTGCGTCATCCCCACAAAACCGACTCCGACGGATAGACGACGCTGCCTTCAAACCGCAACCCGTGCTGACGATCTTTGGCCAGCAGAAGCGGCCCATCGAGATCGACGATGCGGGCGCGCTGCGCAACAAGCACGGCCGGCGCCATTGCCAGCGAGGTTGCCACCATGCAGCCCACCATAACGACGAAGCCGTGGCGCTCGGCCTCCAGCGCCAGCGCCAGCGCCTCGGTCAGGCCGCCTGTCTTGTCGAGCTTGACGTTGATCGCGTCATATTTGCCCTTCAGCACCGCGAGCGAGGCGCGATCGTGGACGCTTTCGTCGGCGCAAACCGGGATAACGCGGGTGATTTGCGCTAATCGCTCGTCGTGCCCCTGCGGCAAGGGCTGCTCGACAAGCGTAACGCGCGCTTGCGCGCAGGCGGCGAGATTGCGTTCGAGATTGCGCTCGTTCCAGCCTTCATTGGCGTCGACGATAAGCTCGGCCTTGGACGCGGCGCGGCGCACCGCCGCGATTCGCTCGACGTCATCGCCGCCGCCGAGCTTGACTTTCAGCAAAGGCCGCGCCGATGCGCTCGCCGCAGCCTGCGCCATCGTTTGCGGATCGGCGAGCGAAATCGTATAGGCGGTCACGAGCGGCTTCGGCGCAGGCAGCGCGGCCAATTGGTAGGCGCGACACCCGCTTCGTTTGGCCTCGAAATCCCAAAATGCGCAGTCGAGCGCATTGCGCGCCGCGCCCGGCGGCAGCGCGGTCTGCAACGCGGTTCGGTCGAGCCCGCGCCGCAGTGCGGGTCGCATCGCCTCGATCGCGGCGGCGACGCCCTCCGGCGTTTCGCCATAGCGCGCATAAGGAACAGCCTCGCCGCGGCCGCGATGGCCATCTTCCAGTTCGGCGACCACCACGACGGCTTCGGTCTTGGCGCCGCGGCTGATCGTGAAGGCACGCTCAAGCGGCCAGCGTTCGATCCGTACGGAGAGATCCATGCTCGTCGATTATAATCTGCGAGCATCGCAAGCTGCGAGTGCGATCGCCGCCCCGCATTGCAGGCAACAATACTCGCCGAGGTCGCGCTTTAGGCCGCGATTTCGGTGCGTTGATCGAACGAGAGGATCGGTTCGTCGTCGTTGTCGAGCGGCGGCAGCGTCTCGGCATGGTCGAACCACGAGATGATCTCGAATCGTCCATCCGGGTGCTCGGCGAGCGCGGTGCAGCTCTCCACCCAATCTCCGCAATTCATATAGCGAATGCCGAAATTGTCGTGGATGACGGCGTGATGGATGTGACCGCAAATGACGCCGTCGACGCGATGCCGCCGCGCCTCTTCGGCCAGAGTCTGTTCGAACGCGCCAATATAGTTGACGGCGTTCTTGACCTTATGCTTGGCCCATTGCGACAGCGACCAATAGCGAAATCCGAGCCGTCGCCGTATTGCGTTGAAATAGCGATTGATCAGGATGGCGACGTCATAAGCCGTATCGCCGAGCAACGCGAGCCATCGCGCGTGCTTGACCACCATATCGAACACATCGCCGTGGACGACGAGATAACGGCATCCGTCCGCGGCCTCGTGGATCTTGGTCTCCACCACTTCGATGCCGCCGAAATGCGTTCCATAATAATCGCGCAGAAACTCGTCGTGGTTGCCCGGCAGATAGATGATGCGCGAACCCTTGCGCGCTTTGCGCAAGAGTTTCTGGACGACGTCGTTGTGATCTTGCGGCCAAAACCAGCCCGAACGCAATTGCCAACCGTCGACGATATCGCCGACGAGATAGATCGTTTCGGCTTCATGATAGCGCAGGAAGCTGAGAAGCTGCCCGGCCTGGCAGCCACGCGCGCCGAGATGCACATCGGATATGAAAAGAGTACGGAACTTCTTCGTACCGTGCTTTAGCGTCACCAACTGTGTTCTCGCGCCTGATTCCAAATCGAATCGACTTGTAGATTCGTTCCATTGCAGGACCATGACAGCAGTCGTTAACGCGGCGAATTAAGTTCGACCGAGTCACAGCTTTGTCATGACGCTTAACTAAACGTTCCCGCGATGACTGCGCCGATTCTCGCTGCCGCGACGTTCTGCATCGCCGTAAGCGCCGTCCAAATCACGAGCATTGCGATTGCGATTGCGCGGTTGCGTCGAGGCGTGTCGGGCAGGCATCCGTTTGACCACCCACCGGTCACTTTGGTGCGTCCGCTGTGCGGCATCGATAACTATGCCGCCGAAACGCTGCGTTCGACTTTCGAATTGGATTATCCGTATTGCGAAATCCTATTCTGCGTCGCTTCGGCAAAAGATTCCGTGCTGCCACTTGTGCGGAGTTTGATCGCCGCTCACCCCAATGTTGCCGCCAGAGTGCTGATCGGCGACGATCGGGTAAGCACCAATCCCAAACTGAACAATGTGGTCAAAGGCTGGCGTGCCGCTTCGCATCAGTGGATCGTCATTGCCGACAGTAACGTGCTGATGCCGCCCGACTATATGCAGCAGCTCTTCGCAAGCTGGCGTGACGATACCGGTCTTGTCGCATCGCCGCCAATCGGGTCCCATCCGCAGGGATTTTGGGCCGAAATCGAATGCGCTTTCCTGAATACCTATCAGGCGCGCTGGCAATATATCGTCGACAGCTTCGGCAAGGGCTTCGCGCAGGGCAAGACAATGCTATGGCGGCGCGCCGATCTCGAACGCGCCGGCGGCGTGGAGGCCCTCGGCAAGGAAGTCGCCGAAGACGCCGCGGCGACCAAGATCGTACGCGATGCCGGCCTCAAGGTGCGGCTCATTGATCGACCCTTGGCGCAACCGCTCGGTCATCGCGGCGCCCGCGAGGTCTGGAACCGCCAGCTGCGTTGGGCACGGCTGCGCCGCGCGAGCTTCTTTCTCTATTTCCTGCCAGAAATCCTTTCGGGCGGCTTATGGCCGATGGCCGTTGTCGGTATTTTGGCAAAAGTCTTCGGCTTGCCAATGGTGCTCTGCCTCGCAGGCTTCGGCGCATTCTGGTACGGCAGCGAAATGCTGCTCGCCGCAGCCGCGGGCTGGCATGTCTCGCCGCTCTATCCGGTCTACGGCTTTGTCCGTGACCTGATGTTGCCCGTGCTTTTCGTCGGCGCGCTGCGCGGCAATGACTTCGTTTGGCGCGGTAACGAGATGCAGGTGGAGCGGATGCAGCCGCGCCGGATGATGGCGAAGGTTCGCCCGCGCATGCATGAACTCGCGGCGGGAAGCCGCCGGCGGCTCCAAGCCCTGCGCGCCCGCATGTCGTGACCGGGTTCGCCTAACCCGCGCTCGTTATTTTGCCGGCGGCTTGATCTGCGATCGATTCGACAACGGCGCGGTCGCGAGGAAAATCCGCGGCGATCCAAGCTTCCTCGGCCGCGCGCATGGTCGCGCCCAAAGCGGGTCCCGTGGCGATGCCGCGACGGACGAAGTCGGCTGCTTTCAGCGGAAAGGCCGGCGCGGTCCACTTTTGCGGCAAGCTGGCAAGGCCGCGCCAGGCGGGATCGGCCGCACCCGCAGGCGAGCGCGACCAGGCCAGCAGCACTTGATCGACAAAATGCCGCGGGCCGAGCCTATAAAGGAGCGCGCGCGCTAATTTCTCCCCGGCCGCCGGCGAGACGCGCCACCAGCGCTCGAGTGTAGTTAGTTGTTGCAATTCCGCGTTGGACAAGCGCAGCCGCTGTGCGAGCCGCTCGCCGTCCTCCTTGACCGCGACGCCGAGTGCGCCGAGCCGCCGCACCGCATCGGCTTCAAGGCCGATTGCCGCCTCGGCCTTTACCATGTTCTCGAAGCTCGCCAATAGCGCTACTCCGCCGAGCACGCAGCCGAGCAGACCCGTTTCGGACATCGTCGCAAGCGTCGGCGTGGCATGCGGCGCTAGCAAAAGTTTCAGCAATTCGGCCCGCACCCGCTCGCGCGACAGCGTTTCGATTCCGGCGCGCGCGCGGATACAGGCTTGCAGCCCATCGGCATTCGGGGCGCCCGCGCCATACCAAGCGTGAAAGCGGAAGAAGCGCAGGATGCGCAGATAGTCTTCCGCAATCCGTTGCGCCACATCTCCGATGAAGCGCACACGGCGAGCGGCGAGATCAGCAAGGCCGCCGACATAGTCGTGCACTTTGCCGTCTCGTGATAACGACAGCGCATTGATCGTGAAATCGCGCCGTTCGGCGTCGGCAACCCAATCGCGGCCGAATACGACCTTGGCCTTGCGGCCGTAGGTTTCGACGTCGCGCCGCAGCGTCGTCACTTCAAGCGGCGTGCCGTCGATAAGGACCGTTACGGTGCCGTGCTCGATCCCGGTCGGAACGGCTTTCCAGCCTGCCCCGTCGACGCGGCGCAAGACTTCGTCCGGCACGGCGGTAGTCGCGACGTCAATTTCCTTTACAGCGAGATGAAGGAGCGCGTTGCGGATAGCGCCGCCAACGATGCGCGCCTCCTCGCCGTCGCGGTCGAGCGCCGCGAGCAGCTGCGCGGCTGGGCCACGTAGGAGCGAAGCGGCATCGCCGGACGGAACCTGATCGGTCATCTGGTCGTCCCCGGCACGAGCTTACCGTCTTCGATATGTGCCGGGACATAGGTCGAGCCCGGTGGCGCACCGGAAAATTGCGCGAGCAGGAGAAAGCTGCCGACGACGAGGACAAGCGCTGCGATCAGGAGGCCGGCGAGGCGCGGCATCGTCCAGGCTGAGGATTGCAATATCCCGGCGCGCGTCGCGATCAGATAAGCTGCATAGATCGCAAAAGGCGTGAGAAACAGCGCAATCTCGGTGAATATCGCTCGGATCATGCGGCGTAAATCCGCTCATAGAGGTTACGCAGGATACCTGCGGTAATGCCCCAAATGTAGCGGTTCTCGAACGGGATGGCGTAATAGTCGCGCGCAAGCCCATTCCAATCGCGCGTCTTGCGCTGGTGGTTGGCCGGCGTCATCAGAAATTCCAGCGGCACTTCGAATGTCTCGGTCACCTCGCGCGGATTGAGCGTGAGCTTGAAATCGGGCTTGACCCGCGCGACCGTCGGCAAAATGCGAAAGCCGGAGAATGTGAGGTAGAGATCGAGATAGCCGATAGGTTCGATGAGCGCGGGCGCGAGGCCGGTTTCCTCGCAAGCTTCGCGCAGCGCCGCGGCCACCGGACTCTCGTCCGCCGGATCGATTTTTCCACCGGGAAACGCCACTTGCCCCGCATGGCTTGCGAGCTCCGCGGTGCGCAATGTCAGCAAGACGGTCGGTTCGCTGCGGTCGATGACCGGGACCAGGACCGCCGCGGGCTTGGTGGCTTTGACGCCCGCACGCATCCAGCTTTCCGGATTGAGATCAAGATCGCCCCGCGCTCCCTGCGCCGTCGGATCCATCAAAGACCGTGGCACTTCGAGCGTGAGCCGCGCCCGAGCACGATCGAAGAAATTATCGATTGCGGCGGTTTCCGACTTTTTGGCTTGGCTCACGCGAAATCCTTCACCTGTTCGGCCGGCGCCATCGCGAAAAAGGCGCCCATCGACGACACGCCAAACATGGCCTGCCCGCTGATCTCGCGCTCCTCGCCGAGATTCACCAGATCGAAAAACAGGGTCCGCGTCACCTTCGCCCACAGGCCGCGGCGAACGTGGAGATAGGGCTTCAATCCCCCGGTTGCGGGTTCGGGATCAAAGCGCAAGGCGTGGCGCGGTCCGCAAGCGACCCAGTCATCGACATTGGTCCGGAAGTTGAGCACCTGCCCGCCAGAGCCATTCTCAGGCTTTAGTTCAACCGCTAAAAAGGGCGCGTCATCGACCCGGATGCCGCACTTCTCGACCGGCGTGACCAGGAAATAATCGTCTCCCTCGCGCTTGAGCACCGAGGCGAACAACTTGACGAGCGCGGGGCGGCCGATTGGCGTGTTGAGATAAAACCAAGTGCCATCGGCTGCGATCCGCATGTCCAGATTGCCGCAAAAGGGGGGATCCCAGAGTTCGACGGCAGGCGCACGCCTGGCTTTCCCGGCTAGCGCGCCTGTGATCGACTCAAGCCCGAATTGCCCTTCCTTCGCCATGGTTTGCGTTGACTTTGAGGCTTCGGAAACGTGCGGCGGCATGATCATTGCGGATTCAAATTTGCCAATCCATATCGAGGCGACGTCAACCGCCCGTCATGTTCCCGTGGGTGGCGAATCAGCGCAAAATCCGCGCGAAGCAGATGGCGCATATGTTGCATCTGGTATGCCTAGGCGGCTTGCAAATGAGCTGCCATTCGTTCGTGCATGTGGCGCGAATCTGACCCGATACAAGACTTAAATGCAAGGAGTTAGCCATGCCGGTTGCCGGCGGAGATGGGCTCGAAAAGATCGAAGACATGATCGTGCGGGCGGCTGAAACGACAGCCGCCCATGTGCGCGCGGCGAAGGTCGCGATCGGCACGGTGATATTCGGTCAGGACAAGGTCGTCGAGCAAGCGCTTGTGACCATCCTTTCCGGCGGCCACGCACTCTTGCTCGGGGTGCCGGGCCTGGCAAAGACAAAGCTGGTCGACACCATGGGCACTGTGCTTGGGCTCGACGCGCGTCGCATTCAGTTCACGCCGGATCTCATGCCGTCCGACATTCTGGGAACGGAAGTGCTGGAGGAAACCCCGGCCGGCAAACGAAATTTCCGTTTCATCTCTGGGCCGGTTTTTGCCCAGCTTTTGATGGCCGATGAAATCAATCGCGCAAGTCCGCGCACGCAATCGGCCCTCCTGCAGGCGATGCAGGAGCAACACGTCACGGTCGCAGGCACGCGTCACGATCTGCCTAAGCCGTTCCACGTCCTGGCCACGCAAAACCCGCTTGAACAGGAAGGGACCTATCCGCTGCCCGAAGCGCAGCTTGATCGCTTCCTGATGGAGATCGACGTTAGCTATCCGGACCGGGACGCCGAGCGAAGGATCCTGTTCGAAACGACCGGTTCGGAGGAAACGCGGCCAAAACCGGCGATGACCGCCGACGACCTCATGACGGCGCAACGCCTGGTCCGAAGACTTCCGGTTGGCGAATCCGTCGTCGAAGCGATCCTCGCGCTCGTGCGGTCGGCGCGTCCGGGAGCCGACGGCGACGAAGGAACCATCGCCTGGGGGCCGAGCCCGCGCGCAAGCCAGTCGCTGATGCTCGCGGTTCGCGCCCGCGCCTTGCTCGACGGACGCCTTGCCCCCTCGGTCGACGACGTCATCGACCTAGCCGAGCCCATTCTCAAACACCGCATGGCGCTGACCTTCACGGCGCGGGCCGAAGGCCAAACGATCGAAGCCGTGATCGGCCGACTCAAGGCGCGGATCGGATAAGCGAATGGCGGCCGCGTCCACGTTTCCAAATCCACGCTCCGGTCAGCGCACCTTTCAGGACGGCCCCGCTGTCAACCGCGCCGTAGGCGAAGGTCACACGCTGGCCGCTAGCATGCCCCGGTTAATTCTCGAAGCGCGGCGCGTGGCCGCGACGGTGATCCATGGCCTGCATGGCCGACGGCGCGCCGGGCCTGGCGAGAATTTCTGGCAATACCGGCGCTTTGTCTCAGGCGAGCCCGCATCGCGCGTCGATTGGCGGCGCTCGGCCCGCGACGACCATCTTTACGTGCGTGAGCAGGAATGGGAGGCGGCGCATACGGTGTGGATTTGGCCCGATCGCTCGCCGTCGATGTATTTCGCCTCATCCCTGGCACGCGACACCAAGCAATACCGCACGTTGGTCATTACGCTGGCGCTGGCTGAAGTCTTGGTCGAGGGAGGCGAGCGCGTTGGAATTCCGGCGCTCATGCGGCCGACCGCCAGCCGCAATGTCGTCGAGCGGATCGCGCAAGCCATCGTCGTCGACCGCAATGAGCGGCCCAGTTTGCCGCCGAATTTCGCGCCCTCCCCGCTCGCCGAGGTCGTGTTGCTGTCCGATCTGTGGAGCGAGATCGGCGAGGTGAAGCAGACGATCGCTCAGCTCTCCGGCAGCGGCAGCCAAGGCCACGTGGTGCAGATCGTCGATCCGGCCGAAGAAACCTTCCCGTATTGGGGCCGGATCGAATTCGTCGAGCCGGAAAACGGCGCGCGCATCACCGCCGGCCGCGCGGAAAACTGGCGCGCCGACTACGCCGCGCAACTGGCGCGGCATCGCGCTGCGATCCGCAACGAGACCGACCGGCTCGGCTGGAGCTTTATCATTCATCGCACCGACCGCCCGGCCACCGAGCTCTTGCTCGCCTTGCACGCTCGCATCGGCGCCGGTGAATTGCATGGCCTGGGGCGGTCGCGCGTCTCGGCGGAATCGACGGTGCCGGCATGATTGGCTCGCTCTCGCTCGGCTTCGCCGAACCACTGGTGCTCACCGGGCTTCTGACGCTACCGGTGCTGTGGTGGCTGCTGCGCCTCATTCCGCCGCGTCCTCGCCGCATCGATTTTCCGCCGACGCGGCTCTTATTCGCGATCGCTCCCAGGGAAGAAACGCCGGCCCGCACGCCGTGGTGGCTCACTTTGCTGCGGCTTACGCTCGCCGCCCTCATGATCATCGCGGCTGCCGGTCCGCTTTGGCACCCGCCGCTTGCGGCGACCAAAACGAACGCGCCGCTGGCTATCCTCATCGATGACGGCTGGACCGCCGCAAGCACGTGGGACGCGCGCATTCGGACCGCCGACGACATCATTATGCGCGCCGCGGACGATCGCCGCGCTGTGACGCTCGTGCCGTTTTCGGCGGGACCGCGCGACATTTCCCTTGAAACCGCGGATTCCGCGCGGGTGCGGCTGCATCAAATGAAGCCCGTACCGTACACGGTTGATCGCGCCGAGACCTTACCGTCGCTTTCGCGTTTTCTGGCGAGAAATCAAGACATCGAACTCGTCTGGCTGTCCGACGGGGTCGATCTCGGCAAGGGCGCGGACTTCGTCAGGAGCCTGGAACAAACGATCGGTTCGCATCCGATGACGATCGTCGCCGGCGGCGTCGACGGCGCGCGCGCCCTGACTGCCGCCGACAATGCCGCCGGCGCACTGACCGTCAAAGTGTTGCGCGCAACCGCCGATACCGGCGCCGCCGGCACGGTGCGGGCGCTCGATCTTAAGGGCCTTCCGCTCGGCGAGGCGCAATTCACCTTAAATGGGGCGGATCGCGAGGCCGAAGCTAAATTCGACTTGCCCGTCGAACTGCGCAACGAGATCGCGCGCCTCGAGATCGCCGGGGAGCGCTCCGCCGGCTCGGTTCAACTTCTCGACAAGCGCTGGCATCGCCGCACCGTGGGCATTGTTTCAGGTGCGAATGCCGACGTGGCCGAACCGCTTTTGTCGTCCAGTTATTACGTGCAGCGCGCGCTCGAACCCTTTGCCGACGTGCGGCTCGCCCAGGGCGAATCGCCGGCCGATGCGGTCACCCATTTCCTCGATCAAAATTTGCCGGTGCTGATCCTGACCGATGTCGGCAATGTCGGTGATGCGCACGATCGCCTTGCGCATTGGATCGAGGATGGCGGCGTTTTGGTGCGGTTTGCCGGCCCGCGGCTAGCCGCTTCGGAGGACGACCTCGTTCCGGTGAAATTGCGCCGCGGCGGCCGCATCCTCGGCGGCAGCCTTAGCTGGGATAAGCCTCAGCCGCTCGCGACCTTCTCCCGCGACAGCCCATTTAACGGCATGCCAGTGCCCGATGACGTGACCGTCAGCCGGCAAGTCCTCGCCGAACCCGATGCCGCGCTCAGTGACAATACTTGGGCTACGCTTGCCGATGGAACGCCGCTGGTCACGGCCGCGCGGCGCGGCAAAGGATTGATCGTCCTATTCCATGTGACCGGCGACACTCGCTGGTCAGACCTGCCGATCTCAGGCGCCTTCGTCGAGATGCTCAAGCGAGTTGTCGCGCTCGCCGGCACGGCGGCCGTCACGGATTCCGGCAATACACAGACTAAGAATCTGCGCGCCGTGGTCGCCCCGAGCCACATGCTCGACGGTTTCGGCAACTTCGTCGCACCGCCCCCGACCGCGCGGCCGGTGCCGGCGGATTTTACCGGCAGCGCCAGCGCCGACCATCCGCCGGGATTCTACGGACCGCCCGACAGTCTTCTCGCGGTGAACACCTTGACTGCCACCGACCGCCTGGCGCCACTTGATTTTTCGCCGCTCGCCAATGTGACTCATGAAGTCTACCGGACGAGCGAGCCGCTGGATTTGCGTGGTCCCATTCTGCTCGCCGCGCTCGCTCTGCTCCTGCTCGATTCGCTCGTCGCTCTTCTTCTCGGCGGCGGCATCGCGCGGCTCTTGCCGCGCAGGTCGCACGCCGCAGCGGCATCGATCCTGGTGATCGGCGTTCTGGTGTTAACCCTCGTAAGCGCAACGGCCCAGGAAGAAACGCCAAATCCAAATGTGCCGCAGTCGGCGCTCGAAACCAAACTCGCTTATGTCGTCACCGGGAATGCCGAAGTGGACACGATCAGCAAGGCCGGGCTTGCCGGTCTTACGCTGTTCCTCGCACAACGCACCGCGCTCGAACCGGGCGATCCGATCGGCCTCGATATTGCTCACGATGAGCTTGCGTTTTATCCGCTGATTTACTGGCCAATCGCACCCGGCGCACCGCGGCCTTCCGATGCCGCCCTCAAGCGCATCGATGCCTACATGAAAGACGGCGGCACCGTGCTGTTCGACACGCGCGATGCCGTCGTGGCGCCGCCGGGTCCGGGCGGCGAAACCCGCAGTCCGGGCATGCTTGAGCTTCGTAAAATCCTTTCGGCGCTCGACATTCCGGAGCTTGAGCCGGTTCCTCGCGATCACGTCTTGACCAAAACGTTCTATCTTCTGCGGAGCTTTCCCGGTCGCTTCGACACCGGTCAGTTGTGGGTCGAGGCTTTGCCGTCGGAAAACGGCGAAGAAGCCACCGGCCGCCCGGCCCGCGGCGGCGACGGCGTGTCCTCCATCATCGTAACTTCAAACGATCTTGCCGGCGCCTGGGCGGCAAGACCCGACGGCCAGCCGCTGTTGCCGATGGTTGAAGGAGAGCCGCGCCAGCGTGAGCTTGCGTTCCGTGCCGGCGTAAACATCGTGATGTACACGCTCACGGGCAACTACAAAGCCGACCAGGTGCACGTGCCGGCACTGCTTGAGCGGTTGGGTCAATAGAGCATGATCCGGAAAAGTGGAAACCGATTTTTCGAAAAGATCATGCCTCATAAAACTACCAGAGCCGCAATCGTTTCGTTTTGAAACGATTGCTCTAGGCTTCGGGACCAGGAGAGCGTCTTGAATCTCGGTGTTGCGTTCGCTCCTCTCGTCGGCGCCGCAGAACTATGGGCAGCGATTGCTGTTGCGTGTTTATTCGCGCTGCTTCTCTTCGTGTCGCGAAGCCGCGGCGCCGTTATTCGAGTCCTCGCCTTGGCGCTTATCCTGTTGGCGCTCGCCAATCCATCGCTCACCAGCGAGGATCGCGAACCGCTGAGTTCGGTCGCCGCCGTCATCGTCGACAAGAGCCCGAGCCAGAACTTCGGCGACCGGACGCAACAGACCGAGGCCGCACGAGCGAAAGTCGTAGAAGAGCTGCACCGGATTGCGGGCCTCGACACACGCGTGGTGGAGGCCGGGCAAGCGGACGGCGAAACCGACGGCACGCGGCTCTTCACCGCGCTCGGTTCGGCGCTCGCCGATGTGCCGTCCGACCGAATTGCCGGAGTGATCATGATTACCGATGGCCGGGTGCACGACGTGCCGGCCGAAGCTGCTTCGCTCGGCTTCTCCGCGCCGGTTCATGCGCTAATCTCCGGACATCCAAACGAACGCGATCGCCGCGTCGCGCTTATTGCCGCACCGCGTTTCGGCATCGTTGGGCAGCCGCAAACCGTTACTTATCGCATCGAGGATCAGGGCGCTGCCGACAGAACCGCGCTCGTCACTGTGCGCCGCGACGGCGACGTCATCGAGACGCGCAACGTGCCTGTCGGGGTTCCGCAAGACGTTACGATTCCAATTCCGCATGGCGGGCCGAATATCGTGGAGATCGAAGCTTCGCCGCTCGACAATGAATTGACCCAAGTCAACAATCGCGCCGTCGTCACCATCGACGGCGTGCGCGACAAGTTGCGGGTCCTGCTGGTCTCCGGCGAACCGCATGCCGGCGAACGCACCTGGCGCAATCTTCTTAAGTCCGACCCGTCGGTTGATCTTGTGCACTTCACCATCTTGCGGCCTCCGGAAAAGCAGGACGGCACGCCGATCAACGAACTATCGCTGATCGCTTTTCCGACGCGCGAGCTGTTTCAGCAAAAAATCGACGACTTCCAGCTGATCATCTTCGATCGCTACGCACGCCAAGGCGTCTTGCCGATCATCTATTTCGATAACATCACACGCTATGTCCGCGACGGCGGCGCCGTGCTAGTCGCCGCCGGGCCCGATTATGCAAGCCCCACGAGCATCTGGCGCACCCCGCTCGACGCGATCCTGCCGGCGGAACCGAGCGGCAGCGTCACCGACGAGGGGTTCCGGCCGACGCTGACCGAACTCGGTCAACGCCATCCAGTGACGCGGGGACTCGAGGGGTCCGATGCCAATCCCCCGCATTGGAGCGAATGGTTCCGCATCGTCGACACGCGCAGCGCCAGCGGCACCACGATCATGCAAGGGCCGGACGAAAAACCGTTGCTCGTGCTCTCTCGCGAGGGCGACGGCCGCGTAGCGCTGCTGCTGTCGGACCATATCTGGCTGTGGGCACGAGGCTTCGAGGGCGGGGGTCCGCATCTCGATCTGCTGCGCCGGCTCTCCCACTGGCTGATGAAGGAGCCCGATCTCGAAGAAGAGGCCTTGCGCCTGACGCCAGTCAGCCACGATCTCCTGGTGCGCCGTCAAACCATGGCCGACGAAGCTTCGGATGTGACGTTGACCTCGCCATCGGGCGCCACGCGCGTGTTAAAGCTGCAATCCACCAAGCCCGGCGTTTGGGAATCGAGCGTACCCGTCAACGAGCTCGGTTTGTGGCGCGCCACCGACGGCAAGCTCAACGCGTTGGTCAATATCGGTCCGGCAAATCCGCGCGAATACGCCGAAGTCACCTCGACGACGGACGTGCTGGCGCCGCTTGCAAACGCGACCGGCGGCGACGCGCGCCGGCTCGACCAGGGCAACGGACTGGACGTGCCGCGCATCGTCGCGGTTCGCTCGGGCGACACCTATGAAGGCGACGACTGGATCGGCCTGAAAATGCGGAGCGCGAGCGTCGTCCGCGGTATCGGCGTGCTCCCGATCTTCAGCGGCCTCCTTGGCCTCCTGCTGCTCCTCGGCAGCGTCGCCGGCACCTGGGTGCGCGAGGGTCGTTAATTTCAATCCGGCCGCACAGGGCCCGAAACGCCTTCGAAGGCGCCCTCGGACAGTTCGGCCACCAAAAGCCGCGCAGGATCGACCGGTCCAGGCATAACGGCGCGCCCTTTCGGAACGCGCCGGAAGCCGCATTTGCCGTAATACGCCTCATCGCCGACGAGGATGACGAGCCGGTGGCCTTTCGCCGCCGCTTCCTTGAGCGCCCGCTCGATCAGGGCCTGGCCCAGTCCGCGCTCCCGGAAGGCCGGTTCGACCGTCAAAGGGCCGAGCAGCAGCGCCTTGCTCTCGCCGATGCGAATGGGCGAAAGCCATACCGAACCGACCAGTAACGTGCCGATCCGCGCCGTAAAGGACAGATCGCGGATGTGATCGGCCTGTTCGCGCAGGCGGTATGCGGTCTTCGCGAAGCGCCCCGGACCGAACGTGCGCTCATGCAAGCGTTCGATCGCCGCCGCGTCGTCGGGCATTTCAGGCATGATGCTTACGGCAATGTCGTTCATCGCGCCGCCGCGTACCATCTCGCTCAACAAAGGTCCAGCCGAAGTGATGCGACGCGGTCCGATGCACTATCGCAAACGCCGATAATGATTAAATTGGACAGATCGCTCAGTGGAGAAACCGATGGGACTACTCGTCAACGGCGCCTGGCAAGAGGACATTTCCCGCACCAAGGAAGGCCGGTTCATCAGGCCGGCGGCGGCGTTTCGCAATTTCGTCACTCGCGATGGCAGCGCCGGACCTTCCGGCGAAGGCGGGTTCGCGGCCGAAGCTGGGCGCTATCACCTCTATATTTCGCTGGCCTGCCCATGGGCGCATCGCACCTTGATCTTTCGCACGTTAAAGAAGCTCGATGACGTGATCACGATTTCGCTCGCTGAGCCGCTCTACGGCAAGACGGGCTGGGAATTCCGCACGGCGCGCGGCGGCACGCTCGACGGCGTCAATGGCAAGGCGACGTTGGCGGAGATCTATCTCATCGCCGATCCGCATTACACCGGCCGGGTATCGGTTCCGGTGCTGTGGGATAAGAAGCGGCGGACGATCGTCAACAACGAATCGTCCGAAATCATCCGGATGTTCAATTCGGCTTTCGACGCATTTACCGACGTGCACACCGACTATTATCCCGCAGCCCTTCGCGGCGAGATCGACGCCATCAATGACCTCATCTATCCCAATATCAACAATGGCGTTTATCGCGCTGGTTTTGCGACCGCCCAGGAAGCTTACGAAGAGGCGGCGGGTTTGATTTTTGCGACCTTCGACGAGATCGAACAACGTCTCTCGCGGCAGCGATATCTCGTGGGACGTCAAATCACGGAAGCGGACTGGCGGCTGTTCACGACACTGGTGCGGTTCGACGCCGTCTATTACAGCCATTTCAAATGCAATCTGCGGCGCGTCGCCGACTATCCCAATCTGTGGAACTACACGCGCGACCTCTATCAGGTTCCCGGAATAGCCGAAACCGTCAGCGTCGATCAGATCAAACGGCACTACTACGGAAGCCAGCGCCAGGTGAATCCGACGGGCATTGTGCCGATCGGCCCGCTGATCGATTTTGCCGCCCCGCACGACCGCAGCCGTTTCGGCTAAGGCATGATCCGGAAAAAGCCTGCCCCGGACACCGATCCTGGGTGGAAACCGGTTTTCCGATAAAGATCTTTCCTCATCGAATAGCTTAAGCCGCAATCGATTCGGTTTGAAGCGATTACGGCTCTAGGCCGGTTTGCGGCTCACCAGATTTCGGCAGGAGGCCGCCCACCGAGAACTTCGGCAATGCGCTCGCGCGTAGCGCGCGATGTGTCCGCGGGCAATTCCTGCGTCGCAAAAAATCCGTGCGCCACGATTTCATGGTTCGGTTGCGGCGGCGCCGTCTGGCGAAACGACCGCAAAACATAGAGCGCGACATGGTCGCGCGGCGAGGTTCGGCGATTGAAATAGATCGCGTGAAGGATAGGCGGCTCGCTCGGTTCGATATTGCCTTCCTCGCGCAATTCCCGTTCGAGCGCTTCAAGCAGCGTTTCACCTTTTTCGACGCCGCCGCCGGGCAAATGCCATCCCGATACATAGGAGTGTTTAACCAGAAAGACGCGGCCTTCTCCGTCGAGGACCAAGCCGCGAACGCCGATCGTGAGCCCGCGCGAAAATCGCCAATAGGCGTGAAAAAACCGCCGGATAAGCGGCTTGAACGGGCGGCGGACGCTATCTAGCGACATATTGCGACCACAGGCTGGTATCCCCAATTAGAATAGCTCTAAAATACGATTCCCACCCGATGCGCCGCTCAGGGGACAGCACGTGAAACGATTTGCCGACCTGAACGAGCAAGAAATTCTTGCGCTCGCCATATCCAACGAAGACGAAGACAGCCGCATTTATCGTTCGTTCGCCGACAGGCTGCGCAGCGGCTATCCGGACACCGCCGAAATGTACGACAAAATGGCGATCGAGGAGATCGGGCATCGCGACATGCTGCTCGAGCTTCACCGGAAGAAATTCGGCGACTTTCTTCCCCTCATCCGGCGGCAGGACGTCAAAGGCTTCGTAGAGCGGCGGCCGATTTGGCTCAACCGCACGCTCGGAATCGACGCAACGCGCAAATTCGCCGAAGAGATGGAATACGAGACCGCGCGCTTCTACCGCCGCGCCGCGGAGAACGCGCACGACGACTCCGTGCGCGATCTGCTGCGGCGCCTTGCCGCCGCCGAAGACAAACATGAAGCGCTTGCGCATGAGCTTGGCGAAAAAATCACCCCGAAAGCGCGCGCCGCCGAAGACCGAACCGCGCGGCGAATGTTCATGCTGCAATATGTCCAGCCTGGGCTTGCCGGGCTCATGGACGGCTCGGTTTCGACGCTGGCGCCGCTGTTCGCCGCCGCATTCGCCACGCGCGACACCTGGTCGACGTTTCTGGTCGGACTTGCCGCTTCGATCGGAGCGGGAATTTCGATGGCCTTTGCCGAGGCTTTGTCCGACGACGGATCGTTGACCGGACGCGGCGCGCCGGTAGTCCGCGGCGCGGTCTGCGGCGCGATGACTACGGTCGGCGGACTGGGTCATGCGCTGCCCTATCTCATTCCGCACTTCTATGTCGCGACCGCGGTCGCCTTCGCGGTCGTGGCGGTCGAACTTGCCGTCATTTCGTGGATCAGGATGCGGTTCATGGATACGCCGTTTCTCCAGGCGGCTTTCCAAGTGGTGATCGGCGGCGTGCTTGTCTTTCTCGCCGGCATTCTGATCGGTAATTCGTGATTTTTTATCGCCTGTCTGCGATACGGTGAGCGTGGATAACCGCCGGCAAGGCGCGCGATGTTTGCACTGGCTCACCTGTCCGACCTTCATTTGGCGTTGCCGCCGAAAATTGCCGAGTTCGCCGGCAAGCGCGGCCTTGGCTTCGTCAATTGGCAGCGCAAGCGAAAATACATTCACCGCCGCGACGTATTGGACGCGATCACCCGCGATGTGAAGGCGCAAACCCTCGACCACATCGCGGTGACGGGCGATCTCGTCAATCTTTCGCTGCCGGCCGAATATACGCAGGCCAGACGATGGCTCGCGACGCTCGGGGATCCCCGCGACGTCACGGTCGTTCCCGGCAACCATGACGCCTATGTGGCAAGCGCCGCGGGATTGCCGGCCGCGTTTTGGGGCGACTACATGCGCGGCGACGATGGGCTGGCGCGTTTTCCCTTCATACGCCGGCGCGGCAATATCGCGCTGGTCGCGCTTTCGACCGGTGTGCCGACCGGCCCATTCATGGCGACGGGCCGCATCGGCGAAAGTCAACTCGCCGCCTTCGCCGAGGCGCTCGAACAGACGCGCGGAAATTTCCGCGTCGTGCTCATCCACCATCCTCCCGTCAGTCCACTGCGGCGTTATCTGCGGCGGCTCAGCGACGCCGCCAATTTTCGCGACGTGCTGGCGGCCAAGGGCGCCGAGCTCTTGCTGCATGGCCACGACCACCGCCGCATGCTCAATTGGCTGCAAGGAGCGGACGGCAAAAAAATCCCGGCGGTCGGAGTTGCCTCCGCATCCGCCCGCACGCGGCACGCCGATGAGGACTCTGCCGGTTATCATATCTTCCACATCGATGGCGCCGGCGCTGCCTGGTGCTGCGAAATGATTGCACGCGAACGCGGCGCCGACGGCACGATCCGCGAATGCGCGCGGCAAACAATCTGGTGAGAAAGAGTCCGAACCGCGCCCTACAACCGGTCGGCCAGGAGTAACGCGGCGACGAACAAAGTCGCGGCGCCGGCAAGGAAGCCCAAAGCGATCGCGCCGAAGGTCCGCCAGCGTCGCCGCCGGCGGTATCGCCGCGCGTCGCTCGTGGCGATCCGCGAAACGAGGTCCGGATTGTCTTCAAGCGCGCGCTGGCGCTCGATAAGCCGGCGAGCGACGTAAGTCGTGACCGCTTGAACGATATCCGCGATTTCATGAGACTCGGCAAGCACGTGGCGGCCGATGCGGCTGTCGTGCAGGAAACGATAACCGCGCTTGTCGCGTCCCATGGCGACATGCGCCACCGCGTCGATCCACAGCCGCGGCGTCTCGCCTCGGCTGATGCCGCGATCGAACAGATCGATCTCTGGCGGCAGCTCCGCGAACAACGGATCGAGCGCCTCATTGAGAAGTTCAAGTCGTGCCACCTCCGCGTCGCGCAGATCGACGACGACGCTGCTGCGCTCGGCGGCCTCGACGCGCGCCTGATGGATCGCCTCCTTCAATGACGAAGGCGGTTGGGCCTCGCCGGCGGGCGCGTCGGCCTTTGGTTTGCGACCCCACATGCTGTGCTCCGTCCCTCGCGCGCAAGATACACCAAAACCGCGGCGAAAAAAATTTGGATCAAAACTGCGTAAACACGGCCACGATTGGATTTAACGACGATAAATTCAATTGCCGCCGCGAATCGTCGCGACGTTCGAGTTCAGCTGCCTTTCGGCACCACCCCATAAGGTTTCGCCCAGCCGAGGCCCTCCTCGGTGTGCGTCCGCGGCTTATATTCGCAGCCGATAAAGCCCGTATAGCCAAGCCGATCCATCGCCGCGAATATCGCGGGATAGTTGATTTCGCCCTCGTCCGGCTCCGCCCGCGTCGGTACCGCAGCGATTTGCGCATGACCGATTGAGGGAAGAAATTTCTCGAAACGCTTGATGAGATCGCCGCTGACGATCTGGACGTGATAAAAATCGAACTGGATGCGCAGGTTGGGCGCGCCGACCTTGCCGATAATATCGGCGGCATGCTCGACATGACGGAGAAAATAATTTGGCCGGTCGCGCGGATTGATCGGCTCGATCAGCACGGTAATGCCGGCATCGGCCGCTTGGGCCGCCGCGCGCGAAAGATTCTTGACGAAGACCGTTTCCGCCGCCGGCCGCTGTTCCGGCGCAACGACGCCGGCCATGCAGTGAATGGCGCGCCCGCCGATCGCGACCACGTAATCGAGCGCGCGGGCAAAGGCCGCGTCGAAATCGCGTTCGCGGCCGGGCAGCGACGCGAGGCCAAACTCGGGGCATTGCGGCGTGTTGATCCCGAGTTGGGTCAAGCATGCCGCGCGAGTTCGGCTCTCACCTGCGCTGGCGGAATGTCATAGGGAAATTGAAGCTCAACGGCCGAAAATCCGGCGGCAGCAGCCGCGCCGAAGCGCTCGATCAAAGGTCGTTCGGTGAAAAGGTGGCCGAGATTGGCCGCAAAGCGAGGCATGATATTTCCTTCGGTTGCGGGCGGACCGTAGCGTGAATTGCGTCAATACAGAAGCGTACGCACAGCACTATCCGTTCTCACGCGTTGCCACCGGGCGAAAGACCCGGTGGTCCATTCTGGCGCAACGCGGCGAGTGCCGGTGGAAGCACCTCGCATGCCTCGCTGCCGCATGGATTGCCGGATCAAGTCCGGCAATGACGAAAGGAAAGAAAGAACGGAAAGAAAATCTCGGAAGCGAAACGCCGACAGACGCAAGGCTCTTATGCCGCGCCAGCGGCCGGCCGCGCCCCGTAAAGCGGGAGGCGCACATCTGTCGGCGTTCCACCGCGGCTCTCGCCAGAGGGACTTTTCATCCCCAAGGCTCAGCGTCAGGCCAGGCTTCCTGGGACTCGGTAAGAGCGCTCGGTCCTTGACGCTCGCCCCAACCGGGGGGCGAAGACCTTGCGCGGTTATTACGGGCGTTACCCGCCCCTGCCTGTCCCAGTCCAGCGATGCACCTCGCGCCCCAGTCGTAGTGCTGGGAGGCTGATGCCCTGGCCCAGCGCCGCCCGGGAGCGGGTTGCAAGTCCGCCCGCGGGCGCCGCATCCGCCTCACGATCCGGCCTGCCGGCCGAACCATGTCCGATTCAGGGGCGGATGATTCGGAGCCATTGAGACAAAAGTTAACAAAAGCAGGACGGTTTAATGGGTTATTGCCCATAATTTTGCCCACTTAATCAGTGGGCACCTTTGTGCTTGACCGCAGCCCAACAGATTTGGTTCGTTACGGCCGGGCGCGGCGCAAGAAAAACCCATTGGGACCCGGTCTATCGGGCTCCAGCGCCGCAGAGGAAACCTCAGGAAGGCGGGCCGCACGGCCCGCAATCGGCAATGAACGCACAACAGCTGCTCCAGGAAATTTCCGATTATTGCCGCCAAACCGGACTGGCGGAATCCACCTTCGGCCGGCGTGCCGTGAACGACGGCAAGCTCGCGGCGCGGCTGCGCAATGGCGGGCGCATCACCACGGATACGCTCGATCGCATCCACGGATTCATGGCGGCGCATCCGGCGCAGGGCGAACGCCCCGCCATCATCGAGCAGCGGGCGCGCGAGTTGCGCCCGGTCCCGCTGCCGTCGGTGCCGGCGAAGGCCGGCGATCCGCAGCGCAATTTCCGTTTCTTCGACAACCGGCAAAAATATTTGTTGTTCGTCAACACGTGCAGCGAGAAATGGGAGGTCGCGAACCGCGTCTCCGAAGAACTTGCGCATATCTATCCGCGGCCGCCGGCGGTGCGCGTCTTCGACGCCGGCGTCGGCGACGGCTCCGTCCTGGTGCGCGTCATGCGGGCGATGCACGACCGGTTTCCGCATATGCCGTTCTATACCGTCGGCAAGGAGATCAGCCTCGAAGACGTGCGGCTGACGCTGCAAAAGATGTCCGACCGGTTTTTCGAGCATCCCGCGACGGTCGTGGTGCTAACGAACCTCGCTTATGCGGACGCGCCGTGGCTCGCCGTCAAATCGCTCAACGCGGCATCGAGCCTCGTCTGCCACGAGCTGCCGCTGATCGGCAATTCGGCGCATGCCTTTGAAAAACAGATCATCAGCCTCGAACCCTTCCTTGCGGAAAACTGGAAGGCCAATGTCAGCGCGCGCACCGGCAATCCGATCTATGAGCGGCCCGTGGTGCTCGTGATTTATCGCGAGGATCACCGTTTCCTGCTCGACCCGATTATTCCCAAGCCGGGCGGCACGTCGGCCAATTACGACCTGGTGATCGCCTCGCAGCCCTATCGCGCGCGCGCCTCGCTCGAATTCAAGGCCAAGCGGGTGATCGGACCGCTCGCCCGCGCGCTCGGTCCCGGCGGGCGGCTCATCGCCATGCAGTCGCACGGCCACGATCCCGGCATGGAAATCATCCAGAAAATCTGGCCCGGCGACAATCCGTTCGTCCACGACCGGCATCAGATCCTCAAGGCGGTCAAACAGGAGCTAGGCGCCGCCGGGCGCGATCTCAATTTCAACGCCTATGCCGACAATCGCGCGCTGTTCCGCTACGTCATGCACACGCTGCCGTCGGAGATTTCCGAATCGATCGGCACATCGACGCTGTTCGCCGCCTGGAACGCAGCCATCTATGTGGCCCAGGTGGAGGATGACCGGCTCGCCGACATCGGCGACCGTTATATCGATGCGACCCGCTCGGTGCTGCGCGAGCGCGGCGGGCTATGGTTCTTCGACGAATCCTATGTGATCTCGCGGCGGCGGCAGTGATTTTCATACTCCCCCGCGCTGCGGGGGAGGATTAAACTCAGCCTATGCTGTTCGTCGTTCACGCTCTCGACAAGAAAGACATTTTGCCGACGCGCGCCAAGCATTACCGCGCACACCGCATCCATCTCGACCGGGCCGAGGAGCATGCCGTCGATGTCGTGACCGCGGGCACGCTCGTCGGCGATGACGGCGAAACGCCGGTCGGCAGTATTTTCGTCATCGACGCCGCCGACCGCGCCGCCGTCGATGCGTTTACGCGCAGCGACCCCTATCACGTCAACGGCGTCTGGGAACGTGTCGCCGTTCACCGCTACAACAAAAAGCGCGGTACGCCGATCCTAAGCCGGCGGTAATCGCGCGCCGGCGTGCCGGTTTCCTACAGAGGAGGCTCGACGCCGCCCTCCTTTTTGCAGGCAATGCCGGCCTCCTCCAAATCGAGTTCTCGTTCGATGCGCCGGCGCGCTTCGTCGGTGATCCGGCCCTCTTGCAAGAGCCGGTAAATGAATTCGCGTTCCAGCGCGATCAAGTCCGACCGCACATTCGCCGCCGCCGCAGCGGCATCGAATGCGTTCAGGCCGGCATCGGCATTCGGCAACCGTCCGGCCCGATAATCGTGGCGGGCGCGCAAGGTCGCCAAAACCTCGGGAGAAATTTTGTCGTGGGCGGCGAGTTCTTCGAGCCGCGTTTGCGCGAGCTTCAAGGCCTCGGTCCGCGCGGCAAGCTCGGCTTTCCGCTCGCGGTCGCGCTCGTCCGCGGCGTGGCGTCCAAGCCCAAGCCGGCGAACGACACTCGGCAGCATGAGGCCTTGGCCGACCAGCGTCACGACAATCACGCCGAAGGTGATGAATAAAATCGGGTCGCGATAGGGGAACGGCGCGCCGGAATTGGTGGTCAAAGGTATCGCCAACGCTGCTGCGAGCGAGACGACCCCGCGCACGCCCACGAAGGCGAGAAAGAAGATCCACTGCCAGGGCGGAATCGGGTCGCGGCGGGCGACCGCCGCGCTCAACCAGCGCGGCAGATAGGCCGCCGGATAGACCCAGACGAACCGCGCCACGACAAGCACGACGACGGTCAGCAGCACGCCCAGTATCGGCTGATACAGCGGCACGATGTCCGGCCGGTCGAGAATCGTGCGGATTTGCAAACCCGTGACCAAAAAGATCAAGCTTTCAAGCAAATAAACGAGCAGGTCCCAGAAAAAGATGCCTTGCAGTCGCGTCGCGGCGGGAATGAGCAACGGCCCGTTCCAGCTGACATAGAGGCCGGTCGCCACCGTCGCTAAGACGCCCGACCCTCCCAAATGCGCGGGTACCAAGAAGGCCGCGTACGGCGTCATCAAAGACAACGTGATCTCGACGCGAGGATCGCGTGCCCACCGCCGCAAACGCAGACTGAACCAGCCCACCGCGATGCCATAGGCGATTTCGCCGATCACGATCAGGACAAAGGTTCCGGCCGCCTCGCCGAACGAAAATAGGCCCGTGCCCACCGCGGCGACGGCGAAACGGTAGATAATCAACGCCGTGGCGTCGTTGGCGACGCCTTCGCCGTCAAGCACGACGATGATGCGGCGTGGGATGCCGAGTCGCCGCACGATCGCCAGCGGCGCGACGATATCGGGCGGCGCCACGATGGCGCCGAGCACGAAGGCGACGCCGATCGGCATGCCAAGGAGCCAATGCGCCGCCGCCGCCACCGCGCAGGCGCTGAAGACGACGCAGCCCAAGGCCAGGAGCGCGATCGGCCGCAAGTTGAATCGGAACTCCCGCCAGCTCATGGCGACGCCCGCCGAATAAATCAGCGGCGGCAGGATTCCAAGCAGCACGAGTTCCGGGGCGAGCGTGATCCTCGGCAGTCCGGGGATCAGCGCCAGCCCGATGCCGGCGACGACGAGAAGAATCGACGGAGCGGTATTGGTGCGCCGCGCGGCGATGGCCACGACGACCATGACCGCCAGCAGCAATAACAAAGTCTGAATAGTCGCTTCCATGATGTCGCGCTATTGCCAAAGACAGATCGGCGCTGGTGCGTCGGCGGTTCGATTGACACGCGAGTCCAGCCGAAACCCCATTATTGTTTTATCTGCAAGTGAAATTCGTCGACGACTTTAGTGTAGCGGCCGAGTTCGTCCGCCATTAATTTGGTATAGGCTGCCGTGCCGTTTTCGGCCATGTGGATGCCGAGCGTCTTCAGCCGCTCCGCTATGTCCGGCTCGCGCAGCACTTTGGCGACCGCCGCTTGCAGCTTGGCGACGATCGCGGGCGGTGTGCCGGCCGCCGACTGCAAGCCCAGCACGGTTGCAACATCGAAACCCTTATAGCCGAGCTCGTCGCAGGTCGGAACGTCGGGCAGCGATTCGTCGCGCTGCAAGACGCTGACGCAGAGCGCGCGTAATTTTCCGGTCTTGATCAGGGAAACGACGTTGGGAATGCCGGACCAGCCGGAATCCACTTCGCCGGTCAAAAGCGCATTCACCAGGCCGGTGCCGCCGCGATAGGGCACATGAAGGAGCGTAATGCCGGCCGCTTGTTCGAAGAGGATCATCGTCATCTGATGGATCGAGCCGGTGCCCGCCGAGCCGAAGCTCAATGCGCCGGGCTTCGATTTGGCAAGCGTGACGAACTCGGCAAGCGTATTGGCCGGAACGTCCGGTTTGACGACCAGGACGGTCGGCAATCGCGCCAGCGCGGTTATCGGCGTGAAATCCTTCAGCGTGTAACCGGTGTCCGGGTTCATCGCGATGCTGATGCCGAGCGAGCCGGAATCGTTCAGTCCGAGGGTATAGCCGTCGGGCGGCGCGGCCGCCGTCTGCTTCGCGGCGATCACCCCGCCGACGCCGGGCACGTCTTCGACGACGAAGGCGGTGTTGAAGATTTCGCCGAGCTGGGCGGCGAGAAGCCGCGCCAGCACATCGGGATTGCCGCCGGCCGCCGAAGCGGCGATGAGACGGACCGGATGCGTCGGGTAGTCTGCGTCGTCCGCCGATGCAGACACCGACAAGAAAGACAGCGCCATCGCCGCAGCGCCTAAAATTCGACCGGCCGATATTGGCGTCATTTGTCTCCTCGAAGGCTGTTTATGTCTCGCCCCAAATGTCGCGCGCCAGTTCGCAGATCAATTCGAGTTTGCGGTCCTGCGCCTCGGCCGTCACCGGATTGCCGGTTTCGACGCTGGCGAAGCCGCATTGCGGACTGACGGCAAGGCGATCCAAGGGCACGAATTTAGCCGCGTCGTCGAGCCTGCGCTTGAGCGTGTCCTTGTCCTCGAGCTCCGCGACTTTCGTCGAGACAAGACCCAGCACCACCGATTTGTGCTTCGGCACGAAGCGCAGCGGAGTGAAATTGCCGGCGCGCGGGCTGTCGTATTCGAGGAAATAAAACGGCACGGCGAGTGCGTTGAATAGGCGGTCCGCGACTTCGTCGTAGCTGCCCTCGGCATGCCAATAGCCGCCGCGATTGCCACGGCAAAGGTGGATGCCGATATGCATATCCTCGGGCGCGGCGGCAAGAACCCGGTTGGTCACGGCGATGTATTTGTCGATCAGCGCGCTCCAATCGTCGCCGCGCGCGGCGAGCGCGGCCTTGACGTCGGGGTCGCCGAATTTGGCGAACGCGGTTTCGTCGATCTGAACGTAACGGCAGCCCGCCGCGGCAAGCGAGTGAAGTTCGCGCGTAAACGCGTCCACAATGTCCGACCAGAAGTCGTCTAGGTCCTTGTACGCGCTCGCCGTTACCGCGGCATCGCCGCCGCGGAAGTGCAGCGCGCAAGGTCCGGGGATCGTGATCTTCGGCCAGCGATCCGAATGGGCTTTGAGGAAGCTGGCGTCGCCGCCATTGATCGGATGCGTCCAGCGCACGCGGCTGCCGATAACCGCAAGCGGCTGGGCGCCGCGTCCGGATTCGCCGTTGGCGCCGAGCGCATTGGCGCCGCCGATCCTGTCGATGCGTAAATCGCCGAGCTCGCCGTAAAAGAAGCTGTGATAGGAGCGGCGGCGGAATTCGCCGTCGGTGACGAATTTGAAGCCGATCCGCTCCTGCATGCGGATGACGCCGCGAATGGCTTCATCTTCCGCGGCCGCGAGCTCGGCTTTGTCGATCTCGCCTCTGCCGAAACGGGCGCGTGCTTGCATCAATTCCGCCGGCCGCAGCAGGCTGCCGATATGCTCGGCGCGAAACGGCGGCGAGACTGCGATCGCGCTTGACGAGGCGTTGACGCGAACATCCACGGCGTGACGCTTCCTCTCTCGCTATCGCGGCTTTTCCCTCAAGCCCATGCGCTGCAGCCGGCTTAAAACTTCGTCGCAAAAGAACGGCAGCTCGTCGATGTAATTGACGAGCGAAACGGCGATGCCGGTGAGCCCGGCTTTGCTCAGATCGGCGATTTGCGCGGCGACATGATCGGGATCGCCGACGATCGGCAGCCCGCCCATGCCTTGGGCGTATTGGCTGCGCTGGGTGAGAAACTCCTGCATCGGTACGGTCTGCGGCGAAATATTCTTCAAGGCCAGGATGCCGTCGACCGCCGACCAGTCGGCGCATTCGACGATGCAATGATGAAAATACTCCTCGGCCTGTTTCTTCGTCGGCCGGCAGGTGACGACGCCGACGGTGTAGCAGCCGATTTCGCGGCCATGGGCGCGCGCGGCATCGTTGGCCCGCCGCACGCGCTGCGCGCTTTCCTCGAGCGAGGTGCGCGACGCTTGCAAAAAAAACGCATCGCAGTTCTTCACCGCGAAGGCCTGCCCGGTCGCCGAGGCGCCGGCATTCATGATCACCGGGCGCGTGCCGCCATAGGGCTTCGGCTTGCCGCGAATGCCTTTCATCTCGAGATATTTGCCGTGAAAATCGAAATCCTCGCGGTCGGACCAGATCATCTTGATGACGTCGATCCATTCCTGCGCATAGTCGTAGCGGTCCTCGTGCGCGCGCTGGGCGATGCCAAACATGTCGAACTCGCCCTCGTTCCAGCCGACGACGATGTTGAGGCCGAAGCGGCCTTCGCCGATGTGATCGGCGGTGACCATTTCCTTCGCCGCGACGACGGGATTGAAGATCGGCGCGTGCACGGTACCGAACACGGTGATGCGCTTGGTGGCAGCAAGAAGTCCGGTCGCCCAGGTGATCGTCTCGAGCGTCGTGCCCTGGTAATCGGTCGTCCCGCCATAGCCTTTCCAGCGTCCGATCGGCAGCAGAAAATCGATGCCGGCGTCATCCGCCATCAGCGCCAACCGCTTGTTATCCGGCCAGCTGCCGGACCAGCGTTCCGGCACGAGCGTCACCGCGCGGCCGGAGGAGCAATTGGCGCCGAACAATCCGATCTGCAACGTGTTGTCGCCGTGCATCGCGCGGCGCGAATCCAGGGAAGGCGAAGGAGCGTGCACGGTTTTTGGCCTCTCGCTGACGCGCCGTTCCTTATACCCGAAAAATTTACGCAGGGCGCGCGCGGGCGCTCCGGCTTGAGCATGCAGCAAAAGGCAATTGACTTGAACGCCGCGATGCCTGTCAATCGCGAAAGCCGATTGAGGAGGGGTTTATGAGAAAAGCCTGCCTGTTCGCCGCTGCGTCCGCCGCCTTTATCCTCGCCGCGGCGGCTGTAGCCGACGCCGCCGACAGCGTGAAAATCGGCGTCATTTATCCGCTGACGGGCAATGCCGCGAGCGCCGGCCAGTCGGCGAAAGACGCCGTGACGCTGGGTGCCGAGATCGTCAACAACGCGCATCCCGAGCTCAAATCGCTACCGCTCAGCGCGACGGCGGGGCTACCCAATCTAGGCGGCGCCAAGATCGAGCTCGACGAGGCCGACCACCAGGGCAATCCCCAGGTCGGCCAGCAGCAGACACTGCGCTTGATCACGCAGGACCACGTCGTGGCGATGCTCGGCTCCTATCACTCCTCTGTGTCGCTGGTGGCGACCGCGGTCGCCGAGCGGCAAGGCATTCCGTTTCTCGTGGCGGATTCGGTCGCCGAGAACATCACCGGGCGCGGCTTCAAATGGACTTTCCGCACCACTCCGATCGCTCCCGATTTCGGCAGGGCTTATGCGGGGTTCCTCACCGACCTGAAAAAATCGGGCACGAAAGTCGGCAACATCGCCATCGTTAACGAGAACACGGATTACGGCACTTCGGTCGCCGCCAGCATCATGCGGGCGGCAAAGGCCGCCGACATCGCGGTGGCGGCGCAAATCCCGTACAACGCCAATAGTTCCGACGTCTCGGCGCAGGTCATCCAGCTCAAGACACTCCAGCCGGACGTCATCATTTTCATCAGCTATACGGCCGACACCATCCTTTACTTCAAGACGATGAAGAATCTCGACTATCTGCCGCCGATCATCATCGGCGACGATGCCGGCTTCTCCGATCCGAGCTTCATCCCCAATGTCGGCGATCTCGCCCAGGGCGCGATCAACCGCAGCGCTTTCGACATCGGCAAGCCGGGCAGCAACAGCTACATCGTCGATCAGATGTTCAAGGCCAAATACGGCCGCGATCTCGACGACACCAGCGCGCGATGGATGCAGGGCTTCTTCGTCCTTGCCGACGCGATCAATCGCGCCGGCTCGGCTGAGCCCGAGAAAATCCAGGCCGCATTGCAAGCGACCGACCTCAAGCCGGATCAGCTCATCATGGGCTATAACGGCGTCAAGTTCGACGCCACCGGCCAGAACACGCTGGCATCGACCTTTCTAATCCAGCTTCAAGGCAAGCAATACGTTTCGGTGTGGCCGACTAACCTCGCCACCGGCAAACTCGAATTGCCGATGAAAGGTTGGCGCTGACAAAGAGGACGCAGGGCGGACGACGGAGGACAGACGATTCGTCCCTCCGTTACATCCGGTATTTGCGCCGGAGCGCCGACAACGCCGCTAGACTCAGCAACGCCGTCGCGATCATGTAATAGTTCACGCGAGCTTCGAGCCAGTCATATCGATGAGCGATTGGGCGAAGAACGGCGCGAAGCCGCCGAAGATCGGCACCGAAATGTTATAGCTCAGCGACATGCCGGAGACGCGCGTCTTGACCGGAAAGATCTTTGCCATCAATGACGGCAGCGCGCCGCTGTAGAACGATTTCAACAGGCCGATCCAGCAGACCACCGCTATCAGCACCGCCAGCGAGGCGTGAGCACCAACCAGCGCGAATGCCGGTAGGACGTCAGCACGAACAGAAGCGCCGCGCCGATCATGACCCGGGATGCCGACAAAGGGCACGACGAGCGTTTGCAGCGCGGCGGCAACAACCGCCGCAATGAAGCCAGCCGATTGCGGCAGATGGAGCTCGCGGATCGCATAGGTCGGCATGTAGACCAGCATGTATTGCCAACTGGTCGAGGCAATCACGGCGCCGCTGGTCAGGATGAGCCGATCCCACTGATGCGTGAAGAGTTCGCGCAGAGGCGCCTGCGCGCTCCCAGCCTTGATGAAATCCGGAGTCTCGCCCAATCCGTTGCGGATGTAATAGCCGACTGGGCCGATCAATAGTCCGAAGCCGAACGGGATGCGCCAGCCCCACGCCTGCAGGTCGGCGGCGGACATGCTGGTCGTCAGTAGCACGCCGAATCCCGTCGCGATCAGCGCCGCCAATCCCTGGCTTGACCATTGCCAGCTCGCGAAAAATCCGGCCCGGTCGGGGCGATGTTCGACGAGAAAGGCGGTCGAGCTCGCGAACTCGCCGCCGACCGAAAAGCCCTGCAGAAGCCGCGCGGCAATGACGAGCACAGGGGCGAGAAGGCCAACCGACGCATAGCTCGGCATGATCGTCATCAGGCCGGTTCCGATCGTCATCAACAGGATCGAGAGCGTCAGCGCCTCTTTGCGGCCCTTGCGATCGCCGTAAGCGCCAAGAAAAATCGCGCCGACCGGGCGCGCTAAAAACGTAATGCCGAAGGTGCCGAAGGTAACCAGGATCGAAACGGTTTCGCTCGCCGCGGGAAAGAACACTTTCGAGATGATCACGGCGAAATAGCCGTAAACCAGGATTTCGTAGAATTCGAGCGCATTGCCGATCGACGAAGCAATGATCAGCCGCGTGGCCGCGCCGGCGCCACGCATATCGGCCGCCGCAGGCGAAGTTGCATCCACGGTTGCGTCCATGTTCCTTTTGTATCCGTCCCCGGCGCCAATTCCCGCCGGCTGCGCGACCGATATCGCGACCCTAACGATGGTCGTAGCGTAAAACAAATCGCTTGAGCGAAATCCACGCATCTGTTGGATGATGGAACGGGGCGGGGTTTTCCCGATAAGATCGTGTGATGCCGAACATTGATATTTTTTCGCCGTTCAAGCTTGGTCCCTTGTCGCTGCCCAACCGTATCGTCATGGCGCCGATGACGCGCAATCGCGCCGGGCCCGGCAACGTGCCTGGTCCGCTCAACGCCACCTATTACGCGCAGCGCGCCAGCGCCGGCCTTATCGTCAGCGAGGCAACACAAGTCTCGCCACAGGGCGTCGGTTATCCCGCGACGCCCGGAATTCACAGCGACGCGCAAATCGCGGGCTGGAAGGGCGTCACCGAGGCAGTACACGCAGCCGGCGGACGGATTTTCCTGCAGCTTTGGCATGTCGGGCGCATTTCGCATCCGGCGCTGCAGCCCGATGGCGCGCTACCGGTGGCGCCGTCGGCGATCGCTCCCGCGGGCCAGGCAATGACCTATGACGGCATGAAACCGTTTGTCACGCCCCGCGCGCTCGAAACCTCCGAGATCGCCGGCATCGTCGAGGACTACCGGCGCGGCGCCCGCAATGCCCGCGTGGCCGGGTTCGACGGCGTCGAGCTGCACGGCGCTAATGGCTATCTCATCGACCAGTTTTTGCGCGATGGTGCCAATCGGCGCACCGATCGATACGGCGGTAGTGCCGCCAATCGCGCGCGCTTTCTCATCGAAGTGACCGAGGCGGTTGCCGGCGAATGGGGCGCCCATCGGGTCGGCGTGCGGCTGTCGCCCACCAATCCGTTCAATGACATGGCCGACAGCGATCCCGCCGCCACCTTTGCCGCAGCCGTCGGCGCGCTCAACCGCTTCGGACTTGCTTATCTGCACATCATCGAACCGGCGGCGGGCGATCCGGTCCCCGCCGGAGAAATGCCGGACATCGCTTTCTTTCGCAGGCTCTGGCACGGTGCGCTGATGGGCAACAAAGGTTACGATCTCGCGCGCGCCAATGCGGTCATTCATGAGGGATTGGCGGACCTGATCTCGTTCGCCGCTTTGTTTCTGGCCAATCCCGATCTGCCGGCGCGCTTGCGACACGGCGGCCCGTTCAATGCGCCGGACCGCAAGACCTTTTACGGCGGTACTGCGGCGGGCTATACCGATTATCCCGCGATGAGCGGCTGAACGCCGGTATTTATATTTTCAAAACAATGACTTATCTAGAAAGCGCAACTCTGTGACCGCGGTCACTTCCGCCCCCGACGGCAAGCCATAGTTTACGCATGGTTAACGAGCCATCGCGGTACGGAGCCCCCATGTTCGCCACCCTCAAATACCTGGGCCGAGTGACCAACGAGATTTTCGAGTCGCGGATGCAACGCGCGGCGCGAAAGACCAGCGAGCGCCAACACTTTTTCGGCCGCCGAGCGCGCTAGGCAATAGTCCGGAAAAAGCATGCCCGGGACATGATCCGGAGCGGAAACAGGTTTTCTTGCGCGCTTTGACGATCCTTCGCCGCTAGTTTGACGGAAATATCCTCACACCCCAAGCTTGGTCGCAAGCTCTTCCAGACCCTTGACGGCAAAATCGACCGATACGCTCGGCGCGGTTTCTCCGCGCCCCGGCCCGTGCTCGGCGGGACGCGCGACATGAGCGGTGCGAAGCCCGAGCGCGGCGGCGGCGGCAAGGTCGTGCGAGTGCGCCGCCACCATCACGCACGCCTGCGGTTTGAGATCGAAGGCTTCAGCGGAAGCGAGATAGACGCGCGGCTTGGGCTTATAGTCGCCGGCGATCTCGGCGCCCAAAATCGCGTCCCACGGCAACCGATTGCGCCGGGCCAAATCGACCATCAATGAAATATTGCCGTTCGACACCGGCGCCAGCAGGTATTTGCCTTTGAGCCGCGCCAGCCCCGGCGCCACATCGGGCCAAGCGTCGAGGCGGTGCCAGGCGAGATTGAGCGCCTGCTTCTCGCCCTCGCCCAGATCGGCGACACTGAAGCGCTTGAGCGTGAGCTCGAGATTGCGCCTGTGCAGTACGTCGAGCTTGCAGAAGCCGATGCGGCCCGATCGCACCTCCTCCATCGCGCCCTGATATTCGCCGCGCCAGGCGTCCGCGAAGGCGGCCCAGTCCAGCGCGTAACCGCGCGGCTTGAGCGCCGCCTCAGCCTCGCGCGCAATCGACGCGCGCCAATCGACCAGCGTGCCGAACACATCGAAGAACAGGGCTTTCACCTCAAGCGTCATGCGCTATTCATAGCGCAGCGCGACACAATGCCAAAGCCGGAGCGACAAGCGCGCCGGAGAAGCGCTTGGGGATGGGACACGACGATGCCGAACGATCCAGCCGAACTATTGCATGAATTGATGCATGAATTGATTTTGGCGACGCGCATTCTCGCCAACCAGAAAGTGCTCGATGCGTTCGGCCATGTCAGCGTGCGGCATCCGCGCGATCCCGGGCGCTATTTCATTCCGCGCCATCGCGCGCCGGAATTGGCGGAAATCGCCGATATCGTCGAGTTGAACCTTAATTCCGAGCCGGTACGGCCGACGGAATTCCGGCTCTACAGCGAACGGGTCATTCACGGCGAAATCTACAAGGCGCGACCCGATATCAACGCCGTCTGTCATCATCATGCGCACGCGGTGCTGCCGTTTTGCATTTCGGGCCGCGAGCTCGTGCCGGTCTTTCACTTGGGCGCGGTAATGGGGCACGTGCCATTTTGGGATCAGCGCGACGAATTCGGCGACACCAACATGCTCGTTGTTGCGCCCGAGGAAGGCGCTTCGCTGGCGCGCGCGCTCGGGCCGAACGCGATGGTGCTGATGCGCCGGCACGGCGCGACCGTCGTCGGCGCGGGCTTGAGAGAGCTGACATTCCGCACGGTGTTTTCCTGCGAAAACGCCGCGCTGCAAAGCCAAGCTATGGCGCACGGCCATGTCGATCGCTTGTCGCCGGGTGAGATCGAACGCGCGGCGGCCCATAGCGTGCGCCCGCCATCGACCAACCGCGCTTGGGACCATTGGGTGCGTCACGTCGAAAAGGCCGGCTTGATGCCGGCGAAGACGGCGTCGAAGCGGAAGACTGCGAGAAAGACCAAGACCGGGAAACGCCGCTAGCGCGCGGTTACAAGCTGCTTCCAACCGATAACGAAATCCGCGCCAATTCGCGGCGCGCTCGACAGGCGAGCAAAAGAACACTATCGGTTTTGCCCTGCCGCCGGCGCGACACGGGCGGCTGAGAACAATTGAAGGCTTCTTGAGGGTGGAAGAACCATGCCGAACATGCAATCGCCGCGCCTGCCCGCTTTGTCGGAAGAAAAATTCACCGCCGAGCAGCGCGCGCTGGCAGAATCCATAAAGTCCGGCCCGCGCGGTCAATTCAGGCTCGCCGGCCCATTCGCCGTCTATTTGCATGCGCCGGCTTACGGCGAGCTTGCGCAGAAACTCGGGGGTCACTTGCGCTTCAAGACGAGCGTTCCGCCGCGGCTGTCGGAATTCGCCATCCTGGTGACCGCCCAGCATTGGAAAGCGCAATATGAGTGGGCCATGCACGCGCCGATGGCGGAAAAGCAAGGCGTCAAGCCGCAAACAATACGCGATATCCAGGCCGGCCGGGCGCCGAAAGCGGCGCCGCGGGACGAGATGGCGATCTATGCCTTCGCCAAGGAGCTTTACGCCAAGCGCCGGGTGAGCACCGCGACGTTCAATAGGGTGCGCAAGATTCTCGGCGATGCCGGCACCGTCGAGCTGGTCGGCATTCTCGGCTATTACGCCCTGGTGTCGATGACGCTCAACACGTTCCGCATGCCGCTACCACAAGGCATCAAGCCCGCGTTCCGCGAGCCTTAAAGCAAAATGATTTTAGATTGAATCGGCATTTTGCTTTAGCTTGTTGGTTAAGCATGATCTTTCCCGAAAACCAGGTTCCACTTTTCGGGATCATGCTTTAAGCGCGATCGCGCGATCACACTTTTTTATTGCTTATTCATCTGCATCGATCCGCCGGCGGGGCCTTCCATATGCATGCCGCCGCCCTGCATCATGTTGCCGCCCTGCATCATCCCTCCACCCTCGGCGGCGCCGGGCGCGGGCGCTCCGATGGCGGCGACGGGGTACTCGACCTCGACCGTGCCGGCATGTTCGAACTTCAACGTGGCTTTGACGGATTGTCCTTGTTCAAGCGCGTGCTTGAGGCTGACAAACATGACGTGGTAGCCGCCCGGCTTGAGCGTGACGGTTTCCCCCGGCTTGATTTCCAGCCCGCCTTCGACGGGGCGCATCTTCATTACACCGTCTTCCATGGTCATGCTGTGGATTTGGCACTGCGCGCTTGCGTCGTCGGAGACGCAGCTCACGGTATCGGGCGCGGTGCCCGTATTGGTGATGGTCATGTAGCCGGCTCCGGAAGCCGCTCCCTTCGGCGTGGCCCGCGACCAGGGCTGCGCGATATGGATTGAGCCGACGTCATAGTCGGCGGCAAGGGAGGGAACGGCGCCGATACTGGCTGCCGCGACTTGCATCGCCGCGGCCGCAAGGATAGCGGCGGCGCCATGCAAGAAGGTTTTGGCGGTCGAGTGCGTCATGGAAGGATCTCCGTACCGAATGCCTCGCTGTCGAACAAGGTGGCAACCAAGACTGGCGAACGAAATGGCGCGATCTTGATGGCGGACCTGAAAAATGGGCTTTGTCCTCGCCGGATATAGCTTAAGCAAACGGCCCTTGTCATTGCGGGACTGCGATCACGCGGCTTCACGATTCGAAGACTGGAGATTTTGCCGCAGGAGAGTATTCTAGCGATATGCGTGGCGGTTCGAAGGTGGTTACCGACCGGCCAGATCCACGCGGTGCCCCAAACGGCGCCTCAAGTGGCGCCCCACATAGCGCCCCACTTGGCGCCGATGCGTTTGGCCAAGTGTTGCGCTTCGAGCGGCGCCGCGCCGGCAAGCCGTTGCTGCATTTCCCGGCCATCGGGCACCCGGCCATTGGGTGGCCAAAAAGCGACGATGACGACGATTTTGCGCGCTACGAGCGGGAACCGGACGAGCGGATCGATTACCGGCAGCGTATGTTCATGAATGTGATCGCGCTTGCGGTCGTGACATTGCTCCTCGGCGCCGGCGTCTGGATCGCCGACACCATTGCCGCGATGGAAAAAGATCACGACTGCTTGATGCAGGGCCGCAGCAATTGCGCACCTGTGGAACTCCCCGCGCCCACGCGGGAGTGAGCAACCGGCAATGTCAGTTCGGTGCTTACTCGGCGTGAGCCGGCTGTGAAGGCGTAGCGGGCTTTGGCGCTGCCCCGGAATCGAGCCGAGCGGTTCCGTGCTCGGGAACCGCGATCGTCGGCGTGGCTGAATTCGTCGCGCCGTTTTCCGATTTCGCTGCGGGCGCGGCGGGTGCCGCTTCTGGCGTGGTGGCGTCGCTGCGGCCTTCCCGATTCGCGGGCACGCTCGCCTGGACCGGCTTTGCGCCGTTCGGGTTCGGCGGCGGCTCGCCGCGATGGCTGCCGACGACGGCGAGAACTTCGCTGATGACCCGCGCGTGGAGCCGCGGCGACTTGTCGATAGTGATGTGATCGATATTGGGATCGGAACTCACGTCGACATTGGCAAGCGAGCCATGGAATCCGGGGCCGCGCCGCATATAGGCATATTCCCGCTGCGTCAGATTGACGACGCGCGCGACATTTTCCGAAGCCGCGAAGGATTGCGTACCGTCAAACGGCACGACCAGCGCCACCGGGATGCCCTTGCGGCCCAGATACGCCGCCATTTCCATGACCGCGTCGGCACCCAGCGAATGGCCGATCAAAATAATCGGTCCTTCCTTCCCGGCCCGATAATTCGCGGCCGCCTGGTCTCCCAGACTCTGCCAGTCGGAGTAGCTATGCACGGTCGCATAAACGCCTCGCCGGCTCAGCTCTTCGGCCAGCGTGTCCATGCCGAGGGAGAAAATATTCATAAGTCCGCGCAGCAAATAGACGTGAGCGCGCGACTGCGCCATGCTCGGGTTGGCACCGAGGAAAAGGCTCAATGCGATGACGACCGCTCCGAGCGCGGTCAATCGCCACGAACGCCTCATGATCCCCTTCATGACCCCCTCATGATCCCTTCACGGCTTGCCGTTCGGAGCGGCGCTGGCACATTTTATTCAGTCCCTACCGCAGTGCCAGATTTCATCGGCGAAATCCCGCTAAATCCTTCACCCATTCGCAAACCGGTCCGCACCTGTAGCAAAAATGCAACGTACTGCCTAAGTTGGATAAATCCGCATTTCAATAGCGCAATTTTCAATAGTTCAATTTCGATCTGCCTCTCTCGATTGCGCCACCTCAATAGACCCACGGGACCACGCGGGCGGTGCGTCGCATATAGTCCCGGTAATCGTCGCCGAAGGCGGAAATCATCATCTCCTCTTCGCGTTTCACGCGTCCGAAAAAGAGCACGCCAAAGCCCAGGAGCCCAGCCGGGCCTGCAATCCAATTGGGCAGGAGCAACGCCTGGCCCAACGCCATCAACCAGAAACCGGCATACATCGGATGCCGCACGAGCGAGTACACGCCGGTTGTGACGAGCGTGTGGCGCTCCCGAAGGTCGAGGCTGACCGACCAGTTTTGCCCGAGATCGCGATGGGTCCGGAAAAACAGCCAAATGTAGGTGAGGTCGACGACAATCCCCAGATAGGCCAGGGCCGGAACGAAGGGATAGTCGGCGAAGCGGGGAAAATGCGTCACGACGTAGACGAACGGCACGATGCCGAGCCCGGTGAGCGAGGCGCTAAGGAGCATAAATTCGCGCAAGCCCCGGTCCGAATAACGGACGGGGGTCCGGCGCGAGCGCCGTCCCGGATGAAGCCGCAGCGCGAACCAGGCGAGGCCGAAAGCGAGCCACAGGATTTTCGAGAGCATCGCGGTCACGGACTTAGGGCTCCGTCACCGCGGGGGTCGAAACCGGCTCGATAGCGACGCCCGCATCCAGCACCTCCGCTCGCAATGCCCCGTCGGCGGCGAAAACTGCAACCGCCCGGCCCGGATCCTCGACCCGATCGGTAAGCGCGATTGGGCCGCAACACAGCATGTAATAGTCGTAGAAATAGCGGCGCTCGTTGCCCATCACCGCCTGCCGGTGGATGCGCAGGAAATTGAGGTGAAAACGCCGATAGGTGTGCTCCTCCACCATCATGCGAATGCGAATGATTTTTACGATCGGCTTTCCGGTGGCGGGCATGCCCAAAGCGACGACGGGATCGACCTTGTAGACATTGATGATGTCCACCAGCGCCTGGTACTCGACCCAGTAAACGGCCGGCGCATTGGCCACGCGGCGGACGACCTCGCGCAGCCAGCCGGCCGCCGGATGCAGCGCCACTTTGAGCAGCGAAGATCCGCTCGAAACGATGTGAAGCGGCTTGCCTTCGCTGGCGAGCTGCGGATCGATCTGCAGCGCGCGATCGACGACGATGAGCGATAACGGCGCGCCGAGACTATGACCGTCGACGATAATTTCGTCGGCATCGCTCTCACGGACGAGACGGACAAGTTCGTGCGCCAGCCGTTCGAGGCGCTCATGAACCTGCGGCCGCACGCGATGGATGAGATCGCGGGCGAAATACCAGTCGTCCAAGGCATAGGCGATATGGACGAATCGCCCGAACGTCCACCGTAGCGCGCAGAAGATCGCCAGCCAGACGATGGGCGCCAGGAGCATGTGATAGGGCAGTCCGGCATGGATGACGGTAAAGCGCGTCGCCGAAATCGACAGCCACATCATTCCGGCGATGAAAACCAGCGGATAGAGAAAAAATCCGCCATAGCGCCAGGCCACGACGAAATAGCGTATGACCGTGCCGGTCAGGACGAATTCCATCAGCGCGGCGATGCCGAGCGGGAACCGCCACCAATCGCTCACGGCCATCTCGGCGGCGACAAAATCGTCCCAGCGGAACCAATGGAAGTCGGTCGCGACGCGCCAATTCGGCCCCCAGGTTTCCACCGTCCAGCTCGCGACCGCGCCGTCCGCCGACAGGCTGGGCCGCGATACCTTGCCTTGCACGTTCCAAGCCTTTTGGAACCGCGCCATTTCGCGGATGAACCGGCGGTGCTGGTGTTCCGGCCCGACCGGCTCGTAGCCCGTCATCTGCACGAAACAACGCTTGCGCACGGGCGCTTTCGGCATTTGACCCTCTCGGAGCCGTTCCTTAGGTAATATGGCCCGGGCAATCAAGCGCGGCCGGGCCGAGGCGCGGAGCGGATAAGGCCTTGTAACGCCTTGGTCCACAGCGAGATTGTCGCGATTGCGCCGCCAAGCCGGCGCGATCGCGGTGACGGCGCCGCCGTTGAACTTACCGGCATCCTTCGCTATACGGGGCGTTCACAAATGAGGAGCCCGACGCGACCGGGCTTGCTCGCGCCGGGCTGGGCCGGCGCTCATTCTTCGTTCGACCATTAAAGAGCATGCCCGATGTCCACCACGTTCGATAAAGTGGCTGAAATCATTGCGGAAACTTGCGATATTCCGCGCGAAAACATCAAACCGGAAAGTCACGCGATCAACGACCTCGAGATTGATAGTTTGGACTTTCTCGACATTGCCTTCGCGATCGATAAGGCGTTCGGCATAAAGCTTCCGCTCGAACAGTGGACGCAAGAAGTCAACGATGGCAAAGCCACCACCGATCAGTATTTCGTGCTGAAGAACCTGTGCGAGCGGATTGACGAGCTGATCGCTGCGAAGGGCGCCTGAGCGCCTCATGCGTCTTGAGTATTTTCAGATGATCGACCGTTTCGTCGACGTCAATGTCGGCGAGCGCGTCGCGCGCGCGATCTGCACCGTTCCGATGCAGAGCACGGTCTTCGAGGGGCACTTTCCCGGCTATCCCCTGATGCCGGGCGTGCTGCTCATCGAGTGCATGGCGCAAACCACGGGCTGGCTGGTGAGCGCGCTGACCGGCTTCACCGGGCTGCCGGCGCTTGCCGGCGTCAAGGACGCCAAAATTCGTAACGCGGTATTTCCGGGCGATCAGCTCGAATTCGAAGGCAAGGTCATTCACGAAGGTTCGGGCTATGCGATCGGCGAAGCGAAAGGATGGTCCAAAGGCGCCGCCATTTGCGACGCCACGCTGACCTACCGTCTCGTGCCCTATCCGAGCGCGGAGCTGCGCGCCGGATTGTGGGAATGGGCCGAGCGCATCAACTTTCCCGCCAGGGAGTACGCGAAGTGACCGAGCGGCGCGAGGTGTGGATCACCGGCGTCGGCCTTCTCACCTGTTTGGGAGAAGGACTGGAAAAGGCGTGGCAGCATCTCGAGCGCGGCGACCCGCCGCCCTACGACGATAAGAGCTTTGCACCCTATATCGTGCATCAGCTCCCGCCGATGAGTTTCGACAAGCAGATCCCGAAGAAGAGCGACCAGCGCCAGATGGAGACCTGGCAGCGCGTCGGGGTTTATTCGGCAGGCATGGCGCTGACCGATGCCGGCATCGCGGGCAATGCCGAACTGCTCGACCATACCGACATGATCGTCGCGGCCGGCGGCGGCGAGCGCGACATCGCGGTCGACACCGCCATCATGGCCGGCGTCCGCAAGACCAACCAGTCCGGCGCGTTTCTCAACGAACGGCTGATGAGCGATCTGCGGCCGACTTTATTTCTGGCGCAGCTACCCAATCTGCTCGCCGGCAACATTTCGCTGGTCCACGGCATCGTCGGCTCCTCGCGCACGTTCATGGGCGAGGAGTCCGCCGGCGTCGATGCCGTGCGGGTCGCGCAAGCGCGCATCGCCGCGGGCCAAAGCGAACTGACGCTCGTCGGCGGCGCGTACCATGGCACGCGCTGGGACGTGCTTCTGGCATTCGAGCTCGGCGGCGTCGTCCTCAAGAACAACTTCGCGCCGGTCTGGGATCGCGGTCCGGAGGGCGGCATCGCCTTTGCCACGATGGGCGCTTTCCTCGTCTTGGAGAGCGAGGCCCATGCGCGAGCCCGGGGCGCGCGGCCCCGCGCGCGCATTTCGAAAGTCTTTTCCGACCGCAACGCACGCCGACCCGGCGCTGCCGAGGCATCGCTACGGAGGCAATGGGATGCCATTGCGCCTCAAGTGGATCGCGCGCATGCCGCCGTCATTTCCGGGGCGGCCGGGCTTGAGCCGGCAACCTCGGCCGAACTTGCCGTGCTTAAGGAAATCGGTCTTCCGGTTCGCAATACCGGTACGTATATCGGGCATGGAGTGGATACCCAATTCATGGCTAATCTGGGAATCGGTTGCGCCGCAATCGAGCACGGCAAGCTGTTCGCCCCGACGGGAACCGGCGATTTCGGCGACAGCCCGGCCGGTCTACGGCAGATCGTCGTGACCAGCATCGGCAATTGGCGCGGCGAAGGGCTGGTACTGCTGGAACGGGCGAATTGACGGGTGAATCGACGGAGACGCACGATGGTTTCAACAACCCGACCTACCGCAAGTAGCCATCGCGACAAAGCCGGCCGCGCAGTGATCGCGGTCACCGGCATGGGCGTCGTCACCTCGCTCGGCGTCGGCAAGGCCGACAATTGGGCGAAATTGACGGCGGGCCAGTCCGGCATCCGCCGGATTTCGCGTTTCCCGCTCGACAGCCTGCGCACCACAATCGCCGGCACCGTAGACGACGTCTACAAGGACTATATGCCGCCGGCGGAGCTGTCCGAACGCATCGCGCTTTTGGCCGGCGAGGAAGCGATCGCGCAATCCGGCATCGGCGGCAAAGGCCATTTTCCCGGCCCCCTATTCCTGGCGCTGCCGCCGCTCGAAATCGAATGGCACTATCGCATTCGGATGGCCGAGAAAGCCGCGCCCGACAGCGATGCCGGCTATCCCGACTTGATGCGGGTGGCGCATCAACCGCAATTCGCTCCGATCTACGAGACGTTGAAGTACGGCATCATCGGAGAGCACCTGGCCGAACATTTCGGCACCGAAGGCTCGCCGATTTCGCTGACGACGGCTTGCGCGTCCGGAGCCACCGCCATTCAGCTCGGGGTGGAGGCGATCCGCCGCGGCGAATGTCAAGCCGCGCTCGCGCTCGGCGCCGACGGCTCGCTGACGCCGGAATCGCTCGTTCGTTTTTCGTTGCTCTCGGCGCTGTCGACGCAAAACGATCCGCCCGGCCAAGCCTCCAAGCCGTTTTCCAAGAACCGGGACGGATTCGTTCTCGCCGAAGGCGCAGCCGCGCTCGTCCTCGAAGATTACGATCACGCGGTGGCGCGCGGCGCGAAGGTGCTCGGCATTCTCGAAGGCTGCGGCGAGAAGTCGGACTCGTTTCACCGCACCCGATCGAGCCCCGACGGCAAGCCGATCATCGCCTGTATGCGCAACGCTCTGGCCGATGCCGGCGTCGGCCCCCAGGACGTCGACTATATCAACGCGCACGGCACTTCGACGCCCGAGAACGACAAAATGGAGCATCTCGGCGTCTCCACCGTGTTCGGCGAGCATATTCGCGGCATTCCGATTTCGTCCAACAAATCGATGATCGGCCACACGCTGACCGCGGCGGGAGCCGTGGAAGCCGTGTTTAGTCTGCTCACGCTCGAACATCAGCGCATTCCGCCGACGATCAATTACAGCGTTCCCGATCCGGCGATTCCGCTCGACGTCGTTCCGAATGTGGCGCGCGACGCGCGCGTCACGCGGGCCATCTCCAATTCGTTCGGCTTCGGCGGGCAGAATGTCTGCCTTGTGATGACGCGGGAGCCGGCGTGAGCGGAGAAACCGCATCAGCCATAGGCGAACGCGCCGGCGCGTCGCGCGAACAAAGCGCGGCGTCGATGCGGGCGCTGATGCTCGTCGGCGATCGCAAGATCGAGCTTCGCGATATCGCCGCCCCGCCCGCCCCCGCCGCCGGCGAAGTGCAAATCCGCATCAAGGCGATCGGGTTGAACCATATCGACGTTTGGGGCTGGCGCGGCATGGCCTTCGCCAAGCGCACGCTGCCCTTGATCGTCGGCGTCGAGGCGGCGGGAGAAATTTCCGCCGTCGGTCCCGGCGTCGCCTCGCGCCGGGTCGGCGACCGGGTCGTCGCCTATGGCGCGCTGACCTGCGGCGTCTGTAAGGCGTGCCGCGAAGGCCGCGACAATCTCTGCGAAAATGTCGCCAGCATCATGGGCTTTCATGTCGACGGCTTCGCCCGCGACCTCGTGAACATGCCGGCTCGGCTGGTCGTGCCGATCCCGGCCGGCGTGAGCTATCGCGACGCCGCTTGTGCTCCGGTCGCTTTCGGCACCGTACAACACATGCTGTTCGACAATGCCAAGCTCGAGCCGGGTGAGACCATCCTAGTTCAAGCGGGCGGCTCCGGCATCGGCACGACCGCGATCAAAATGGCCAAGGCGATCGGCTGCATCGTCATCACCACCGTCGGCGATGACGCCAAGGCCGAAAAGGCGAAAGCAATCGGCGCCGACCACGTCATCAATTATCGCACCGAGCGATTCGAAGGCGTCGTGCGCAAACTCACCGGCAAAAAGGGCGTCGATGTCGCGTTCGAACATGTCGGCCCGGACACCTTCAATGGCTCGCTGCTTTGCCTCAAGCGCGGCGGGCGGCTCGTCACCTGCGGATCGACGTCTGGACAATCGATCACGATGAATCTGTTCCAGCTCTATCTGCAGCAGTATCGCATCTTCGGTTCCTTCGGCTGCTCGATCCGCAATATCGGCGAGAGCCTGGCCAAAATGGCGTCCGGACTGCTGCCGGTGATCGACACCGCGGTGCCGCTTGGCGAGTTCGAGCGCGGCCTCGCCCGGCTCGAAAGCCGCCAAGTCTTCGGCAAGATCATCGTCATGTTCTGATGACCGATCGGCCGCTTAAGACTCTCTTCGACACCGTCGTCGGTGCGCTCACGGTCGGCCTGCTCAGCGGCATCAAACACACCGACCGTAGGCGCATGGCGAACTTCGCCGGCGCGTTCATGCGCAAGATCGGGCCGCTGTTCAGGGAGCATCGCATCGGCCGCGCGCAGTTGCGCGCCGCCTTCCCGGAAAAATCGGACGCGGAGATCGAACAGATCCTCGGCGGCGTATGGGATAATCTTGGACGTATCGCCATCGAATTTGCCCATCTCGACGAATTTTGCGTGGAGGGCTTCGGCCGGCAGACCGCGGACCCCATCACCTATCCGCCGGAGTCGCAAGAGCGCTACGATTGGATCATGCATAGTGGCAAGGCGGCGATCGGCTTTGCCGCGCACCTGGCCAATTGGGAACTGCCGGGGATCGGGGCCAAGCTGATCGGCGTCAAATCCGCCGTGCTCTACCGTCGGCCGAATATCGGCGCCGTCAACGACGTCATCGTCAAGCTGCGCGAGCCCTTGATGGGCGAACTCATTCCAACCGGCCTCGATGCGCCGGTGCGGCTGGCGCGGTTTCTACAATCGGGCGTCCATGTCGGGATGCTGGCCGATCAGCATTACAGCAAAGGCGTCGAAGTGCGGTTTTTCGGCCGCCCCTGCCTCGCCAATCCGCTGATCGCAATGCTGGCGCGACAGACAGAATTGCCGATTTACGGAATGCGAGTCGTGCGCAACCCTGACGGCAACACGTTTTGGGGCGAGATTTCCGCGCCCGTCGAGCCGGTGCGCGACGCCGACGGCCGCGTCGAAATCAAAGGCACTATGCAAGCGATCACCTCGGTGATCGAAGGCTGGATCCGCCAATATCCTGAACAGTGGCTATGGCTGCACCGGCGCTGGCGCTGATACGTTTTAGGGCATGATCCGGAAAAGCCTGCCCCGAACGCGATCCGGGGTTGGAAACCAAAAGATCATGCCCCATCAAACATCCGGAGCCGCAATCGATTCAACTTGAAACGATTGCGCTCTAAGTCAAATGCGCCGGTAGCACGTTCAATACGGTGAGGAGGTTCCCAGTCCAGGCCGGTAAGTTAGCGAGCGCAAGCGCGGCGATCGCGCCGGCCAATAGATAAAGAAACATCGTCAGAATGTGATGATCTGACTTTTGTGCGTGCGCGATCGAAACAATTCGAGCGGATGGGCGACGCGAATAACGATAATTTTCTTCGCTTGGCATGATCGCTAGCTCCCACGAAAATTCATGGTCGCTGTCATAGTTAACGCGCAGCCAAGCGAAAACTCCGATCTTGCCCCTAAGGTGAATCCCTTAGGCACGATCCGAAAAAAGGTCTGCCCCAGACTTGATCCGAGATGGTAACGGGCTTTCCGAAAAGACGCCCTTTCGCCGAAAAGGCGTCCGCGAATTTCGAAGTGCAGAGCCGGCGGCTATAATTTCTTGATTCCGGCTTGATCGATAATTTGCTTGAACGTCGCGATCTCCTTGGTGACGCGCGCCCAAGCGGCGTCCGCGCCTTTCGGCCGCACCGAGAAGCCGGATTGAAACAGTTTGTCCTTCATTTCCGGTGTTGTCAGGACCTTGAGCGTCTCGCTTTCGAGCCATTTCACCTCGGCCGGCGGCATCTTGGCCGGCGCCAGCAGCACCATGTCGGTCGCAAAGACGAAATCCTTGTAGCCGGACTCCTCCATCGTCGGCACATTGGGAAGCTCCGGCCAGCGGCTTTCGCCGCAGACCGCTAGACAGCGCAACGCGCCGGCTTTGATGTGCGGCAGAGCCGGGCCGAGCGAGCCCGAACTCAGCTGAACGGTGCCCGTCAGCAACGCCTCGATGGCGTCGCCGCCGCCCTTGAAAACGACATCCGCGAGTTTCGGCAGATCCTCGCGGGTTTTCAGCAACTCCAATTGTAGGCGCGGCGTCCGTGCCGATCGGCGGCGTCGCGCAATTGTATATTTCCGGATTGGCGCGCGCGAGCGCGACGAAATCCTTGACCGTCTTCGCCGGAGACTCCGATTTCACAACGAAAGTGTTCGGCGAAGATGCAAGTTCGCCGACTGCGACGAAATCCTTGTAGGGATCGTAGGGCAGCTCGTTATACAGCCCGTAGTTCACCGAAAAGGCGTTGGTTGCGAGCAGGATCGTATAACCGTCCGGTTCGGAGCGGGCCACGTATTCCATGCCGAGATTGCCGCCCGCGCCGCCGCGGTTTTCGATGATGAAAGTTTTGCCGGTCGATTGTTGCAGCGCGGCAGCGACGATGCGGCCGACGATGTCGGATGGGCCGCCCGGCGTATTGGCGACCACGATTTTGACCGGACGCTCCGGATAATCGGCATGCGCCGAGCGCCGGCGAACGAGCGTAGGAACAGCGATCCCGCCGGCAAGCGCGCTTACGGCTTTTAGGACTCTGCGCCGCGTCGGCGTCCCCGCTGCAATAATCTTCATGACGTTCACTCCCTTCGGCTGTCGCCGTTTCGAGCGGACAGATTATTCGCCGGTCTTGATCCGCGTCCACAGCCGATTGATCAGCCGCTGCGTCTTCTGATCGTGAGCGACGATCGTATAGAACTTCGCCATGGTCGCGGCCTCCGGATAGATTGTCCGGTCGTTGAGAATCTCTTTGTCGATGAACTGGCTCGGCAGATCGCCATTGGCGTAGGAGACGTAGTTGGTGTTCTTGGCCGCGACCTCGGGCTTGATCAAATAATTGATCAGCTCGTGCGCCTCTTGCGGGTGGGGCGCGTCTTTGGGGATTGCCAAATTATCGAACCAGAGCTGCGCGCCCTCCTTTGGAATGGCATAGGCGATCTCGACGCCGCCCTTCGCTTCGGCGGCGCGCTTTTGCGCCTGTTTGACGTCGCCGGAAAAACCAACCACGAGGCAAATCTCGCCGGTCGCAAGCGCGTTGAGATATTCGGAAGAGTGGAATTTGCGGATGTAGGGCCTGATTTTCAGAAGCAGATCGGTGACTTTCTGCAGATCGGCGGGATCGCTGGTATTGGGATCGAGATGCAGATAGTGCAGCCCCGCCGACATGATGTCGTCGGAGGAATCGAGCAGGTGAACGCCGCAATCCTTGAACTTGGCGATTTTTTCAGGATCGAAAATATAATCCCACGAATCGATGACCGCGTCGGGGCCCAATATCCGCTTCGCGGCCTTGACGTTGTAGCCGATGCCGGTCGTGCCCCACATATAATTGACCGCGTAATTGTTGCCAGGATCGTAAGCCCCGAGCTGTTTGGCGATCTCAGGCCAGACATGGGTCAGGTTGGGCAGTTTCGATTTGTCGAGCTGCTGAAAAATACCGACTTTGATTTGGCGCGCGAGAAAATAGGCGCTCGGCACGACGACATCGTAGCCGGACTGGCCGGCCAGGAGCTTGGCTTCGAGCGTATCGTTGGAGTCGAACGTGTCGTAGCGCACCGCGATGCCCGTTTCTTTGGTGAACGCATCGAGCACCGTCGGATCCTCGTAGTCCGACCAGTTGTAATAATTGACGACGCGCGATTGCGGCGCCGCCGGCCCCACTGTGAGGAACGCGAGCGCGCCCGCGAGCGCAAAGGCGGCTGCAAAGGCGCGCCCGCGCACAGGCCGTGCGCGGCCTCCCGCCTGGGCGGGACGCAACGGCAAATCGGCTGCGGATTGGATACTCACGTCTCGGTCGGCAAGCCTGCAGCCTTCCACGCCAGGATGCCGCCGGCGAGGTGCGAACCGTAGGGGAAACCTCGCTCTTGCGCGGCGAGCGAGGCGGTAACCGACCGCCGTCCCGAGCGGCAGGCAAAGACCACTTCGCGCCCGGCGGGATCCGGAATCGCGGCCGGATCGAAGCCCGACAATGGAACAAGAACGGCGCCGGGATAACGCTCGAGCGCGGTCTCGTTGGGTTCGCGCACGTCGACCAGGACGTAACGGCCATCCCGCACGCCCTGGGCGACTTCTTGCGGCGTCAAATCGCGCACCTTCAACCCGCCGCCTTGTGGATTTTGGTCCGACATTTTGCTGTTCCTGCGATCGCGGATGGATAACCCTACGTGCTCTCGCCGCACAGGTGAAGAGCCTATACCGTCACTTGCGTTCCAACCTCAACCACACGATCGGTCGGAATCTGGAAGTAGTCGGTCGCATCGTTCGCTGAGCGCGCCAAGGTTATGAACAAACGGTCCTGCCAGCGCGGCATTCCCGAATGCGTGGCCGGCCGGAGCGAACGGCGCGACAAAAAGAACGACGTCGACATAATATCGAATTGCCAGCCGAGCTTGCGCGCGATCGCGAGCGCGCGCGGAATGTTCGGCATCTCCATGTAGCCGAACCGCAAAAGCACCCGCGTGAATGTCGAGCCGACTGGCTCGATGCGCACGCGCTGGTCGCTTGCGACACGCGGGGTGTGGATGCTCTCGACGGTGAGAATGACGTTCTTCTCATGCAGCACTTTGTAATGTTTCAGGCTGTGCAACAGCGCGGTCGGCGCGCTTTTCGGATCGCTCGTGAGAAACACGGCGGTGCCGGGAACACGCTGCGGCGGTTTCTTTTCCAGGATGCGCACCAGATCGTCGAGCGGCGTCTCCTGCCGGCGGGTCTTGGCGAACAGGATTCTAGTGCCGCGGCGCCACGTATACATCACCAGCATCACCAGACCGCCGATCGCGAGCGGTACCCACCCGCCTTCCACCACCTTGAGCATGTTCGCCGAGAGGAACGTCAGATCGACGAAAAGGAATGGCCCTATCAGCGCGGCGACGGCAAGCGGCGACCAGCGCCACATGCGCCAGATCACGATGAACGCCATCATGGCCGTGACCACCATCGTTCCGGTGACGGCGATGCCGTAGGCCGATGCGAGCGCGCTCGAAGAGCGGAACAAAGCCACCAGCAAGAGCACCCCGATCAAAAGCAGACCGTTGACCCGGGGCATGTAGATTTGGCCGGCCTGTTGCGCGGAGGTGTGACGCACTTCGAGCCGCGGCAACAGGCCGAGCTGAATGGCCTGGCTTGTAAGCGAATAGGCCCCGCTAATGACCGCCTGGCTGGCGATCACGGTCGCCACCGTCGCCAGCACGACCATCGGGATCAGCGCCCAGGCGGGATAGAGCAGAAAGAATGGGTTCGCAATCGCCTTGGGGTCGGCATAAACGAGCGCGCCCTGCCCGAGATAGTTCAACGCCAGCGACGGCAGCACCACGGCGAGCCAGGCAAGCTGGATCGGTCGGCGCCCGAAATGCCCAAGATCCGCGTAGAGCGCCTCGGCGCCAGTAACGGCAAGGAATACCGCGCCGAGCGTGTACAGTCCGATCATGCCGTGATGCAGGAGAAACTCCACGCCGTAAAAAGGATTGAGCGCCCACAATATGTCCGGATCGGCGGCGACCCAGATGACGCCCGGTATCGCAATGGCAACGAACCAGACCATCATGATGGGACCGAACAGCGCCGCCACTTTGGCGGTGCCGCGCGATTGCACCGCGAACAGCGCCAGAAGAATAACGACCGTGAGCGGCACGACATATTCATGGAATGCCGGCGTCGCGACGTCGATGCCCTCGACCGCGGAAAGTACCGACAAGGCCGGCGTAATGACGGCATCGCCGTAGAACAGGCCGGCGCTGGTAATCCCAAGAAGGGCGACGACGCCGACCGCTCTGCTCATACGGCCGACCGCGCGCGACGCCAGAGCCATGAGCGTGAGCGTCCCGCCCTCGCCGTTGTTATCGGCGCGCAACAGGATCACCACATATTTCAAGGTGACGATGATGAAGAGCGCCCACAGGATGAGCGACACAACGCCGATTACGGCGCCGCGGTCGAGCGCGGCTTGGCCGGTGCCGGATGCGGCTACGATCGCCACCCGAAGCGCATAGAGTGGGCTTGTGCCGATATCGCCATAGACGACGCCGATGCTGCCAAGCGCAAGCGCCCACAGTCCGGCGCGGCTGTGCTCGCCAGCGCCGTTCGCCTCCACCTCGCTTCCTCGAACGGTCGCGGTCGCGCTATCTGTCATGGATGCTGCCCAGCGCAAACGAGCAACAGATTGATGCCATTAGAGAAAACGCCGCTGGGAGAGGCTTGGAGCGGAGGGCTGGTAAACGAGTAGCAAGCGCGCCCAGCCGAAGCGCCGGCGCCCAAATCGATCATAGGCCGCATGTATGCGACTAACTAGTGGCGGCACAAGAGGGCCAGGGAAAACGCGTCTCAGCGGCTACTCGTGAAGAGCTCCAAAGCGTGACGACGGTCACGAAGGCCCACAACCGATTTCCGGCTCGTAGTCTTCCTTAAGGACTATATCCGAATGTTCAGCATGATGTCGCTTCGATAGCGATATCAAAGGACGTTTAGGAAACGGGGGATTTCATGAAAAAGATATTCGTAATTATGGCCCTGGCCTTCGCGTTCGCCACCGGCATGGCGGTAACGACGATCGTGGCGCAGATCGCGTCATAGCTGTCATAGAATAACTATTAATATCCCTTGCCGGTCACAGGAGACTGCATGGGGCTTCTGCTCCTTCGTGCTCCTGGCGCAGCGTGCCCACCTCTCCGCAGCCCTCCGTTCACCGCGGGTTCATTTTGAACCCGCGAAAATTCACCGCCGGTGGGCGTTCGGGGCCACGCAGCAGCGAGGTCACAACGAAAAGCCCCTTAGCAATTGTCTTCGTCGCGCTTGTGCTCATGGCCGTTGGCGCGCTAGCGATGATGAACAATGCCCGCAAAAGCGGCCAACATGACTGGTGCGTTCCGTCCACCAAATGGCATCACAAGGCACAGCTGAATTCCGACGACTAACCAGTACGCCCGATCTGCAGAATTGCATCACCACATTTTGATCTAGGCCAAATGGCGGACGATCCGACGGGTAGCTAGAGTTGTCCGTCGTCAGAGTTAGTCGCCATGCTGTTCTTTGGCTACTTTTTCTGTGTCATTGTGGCGTTCACGACCGTCGCGATGTGGCTAATCGGCTTCGTCAACAACTCAACGTTGGAAAAGCATCACCATCCCCGTCCGACGGTCACGGCGGAAGAAATCGCCCCCTTGCACTTACAGGCCGCGAAAGAAGCATCACCGGCAAAGGATGATATTTCTCCGGTCAAGCATCACAAACCTAAGGTGCTCGCCCGTCAGCGCAACAACTACGAAGAACGCGGCTACGGAAACGCGCTGGGCTACGCTGAAGAATCACAGAACGGACCAAGGCGTTTATTTTTCAACTGGTAACCCACCGCTTTCCAGCTAGAGCGGGTGCGCGCGACCCTTCAAGGATGACACCAACAATGATCAGGTTGAAGATAGCAGCGCTGACGCTGGGGGTTATAGTGGCAATCGCAACGACAGCAGGCGCTCAGGCGCAGGGCGAGTGCTGGTGGTTGGTTGTAACCTCGAAGCGCCGTGGTGTCGTTTCTATTGCGGCACGGACGATCCCCGACAAACAGAGATCGTTGTTGGCGGCCAATGGCAACCTCGGCCGACGAGTGTGTACCCTCGGCACCGGTACCATCGACACGCAAAGCGCCATAAGGTCGGAAATTCCAGCGGATGAGGGTATCCAGTCGCCGCTTCCCGCTGCCCTGATCCGCCGAAGAAACGTCCGCACTGCTATCGGCTTTGCTACATGGTCTTTTTCAAGGTCGTGCCGATATCGCCATAGACGACGCCGATTGCTGCCGAGCGCAAGCGCCCACTTTGGGCCGGCCGGCGCCACAAGAACGCGGGTTGCAAAAAACGCGGGCGACATAGGCCGGGCAAGGCGTTAGATAACGAGACAAGCCCGGTGACCATCCCGCGAAAAAGCAGCAAGATATGGTGCGACTTCGGGCACCATAGACGCGCCGCCAAAAGGCCGGGGACAAAAGCGGGGCGGCGATGGCGGCTTCGGTCCAAGGAGACGGAATGATGCGTGAGATCGGTCATTTTATCGGCGGTAAGGCGGTCAAGGGAACGTCGGGGCGTTTCGGCGACGTCTTCAACCCCAATACCGGCGAAGTGCAGGCCAAGGTGGCGCTCGCCGGCAAATCGGAGGTCGAGAAGGCCATCGCCAATGCACAAGCCGCCTTCCCGGCCTGGGCGGCCACCAATCCACAGCGGCGCGCGCGCGTGATGTTCAAGTTTTTGGAACTGATCCAGGGCGAATACGACGATCTCGCGCGTTTGCTCTCGTCCGAGCACGGCAAGACCTTTGCCGACTCAAAGGGCGACATCCAGCGCGGCCTTGAAGTCGTCGAGTTCGCCTGCGGCATTCCGCATCTGATGAAGGGCGAATATACCGACGCCGCCGGCCCCGGCATCGACCTGTTTTCCATGCGCCAACCGCTCGGCGTCGTCGCCGGGATCACGCCATTCAATTTCCCGGCCATGATCCCGTTGTGGAAATGCGCGCCCGCGATTGCTTGTGGCAATGCGTTCATTCTCAAGCCGTCGGAGCGCGATCCGTCGGTGCCGCTGCGCATCGCGGAACTGTTCGTCAAGGCCGGGCTGCCCGAAGGCGTGCTCAACGTGGTCAACGGCGATAAGGAGGCCGTCGACTGTCTGCTGACCGATCCGCGCGTCAAGGCGATCGGCTTCGTCGGCTCGTCTTCGATCGCCGAATACATCTATGCCACCGGCACCGCGCACGGGAAACGCGTCCAGTGCTTCGGCGGCGCCAAGAACCACATGATCGTGATGCCCGATGCCGACATGGATCAGGCGGCCGACGCGCTGATCGGCGCCGGCTACGGCTCCGCCGGCGAACGCTGCATGGCAGTTTCGGTCGCGGTGCCGGTCGGCCAAAAGACCGCCGACACGCTCGTGCAAAAACTCATACCGCGCGTCGAGAGCCTCAAAATCGGACCCGCCAGCGATCCTCAAGTCGATTACGGACCCATGGTCACGCGCGAACTCCTCAACAAAGTGCGGGGCTATATCGAGGACGGCATCAAAGAGGGTGCCAAGCTCGTGGTCGACGGCCGCAATTTCAAGCTTCAAGGCTACGAGAACGGCAATTTCATCGGCGGCTGCCTGTTCGACGACGTGAAACCGAATATGCGGATCTACAAAGAAGAGATTTTCGGGCCGGTGCTTTCGGTGGTGCGCGCCAAGGATTACGAAGAGGCCCTGCGGCTGCCTTCCGAGCACGAATACGGTAACGGCGTCGCCATTTTCACGCGCGACGGTGACACCGCGCGCGACTTCACCAGCCGCGTTCAGGTCGGCATGGTTGGGATCAATTTCGCCATTCCGGTGCCGCTCTCCTATTACACGTTCGGGGGCTGGAAGCGTTCGGGCTTCGGCGACCTCAACCAGCACGGGCCCGACGCGGTGCGGTTCTACACCAAGACCAAAACCGTAACCGCGCGGTGGCCGTCCGGCATCAAGGAAGGCGCCGAGTTCGTCATCCCGACGATGAAATGACGATCCCTCAACCTACGGGAAGTGACAGGCCGCGCCGCCGCGCTTAGTTTATTCGTCTGTCGGCTCCATCAAGCATCGGCTGCATGCTTTCATGATCACGCCCATGCGCCCCGGTCTCCGCGGAGGCAAAGCGACGGCCGCCGCCCTTATCCTCACGCTTGCGGCGTTGAGCGCCTGCACCAGCACGCAGCGCTTCGGCAGCCCGGAGCCCGAGCAAGCGGCCGCGCCGCCGGTGCCTCCCCCGGCGCCGCCGCCGCCGTCACCGCCGCCGATCGATCTCGCCGGCAAATGGAAACTGTCGATGACGGGCGGCGGCGCCTGCCTCATGACATTCGGCGACACGCCCGGCGCGGCGGAGGGCTCGATTGCGCCGGCGGGCGGCTGTCCCGGAAATTTTTTCACGAGCCGCAAGTGGACCTATGAGCGCGACACGCTGATCATTCACGATCATAAGGGCGAGGTTTTAGCGCGGCTGTCGTTCTCCGCCGGGCGCTTCGAAGGCCAAGGGATAGGCGGCGGCGCGGTGACGCTTGTCAGGCCGTAACATTTCAACGACACGCTCGCGATCACTCTCAGGGAGACTTTATGGCGGAATATCAGCTCTACTGCTTCGCTCAATCCGGCAACGCCTACCGCGCGGCACTAATGCTCAACTTGATCGGTGCCGATTGGCAACCGGTCTATGTCGATTTTTTCAAGGGCGGCGAGACGCGCACACCAAAGTACCGTACCGAGGTCAATGAAATGGGCGAGGTGCCGGTGCTTGCGCACGGCGCGAGAAAACTCAGCCAATCCGGCGTGATCCTGACCTATCTCGCCGAGCGAACCGGCCGGTTCAAGCCGCAAGGCGAAGACGCACGACTTGAGGGTTTGCGCTGGATCATCTTCGACAATCAGAAGGTCAACGGCTATCTCGGCCCATATCGTTTCTTGAAGAATTTCGCGCGGCCGCCCGGCGATCCGGCCGTGCTCGCTTTCCTCAAGGGCCGCATCGACGGCAATCTCGCGATCGTCGACAAGCACCTTGCGGCGGCGCCCTTTATGCTCGGCAACGAACCGACCATCGCCGACCTGTCGCTTGTCGCCTATCTCTACTATCCGGCCGAGGAATTCGGCTTCGACATCGCGGCGCAGCACAAAAATATCGGGGCCTGGCTCAACCGCATCCGCGCCTTGCCCGGCTGGGCGCACCCCTATGATCTGATGCCGGGCTATCCGCTAGACCTGTAAGCTACACGGCCGGCTCCGCCCTTAAAGCGGAATGTCGAGCGCCTTAGGAACCGGCTTCGGCACAGGTGGCGCGGGCAGCGCGGGTGGGGGCGGCGGTGGCGCCACGGCGACCGCGGGCGGCGCCGGCACGGGCGTCGGTGCAGCTGAGGCCGTTGCCGGCGCCGCGGATGCCGGCGGTGGGACCGGTGCGGCGGATGGCGCTGGGGCGGCGATCTGTGGCGCAGGGCCGGCGGCCGGCGCAGGCTTTGCTACCATTGTCGGCGGCACGGAAGGTGCGGACGTCGCAACGGGCGACGCCGGCGCAGGTTGAGAAGGAGGCTGCGGCACGGGTTTGGCGACGGGTCCGTTGGGCGTCGCCGGCGTTGCGGTCGACGACGTTGGCGACGCCGGCGGCGTGCTGCTGCGTGGCGCATTATTGGCGGGCGCGTTATTCGACGGCGCATTATTGAATTTGGGCGTCACGTCTCGCCCGGCTTGGGGCGGCTGCGGCTGCGCCACGACGTCTTGCTCGGCAGGCGGCGTCTGCGTCGGATGCGGCTGCGGCTCGTTGGCGTATTTGGCCAGCAGCGCATGCGCCCCGAACAGAAGCTTGGCGCCTTCGGTCTTTTGTTCCTTCATCGCTTTCCGCCAGGCGTCGATGACCGGCTCGGTCGCCTTGCGCCAATGCGCCACCGCTTCCGGCAACAACGTCACGATGAGGTCGCCGCGCTCGACCGCCATATTGGCGACAGCCGCAGCCTGAATATCCCACATCGCGCCGGCCATGGCGGCCGCCAATTGACCGGAATTGCTGTCGATCACGATTTTCAGATCGTGCGGCAGCCGGTCGTAGACGCCCTTGTTCATTGCGAGCACGTAAGTCCTGCTCCCGAGCGAAAAATCGGAAAATTCCGTGTGCGATCGGAGCAATTCGTTCAAGCGCAGCGGCGGCACCACATGCCATGGATCGACGCAGGCATCGACGACATGCTGGGCGATCGCGTCCGGAAGCTGCGCGCTGGGCATCAGCACCGGGCGTGCGCCGAGCGCGCGCATGGCCTCCTCCGCAAGACGCGTCTGCACATGGATTTTGAGGTCCTTGACGTCCTCGGTGGTGCGCACCGGCCCGCTGGCGTGGAGCACGGCCCGATCGGAACAAGAGAAGCAGAGCGGGTAAACCTCGTGAAATTCGTCCTTGAGATTGACTGCGGCAAAATCAGTAAGCGCTTTCGAACTCACCAGCGCCCGGCTCGACGCTAAAAAGGGTAGTTCGAAGGTTTCGATCTTGGGAAAGCGGCCGGGAGTTAGGCTCGGCGCGGCCCAGGCGATGTCGGTCACCCCGTCTCGCGCCTGATCGAAAAGCGCCGCCGGCGCGCCGCCGAGCTGCATCGAGGGAAAGATATCGATACGAAGACGACCGGCGGATTCCGTCTCCACCTTGCGCGCCCACGGCGCAAGAAACTTGTCATGCACGCTCGATACGGCCGAAAAGGAGTGCTGCAGTTTCAGCGTGAGCGGCGCAACGTCGGCGCGGGCGATGCGCGCAATAGCGGGGGCCGCTACCGACGCGATTGAGGTAACCAAGAACGTCCGGCGTGCAATTCGCATTAAAGCAATATCCTGGCGACGGTGACCACCGTCGGCGTAATTATTTAATTCAGACGCGACGGGCGATCCGCTTGATTGTTCGGCCGCACGGCGGTTTCGCCGATCGAAGGCGGCGGGGCCAATATCCGCTCCGGCATTATTTCCCCCGTGGCCTCACGCGAGCGCCGTTCGTAGCCGCGATAGGACAGCCAACCGAAAGGCAGGCTCACGAGATAAGCGAGCGTGCCGGCGGAGAGCAATATCCACGGATAGGCGATAAGCAACGCTGTCGATAACACCACTAAGACAATGAGCGGACCGACCATTTCGGGCGGCACCCGCGTGCCAACGCGTTTGCCGGAAAATACCGGCAGGCGCGACACCATGAGCATGGCGATAAGCAGCGTGTAGAACAGCGTCGCCCAGATCAAAGGCGTCGAACGAGGCACGCCTAGGAACACGAGGTAAATCGGCAACAACACCGTGATCGCGCCCATCGGAGCCGGCATGCCGACGAAGAAGTTGCTCGCCCAAACCGGGCGGTCGGGATCGTCGGCCATCACATTGAAGCGCGCGAGCCGCAGACCGGCGCAAATGGCGAACACCATAGCGGCAATCCATCCGGCCGATTTCAGGTCATGCAATCCCCAGAAATAGAGAATGAGCGCCGGCGCAACGCCGAAATTGACAAAGTCGGAGAGGCTGTCGAGCTCCGCGCCAAAACGCGAAGTCCCTTTGAGGAAGCGCGCCAAGCGGCCGTCTATGCCATCGAGGATCGCCGCGAAAACGATGGCGGCAAGCGCCAGCACATAGCGGTCCTCGAACGCCATGCGGATGCCGGTCAAGCCGGCGCACATCGCCAAGAGGGTAACGACGTTCGGCGCGAGCGTGCGCACCGGAATGCGGCGGAAGCGCCGGCGCCGCGGATCGCCGAATCCCGGTGATTGAATGGCCATGACGCGAATATAGCCATTTTCGCGCGCAGCCGCCATCGGCATCAACGTCAGGCGGTGGGCGCGAGCCGCTCGATTCGGCGCTGGCAACTCCCCGCGGCCGGAATTTTTTCGGTTACGGCCGTCCCGATTGCAGGAGCCCGGTTCCGGCGCGCCTTGGCGGCACCCGCCGCGACGCCGCCGCGGTCAACGTCGCGTCGAGGCTCATTATTGACGGACGCACACCCTCCGCCGCGGCAGACTTCCACTTTCCCCGCGGAAAATGGGTCGGGAACAGGACGGTCATGAGCAGATTCTGGCCCGCGTCCGTTACCCTCACCGTCCATCGCCGAAAATCGAGATCCTGCTCGGCGAAACCCGAAAACATCATAACGCGATCCGCCAACAGCATCGCCCTGGAATGTGCGGCGCAAATATCGCTCAGATCGGCGCCGATGGGATCCTGAAAATCCTCATCGGGAGCTGACAAATGAAAATAGAAATGCGGCACGGTCGACTCCTTCGAGACGTTATTCGACGTTTGCAGCGATCAACGCCCGATCGCATCGCTGCATCGCCGCCGGCTGATCCATCGTCGCGCGCATGAATTGCCGCACATGCTTGGGCCTTGCGAACAAAAAGCCTTGAATGAGAGCGAACCCCAAATCGCGCGCAACGATAAAGTCGGCTTCGGTCTCTACCCCTTCGGCGACGGTGCGTGCGCTATAGCGACTGGCGAGATCGATGATTTGACGGCATGCGCCACGCTTTGCACGATCATTCGCGCAGCCGGACACGAACGCGCGGTCCACTTTAATCTCAACAAACGGGAAGTCTTCCAGTCCGACAAGCGCCGGCCATTCCGCCGCGAGATCGTCAATCGAAATGGCAACCTTGCGTAATCTCATCTGCTTGGCGATGTCCCGCGCGAGCGCCAGGCTGCGCGCAATTTCGGTGCCGTTGACCTCGACGAGCATCCCGCTGAAAGCCGGGTGATCGGGCAGCGCGCGAAAAAGGTGCTCCATATATGCGCGATCGCAAAGGAACGAGATCGGCAGATTGATCGAAATATCGATGTACCGCCCTTCGGCGAATAAGCGGCGTTAATCCGCTATCGCCTGATCGATGACGAATAGCGACAGCGCATGAAGCCGCGGGTCGCCATCCTCAGGGAGGAAGCTTTCCGGCGGGACGATCCCTAAATATGGATGGCGCATGCGAAGAAGCGCTTCGGCGCCGTTTACGCGGAGCGTCTGGCTGTCGATTTTGGGCTGGTACCAGAGTTCGAGCCAACTCGCGTCAAAGAGCGGCGCGATCTTTGGATTGACCTCGCTCGCAGTCGCGGCCGATACTTGCTGCGGTTTGACGGACACGGCGGCTACTCCGGTTACAGTCGCAGGGCCGCACAGTTATTGTTCCGATCCGTCCCACACAAGTTCGCGATGCGAAGGTAGTTAAGTGCCGCTCTCTATATGATAGAGAACATGATAGGGATTCCGCAGGACAGCGATGAGCGATCTTCACCGGTCCACAGAACAGCTGCGGCGCAACGTCTCCGACGGCGGCAGCTTGGCGACGACGCTGATTCATCTCTGGCCTTATATTTGGCCGGCCGATCGCCGCGACCTGAAAGCGCGCGTGATTTTCGCGACCGTTCTTCTGTTTGTCGCAAAGCTTGCGACGATCGCGGTACCGTTCACTTTCAAATGGGCCACTGACGCGCTAGCCGGCCGCGGCACGGCGCCCGTCGCGCCGGGAAATTGGCTCGCTTGGACATTCGCGGCACCAGTCATGATGACGCTCGCCTATGGCGGCATGCGCATCGTGATGGGGCTTCTCACCCAATGGCGCGACGGCATTTTCGCCAAAGTGGCGATGCACGCCGTACGACACCTGGCAATGCTCACATTCGAGCACATGCATCTGCTCTCGTTGCGCTTCCATCTCGAACGCAAGACCGGCGGATTGACGCGCGTCTTAGAACGCGGCCGCAACGCAATCGAGACGATCGTGCGCATGGTGCTGTTGCAGCTGGCGCCGACGATCGTGGAACTGGTGCTGATCGTCGCCGTGCTGCTTTTGCATTTCGATTGGCGTTACGTCGTCGTTGTCGGCATCACGGTCGCGATCTATATGCTGTTTACTTATTACGCGACCGAATGGCGCATCAATATTCGGCGCAAGATGAATGAGAGCGACAGCGACGCCAATGCCAAGGCGATCGATTCGCTGCTCAACTACGAAACCGTCAAATATTTCTCCGCCGAGGAACGCGAGGCGAAGCGCTACGATCGCTCGATGGCGCGCTATGCGGACGCCAGCGTTAAAGCCTATGTTTCGCTCGCGGTACTCAATGCCGGACAGGCCGTCATTTTCACGATCGGCCTCGCCGCCGCCATGGTGCTCTGCGCTTACGGCATCGAGCGCGGCACCAATACCGTGGGCGATTTCGTGATGATCAATGCGATGATGATCCAGCTCTACACGCCGTTGAATTTCATGGGCATGGTGTATCGCGAGATCAAACAGGCGGTCATCGACATCGAGAAAATGTTTTCGCTTCTGGCGCGCAAGCCGGAAATAGAAGATAGCCCCGGGGCGCATCCGCTTCAGGTGCGCGCCGGCGCCATCCGCTTCGACAACGTCTCGTTCGCCTATGAGCCGGCAAGGCCCATCCTGAGCAACCTCAGCTTCGACGTCGCCGCCGGCCATACCGTCGCCATTGTCGGACCGTCCGGGGCCGGCAAATCGACCATTTCGCGGCTCTTGTTCCGATTTTACGACGTGACCGGCGGCCGCATCCTCATCGACGGCCAAGACACCCGCGGCGTCACCCAGACCTCGCTGCGCGCGGCGATCGGCATGGTGCCGCAGGACACCGTGCTGTTCAACGACACGATCCGCTACAATATCCGCTATGGGCGCTGGGATGCGAGCGACGCCGAAGTGGAAGAGGCGGCGCGCCAGGCGCAGATCGACGGCTTCATTCGCCGCGCGCCCAAGGGCTATGACACCGAGGTCGGTGAACGCGGATTAAAGCTCTCCGGAGGAGAGAAACAGCGCGTCGCGATCGCCCGCACGATCCTCAAAGCGCCGCCGATCTTATTGCTCGACGAAGCGACCTCGGCGCTCGACAGTCACACCGAAAAGGACATCCAAGACGAGCTCGACCGCGTGTCGAAGAATCGCACTACGCTCGTCATCGCGCACCGGCTCTCGACGATCGTCAATGCCGACGAGATTCTGGTGCTCGACCGCGGCGCGATCGCCGAGCGCGGCACGCATCGTGAATTGCTTGAGCGCGGCGGCCTTTACGCGAGCATGTGGAACCGGCAGCGCGAAGCCCAGCTCGCGCGCGAAATTCTGGCCGAGGTCGGCGACGACGATGCCGCGCCGCACCGCAATCCGCCGCAATTGCCCGAGGAGCGCGACACGCCGCCGGACCTGCTTCCCACCGCGGATGCCGCCGAGTGAGCGCGCTTGCCTTCCTGGCGACGCGGTGACAAGGAACGGATGGCCCATAGGCCGTACTCGCCGCAGGACCCATATTCGTCGCAGGACTCATGTCCGTTATCGATTCAATCCGCGGGCAACTAACGCCGGTCCACCCGGAAGGCTATCGCTTCGTCGGCGGCCTTGCGGTTGCGGCGCTTATCCTATTCTGGTTGTGGACGCCGCTTGGCTGGCTTGCCGCAATCGCGACATTGTGGTGCGCCTATTTTTTTCGCGATCCGCCGCGCGTGACCCCGATATGCGACGGTCTCGTCGTAGCGCCGGCGGATGGCCGCATCAGCCAAGTCGTCAACGCCGTGCCGCCGATGGAGCTTGATCTCGGCCAGAGTCCGCTGCCGCGCATCTCGATCTTCATGAGCGTGTTCGATTGCCACATCAACCGCAGTCCGGTCGCGGGACGCATCGAACGCATCGTCTACCGTCCCGGGCAATTCATCAGCGCCGATCTGGACAAAGCAAGCGAGGTCAATGAGCGCAACGCATTCGTCATATCCACCACGACCGGCCAGCGCGTCGCGGTCGTTCAGATCGCCGGCCTCGTCGCCAGACGAATTGTCGCTTTCGCGCGCGAGCGGGAAAATCTCAGAGCGGGCCAGCGCATCGGCATGATCCGCTTCGGCTCGCGTGTCGATGTTTATCTTCCCCCAGGAACGCGCGCCTTGGCCGGCGAAGGCCAGACCGCCATCGCCGGCGAGACGGTGCTTGCCGATCTTGCCGCCGAGGGCGCGGAGGGGATGTTCAGGCGAGATTGACCCGGCAGCGCAAGACGAAATCCGCCCGCTCGCCACGCAGCCGCCTAAATAAAGCTTGCGGGAGGCGCCGATCGACGCCACATCTAGAGCGTAATCGTTTCAAAAATGAATCGATTGCGACTCTGGGTATTTGACGAGGCATGATCTTTTCGGAAAACCGATTTCCACTTTTCCGGATCATGCCTTATTGTTCAATGAGAATCGAACCATGAGCGAAATCACCGCGGTCTGCGTTTATTGCGGATCGAGTTCGGGGACCGATTCGGCTTTCGCCGAAGCGGCGTCCAAATTCGGCAAGATCCTCGCCGAGAACGGCGTGCGGCTCGTCTATGGCGGCGGCTCGGTTGGCCTGATGGGCTCGATCGCCGAAGCCGTACTCGCGCACGGCGGCAAGGCGACGGGAATTATTCCTGAGTTTCTTACCACGCGGGAGCGGCCGCGCCGGCTCAGCCAAGAGCTGATCGTCACGCGCGATATGCATGAACGCAAACGCGCGATGTTCGATCGCGCCGACGCCTTCGTCGCCTTGCCGGGCGGGATCGGCACGCTGGAGGAGCTCGTCGAGCAACTCACTTGGGCTCAGCTCGGACGCCACCGTAAGCCGATCCTGGTCGCCAATATCGACGGTTATTGGGACCCGCTGCTGGCGCTTGTCGCCCATATGCGCGAACAGGCCTTCCTGCCGGCATCGCTCACGGTCGATTTTCAGGTCGCGGAGCGCGTCGAGGATATTCTGCCGATGTTGCGCCAAGCGGCACGCGGCGTCGCCGAAGCCGAAAAGGTGATGGCGATCCCCGCCGAGCGGCTGTGACTCCGCGTCCGCGGAGGGCATTCAATCGTTGCGCAGGAAGGCGACCGCCTCGATGCGGTTGCCGTCAGGATCGCGAATGAAGGCGGCGTAATAATTGTCGTGGTATTCCTTGCGCAGCCCCGGCGCGCCGTCGGAGACGCCGCCAGACGTCACTGCCGCCGCATGGAACGCCCCGACAGCCTCCGTGTCCGGCGCGCGCAGGCAGATATGCACGCCGCTATCCGACGCCACGCGATCCATCGCGTCGCGTCGGTTGATCCAGAATTCCGGATATTTTCTGCCGAAGCCGATCGCCGCGCCCGACCATTCGCGTAATTTCGTCATGCCGAGCGGCGCGAGCAACGCCGTGTAGAAGGCTTCCGCTTTGGCGAGATCGCGCACGGCGACGGAGACGTGATCGATCATGCGACGCCCTCTCAGCTTTGAGCGGTTCTGCGCTGCGGCGGAAACTCTTCACGCCGGCGCGCCGGATTTCATGAGCTTATACACGATGGAATCCATCAAGGCCTGGAACGATGCATCGATGATGTTGGCGGAAACCCCGACCGTCCGCCAGTGCTCGCCGGTCTCGTCGGTGCTTTCGATCAAGACCCGCGTGACGGCTTGCGTGCCGCCGTTGAGGATGCGCACGCGATAATCGGTCAATTCGAGGCCGTTGATGAAGCGTTGATACTTGCCGAGGTCCTTGCGCAAGGCGAGGTCGAGCGCATTGACCGGACCTATTCCTTCGGCGACCGAAATGAGTTCCTCGTCGCCGACTTTCAGCTTCACGACCGCCTGGCTCACAGTGACGCGCTCGCCCTTGGCGTTGATGCGCTGCTCGACATTGACGTCGAATTTCTCGACATCGAAATAATGCGGAACTTGTCGCATCATCCGCCGCGCCAAAAGCTCGAAGGACGCGTCAGCCGCTTCATAGGCATAGCCGCTCGCCTCGCGTTCCTTGACCTCGTCAAGGAGCCGCGTGACGCGGGGGTCGTTCTTGTCGAGCGAAAGCCCGATCCGATCGAGCTCCGCGAGCACGTTTGAGCGGCCGGACTGGTCGGACACGAGCAATTTGCGCTTATTGCCGACGCGCTCGGGCGCAACATGCTCATAGGTCTTCGGCTCTTTCACGATCGCCGATGCATGAATGCCGGCTTTGGTGGCGAATGCGCTTTCCCCAACATAGGGAGCGTGACGATCCGGCGCGCGATTGAGCAATTCGTCGAGGCGGTGCGAAATGCGCAGCAGGCGGCCGAGCGCGTCATCGGTCACGCCGATGTCGAATTTATCCGCAAATTCCGGTTTGAGCTTCAGGGTCGGGATGATCGAAACGAGGTTGGCGTTGCCGCAGCGCTCGCCAAGCCCATTGAGCGTGCCCTGAATCTGGCGAGCGCCAGCGCGGACCGCGGCAAAGCTATTGGCCACAGCCTGTTCGGTGTCGTTGTGCGCATGGATGCCGATGCAATCGCCGGGGATCGTTTTGCAAACTTCGCCAACGATGCGCTCGATCTCGTGCGGCAGCGTGCCGCCATTGGTATCGCACAGCACCACCCAGCGCGCGCCGCCCTCATGGGCCGCCTTGGCGCAGGCCAGCGCATAAGCGGGATTGGCTTTGAAGCCATCGAAGAAATGTTCGCAATCGAGCAAGACTTCGCGCCCCTTGGCCTTTGCCGCACGCACGCTGTCGCGAATCGAAGCGAGGTTTTCTTCTTCCGTCGTCTCCAGCGCGACGCGCACATGATAGTCCCAGGATTTAGCGACGAAGCAGATCGCGTCCGCCTTGGCGTCGAGCAGCGCCACTAGGCCGGGATCGTTGGAGGCCGAGCGGCCCGGCCGCCGCGTCATGCCGAAAGCGGTGAGCTTTGCGCGCAGCGGCCGCCGCTCGGAGAAAAAATTCGTATCGGTCGTATTGGCGCCCGGATAACCGGCCTCGACGTAGTCGACGCCGAGCTCATCGAGCATGCGCGCGATTTCGAGCTTGTCGGCAAGCGTGAAATCGACACCGTTGGTCTGCGCGCCATCGCGCAGCGTCGTGTCGAACAAATAGAGCCGTTCCCGCAACGAGTTTTCCGCCATGGTGCTAACCGTTATAGAGCCGATAGACCGCGTAGAGCGAAACGACGACCGCCGCGGCGATCACCGCGTATTTCAAGATCAGGTAATAGAGCCAATGGCGCTGAAACGGTGAATCGCTGCGTTTCATGGTGCCCTTCCCTTCGCGGCAAGCATCTTTTTCATCGTCGTATTGGCGAGCCACTCGCCGCCAAGCGATACGGTATTGCGGCTTTGCGCCGAATAGCCGCGTTTCTCGAAGAAACCGCGCGATGCGTCGCTGGCGTCGACGACGAGCTCCTTGCCGCCGCGCGCGGCGGCGAGCTTTTCCAGCGCGTCGCACAGCATCGCCCCCGCTCCCTGCCCCGCCGCCGCCGGATGCACGTAGAGCATGTCGATGCGGGTATTGTCGGCGAGCGAAGCAAAACCGACTGCGGCGCCGCCGAAGGTCGCGACCAGCGTGAGTTCGCGCGCGAGCTTGGCACCGAACTCTTCCTCGTCGTCGGCCGCCGAGGCCCAGGCTTCCTGCTGCGCCTCGCTATAGTCGTCGGCGGCCAATTGTTCGATCGCCGCGCGAAAAATCTCCGCCAGCAGCGGCACGTCATCCGGCAGCATCGGCCTCATCGCGAGTTGGGGCAGCGCGCGGGCGTTCATCGGGCGATCTCCGCGCCGTTCTTCCCCTCTCCCCCTGCGGGAGGGGGTGGACGCGAGCGAAGCGAGCGGCCGGGTGAGGGGTTCCTCTTCCACGCCCCCTCACCCGCCTCGCTCGCGCTACGCGTTCGCTCGGCACCCTCTCCCGCGAGGGGAGAGGGAATTGCGGTGCGACGGGAAATCATCGGGCGATCTCCCACGTCGTACCGTCCTTGGTGTCTTTGAGAACGACGCCCATTTTGGCGAGCTCGTCGCGAATGCGGTCGGATTCCTGAAAATTCTTCATCCGACGCGCCGCGTTGCGCGCCGCGATGAGCTTGGCCACTTCTAGCTCATCGACGGTGACCGATGCCGGCCGGAATCCGGCCCATTCGGCGGCGGTTTCTCGCAATAGACCGATCAATTGCGCGCTCGCCTTCAGGCAGGCACTGGCCGGCTTGCTGCCCTTGGCCGCTTCGCCGCGCAAATCGTGCAAGGCGCCGATGGCCTTTGGCGTATTCAAATCGTCCGCGAGCGCATCGAGGGCATCCGCGCACAAGAAGCCCGGCGCCACATCGGCGGTCAGCGCGTACCAATGGTCAAGGACCTTCTCGGCTTCGCGCAAGGCTTTCACAGTCCAGTTGAGCGGCTGACGGTAATGCGTCTGAAGCATCGCGAGTCGCACCGCCTCGCCCGGCCAGTCCTTGAGTAAATCGCGGATCGTGACGAAATTACCGAGCGACTTCGACATCTTCTCGCCTTCGACCTGCAGAAAGCCGTTGTGCATCCAGTAATTCGCCATCACCGGCGTATGGAAGGCGCAGCGCGATTGCGCGATTTCGTTTTCGTGATGCGGAAATACGAGATCGATGCCGCCGCCATGGATGTCGAAAATCTCGCCGAGGTATCGCCACGACATCGCCGAGCATTCGATATGCCAGCCGGGGCGTCCGGGCGCGGCGATACCGCACGGCGACGGCCATGCCGGCTCGCCCGGCTTAGACGGTTTCCACAGCACGAAATCCATCGGCGCGCGCTTATAGGGCGCGACCTCGACGCGGGCGCCGGCAATCATCTCGTCAAGCGAACGCCGCGCCAGCTTGCCGTAGTCCGGCATCGACGCGACACTGAACAAGACGTGCTCTTCTTCGACATAGGCATTGCCGGATTTCACCAGCTGCTCGATCATCGTCCGCATCTCGGCGATATGTTCGGTGGCGCGCGGCTCGGCTGTCGGCGGCAGGCAACCGAGCGCGGCGACGTCTTC
>Ga0187780_10000053_pt1 | contig 86570 bp, 85 predicted proteins | sample 1015_Q2_SP10_20__FD_132429 | JGI IMG/M metagenome (GOLD analysis project Ga0187780, IMG submission 132429) | Tropical peat soil microbial communities from peatlands in Department of Meta, Colombia - 1015_Q2_SP10_20_MG | ecosystem: Environmental > Terrestrial > Soil > Wetlands > Peat | place...
GATCGCGCCGCAATGTGTCGGTCCGAAGCGCCACCGCGTTGCGCAAAAGCACCATCATCGATATCAGGATGTTCTCGCCGAACCAGTGCACTTGTTGCCGGAACGAGCGCGAACTTGCTCCCGCAATCCGCTGGAAGCCAAACCGCGCGACATAATGCGCGAGCCGATCGCTGCGCTCGGCGGGCTCGACGCAGCCCGACAGAGGCCGCCAAACACCGTGCGGTCATGGCGGCGATCGGACGCCAGTTTGCGAAATTCGTTCTCTGCTAGTTCGTCATCAGCCGAAAGCGCAGCGGGGTTGCGCCCAACAATTCGATGACCTCGCCGTTGCGCCGCCAATTCGTGACCTGCGCGAGCTGCGTCAGCAGATTGGCATCGCGCGCTTGACGCTCCGGCTCGCATTGCGCGTCCGTTTGCAGATCGCCGGGAACGATAGTGATCGAATTGTCGCCGATAGTGGCCTGAGCGCTTAGACTGGCGCACCACAGATCGATCGAGGCTACCCCGTTCTCCTCGATTTCGATCATGGGGATGCGCTTGGAGCCGTGCATCGGCTCTGCGTCAAGCATGAGTTCGCTGCCGAACGGAAACGGCTCGCTGGCTTTCGCCACCGGCAACGCGCTTATGAAAGCCAGCAAGACGCATAGGCAGCCGGCACGCAGGAGCTTTTGCATCGTATCTCCGTAAAAAAAGGCAAACCGCGCCGCGGGCGTGGGCCGGAAACAAGCGGCGCGAATCGCGCTTCACGCGATTGGGTTGGAAACTTGTTGGTTCGGCGCAGGTTCCGAGACCGGCGGTGCGGCGCTATCACGCCGCACCTTGTCCGGACAAGTCGGCCAAGCACTCCTACTTCGGCAAATTCGCGATATTCGGGAAGAACAGATAGCACGCTACACCGATCAAAACGAGATAGGCCAGTAGCACGATCGTCCACCCGAAATTGTGGCGGATGACTTCGCCCTCGTTGCGGACGAATTCGCTCGTCGAAACTCCGACGCTCGCGGTTTGCGGCGCGATCGGCTTGCCGATTTCCGCGCCCACCGAATTGAGCGTCGGCAACAACATCAGCGGGAAACCGAGCAATTGCCCGACCAGCGCCTGGAATTTACCGAACATCGCATTGGTCGAGGTATTGCTGCCGGACAGCGCCACGCCGATGAAGCCAAGTATCGGCGCAACGACGATGAAGAACGGCCCCAGCGCGGAAAAGGCCTTGGCCAGCGACCCCGCCATGCCGGAGAAGTTGAAGACATAGGCCAGGCCGAAGATGAACACGCCCACAAGAAGGGCGCCCCACATTTGCGACCACGTCGTCGTCCAGATTTTCGCAAGCTGCGTGCCGTTGACGCGAAGCAGGAGCGCCACGACGATCCACGACGCCAAGATGGCGCTGCCGCCGACAAACGGCGTCCAATTGAAGATCGCCGGGACGGTCGTTCCCGGCGCGATCGAAGACGCGGCATTGACTTGCATGTGGAGCGCGATGATGGCGGGCAGCTTCGACCATGGCCCGGTCCAGGCAACGACGATCGCGACCAGGACGATGATCGGCAGCCAGCCTTGAAAGACTTCGCCGGGCGTCAGCCCGTGGCCTTCGGCTTGGGCTTCCTGTGCCGCGGTCACTGGAACGCCGCCATAGCCGAGCGTCCGCGACGGCTGCCAGATTTTAAGGAGGATCAGGAGGCAGGCGAAGCAAACGATCGAACCGATCACGTCGGGCAGATAAGGCCCGAGATAGACCGAAGTCGGCAATTGGCCCGCGATATAGCCGAGCGAGCCGACCACGGCGAGCGGCCAGGCTTCCTTCATGCCTTCGCGCCCGCTCACCAGGTAGAGCAGAATCCAGGGCGGCAAGAGCGCGAGAATCGCCACGATTTTGCCCACCGAACCGGCCAGCGCCAAAAGCGGCATGCCGGTAACCGCGGCAAGCGCGATGATCGGCGCCCCGAGTGCGCCGTAGGAAACCGGCGCGTTATTTGCGATGGCCGCCACGCGAATGGCGTCAAGAGCGGGTATGCCGAGCGTGATCAGGATCGGCGCAACGAAGGCCCACGGATAACCGAAGCCCACAAGCCCTTCGAGCAGCGCGCCGAACGCCCAGGCGAAAAGGATAGTCTGGACCCGCACGTCGCGGGTTCCTTGCTGCACCAGCCATCGCCGCAGCTTGTCGAAGGCTCCCGTCACGACCAGGGTATTGAAGAGCATTACTCCCCAAAACGTGATCCAATTGACGTTCCATATCCCCGTCAATGCGCCGTAAAGATAGGCAAGAAGCCCGTCCTGTAACGGCATTTTCCACACCCATAGGCCGAGCAGGAACGTTACGATCGACCCGATCAGGACCGCGAGCCAGGCCGACATGCGAAGGCCCGCGAGCAAGAACAACAACAAAACGACCGGAATCAGCGCCACCAACCAGGTCAGAAACAGATTTCCGGTAGGATCAAGGATTTGCGTGAACATGAACGGCTCCTCCCAGCAATTCACCCTGACGGTGTTCGTTCTGCCGTTCCCCGTTGGCCCCGGGACGTAGCCGCAAGAATGCCGCCGCGCGCGACATCATGAAAGCGAAATTTGTCTCCATCCCCGACCGGCTCGCCTTTTTTGCGCTGCATCAATATGCCGGTTAGGAATGTGAATTGCAGATTTATTGAGCTGGGGAACGCCGCTTGTGCCGGCGATCACTGCTCCCCCGCGAGTCCCAACCCGGAGGTCCTTCCGTGAAACGTCTCGTTGCGACGCTCGCCACCATAGGGCGCCTGGCCCTGCCCTATTTTCGATCGGAGGACCGCTGGCCCGGGCGGCTCCTGCTCGCCGCGGTCATCGCGATCGAACTGTCGATCGTGGCCATCAATGTAATTTTAAACGAATGGTACAATCGATTTTACAACACGCTGCAAGATCGCAACTGGGAGGCGTTCGTCAGCGCCATTTTGTTTTTTTGCGTTATCGCCGCGATCTATACCGTGCTGGTCGTCTATCAGAACTATCTGAACCTCTGGCTGCAGATCCGCTGGCGGCGCTGGATGACCCAGACCTATCTGCGCCAGTGGCTCAATACCGCCAATCATTACCGCATGCAGCTTCTCGGCGATGCCGCCGATAACCCGGACCAGCGCATCGCCGACGATCTGCAGATGTTCGTGCAGCAAACGCTTTCGATCGGTATCGGTCTTTTGAGTTCGGTCGTGACGTTGTGCTCGTTCGTGGTGATTCTGTGGACGCTATCGGAAGCGGCGCCGCTGCACCTGTTCGGCTCGAAACTGGCCATCCCGGGCTATCTCGTTTGGGCGGCGCTGATCTATGCCGCGATCGGCACAGTGCTCACGCATCGCATCGGCTGGCCGCTCATTCCGCTCAATTTCCAGCAACAGCGTTTCGAAGCCGATTTCCGATTCAATCTCGTGCGCACGCGCGAGAATTCCGAGCAAATCGCGGCGCTACATGGTGAACCGGCCGAACGCGAACGCCACATCGACCGCTTCGGCAATATCGTGACGAATTGGATCGCGATCATGAAGCGGCAGAAGCAGCTGACTTTCTTTACCCAAAGCTATTCCCAAGCATCGGTGATCTTTCCTTATCTAATGGTCAGCCCGGTTTATTTCTCGGGCGCGATGCAGCTCGGCGGGCTGATGCAAACCGCGTCGGCGTTCAACAGCGTTCAAACCGCCTTGTCCTATTTCGTCACGGCATACCAATCGATCGCGCAGTACCGCGCGGTGGTGACCCGTCTGTCCGGCTTCGAGGACGCCATCGTCGCCGCTCGTGACGTCGCACTGACCCCGCCGACAGTCGAAGTCTTGCCCCGCGACAATGCGAACGCGGTTTCGATCGATCGCCTTAAGGTCCGGCTCCCCGACGGCGAGCCGCTGGTCGATGCAGAAAAGGTCGCTTTTTCGCCCGGCGAGCGGGTGCTGGTGACCGGACCTTCGGGCGCCGGCAAATCCACCCTGTTCCGCGCGATTGCTGGGATTTGGCCGTTCGGATCGGGCCGGGTGACGGTGCCGAAGGACGCCAAGGTCCTGCTGCTGCCGCAGCGGCCTTATTTCCCCGTGGCCTCGCTTGCCGCGGCGCTGAGCTATCCGGCGCGTCTTGGCACCTTCCACGATGCGCGCCTTGCCGAAGTGCTCACCGCGGTCGGCCTTGGCGAATGGGCCCGCCGGCTCCATGAAGAAGCGCATTGGAACCGCATGCTGTCGATCGGTGAGCAGCAGCGTCTCGCCGTCGCCCGCGCTCTCTTGCAGGAGCCGGACTACCTATTTCTGGACGAAGCGACGGCCTCGCTCGACGAACCCGCCGAGGCGATGCTGTACCGCCTAATGCAGGAACGCCTCAAAGGCACGACGATCGTCTCGATCGGCCATCGCTCCACGCTCGGCGCCTTCCACCGCCGCCGCATCGCCGTGACGCCGAGCGATGTGGCCTCTGAGGTGCACGACGTGCCGCTGGTTTCCGCGGCGGAGTGAACCGGCCTACCGTTGCAAGATAAAAGCAAAGGCCGGCAGCGTTTCCGCTGCCGGCCGGATTCGTTCGGAGAGCGCCGGTCGCGCGCCTACTTGATGTTGCTCAGGTTGGTCGCGAACGACAGTTTGGCGATGAAGGTCGCGCCGCACCAGCTCGAACCGGGTAGGTTCGGCTGATTGATCGGCGAGAACGCGACGCCGGCATCGGTATGATCGCTGGTAAAGGCGTTGCAATCCGCCTTGCTCAAGTTGGTGTCGTAATAGCGCAGGTCGAGTGTGAACGCCTTGTAGGTGAAGCCGAGGCCAGCGTCCCAATTCCAATAGCTGGTGTAGGGAATGCCGTTCGGGAACGGCGCGCCGCAGGCCGGACTAGGACCCACTGCGGCGGTGGCAGTACAGTAGAAATTGTCGCTGGTGCCAAGCGCCCAGTAGCCGAGGTCACCTGAAACATACATGCCAAGACCGTTCTGGAACCAGGTGCTCGGCGCGGTGAAGGTAATATTGCCGACCGTGTACCAGCCGTCGGCGCCGGAGTTGAGGACTGACGGCGAATACCATTCCTGGATGCCGGCCGCCCACTGATCGTTGAACGTGTAGGTGGCCTTCGCGTAGCCTTCGATGAAGCTCACATTGGCCTTGACGACGTTGCCGTTCGGCAACCCTGTGGGGACGTTAGTGCCGTCCGGAGCGCAGGGCGTATTCACGTTGGGATTGAAGCACTCGCCGCCCGGGTAATAGTAGTACCAAACGCCGAAATCGAGGGCGAGCTTATCGAAGGTCGGGCGCACGCCGCCGTAGAAGTCGATTTCCGCCGCCGCGCGGTTCGGGAAGTCGATGCTCTCGCCCGATATACCGGCGTAGTATTGCCACATCGGGCTTTGCGTATAGCGCAGCTCGAAACCCGCTTGCGTCGACGGCCTGTGCGCCGACTGGGTAATGCCGCGGAAATTGTAGTCGGTCATCAATGCCGCCGTGATTGCGACATCCCATGGTGAGGGCGGTGGCGCCGGTGGCGCCGGCGGGGCCTTGGTGGCCATGTCGGCGGCCATTGCGGAGGTAGCCATACCGGCCACAAGTGCCATAGACAGAACGACTTTCTTCATAACAAGCCCCTTCTTTCCCAGTCTGCGGCCGGCTGCGCTTTATGCGAAGCATAGCCGCCAGACCCCATTTCGCTCAGCGTCTGACCCCGGAACAACGCCACGTCACAAATTCTTAAGTTTTGCAACGGAACTGCCAAGCCCAAAACGCGAGCAAATGATGACTTTTTGCGCTTTCGTTGGAAAACTCTAGCGATTGTCAAGAACTGTTGCTCATCGGATACACTTGTTTTTATGAGTCTTTTATCGCCGGCGAGCCTTTCCACATGAAGCGCTTATATTGATTCAAGGAACGAATCCGCAGGGATGAGGTAGGTCATGAAAGCGGTCGTCGACGGCCATGTGGTCGCTGAGAGCAACGACGTCATAGAATCCAAGGGATATCAGTATTTTCCGCGCGCCGCGGTGCGTCTGGAGTGGCTCGAAAGAGTCGAAAAGACCGACGATGACCGCGCCTGCCCCCACGGCGTTCAATTCTACGACGTGGTCGCCGGCGGCAAGCGGCATGAACGCGCCGCTTGGTGCTACGAAGCCCCTCGCCCGGAAATGCAACAGGTCCGCGGCCGGTTCGGCTTCTGGGAGGACGTCAAGATGATCTAACCCGGATCGGCCGAGGGCGATTCGGGCTCTAGAAGTTTGCTAGGCGCACGCCTCCTAGGCGGCGGCTTGCTTCTTGCGGTTGGCCTCAAGCCGCGCATCAACCAGCGCGACCTGCGCATCGATGGCGGGATGGCTCAAGCCCTTCTGCTTGGCAATAAGCTGCACGAGCTTGTCGGCCCGCTCGATATAGGGCGCACCATTCTGCAGCGCGCGCGCCGCCGAAGCGGGCCGCGTTAGCGATTGCGCCGCAGCCGCATATTTCTCGAATGGCACCAGGTCCTCGGGCTTGGCGCCGAGCTTGACGCAAAGATCGAACACGAAATTATAGACCGACCGCGACGTCACGATGTCGCTGTGCACGGCCTCTTGCGCCGTACGCATTCCGTCCTTGGTGACGCAGCGATAATTGCCGGCGAGCAGCATCGCCCACTTGGCGAGCGGCACAAAAATCGAATCGTAGACTTTCAGCTTGACCGGCAGCTCGATCTTGCCTTCGGGCGTTTCGTAGCGGATCGCCTCGATCTCGCTCTGCAGTTGGCGCAAGATCGCGGTCGATTTTTCATCGTCGAAACGCGCCACCTTGAAGTTGGTGGGCAATGTCACCAGCAGGACATTGACCTTCTCGTCGGGCGGACGGATCGCCTGCGGATCGGGGCTGTTCAGCGTAATCGTCGCCGGATCGAACGAATCCCATACGCTCGGGTCGGTATAGGCCGGTTTGAGTGCTTCGTAATCCAGGCCCGGGATACGCTTGATGTAGGGCAGCGGAGGCATGTTCATGATCGACATGCACGGCACGCGCGATTTTCTGACAGCGTCCAGGAGCTCGCGCACGCCGGGAGAGCGGTATTGCGGCTCCTGCATCGCGAGCCCGACGAGATCGTAGTCTTTCGGCTCGACGCCGGCGGCCGGGCCGGCGGTGACCTTGCCGGGAAGGTTGCGCGAATCGAGTTCGACGGGATCCTTGCGTCCGCGCACCGGCAGCCGCACGCGAAAGCCCTCGGCGTTGATCAGATCGGCCTCGGCTGGAAGGCAAACCAAATGCAGTTTGTGACCGCCGAACAAGATTTTCGACGCAAGGAGTGAGCCGTAGGACGCTCCCATGATCAGGATTTTATAGGTTGCCGGCACGACGTACCTCCTCGACAGCCAAATGGCCGGTTCAAGCCAGCCTCGGACCGGCGGAAAGGACGCCCCCGATCATCCTCGGCAGTAATGCTATGTGCCCCGATAGGCCCACGCAATGCAGGCGGCGGCGCCTTGCGCCGCCGCTATTCGCCACAGGCAAACCGCTATACTAAGCGCCGGTATCTCCGCCACCGCCGAAATCGCCAGGCGGGCTCCATGACGGCATCGGCGCCGGTTCGGCGGCAGGCATCGAAGTCGCAGCCGGCTTGGGTGCCGCTGTTTTGCGCTTCGGAGCCGCCTTGCGGGTCGACTTTTTCTTTGCCGCCTTCTTCGGCGCCGCCTTCAGCGCTTTGCGCTTCTTGCGGGCCGGAGCGGCCTTCTTCTTTTTGGTGGATTTCTTCTTTGCCTTAGCCCTTTTCGCCATGATCGACCTCCCGATCCTTGCTACCGGTTCAAAATCCGTGCGGTCTCCAAAGAGACCGGTCTTTGACACACGGCCAAGCCCTGCTCAGCCGGTTGCCGTCGAAGGGCGCATCGCCGACTTGGACCGATGCTCCCGCAGCACCGGCGGACAAGGCCCGCCTGTAGCCCAATCGATCAACTCGACCGTATGGACCGCTGGAAGGTCCGTGCCCGCTGCGATTTGCATGATGCAACCGAGATTGCCGGCTGCGATCACGTCAGGTCGCAATCTCTCGATAGTCCCGACTTTACGCTCGCGCAACCTCCTTGCGATGATTGGCTGCATAATATTGTAAGTCCCCGCCGAGCCGCAGCAAAGGTGACCGTCCGGCACGTCCTTCACGACAAAACCCAGTTTGGCGAGAATCTCCTTTGGCTGCCGTGTCACGCGTTGACCGTGCTGCAAAGAGCAGGCCGCGTGATAGGCAACCACGAGATTCGCCCCCTGCCGCTCGGGCGTAAGCGGCAACGCGGCAAGATGTTCGGTGATGTCCTTGGCCAGTTTCGATACTCGCGCGGCGCGTTCGGCATAGGCGGGATCGCTACGCAGCATGAATCCATAGTCCTTGACGGTCGTTCCGCAGCCGGAAGCGGTGATCAGAATTGCGTCGAGATCCCCGATCGCGCTCCAGGCGTCGATATTCGCGCGCGCCTGCGCCAACGCCTGCGCCTCGCGGCCGAGATGATGCACCAGCGAACCGCAGCAACCCGCGCCCGGCGCCAGCACGACTTCGATGCCTTGGCGCGTGAGCAGTCGAATCGCGGCTGCATTCAGTTCCGGCGCCAGCACGTCATTGACGCAGCCGGCAAGGAGCGCGACGCGCGCTTTGCGCTTCGCCCGCGCCGCGGCAAAGGTCTGTGCCGGCCGCGGCGCGGGCGGCAGCCGCGAGGGCGACAAATGCAGCATGGCCGCGATGCGGTCCAAGCCTAGCGCCGCCGCGAGCGGTGTAAGCGGTTTGGCAAGCCGCGCAGCGGCAAGCGCGAATTGAAAGCGCCGCGGATAGGGCATCACGCTGGCGAGAACGGCACGCAAAAACCGCTCAGCTATCGGCCGGCGATAGGTCGTTTCGATGTGGGCGCGCGCATGATCCACCAGGTGCATGTAATGAACGCCCGACGGGCATGTGGTCATGCAAGACAAGCAGGAAAGACAGCGATCGATATGCGTGGTCACGTCCGCGGTCGCCGGCCGTCCCCGCTCCAGCATGTCTTTGATCAGATAGATTCGCCCGCGCGGCGAATCGAGCTCGTTGCCGTCGAGCACATAAGTCGGACACGTTGCGGTGCAGAAACCGCAATGAACGCAGGCGCGCAGGATTTTATCGCATTCCGCGACGTGTGGGTCGGCAAGCTGCGCGAGGGAAAAGGAGGTCTGCATGTTAGACGCCCGCCCACATGCGGCCCGCGTTAAGAACGCCTTGCGGATCGAAACCTTTGCGCACGCGTTGGGTCAGAGCCGCAAGCGGCGCCGGCTCCGGCATGAAAACCTCGACCTTCGCTCGCACCGCGGCCGGTGCGCGAATGAGCGTGGCGTGGCCGCCCGCTGCCGCGACAGTCGACCGCACCAGCGGTGCACGGGCATCGTCCGAGCGCGGTAATGCCGCCCAAATCAATCCGCCAGCCCAATCGTAGAGGATTTCGGCGCCCGCTTCGTCTACGAGCGCGCGGCCGATGTCGATCCCGCGCGTCGGCGCCGTGGAGATACGCCAAACGTCATGGCCGCCAACCGCACCGTTCGCCGCGAACGGCATCACGTCGCGAATAGCGCGCCACAGCGCACGCGACGGGACGTCATCAAGGTTAGCAAGCGCTCCGAATGGGCCAAGAAGCTTTTCCAGCACGGCCTTGCGCTGGGCGACCGAAGGCGCGACGCCTTCGAGGCGGAACGCGGTCACCGCGCCTTGCAAGGACGCTGTTTCCGAAACGCGCGCCGCAAGCTGCGCCGGCAAATGCGCCGCCGCCGAGACGTCGGCGAATGATCCCATTGTCGCGGTCATCACCTTGCGGGCGGTTCCGTCGTCGAGATCCAGCACCAGGATGGATTGCTCGGTCTCCGCCTTCGGTAGTGTTTTGATGGTTACGTCCGTCATGGCCGCAAGCGTTCCCCAGGAGCCGGCCATGAGCTTGCACAGATCGTAGCCAGTGACGTTCTTGACCACCCGGCCGCCGGATTTGAACGTTTCGCCGCGTCCCGACACGGCGGTGAAGCCGAGGAAATGGTCGCGCGCCGCACCGGCTTTGATTCGCCGCGGGCCGGAAAGATTGGCTGCAATCGCGCCGCCGATCGTACCGGCGCCGAACGTTCCGGCGAGCAACGGGCCGTAGTCCATCGGTTCGAAGGCGAGCTCCTGGCGGCTTGCCACGACCAGCGTTTCGATTTCGGCAAGCGGAGTTCCGGCTTTCGCCGAGAGAACGAGTTCTTCCGGTTCATAGAGCGTAACGCCAGAAAGTCCGGACATATCGAGAGTCGCATCCCACTGCGCGGCGCGACCGATTGCGCGCTTGGTGCCACAGCCGAGGATTTCCAACGTTTTACCCTGTCCGAGCGCCCAGCAAACCGCTTCCTCGATCTGTTTCGCTTGACGCGGCCGTAACAGTTCGCTCATCGCGGCACCGTCACTCCGCCGCGTGCGCCACGGAGGCGCCGCCGGAAAAAGCCGGCATGATTTCGCGCGCAGTCCGGTGCAATTGCGCGATACCGCCGGCTATGGTCAGAAGCACATATTGGACGCCGGCTTGCTGCAGGCTTTTGAGCTTGGCGCCGATTTCATCCGGCGTGCCGTAGAGCGCGTGCGCCTCCGTGCCGCCCGGCTCATCGGCATAGGCGAGAACATGAGAGCCGGTTTTGTTTTCACCGCCGCCGGAGCCGGGGGCGCGCGACACTTCCACGGTGCGTTTCGTATAGGCCGCCTGGCGCGCGAGCGCCGCCTGTTTGTCGGCCTCGCCCTCGGCCACGTAGAGCTGGCGCGCAACCGCGACCCGCATGGAATCGAAGGAACGGCCATGCGCCTTGCACGCGGCCTTGTAGACGTTGATGCGTTCGGCGATCTGTTGCGGCCCCGCATACTGGTCGAGAATCAAATTAAAGCCGCGCGCCGCCGCGCGCCGGATCGAAGCCTCGCTGCCGGCAGCCACCCAGAGCGGCGGATGGGGCCGTTGCGCCGGCGGTGGCTCGACGACGATGTCTTCGAAGCGCCAGAAGCGGCCATGATGCGAAAATCGGCGGCGTTCCGTCCAAGCGCGGATCATAACCTCGACCGATTCGTCGAACCGCGCCTCGGCCTCCGCGGGCGCGATCTGAAATCCCTTGAATTCGCTGTGCCGGTAGCCCTTGCCGATCCCGAGATCGAGGCGCCCGTCGGAGATCAAATCGAGCGTCGCCGCCTGCTCGGCGAGCAGGACGGGGTTATGCCAAGGCAGCACCATCACCGCCGAACCAAGCCGCAGCGTCTTGGTGCGCATGGCGAGCGCGGTCAGCAGCATCAAGGTCGAGGAAACCTGGTTCCAGCCGGTGAAATGGTGCTCGACCAAAAAGCTGGACTGAAAGCCGAGCGCCTCCGCCTCCACGTTGAAATCGAGATAGTCGCGAAAACCTTGGCCCGTCTCCGGCCCGAGGTCGCCGCTACTTGCCTGCGCTGACGTGAACAGACCGAATTTCATGACGACCGCTTGCGCATCTCGGCGGGGTTCAAAATCGCGGAATGTCGGAAAAAGCGACCCGCCCGGCATGCACGTGCATGCGGCCGAGTTCCGCGCAGCGATGCAGCGTCGGAAACACCTTGCCCGGATTAAGCAGGCTCTTGTCGTCGAAGGCGCATTTGAGCCGCTGCTGCTGATTGAGATCGGTTTCCGAGAACATGGCCGGCATCAGGTCGCGCTTTTCCACCCCGACGCCGTGCTCGCCGGTGAGCACGCCGCCGACCTCGACGCATAGGCGCAGAATATCCGAGCCGAATTGCTCGGCGCGTTCCAGCTCGCCGGGCTTGTTGGCGTCGTAAAGGATCAGCGGGTGCAAATTGCCGTCGCCGGCATGAAAGACGTTGGCGCAGCGCAGACCGTATTTGACCGACAATTCCTGCATGCGGCGCAGCACCAGCGGCAATTTCGCGCGCGGGATCGTGCCGTCCATGCAGTAATAGTCGGGCGAAATGCGACCCACCGCCGGAAATGCCGCTTTGCGTCCGGCCCAGAACAGCAGCCGCTCTTCTTCGGAATTGGAAAGCCGGCAGGTCACCGCGCGGCATTGCTGCGCGATGTCCTGAACGCGCTGCAACAGATGATCGACTTCGTCGCGCGGGCCGTCCAATTCGACGATCAGCAGAGCCTCGACGTCGAGCGGATAGCCGGCATGGACGAATTCCTCCGTCGCATGAATGGCCGGACGATCCATCATTTCCATGCCGCCGGGAATGATGCCGGCGCCGATGATCCGCGCGACGCATTCGCCGCCGTCCTCCGATGCGGTAAAGCCGATGATTGCGGCGCGCGCGGTCTGCGGTTTCTTGAGAATGCGCACCGTTACCTCGGTGACGACGCCGAGCAGGCCCTCCGAGCCGGTGACGATGCCCATGAGATCGTAACCGCCGGAATCCAGATGCTTGCCGCCGAGCCGCAAAATTTCGCCGGTCATCAGCACCAGTTCGCAGCCGAGAATATTGTTGGTCGTCATGCCGTATTTGAGGCAATGCACGCCGCCCGAATTCTCCGCCACATTGCCGCCAATGGTGCAGGCGATCTGCGAGGATGGATCGGGCGCGTAGTAGAAGCCGGCCGCCTCGACGGCCTGCGTTACCGCGAGATTGGTAACTCCCGGCTCGACAACGGCAACGCGGTTCTCGTAGTCGATCTCGCGGATGCGGTTGAATTTTGCCAGCCCCAGCAAGACACCATCCCCCAACGGCAATGCGCCGCCCGACAGCGAGGTCCCCGCTCCGCGCGGCACGACTTTGACGCCTTCGCGACGGCAAAATCCGAGCACCGCCGCCACCTGCGCCGTTGTTTCCGGCAGCACGACGACCATGGGCAATTGACGATAGGCGGTCAGCCCGTCGCTCTCGAACGGCCGCATCGCCTCTTCGGAGGCGATCACGCCCTCGCCGGGCACGATCCGCCTGAGCGCCGCGACGATTTCGGCACGGCGCGCCAGCACGGCATCATCGGTCTGCGGCATTGCAAGCGGCATGAGACCCTCGCGGAGGTTGGCGGCAGTATACCGCCAATCCGCGCAGCGCGCATGCGCGCGGTTTGCGCTTTCGCACCGCAAGGTCGGCACCGCCGCCTCATTGATTTGGCGCAAAAACTATGCGTATCGAACATGAGATAAGGCTGAGCCCACCATAGGAAACGCCGTCATGATCAAAGACATTCTCGTTAACTTGAACGTCACAAACGAAGGAGGCCCGACGGGGAATTATGCGGTCTCGGTTGCCGCCGCGCTGGAAGCTCACCTCACCGGCCTTGCCTTCGTCTACGATCCGATCGTTCCGATGTCAGGCACCGGCTACATTCCCGCCGAAGTGATCGAAAGTCAGCTGGCCGACAATGAAGCCGCCGCAAAAATGGCCATCAAAAAGTTCTCGGAAGCCGCCAACCGCGCCGGAATTTCGGCCGAGCCGCTCACCATCAGCGCGAGTCTCGCGGGCGCCGGCGACCAGTTCGCCCGGATGGCGCGCCGATTCGATCTCGCCATTGTCGGCCAGGCGCAGCCCGAAGCGAGCACGCTTGAGGAAATCATCGGCGAAACCACCCTATTCGACTCCGGCCGACCGATGATCATGGTGCCTTACATCCAGAAGGCGCCGCTGAAATTGGACAACGTGATGGTGTGCTGGGACGGCAGCCGTACGGCCGCGCGCGCGATTTCCGACGCCATGCCGTTGTTGGTCAAAAGCGGACGCGCCGAAGTCGTCATCGTCACCAATGAGCGCGGCAAGCAGGACGAGATTGAAGGCGCGGATATGGGGCAGCACTTGGCGCGCCACGGCGTGAAAGTCGACGTTCACCGGATTTCGGGCGGCGATATCGACGTCGCGGACGCGCTTCTGTCACACGCCGCCGATAGCGGGGCGGATTTCATGGTGATGGGCGGCTACGGCCATTCGCGCTTGCGCGAATTCGTGCTCGGCGGCGTCACGCATTCGATCTTCCGCTCAATGACCATACCGGCGCTGATGTCGCATTAATCCTTCCCGCCTCAGCGCTCGCCCACGACCGTTTGCACCACGAGCCCCCGCGCCCGCGCATCGGCAAGGCCGAGCGCACGCAAAGCCACGAGGGCCAGCGATTGCACGCGCTCGCTTTCGCGCCCAGCCGCATCGGGCGCCAAAGTCCCGATCGACGCTTCGGTCAGAAGGCCGACTACAGCCGCGGCGGCAAGGGCCGAATCCTGTTCGGGCAAATGACCGCCCGCAACGGCGGCGGCAATGCGTGTTGCGAATTCGGACGCGAGCGCCTTGCGGAAGCGAAGCCGCATCGGATCGAGCTCGGCCTCGACCGGTTCGGCGACCGCCGCGAAGGCGAGCCGCCGGCCGCGCAGCGCCCGCGTTACAAAAGTCATGATGACGCAAGCGAGCGCCGATAGCGGCCCCGGCGCGCCATCGCCGGCGCGGCGCAGCGCGCCGATCTCGCGCTCGGAAATTTGTGCAAGCAAAGCCGCAACCAGATCGGTCTTGCCGGGAAAATAGCGATACACCGTTCCAGCCGCGACGCCGGCGCGACGCGCGACGGGCGCGATCTGAACCGCCGCCATGCCGCCTTCGCTTGCCGCTGCCCGCGCCGCCGCGATGATTGCCGCGTGCCGCGCCGCGAGCCGGCGCGCGACGTTTTCAGTCCGGCGATAGGCCATCACGGTCGCCAAAGGAATCGTTACGAACAACTGAACCACGATTCAATCCACCCGGCAACGGAGAGCCACTGCGTCGCAGGCGCGGAATTGCGCTTTGGCCGAACGCTGTCGTCTGGCATGAGATGAGGCCTTAAAGCTCGGCAGGGAGGCGATCATGAGGGGAAAGCCTGGTGGGGTTATCGGAATTGTCGGAGGCCTCGTCGCGGCCGCTCTGTGCCTTGCTCTAACGCTTCGCGCCCTACCCGCCGGCGCAGACGATTATCCGTCGCATCCGATCACCATGATCGTGCCGCTTGCTCCCGGCGGATCGACCGACACGCTCGGGCGGATCATGGCGCAGGCCATGCGCCCGACGCTCGGTCAGCCCGTGGTCGTCGAAAATACAGCGGGCGCCGCCGGCACGATCGGCGTCACGCGCGCTGAGCGTGCGGCGCCGGACGGCTACACGGTTCTGTGGGGCATGTGGGGAACCAATGTCGCGAACGGCGCGATCTACTCGCTCGATTTCGATCTTTTGAACGATTTTGAGCCGGTCGCGTTAGTCGCGACGCAGCCGTTTCTCATCGACGCGCGCAAAACCATGCCCGCCAACAATTTGAAGGAGCTGATCGCCTGGCTCAAAGCCAATGCGGACAAAGCGACGATGGGCACTTCCGGCGTCGGCAGCCCGAGCTACGTGGCGGGGGTCTTGATGGAAAATCTGGTCGGCGTGAAGTGGCAGATGGTGTCATATCGCAGCGCCGGGCTGGCGACGCAGGACCTCCTCGCCGGCATCACCGATATCCAGCTCGATACGCCGGCAGTCTCGCTAGCCCACGTGCGATCCGGCGACCTTAAGGCCTATGCCGTGACCGCCAAGGAACGCATTGCGGTCGCGCCGGATATCCCGACCACCGACGAAGCGGGGCTCGCGGGATTCTATTTTTCCTTCTGGCACGCGATGTGGGCGCCCAAGGGAACGCCCAAACCGATTATCGCCAAATTGAACGCGGCAATCGTCGCCGCGTTGGCCGACCCCGAGACCCGTAAAAAGCTGACCGACCTCGCTCAAGTAATTTATCCGCGCGAACAGCAGACGCCGGAGGGGCTGCACGATTTTCAGGAAGCCGAGATCGAGAAATGGTCGCCAATCATCAAGGCCGCCGGCATCAAGGCGCAGTAGCGGGTCATCCGGCCGGCCTGGCGCGCTTACCGATTTTTCCCGGTTTGCGCTCTGGCGCGGATTTTTGCGAGCGTCGTTGCCGGCGAGATCGCTTCAGGATCGATGGCAAGCCGTATGATGGCCGGCTTATTTGAAGCCTGCGCCTCGCGGAACGCAGCGGGAAAATCTTCGGTCCGCTCGACCGAAATGCCGAAGCCGCCGAATGCGCGGGCATAAGCGGGAAAATCCGGATTGCGCAATGCGGTCGCGGAAATACGGCCCGGATATTCGCGCTCCTGATGCATCCGGATGGTGCCGTACATGCCGTTGTCGAAGACAATGGTGATGAACGGCAGATCGTATTGAACGGCGGTTGCGAACTCCTGACCATTCATCAGAAAGTCGCCGTCGCCGGCGAGGCAGATCACTTGACGCTCGGGATAGAGCCGCTTCATCGCAATCGCCGCAGGCACGCCATAACCCATTGAACCGGAGATCGGCGCGACATGCTGGCCGAAACGCCGGAAGCGAAAGAAGCGATGCACCCAGGCCGAATAATTGCCGGCGCCGTTGGTTAGGATGGCATCCTCGGCAAGGTTGTCGCGCAGCCACACCATGACGGCGCCGAAATTGACGCGGCCCGGCTGTTCGGTCGGTTTTTCCGTCCAGAAGAGATAATCGGCATGCGCCGCCTTGGCGTCGCCCGCGGGCGCCCGCGCGAATGTGAGCTCCTCGAGCGCGGCCGTGAACGCCGTCGGGGTCGCATTGATCGCGAGATGCGGGCTGTAGACTCGGCCCAGTTCTTCGGCGCCAGGATGGACATGGACGAATTGAGTTTGCGGGAGCGGAATGTTGAAGAGCGTGTAATGCTGCGACGGCAATTCGCCGAGCCGTCCGCCGATGACGATGACAAGGTCGGAGGATTTGATCCGTTCGAGTAGCTTGGGATTAGGCCCGATGCCGAGATCGCCGGCATAGGAGGAATGCGTTTGGTCGAACAGATGGCCGCGACGGAAGGTGGTGCAGACCGGCAGCGCATATTTTTCCGCAAATCGTGCCAATCGGTCGCAAGCCTCTTGCGACCAGCGGCTGCCGCCTGCGATGACGATCGGCGCACGCGCTCCCCCCAACAGCTCGGCAAATTTGCGCATTTCCTCCGGCCCGGGCGAGGTCTCGATCGGCGCAAAAGGCGGCGCATCGGACACCGCGATGCGCTCGACCAGCATGTCTTCGGGGATGGCGATGACGACCGGACCGGGGCGGCCGTTGGTGGCGGTGTAAAAGGCGCGCGAAACGATCTCCGGCACGCGCGCGGGGTCGTCAATCTCGGTCGCCCACTTCGCCATCGAGCCGAACGCGGCGCGATAATCGAGCTCTTGGAACGCCTCCCGCTCACGGGTATCGCGCGCGACCTGGCCGACGAACATGACGAGCGGCGAGGAGTCTTGGCGCGCAATGTGGATGCCGTGGGCGGCATTGGTGGCGCCGGGCCCACGGGTGACAAAGCAAACGCCCGGCCGGCCGGTTACTTTACCGACCGCCTCGGCCATCATGCAGGCGCCCCCCTCCTGCCGGCAGACCGTGACGGAGAGATCGCTGTCGTGGAAGGCGTCCAGTACCGCCAGATAGCTCTCGCCCGGCACGCAAAAAACGTGGCGCACGCCATGAATGCGCAATTGATCGACCAGGACCTCGGCGGCACTGCGCAAATTGTCCTTACCGCGCATCGGCGTCTCCTCACAAGAAACCCCGCCCTTCCCCTGTATGACCCGCCTGTGCCAGGCAAGCGCGTCGTTCTAGAGCTCAAGGGCACAATCCGCACATGATCGGTAATGGGATTTGGCTTGGAAATCCATGCGAAGTTCGGCAAATCCAAGCTGCGGTCAGAGCCGCCGCGATTGCGGAGAGCGCTACTTCCCTCATTGACTAGATCGTGCCGATCGCGACATAAGCTCCCTCGGGATAGAACCTCGGATCGCAAAGGATCGATTATGGCGAGCACTGCATCGACCGCAGCAACGGGCGGCCACGCTCCGGAGGCGACGCGGCGCGATTTTCTCTACATCGCAACCGCAATGGTGGGCGGGGTTGGCGCCGCGGCAACCTTGGTGCCGCTGATCGATCAGATGAACCCCGACGCGTCGACGCTCGCCGCCGGCGGGCCGGTCGATCTCGACGTGAGCAAGATCGCCGAGGGCCAGCAGGTCGTGATCCGCTGGCGTCAGCGGCCGATTTTCGTGTTCCGCCGCACGAAGGAGACGCTGCAGGCGATGCAGTCGAGCCAAATGATTTCGCAACTCGCTGATCCGAATTCCGAACAATTGCAGCAGCCGCCCTACGCGACGAATTGGCACCGCTCGATCAAGCCCGAACTCGGGGTTCTCGTCGGCATCTGCACGCATCTCGGCTGCATCCCGTTGTTTTATCCGACCGCAAGCGCGACGACTCCGGTGGCGAACTGGCCCGGCGGCTATTTCTGTCCGTGCCACGGCTCCAAATACGACCCTGCGGGCCGGGTCTTTTCCGGTGTGCCGGCGCCCTACAATCTGCCGGTGCCCCCCTATCGTTTCGTCAACGATACGACGCTACGCGTAGGCGAGAACGACGCCGCCGACGCCGCATGGAATTTCGATTCCATCCGTCAGCTGTGAACGGCGGGCGGCACCGTTTACCGGATCGCTCCTCACCACGCGCATTGTGGTTCATACAAAGCATGGCGTGCTTTCGTTGCGCGCCTCGCCGATAATGCCGCATGGCCTTCGATCCTCGGAGCCTTGCCGTGGCCACGGCGGGCTTTGCCGCTTTCGTCAATCTTTATTCGCCTCAAGCGCTACTGCCGCGATTGGCCGGCGAATTTCATGTCGGCCCGGGCGAAATCAGCGCCTTGATGACGGCGGGCACGGCGGCCATTGCGCTATCGGCGCCCTTTAGCGGCGCGCTGGCCGACGTCACGGGCCGCAAGCGACTGATTACGGCGGCAATGTTCGCCGTCTTCGTGCCGACCGTCATCATGACATTCGCCAGCAGTGTGGCGCAGCTCACTTTCTGGCGTTTCGTGCAAGGGCTCTTGCTACCGCCGATCTTTGCCGTCGCCGTCGCTTATATCGGTGACGAGTGGCCGCCGTCGGACGTGACGCGGGTCGCCGGTATTTATATTTCCGGCTCGAGCGTCGGCGGTTTCTGCGGACGGTTTATTCCGGGACTGCTCACCGACGCGATCGGTTGGCGTGCCGCCATCCAGGTCGTGGCCCTTATCACTTTCAGCGCCGCCGTCATCGTCGCCGCGACGCTGCCGACGGAGCGCAATGTCGTGCGTTCCGGAGGACTGGTTCCCTCGCTCGCGCAGATGGTCAAGCATTTTCGCAATCGGCGGCTGGTGGCCACCTATGTCATCGGCTTCGGCGTATTGTTCAATTTCATCGCCACCTTCACCTATGTGAGCTTCCATCTCGCCGCGCCGCCCTATCTGTTTTCGCCGGCGCTGCTTGGCGCATTGTTTCTCACCTATCTCGTCAGCAGCCCGATCGTGCCATGGGTCGGGCGCGCCATTGCGCTGTTCGGCCGCCGGCCGTTTATCCTCGGCGTGATTGCGCTTTGGATTGTCGGCGCGTTGCTGCTTTTGGCGCCGCCGGTCGTCGTGATCATTGTGGGGCTGACACTGTGCGCCGTCTGCGGCATGGTGTGCCAGGCGGTGGCGACGGGTTATGTCACGCTCACCGCCAGGGAGGGACGCTCCTCGGCCGTCGGACTTTATGCCTCGATGTATTATATCGGCGGCAGCGCCGGCGCGTTCCTGACCGGGCTTGCCTGGACAAGCGCCGGCTGGGCCGGATGCGTGGCGCTGATCGTCGCCGTTCAGGTCGTCATGGCGCTGATCGTCGCTGTCGGTTGGGATTAGACGAGGCGGCTGAACTTGGGTGATGCAAAAGGGGGTCTATCCGTGGTCTCAGAAACTCAATTCGCTTTTCTACGGTCGATCGACACGCCGACCGTCTGCAATCTCGTCGAAATCGTCGCACCCGAACGTCGCGGTGCCGGCTACACGGTGATGCACCTGCACTGCCCGTTTCCCGATTTGCCATCCATGGTCGGTTTCGCCAAGACCGTGACCATTCGCGCCCGCGATAAGGTCAGCGGTCCGAGCTATATGCAGAAGCGGATGGACTATCTCGATTATGTCGCGGCGGCGCCTCGCCCGAGCGTCGTGGTGATCGAGGACAAGGACGACCCGGCGGGTTACGGCGCGTTTTGGGGCGAAGTTCAAACCAATGTACACAAGGCGCTCGGCTGTCTCGGAACCATAACCAACGGTTCGGTTCGCGACATTCCGGCGGTAGCCGAAGGCTTCCAGATGCTGGCCGGTTCGATCTCGCCCTCACATGCTTATGTGCATGTCGTCGAGTTCGGCGTTCCCGTCACCATTCACGGCATGGCGGTCAAGAGCGGCGATCTAATCCACGCCGATCGCCACGGCGCCGTGGTCGTGCCGGTCGACAAAATCGACGCCATGCCGGCGGCGCTCAACGGCCTCGCCAAGCAAGAGGCGCGCATCATCGCCGCGGCACGCGCTCCCGGCGCGACCGTAGAGACGATCAAAGCGGCGTTTCGCGGCTAGAGCGCAATCGCTTCAAGCCGAATCGATTGCGGCGCTGGGATTTTTATGGGCATGATCTTTTCGGAAAACCGGTTTCCACTTTTCCGGATCATGCGCTAATCGCCTGCGGTAGGATGCCAGCGCGGTTCGTAGCCGGCTGATAGCGCGGCCAGTATCGCCGGCGGGGTGATAACGTCGACCGCTATACCCGCAGCCGGGCCCGTCGCGCTGTGTAGCCTTGAGGCGTCCAGCGCAGCAGCGTGTCGCCCCGGACGGCGAAGGCGCCCTCCTCCAGCGCTATAAAGGCGGCGTCGGGCAGCGTGTCGATCGCAAGCCGATGCCTGCGCTTGGCCCGTCCGCTCAGGCGCTCGCAATGCAGCACCTCGTCCATTTCGCCGGCGCGGGGCCTCGAGCGCAGGTTTAGCGCTTGACGCCATTTCTCGGCAAAGACCAGCGCGTCCCTGCGGCGGCATTCAAAGCAGGGCCGGTGTCCCGCCGAAAGCGCAGTCGGTTCGTCGAGAAAGAACAGTTCGGTATAGAAGCGGCCCCAGACGTCGCGGCGGCGCCCTCTAAAATCGAGCACGCAGCAGATCCATTGCCGCGACAGCCAGCGCCGCCCCGTCAGCGTCTTCGCATCGGTATGGAAACGGCCGCCACGATTGCCCATGAACAGACCGCGCGCCGACGTAGCGAGGAACTCTCCGAAAGGATCGACGCGATTCTGTAGCGGCATTGCACTTTTGCGCGTGTCGTCGCTCACTGTTGTCTGTTATGACAGCTATCATAGAGGGCGGACTCCCCTTGCGAGAGCGCCGCACTCTTGTACCTTATGGCAACAGCGATCCGATCGCGATTTTTTGGTCTAACGCCTTAACTTCGCCGCGGACTCATCCTTTGCTTTGTACGGCATCTGCGTCGGCTTCGACGTCGGCGGAGCTGTCGTCTTTGCGACAAAGCGTTTGGCATTCTACGAGGCGACCATGCGTATTCTATCCGTGTGGTTTATCGAGTTCCTAAAGATCCTTGGGAGGCAGCGGCTTCATCCTCTCAATGCGGAATGCCCTATCTGCCATCAAATGGTACGCCTGCATTACAATAAAGCCGGCCGGCGGCACCTCCTCGTGCATGCTCGCGCCTATTCGCACGCCCTGTACGAGGGGGCGCGCTACAGCGCGCACTACGCCGCCGAGTTGAGGTGTCTCGGTTCGGGCACTCAGGCGAAGTTCGACCCTCGGCCGAATGAAAATCTGAGCTTCAAACCGCTGAAAATTTCTTGAAATCGGCCGTCCCGAATCGGTCTTGAACTTCATGCGCCAGCGCGACCAGACTTAACGCGAGTTGTTAACGCAGGTCCATCATTTGCGCGTGAGTCGTCTCTTGTTGCGGCGAACGCGCTTTTTGTAAACGCCCAAGACCCTCTTTGCCGCGCGATGGCCGCCGCCACGGATCGAGGCGCGCGTCGCAGCGGCTTGTGCCTCGGCAAAGGCCGCTACTTTTTCAGTCACCATGCGGTGCGCTTCGGATCGACGACCGTGGGCGCCTTCGCTGGCGATTCGCATGCAGCGAAGCGCCACCACGCCCTGGGCCTCCCAGGCAAGCGCCAGCGCCTGCAGCCATAGCGAGCACCACGCATTCCACGTCCGCACCGGATTCCATAAAGGTGGGAACCCAAAGGCACTCGCCGGCCCGACTCTCAATTTCGTTTGCTCCGCAGCGACACGACCAAGAGCATGCCTTTATGACGAAGATTTGTGGAAATCTCGGCCGAAGTCATGGCGGAAGTCATGCCGAGGCTCGCCGGGCCGCGAAGTCGTCACATTTGGATGCGGCCATGGACCGTGGTGGGGTCGCTCTAAATGGGGCGATAGAGGGGGATCAGCCATGAACATTGCCAAGCCGCTAGACTACGCCGAAATCGGCAAATCGCCAGAACCGGAAATCGAAGGGAACATTCACGAATTGTCGTCCGGCGGCGCCGCCGTGCGCCAAACCGAGAGCAGAGACGCCGAGAGCGGCGACGAAGGACTGTCGGCCGACAGTCTCGGCAAATCGCTGCGCCGGCTGTCGGAAACCTCGACGCGCGAAATCGAGAATCTGGTCAATGAGCTGCAGACGTTACGTCGAAAGCTGCAGATCGACGGCAATCGCATCCAACGCGACATCGAGGAATATGCCGAACTGAGCCAGCAAGTCATGCGGCTCACCACGATTATCTCCGACAGCGTGAAGAAACTTCCGGAGGCTCGCGGCATCCGCCATTAGGCATGCAAAAGCCGGCCGCGTGCGTTAGAACCGCGGAGAGCAGCGGCGGGCTATTCGCGAGCCGTTATTGAACGCGTCGCTCGGGCGGACGCCCTCCAAACTTGCCCTTCCCCGATGCTGCGCCCGGCATTGGCGCCGTGTGGATAATTCTGCGGATATCTCCAAGCCCATCGGCTCGAAATCCCACTCGACGAGGCCGATCGCGTGGTATGGTAGAGGCGCGGCCTCGCGGCCGCCGGCAAACCTCTATCTTCACGCGTACCTTCCCGAAAACGACAAGAAATTACGGAGAATACGGTCAAACGTCGCGCGTCGCTTACGTTCCAGGCTGCGAGAGGGGGCGGTTAGATGCGAGCCATCTTTGTCTCTGGAATTGTTTTTACCCTGATAACGGGATCGTCGTTCGCGCAAGTTCCAGGCCAGCAGACATTGCCGCCTGCACAATATGCGCCTGGCAAGGTGCAAGCCCTCGCCGGCAAGCCCGCCGCTCCCGCCAAGCCTGCAGCCCAGAGCGCCAAGCCGGCGACGGCGCCTTCGACGCCAGAATCGCGCTCGGCGGCCGCGTTGGCGCTGTCGTCGGAACCCGCATTCGACGACGGCACGTATTTGCGCATCAAACAAACCCTACTCAGCTATTCGGATATTCAGGTCCGCGGCGGCTGGCCGATTTTGTCCGCCGACGCCAAGCTTGGTCCGGGCGCGAGCGGTCCCGACGTTGCGCTCCTGCGCAAGCATCTCGTCATCACGGGGGACATGCCGGCCAGTGCGGAGCCGGGCGACAGTTACGACGATGCCGTCGTAATCGGGGTGAAGAAATTCCAGTTGCGCCACGGCCTCGACGCGACCGGCAGCGTCGGCGCGGCGACGCTGAAAGCGCTCAATGTTTCGGTCGGCGATCGCATCAAACAACTGGAGGCCTCGCTTGAGCGGCTCCTCGGCATAGATTTCCTCTTTGCCGAACGTTATGTCGTCGTCAACATTCCGGCCGCCTTCGTCGAGGCGGTCGCCGACGGTAAGGTCGAACGCCGCTACCGCGTCATCGTCGGCAAGATCGACAAGCCGTCGCCGACACTCACCGCCTACATCACCGCGGTCGATCTTAATCCTACCTGGACGGTACCCCTATCGATCACCAAAACCGAGATCGCCAACCATATGCGCAGGGACCCGGCCTATCTCAGCCGCATGCATATGCGCCTCCTCGGCGCCCATGACGAAGAGATAGATCCATCGAGCGTCGACTGGTCGATGGGCCGCTCACCCAATTTCACGGTGCGTCAGGATGCCGGCGCCTGGAACGCGCTCGGCAACCTCAAGATCGACATGCCAAATCCGTACTCGGTCTACATGCACGATACGGATACGCGGAAATTGTTCGCGGACGATTATCGCTTCGATTCGCACGGCTGCACCCGCGTCGACAATGTGCGCGATCTCGCCGTCTGGATTTTGCAGGATAATCCGACGGGCTGGAATCGCGGGGCGATCGACGCCGGTATCGCCACCGGCGAGACCAAAATCATCAACTTGCCGCACAAGATTCCGGTGGCCTGGGTCTATCTCACCGGCTGGGTGACGCGCGACGGCACCGTCGAATTTCGCGACGACGTGTATAAACACGACGAGCAGCTCGACCGCGCCGGTCTGGCCGACGCGGCGGCGGGCGGCTTCGTGGCGCCGGTCCCGCAAACGGACCGGCAGGCTCCTGCGCAGGCGTCCTATCTCGACAGCCGCTGACCGGTCCTAGAGCGCAATCGTTTTAAACTGAGTCGATTGCGGCTCTGGGGGAACCGGAAAACTAAAAGACGAGCGCGCCTGCATCCTTTCGCCGATTGGTGTAGCGTAGCTGCTTTAAGTTCGAGCGATTGCCGATGGCTCCGACGCGCGGTGGAGAATCCGTTTGAAAACCCAACAACTGCGCGCGCGACTCATCGACGTATTTGCCGGCGCGATCTGCAGCACGCTGTCGATCGCCTATTCGCTGTCCTACGCTGCGCTGATCTTTACCGGCCCGCTTGAGCATCAGCTTGGCTATGGCGTCGCGGTGACGTTCCTCTCGGCCGCCGTCGGTGGAGCGATCGTGGCGTTGCGCAGTTCGGTCCCTTTCGCCATTGCCGGGCCGGACAGTTCGGCGGTGGTCATTTTCGCGACGATGGCGGCGACTCTCGTCCGGCAACTCATCGCGCAGGGCAACGGCGAACTGCTCGCGCCCGTCGTCATCGCCATGGCGTTGACGACGGCGCTGACCGGCGCGCTGCTTTGCGTGCTTGGATTCACACGGGCGGGGCGCGCCATTCGCTTTGTGCCTTATCCCGTGATCGGCGGCTTCCTCGGCGCCACCGGCTGGCTGATGATAACGGGCGCAATTCAAGTCATCGCCGATCAGACGCCCGCGTTCTCCAATATCGGCGCCTTTCTCAAGATACCGATCGCGGAAAAATGCGCCGCCGCGGTTGCCGTGGCCGTGCTCTTACATTTTCTCCTTCGCCGCTGGAAAAACCCTTTCATTCTTCCCGGCTTGCTCTTCGCCGCGATCGCGCTAACGCACGTTGTCCTGTTGGCGGCCGGCACGTCGGTCGGCGCGGCGCAGGCCTCGGGGTGGATGTTCCGCGCGCAGCCGGAAGCGAGCCTCACGCTGCCGTGGCGATCGGGGATACTGTCGAGCTTTCCTTGGGCTTCGCTACCCTCGCTCGCCGGCGACATCGTCGCGGTCATGTTCGTCACCGTCATTACGCTTTTGCTCAACACGACCGGAATTGAGATCGCCACGCGCATCGAGGCGAAGATCGAGCGCGACCTCAGATCGCTCGGGCTCGCCAACCTCCTAACGGCGGCGCTCGGCGGATATGTGAGTTGCACCTCGCTAAGCCGCAGCACCCTCGCTCACCTGGCTGGCGCGACTGGCCGGCTGTCCGGATTGACCGTTGCGGCGATCTATGTGGCGCTGCTCGTGGCTGGCCCGGGCTTCCTCGGCTATGTGCCGAAATACGTTCTCGGCGGGCTATTGTTTTTTCTCGGCGCCGGGCTTGTTTATCAGTGGCTGGTGCAATCGTCGCGGCGATTGCTGCTCATCGAATATTTGTCTCTGATCGGCATCGCTTTGCTCATCGTCTATTGGGGATTTGTCGCGGGCGTCCTGATCGGAGTGATGATTGGTTGCGCCACCTTCGCGCTCAGCGCCAGCCGCGTGAACGTGATCAAGTTCAGTTTCGACGGGTCGGAATATCATTCCTCGCTCGATCGCAGTCCGCGGGAACTGTCGCTTCTGGCCGAGCATGGGGCGGAGATTCAAGGCATGACGCTGCAGAGCTATTTGTTCTTCGGCTCTGCGAACAGGCTGTACCAGCACGTCAAGGCGCTGCTCGAACGCGAGCCCAGCTGTCGCTTCCTGATTTTTGATTTTCGACTAGTGACCGGCATCGACTCGTCGGCAACGCACAGCTTCTTGCAAATCAAGGAGGCAGCGGCCGGCAACGGCGCGAGAATCATTCTGGTCAATCTCGCGCCGGAATTGGAGAGGTCCTTTCGCGCCGTCGGTTTTGTTTCCGATGACGTCATGATCGCCCCCGATCTCGACCGGGCGCTGGAATCCTGCGAACAGACCGTTATCGAAGCGCATCAACCGCAACACAACGACACCGGATCGTTCCGCACCTGGCTGTCCGAAGCTTTGGGCAACCCGCGCTATGCCGACGATCTGGCGAAATACTGCCGCCGGCGCGAAGTGGAAACCGGAGAAGTCATCGCCCGGCAGGGCGAGACGGCCGACTCGATGCATTTCATTCTCGAGGGGCGCGTCGGCATAATCGTCGACTTAAACGAAGGACGAACGATGCGCGTGCGCAGCCTAGGGCGACATACGACGATCGGGGAAATGGGCTTGATCACGCGCCGCGTGCGCAGCGCGACCATTCAAGCCGAGGCCGCGAGCGTACTTTACGAGCTCACGGCCGATTCTTACGAACGCATGAAGCGCGAGGAACCCGCGCTCAGCCAAGCCCTCCTCGGTTACGTCATTGCCGTGATGGCCGAGCGATTGAGCTTCGCCAACCGCGCCATCGGCGTTCTGCAGCGCTAGAGCGCATTCGTTTCAAACTAAATCGATTGCGGCTCTTTTTCGGAGAATCGGTTTCTACTTTTCCGGATCATGCCGTAATAGCAGACTGAACGAACTTTTCAGGAACCGGAAATTGGAACTTTAAGGCCGGGAAATCACAGGCCACTTGCCTGATTGCTTGACAATTGAATTTCATGGTCCACAATTTCACGTCGACCTCGCTGACACGGAGGTGAGAATGCTTCCACCGGGTCAAAGGGCCGCGATGATTGCTGCGTAAGCGTTCGGATCGCAGCATAGCGGCAAGCGCGCGAACAGCTCGCCGGCGGCGACATCAGGGGCCGCATCAGTAGGGCAAGGCCCCAATTTGGTCGCCCCCGGCGTGCGCATTTGCAAGTTCGACGGAAGTACGGTCGCGTCTGAGTTCTTTCGCGCAACTCGCATCTCACCCTTGGCGTCGGCTAAAATCATACCGGACGCCTTCTCTGCAATCATCGCCGCCGGCATCTGCGCTTTGCCCGTCATCAGCGCGGGCATCGAGCAGTCGACGACGCACAATCCTGCTATGCCGTAAACGCGCAGTCTGCGCGCGGTTAACGGAGCCAGGCGGCACGGCTTGGCCGACGAATGAACATCGAACCACGCTTGCGGCTACGGCCGATCTGGCCTACGCGATAGCTCCTCGGCAGGTCGGGAGGAAAAGCATGGGGCGCAGGATCGCCATTGTCGGAGCGGGCGCGGTTGGCGGTTATACCGGCGCGCATATGGTGCAGGCGGGCGAGGACGTGACCTTCATCGACCCCTGGCCGGCCCATGTCGAGCATATGCGAAAGCACGGCCTGCGCGTCACGCATGCGATGAAAGAGCCGGAATTCACGGTGCCGGTGCGCGCGCTGCATGTCACCGACGCGCAACAGCTCGCCAAGGAGAAGCCAATCGACATCGCCTTCGTTTGCATGAAGTCCTACGACACCGCCTGGGCGACCATGCTGATTCGCCAATATCTGGCGCCGGACGCCTATGTCGTCTCGCTGCAGAATTGCATGAACGAAGAGACCGTCGCGGGCATCGTCAGCTGGGGCAAGACGCTCGGCTGCATCGCCTCGAGCATCACGGTCAACCTGCCCGAGCCCGGGCTTGTTCATCGCGGTGCCGCCAAGCACGGCGCGGCGCACATCGTTTTTCGCGCCGGCGAAGTGCATGGCCGCATCACTCAACGCGCGGAGGAAGTGCGCCGCCTGGTCGCTTACGCCGATAGCGCCAAAGTGACCAATAATCTCTGGGGCGAGCGCTGGTCCAAGCTCGTCGCCAATGCCATGCAGAATGGAATTTCCACCTGTACCGGCCTGCCGGGCGGCGAGATGCTCAAGAACGATCCGATCCGCCGTTTTTCCACGCGCGTCGGAAGCGAGGCGATCCGCGTCGGCCAGGCGCTTGGCTATCAGCTCGAAGAAATCCTGCATCTGCCGCCGGAAACGATCGCGCGCGCCGGGGAAGGCGACGAGGCGGCGATGCGAACCTGCGACGAGCAGCGCTTTAAGGATTCAAGTCGCACCGCGTCCGGACAGCGTCCGTCGATGGGCCAGGACATGCAAAAAAGCCGGCGTACCGAGATCGAATTCCTCAACGGTCTTGTAGTGCGCGAGGGCGAAAAACTCGGCCTCTCCTGCCGCGCCAACGCCGTCCTGACCGATCTCGTCAAGCGCGTCGAAAAAGGCGAGCTCAAGCCCGATCCGCGCCACATCGCCGAGCTGCGGTTGAATTGAAGCGCACAACCTAAGCTGATGTTACTATTGGAATAATTATGATTGTGGTCATAATTAAATGCGCCACGCGCCGCTGGCCGGCCGCGGCAATCCCAGATTCTCGCGCAATGTCGTTCCGGCGCGGCAATCCATTCTTCCAGGCGGTCAGCGACCTGCTTCGGTCCGCCGACGATCGGATTGTGCACGCGGCCACGTCCGCTGATTTGAATGAACTCGCGCACCGTCGGATTTTTCTTCACGCTGAGCACGCGGTCGCGAATGCCCTGAAGTCCCGACATTTCCTCAAGCTCGCTTTCGCTGAACGGCTCGTCCATGCCCTTCCTGGCAAAATCGAAGTTGAGCGCCTCCGACAAAAGCGACAGCGCATCGATTTCGAGCGGCAGCTTTTCGATCTCGGCCCATTTGTCTTCGGCCTCGGTCGTGGTCTCGGCCGCTACGGTATTGATGAGATGCGTGACCTTGACCTGGTCCGGATCGCGGTTAAGGCGCGCCACCTCCGCTTTGAACTCCGCGTAGTCGCGCTTGCCGGTTTCGACATTGGGATAGACGACGAAAATCACCTCGCCCCAGCGCGCGCCGAACAATTTGCCGCGGCCGCTCGATCCGGCCTGGATAATGACCGGATGGCCCTGCGCCGAGCGCGGCACCGTGAACGGTCCGCGCGAGCGGAAAAAGTGGCCCTCATAGTCGAGGCGGTGAACCTTGTCCGGCTTGGCGAACAGGCCAGAGGTCTTGTCCTGAACGATGGCGTCGTCATCCCAAGCGTCCCAGTGCCCGAGCACGATCTCCATGAATTCGTCGGCGCGGTCGTAGCGCAGATCGTGGCCGATCGCCGCGGCGCGGCCCATATTCTGCGCTTCGCCGTCATTGAGCGAGGTGACGACGTTCCAGGCGGCGCGGCCGTGCGTCATCAGATCGAGCGTGGCGAAGAGGCGGGCAACGTGGTACGGCTCGTAATAGCTCGTCGAATAGGTCGCGCCGAGTCCAAGCCGCTCGGTCGCCGTGCCCATCACCGTCAAAACCGTGACGGCATCGAGCTTCACGCAGCGGATGCCATGCTCGACGGTGTGGGCGTGATTGCGCCCATACATGTCCGGCATCGACAGGCGATCGTCGAAGAAACCGAGGTGAAACTTCCCCTCCTCCAAGACGCGCCCGATATCCCGGTAATAATCACGCGACCAGCTATCGGTGCGCGATCGCGGATGGCGCCAGGAGCTCGCGAGATTGGTGCAGTTCTGCGCCTGCAGAAAACCGACCAAAATCATTTGGCGCATCGGAGGTGCCCGCCGCTAACCCTCCTGCCTCCCAGTGCGTGGGGAGATCGGAGACACCAGGGCATTATGAGGTCGCCGCCGCGGCTAAGCCACGCCGCTGAACGCTCTTAAGCCTGCGGCTGCGGCTCCATCGGGCCGGTCTCGGGGCGCGGGCGATTGCGGCCGGCGCCGGCGGTCGGCACCGTGGACGAGCGCGGCGCGGCCGGCTCGATCACCGATTCGCGGCTCGGCCGTTTGCCGAGGAGCAGATCCTTAATCTCGTCGCCGGTCAGCGTTTCGAATTCGAGCAGACCCTTGGCGAGGGTTTCCAGGTCGGCGCGTTTTTCGGTGAGAATGCTCTGCGCCTCCGTGTATCCCGCTTCGACCAGCCGCCTGATCTCGGCGTCGATCTTCTTGGCGGTCTCTTCGGAGATATTTTGCTGGCGCGCGACCGAATAGCCCAGGAATACCTCTTCCTGGTTCTCGCCATAGGCAACGGTGCCGAGCGAATCCGACAGGCCCCAACGGGTCACCATCATGCGGGCGAGCTTGGTCGCTTGCTCGATGTCGGACGCCGCGCCCGAGGTCACCCGCTCGCGGCCGAAGACGAGCTCTTCGGCGACGCGGCCGCCCATCATGATGGCGAGCCGCGAAGTCATCTGCTCGAGACTCATCGACAGCTTGTCGCGTTCCGGCAGCTGCATCACCATGCCGAGCGCGCGGCCGCGCGGAATGATCGTCGCCTTGTGCACCGGATCGGTCGCCTTGACGTTGAGCGCAACGATGGCGTGGCCGCCTTCGTGATAAGCGGTGAGCAGCTTCTCTTCCTCGGTCATAACGAGCGACTTGCGTTCGGCGCCCATCATCACTTTGTCCTTGGCGTCCTCGAACTCGACCTGCGTCACCATACGCTTGTTGCGCCGCGCCGCCATCAGGGCCGCTTCGTTGACGAGGTTCATGAGATCGGCGCCGGAGAAGCCGGGAGTGCCCCGCGCGATCGTCTTGAGATTGACGTCGGGCGCGAGCGGCACCTTGCGCACATGGACTTTCAAAATCTGCTCGCGACCGACGACGTCGGGATTGGGCACCACGACCTGCCGGTCGAAGCGGCCCGGACGCAGCAATGCCGGATCGAGCACGTCAGGCCGGTTGGTGGCGGCGATCAAGATGATGCCTTCGTTGGCTTCGAAACCGTCCATCTCGACCAGCAGCTGATTGAGCGTCTGCTCGCGCTCGTCATTGCCGCCGCCGAGACCTGCGCCGCGATGACGGCCCACGGCGTCGATTTCGTCGATGAAGATGATGCACGGCGCGTTCTTCTTGGCCTGTTCGAACATGTCGCGCACGCGGCTCGCGCCGACGCCGACGAACATTTCGACGAAGTCGGAACCGGAAATGGTGAAGAACGGCACGTTGGCTTCGCCGGCAATGGCGCGCGCGAGCAAAGTCTTGCCCGTGCCGGGCGGTCCTACCAAAAGTACGCCGCGGGGGATGCGCCCGCCGAGCCGCTGGAATTTGGCGGGATCGCGCAGGAATTCGACGATCTCCTGCAAATCGAGCTTGGCTTCATCGACGCCGGCAACGTCCTCGAAGGTCACGCGGCCATGCGCTTCGGTGAGCAGTTTGGCCCGGCTCTTGCCGAAGCCGAGCGCTTTGCCGCCGGCGCCTTGCATCTGGCGCGAAAGGAATATCCAAACGCCGATCAGCGCAACAAACGGCAGCCATGAAATCAACAGCGGAACAAACCACGGCACGTTGTCCGACAGCGGCCGCGCGGTGATCGTCACCCCTTTGTTGTAGAGCCGCTGGACCAGCGTCGGATCGCTGGGCGCATAGGTCTGGAATGTCCGGCCGTCGGTATAGGTGCCGTGAATCTCCGGCCCCTGGATGAGCACGTCCCGCACGCGACCCTGGTCGACGTCGTTAAGGAGCTGCGAGAATGAAATGTCCTGCGATGTGGCGTGCTGACCCGGATTCTGGAACAGCGTGAAAAGGGCAAGCAGGAGCAGGACAATGATCACCCACAGGGCGAAATTGCGCAGATTGGCATTCATCTCTCGTCCTTGGTCCCCGCTCAGCGGAGTCCTGCAGGCACTAGCCGCAATCGTTGCGGCTTCGCGTCCCCGGTATCAGCCAATGTAGGCGCCGGAGAGCGCCCTGCCAAGGGAACCCCACGATAGGCCGCGATTATTACGCTATTTCGTAAAGCTCCTCTTGCGGTTCCTGCGCATGGCTGCGGTGCGATGCCGGGAGGCATCCCGGCCGCCGGAAACGCGCCGGGAGGGCGCGCGTTCGACCACGACCCGCTCGCGGTCGAGCGTGACCAGCGCGCCCGCGAGCGTCCGGCGCAAGCGCGAACTGGCCTCACACATGGCGTCATAGAGCGATTCGAGCTTGGCGAGCTCGACCGGTCCCTCATCGCCGGCATGGGCGATGGCGCGGCCAAGAAGCCGCAAAGCCGCTTCGGCCGGCAAATTCGCGAATTGCGCCGTCGCAAACACGATCGGACCGCCGGCCGGCCATGGCCCCGGCGCAAGTGCGTCGCGCGCGGCATCGACGGTGAATTCGATGGCCGCGTCCGCCCGCCGCATCCGCGCCGCCAATCTGGCCAAGCCCCGAGCGTCTAGTCCTTCGCGCGCCAAGCGCGGCATCAATGTGCGCAGCCGCGCGCGCGTAAAGCGCGGGTCCCGGTTGCTCGGATCCTCGCTATAGGCGATGCCGGCCGAGCGCAAAGTCGCCAACAGGCGCGCTTTGGGAACGCCCAATAGCGGCCGCAGCAAAAATGCGGTCTTCTCGCCGCCCACCGGCAGCGGCGAGGCATAGGCCATGCCCGCCAGTCCGGCGATCCCGCTGCCGCGCGCCAGCCGGAACAGCACAGTTTCGGCCTGATCGTCGAGGGTGTGCGCGGTCAAAACATGCGCACAGCCGGCGCGCGCGGCGGCCCGCGACAGCAAGCGGTAGCGCGCGATCCGCGCGGCTTCCTGCAAGCCGGTTTTCGGCTTTCCACCGCGCCAGCGCATGGTGCGATGAGCGACGCCGAGGCGGCGCGCGAGACGTTTGACCGCTGCCGCTTCGCGCGCGGCTTCCGCCCGCAATCCGTGATCGATCGTGACGGCGATAAGTTTCGGAGCGCGCTTATGACGCTTCGCCCAACGCGCCGCGAGCAGAAGCAGCGCCGTCGAATCGGGACCGCCGGAAACGGCGAGAATCAATCCGCGTTGTTTTTCCAGACCGGAGAACAGCGCATCCGTTTCGCTGTCGCGAACGGCTTGGTCAGCAGTGCGTGCGCTTCTGTTCACGATCCACGCCCTGCTTCACGCTGACCGAAGCGCGCGGATATTTTCGCAGCACCTCGCCGAGCGATGCGCAGGCGGCTTCTTTTTCGCCCAACGCGGCAAGCGACTGCGCGAGCCGCAACAGGGCGTCCGGCGCGCGGGCCATGTTCTCGTATTTGGTGGATACCGCCAGGAACGATTCCGCGGCATCGTGATATTGCTTATCCTGAAACAGGCTCTCGCCGAGCCAATATTGCGCTTCGGGGGCGAGCCGGTCGCTCGGATATTTTTGCAGGAAATCGCGGAAGCTCTCCTCGGCAAGCCTATAGTCTTTGTGCAGGACATAGCCGTAAGCGAGATCGTATTCATCCTTGGGTGTATTGGATGGCGGCAGCACGGCGGGAACGGCGCCGGTCGCGCCGACAGTGGTCGGTGGCGGTTCCGGCGGATTGCCGCCGCCCGAAAGATCGAGCGGCTCGCCGGGCTGGCGCGGCGCCGCGACAGAGGGGACTGGCGGCGGCGGTTCGGTAGCCGCGGTGCTGGTGCCGAGCGGCCGAGGCGCTCCCGGCGCGTTTGGATTGCGCGAAGGATCGAATGCGTCGCTGCGGCGCGACGGCGACGAAGCAGGCTCGCTGGGAGCCATCGGAACAACCGAAGCCACGGAACCGGTTCCTTGTCCGGGTATTTGGTCGGCCGACGGCGGCGGCGAATATTGCGGCGGCGGCGCCGAGTATTGCGGCGGCGGATATTGCGGCGGCGGCGAATATTGCCCGGCCGATCGCGACGCGTCCGCGGGCGCGGGCGCCGCTCCTTGTAGCTTCTGGATCGCCTGCTCGAGTTGCTGATTGCGATATTGCAATTGCTCCACGCTGCCCGTCAGATCGCGAATCTCGGCCTCGAGGTGATCGATCCTGGTCAACAGATCGGCCTCGGACGTCTGGGCGCAAGCGGCGCCGGTCCACAAGGCGCACGCCAATCCGAGGAGCGAAGCTAAGCGAATCATCGCCTTCGACGTTGTCGGTGGTCTGTTCGTCTCTACCATAACGCGTCCTGCGTCCAAAATGTGTCTGTAACCGCGTGTCAGCGGCGCCCCAGACCGCCGCGCGATGCTGCCGAAGCAAGCGTCGCATAAAACGCAATCGGCGCCATCATGGCGCCGATGCGATCGATTCATCTCTTCACCTCACGGCGCTACGAGCTCTGATCGAGCACGGTAACGGCGCGGCGATTCTGCGACCAGCAGGAAATATCGTTGCACAGCGCGACGGGCCGCTCCTTGCCATAGGAGATCGTACGCATGCGCTGGGCCGAGACGCCGCGCGAAACCAGATACTGGCGCACCGTCTCCGCGCGGCGGGCGCCGAGCGCGATATTGTATTCGCGTGTGCCGCGTTCGTCCGCGTGACCTTCGACGGTGAAGGCGTAGCGGTTGTAGTTGTTGAGCCATTGCGCCTGCTTGTCGAGCGTGGCGCGCGCCTGATCGGTCAGTTCGGAGGAGTCGGTATCGAAAAATACGCGGTCGCCGACGTTGACGACGAAATCCTGCTGGCTGCCCGGCGTGGCGCCATTGGCCAAAGCGCTTTGGTCGGTCTGCTTTGCGCAGCCCGCAACCGCGAGCATGCCCAGAATGACGGCGGCGAACTTGGCGCCGCGAATTACTCTCGCCATGTTCATTCGGGTGCCTCCATAATTCCGCTCTGCATGCTTCCGCTATGCTCGGTTGGTCCCCAGGCGGGTCTAGCAGCGCCTTCGTTAAGCGAAGGTTCCGTCAACCTTGATGCGTCCTTGCAATGAACCCACGACCCCGCGGATTTCCCCGAAAGCTTCTGGAATGGTTAATGAGGCGTCAATGCGGCGACTCTATGAAAAGCCACGCCGGCCCTACGACAACAGCGGCGACCAGGCGGGGTCCGAGGCATAGCTCGGCGTTGGAACCCGCTGTTCGTTGCGGCCGGAAATGTCGACTGTGAACAGCGAAGGCCCTGAATTTCCGCCCGGATCGCGGAAAAACATGATAACCCGCCCGTTGGGCGAGAAGGTTGGCCCTTCGTTATGGAAGCCTTCGGTTAGAATGCGCTCCCCGGTCCCATCGGGTTTCATGACGCCGATCGCGAATTTGTCCTGCAGCAGCCGCGTAAACGCGATGTAGTCGCCGCGCGGGGACCATACCGGGGTGGAATAGGTCCCGTCGCCAAAGCTGATACGCTGGGCCGGACCGCCCGCGGCGCTCATGAGATAAATCTGCTGGCGACCGCCGCGATCGGATTCAAAACAGATTTGCGAACCGTCGGGCGAGTAGGAAGGCGCCGTGTCTATCGCCTGGGTATCGGTCAGACGCGTGGTCGCTTTCGAGCGTAAATCCATCACGAAAATATTCGAGTTGGTGCCCTCCTGCAGGCTCATGATCACGCGCTGGCCGTCCGGCGAAAACCGCGGCGAAAAGCTCATGCCGGGAAAGTTGCCGACGATTTCGCGCTGGCCCGTTTCGATATTGTACAGATAGACGCGAGGATCGCCCTGGCCATAGGCCATGTAGGTGATTTCTTGGGTGGAGGGCGAAAAACGCGGCGTCAGAACGAGTTCTTCGCCTCGGGTGAGATAACGCACGTTGGCGCCGTCTTGATCCATGATGGCGAGGCGCTTAATGCGCCGCTCCGGCGGACCGGTCTCGTCGACGAATACGATGCGGCTATCGAAGTAGCCGCCTTCGCCGGTGAGCCGTTCATAGATCGCATCCGAGATGATATGGGCGATCCGACGCCAATTGTCGGGCGTGGTGAGATATTGCTTGCCGTCGAGCTGCTGCCCGGAAAGCACGTCCCATAGCCGGAATTCCGCCTGCAAGCGTCCGTCGTTTTGGCGGCCGACGCGGCCGGTGACAAGCGCCTGCGCGTTGATGTTGCGCCAATCCGGAAAGCGCGGCACCGAATCGACGCTGGCTATCCGTTCGATATAGGCCGCCGGATCGATAGGAGCGAACAACCCGCTGCGTTGCAGGTCCGCGGTGATGATTTGCGTAACGTCGGTTGCCGTGTCGCCGTCATCGGGACCGGCGCCGATGAATTTAGGGATCGCGATCGGCAGCGGCTGGAAATTGCCTCCGGTTATATCGAGGCGGACGACGGCCGCCGCGGTGCGCGGCGTCAACGTCAAACCTCCCGTGATCGCGCCGAGCGCGAGCGCACGGCGGCGCGTGAGAATAGGAATGGGTCTATCGTGAAACGTCATGGTGCATCATTCGCATGATCAGCCGCCGAGCAATTCGTGCGGATCGAATTTGAGCTCGATATCTTTCCATTGATCGTAATGGTCGGGTTTGAGCATCGTGAATGGCTGGCACAACAGCAGCGCCCGTTTGGCGCTGTCCGCGAGCGCCGGCCCCAATGCAGAGGCCGAGCCTTCGACCAGCACCGGCTCCTGAGACAGCGAGCCGTCCGATTTGAACAGGACGCGTAACACGACGTAAAGCCTGGAATTGGCGTCGACGCCTGGCGGCGGACTCCAGCAACTGGAAATGCGCGCGCGTAAAGCGTCGATCTCGCTCTGCGATAGTTGCGCGTTTTGCGCGCCGATCGCCGCGCCGATCGTGGCGGTGCTATTGAGCGCATCGGCGGACGCTACCTGGCGCTGCGGCTGGCGCTTGTCGAGCAATTGGGCGACTTGGTTGGCGTCGAATTTGGGATTGTTATCCGGCTGCTGCATCGGCTTGTCCTGCCGATTGGGCTGCTCTTTCGCGGCGTCCTTTTTCAACAGTTTGGCGATCTGGTCAGGCTTATATTCCGACGGCTTCGGCTTGTCCGGCTTATCGGCCTGCTTCTGGTCGGGCTTTGGCTCGGGCTTTGGGTCCGGCTTGGATTCGGGCTTGGCCTCAGCCTTTGGTTCGGGCTTGGGTACGGCTTGAGGCTTGGACGTATCGGTCGTGACCTCCGGTTTGTCCGCGACCTTGGGCGCAAGCTGATCGACCGACTTTTCGGCGTCGACCTTGTCGGCAAGCGGCTTTGCGTCCGGCACATTCAATTGTGGCGCATTCTTCACGCCCTTGGTCAGCTGGCTGAAGTCTTTCTCCGAAATGAAGGAAACAGGCAGCGAGGCGACCGGCGGCGCTTCCATTGGCTGCGCCGAGATCACCATCAAGGCCAACGCCAGCGCAGCGGCATGGCCGACGCAGGATATGGTCATGCCCGGTTTCATTGGCTGCCTTGCTCGACCTCGGTGACCAATGCGACACGATGGTAGCCGGCGCCCGAAATGCGGCCCATGACCCGCATCATCGTACCGTAGGCGACAGTCCTGTCGCCGCGGATATAAATGAGATCGTTGGTGTTGCCGCCGCGCGCATCGATGATCGCTTTGAGTTTCGGCAACAGATCGTCAAGTTTGATTTCGTTGTTTTGCAGGAAGATTTGTCCCTGCTCATTGACGGAAATCGTCAATGGCTCGTTGTTTTGTTCAAGCGCCTTGGCTTGGCTCTGCGGCAAGTCGATCGGCACCCCGACTGTTAAGAGGGGCGCCGACACCATAAAGACGATCAACAGCACGAGCATGACGTCGACGAATGGCGTCACGTTGATTTCGCTCATCACGGCCCGGCGACGCCGGCGCCTGTTGCCGCCGCCGGCCGAGACCATGCTTACGGTGCCTGCCGCCATACCCCACCCTCACCCGCGCTCGTCGATCTGCCGCGACAGGATCGCGGTAAATTCGTCGGCGAACCCCTCGAGCCGCTGCGCCTGCCTGTTCACCTCGCTACTGAATTTATTATAGAAAATCGTCGCCGGGATGGCGGCAACAAGGCCGATAGCGGTCGCGAACAAAGCCTCCGCAATGCCCGGAGCGACGACAGCGAGCGAGGTATTTTGCGACGCCGCGATCGACTGAAAGCTTGTCATAATGCCCGTCACCGTGCCGAACAAGCCGATAAACGGTCCGGCCGACCCGACTGTGGCCAGAACCAGAAGTCGCCGCTCCATATGCTCGACCTCGCGCGCGATGGCGACGTCCATGACTTTCTCGATGCGCATTTGCAGCCCGGCGAGCGAGCGGACCTGACCCTCGAGGCTGCGCTTCCATTCGCGCATCGCCGCGACAAACAACGCGCCGGTGGAATGCTCCGGTTGCGCGACGAGCGATTTATAGAGGTCCTCGAGCGATTGGCCCGACCAGAATGCCTCCTCGAAATGGTCGCCCGCGCGGCGCAACCGCGAGAACAGAAGCGTTTTATCGATCGCAATCGCCCAGACCCAGACCGAGCACGCCAATAATCCCGCCATGACTGTTTCAACGACCCAATGCGCGTGGAGAAACAGGTGGAACAGTGAAAGATTCGACGATGTCAGCGGTGCGACCGACGGCGCGATGTCGGCAGGATTCATAGAGCGTCCCTTCAGGCGGTCCCGCGCAGTGGCCAAAAGGGACTGCGAACGAGGACCGAATGCCATGACCGGGGCGGCGCGCTGACACCAGGACCGAGCGGGTCACGACAGGCAGGCCGCAGCGCGCGCACCGACCAAGACCCGAAATGATACGAGGACCCAAGCCGAACCCGCCTTCGGCCGGCCGAAATCAATCGCGAAACATGTCCAAACTAGGGCGCAACACCGGTCGATGCCCCTAACGAAGCCCGACTGTGCTTAACGGCGGGTTAAAGCCCTTTCCGAGGGCTCAATTTCCGCCCTGACGCTCGGTTTCCGCTAGGAGATCATGGTCGGCGCGCATGGCGATGCGCAGCGGTTTCGGTATCGGCCTGGCGCGACCGCCGCTGATAAAGGCGACCCGCACCCGCGCCTCGACCAGGAGTTCCTCCCCGCGCATGACGCGCTGGCGCACCGTGGTCGAGGCCCCTTTCACCTCTTCCGGTTCGGTGACGATATCGAGGACGTCATCCATGCGCGCCGGCTTGAGGAAATCGATATTCATCGAGCGCACGACGAAGGCAAATCCCGGCGCTTCCTTTTCGGTCTGCTCGAACAAAGCGCGGTGATCGGCGCCGATCAGCCGCAGATAATTGGTGCGTCCGCGCTCCATATAGCGGAGATAATTGGCGTGATAAACGATGCCGGTGAAATCGGTGTCTTCGTAATAAACGCGGATCGTGAGTACATGACGGCCGTCACGGATCTCGCCGTCGAGGGATACGCCCGTCATTGCGCTACCTCCACGGCACGCGCCGCGCCATCGCCTGTTCCCAATTCTGCCCGTCGAATCGCTTGATATCGAGTGCCGCGATGTCGACGCCGTCGAGACAACGCACGTTCACGTCGATCTTATCGGGATCCGAGCGCGGAATGTAGAACGAATGAATGCCACAGGTGGCGCAAAAGGTGTGTTGCGCGGTGCCGGTATTGAACCGGTAGGTGGTCAGCGCCTCTTTGCCGCTGCGAAGCTCAAACGCCTCAGGCGGCACGATGAGATGCAGAAAGCCCTTTTTGCTGCAGATCGAGCAATTGCAGTCGGTGACGCGGGACAGATCGGCCGTGACGCGAAACCGCACCCGCCCGCAATGGCAGCCGCCTTCGTAGGTCCGCGGCATTGCGTTTAGTCCTCCTCCGAGGCGAACAAACCGAATTGCGCCGGATCGCGCGTTGGTTCCGGCAGGCCGAGGTGGCGGAAGCCGTGCGCCGTGATCAACCGGCCGCGCGGCGTGCGTTGGAGAAAGCCGCATTGGATCAAATAGGGCTCGATGATGTCCTCGATCGCATCACGCGGTTCCGACAAGGCCGCGGCGAGCGTTTCGACGCCGACCGGACCGCCTGCGTAATTGACCGCGATGGTGTGCAGATAGCGCCGGTCCATGGCATCGAGTCCGGCGCAGTCCACTTCGAGCGCCGCCAATGCCTTGTCGGCCACGGAGCGGTCGATGGCGCCGGCGCCGGCCACCGAAGCAAAGTCGCGCACGCGGCGAAGCAGCCGTCCGGCGATGCGTGGGGTGCCGCGGGCGCGGCGCGCGATCTCATTGGCGCCGTCCCCGGTGAGCCCGATGCCGAGCACGCGGGCGCCGCGGTTGACGATCTCTTCGAGCTCCGCCTCGGTATAGAAGTTGAGCCGCACGGGAATGCCGAAGCGATCGCGCAGCGGATTGGTGAGCAAGCCCGCGCGCGTGGTCGCGCCGATCAGCGTGAATTTCGCCAGATCGATCTTCACCGAACGGGCCGCCGGCCCCTCGCCGATAATGAGATCGAGCTGAAAATCCTCCATGGCCGGATAAAGGATTTCCTCCACCGCCGGATTGAGGCGGTGGATCTCATCGATGAAAAGCACGTCTCGGTCTTCGAGATTGGTCAGAAGGGCGGCAAGATCGCCGGCCTTGGCGATGACCGGTCCGGACGTGGCGCGGAAATTAACGCCGAGTTCTCGCGCCACGATCTGCGCGAGCGTGGTCTTGCCGAGCCCCGGCGGCCCGACGAAGAGGACATGATCGAGCGCCTCGCGGCGCGTGCGCGCGGCTTGAATGAAGACGGCGAGATTGGCGCAGGCTTGCGCTTGACCGATGAATTCGCTGAGCCGCTGCGGCCGCAGGCTCACCTCCGCCGCATCCTCGTCGCGGCGCTCGGCGCTGATCACTTTGCGTCCGGCGTTCGCGTTCACCGTTCCGTCCCCCGCGTATATTTGTTCGGCAGCAATTCGGCGATCGGCACGATCGACGGCGATTTGCCGTTCGGCACGATCACGCGCGCGTTCGGATCATAATCGAAAATCAGCTCGCGGCACGCCCCACACGGCGATACTACGGCGATCGTCTGGTCCTTCTCGCCGGGCGAGGGATGCCGTACCGCGACGATCGTATCGATTCCAGCATCGCCCAGATCGATCACCGCGCGGCCGAGCGCGACGGCTTCGGCGCAGACCGCCATGCGTCCAAGATAAGCGTCGAGATTGACGCCGGTGAATATTTTGCCCGTGCGGGTGCGCAACGCCGCGCCCACTTCCTGCCAGTCGTCGCGATAGCGGCGCTTGATGGCCGCGCTCGCCGCCGCAATCAGTTGCTTGTCTGCCGTCGCCAATTTCGTTGGCCGCTTCACTTTGCCAATTCCCTCAAGCCAAGCCTGATCAGGGTGGCCGCCTCGGCCCCCTCGCCGGCACTGCGCGCGGCAGCCGCGATGGCGGCCGCGGCCTGCACCTGGGCATAGCCGAGATTGACCAGAGCGGACACGGCGTCGGTCACCGGCTGCGGCGCGCGCTTTTCGTCGAGCGCGCCGGAAAGCCGCACCAGCGCCGGATCGACATTGGCATAGGCCGGCGCCTTGTCCTTCAGTTCCGTCACGATGCGCTCGGCGACCTTCGGTCCGACGCCGGGGGTGCGCGCGACCATGGCTTTGTCGCGCATGGCGATGGCGGAGGCGAGATCGGCGGGCTTGAGCGTGCCGAGCACGGCAAGGGCGACCTTGGCGCCGACGCCCTGGACCGTCTGCAACAGCCGGAACCATTCGCGTTCGACATCGGTAAGAAACCCGAACAGGCGGATTTGATCCTCGCGCACATGCGTCTCGATCGACAATGTCGCCGGCTCTCCGGCGCGCGGCAATTCCTGCAAGGTGCGCGCGGAACAATGCACCAAATAACCGACGCCGTTGACATCGACGATGACGAAATCCTCGCCGTAGGAATCGATCACGCCCTTGAGCCTGCCGATCATCGCGCCGCGACCTTCAGGTACACGCTTTGCCGGTGATGCGCGTGCGTCACCGCGATGGCGAGCGCATCGGCCGCATCGTGCGAATGCGGATCGGCCTTCGGCAAAAGCACGCCGATCATCATGCGCACCTGCGATTTGTCGCCGTGGCCGGCGCCGACGATGCTCTTTTTCACAAGGTTGGGCGCATATTCGGCGACCGGCACTCCCGCCTTCGCCGGGACCACCATCGCAATGCCGCGCGCCTGCCCGAGCTTGAGCGTCGCCTTGGCGTCCTTGTTGACGAAGGTCGCCTCGACGGCCGCCTCGTGCGGGCGGTATTCGTCGAGGATGCGCATCAGCCCGTCGTGAATGACCAGCAGCCGCGCCGCGAGCGCATCGCGATCGTCGGTAGTCACCGAGCCGCAGCCGAGAAAGCCGAGCCGGTTGCCGGCGATCTCGACAATGCCCCAGCCAGTGCGGCGGAGTCCGGGATCGATGCCAAGAATGCGAATCGGGCGGATCATGCCAAGCTGTTCATAGCATGACCGGGCAGCCGACAGAGCGCCTGATTGAACAACAAGCTAAAATGCGAAGTGACAATCTGACCTGAAGACTTTTCGCTTCAGGCGGTCAGACGGCTGACCAACGCGTCCGAAACCTCAAAATTCGCATAGACGTTCTGGACATCGTCGTGCTCGTTCAAGTTCTCAATTAACTTCAACAGCTTTTCGCCTTGTTCGTCGTCGACTGCGACCGTGTTTTGCGGCCGCCAAACCAGCGCCGCCTTGCGCGGCTCGCCAAATTTTGCTTCCAGCGCCTTAGCGACCGAGCCGAAACGGTCTTGCCTGGCGTAAATCTCGTGGCCGTCTTGGCTGGACACCACGTCATCGGCGCCGGCCTCCAACGCCGCCTCGAACATTGCCTCGGCGCCCGCCACTTTGGCGTCGTATTCGATGACCCCGACATGGTCGAACATAAATGAGACCGCGCCGGTTTCGGCGAGGTTGCCGCCACTCTTGGTGAAGGTCGAGCGCACTTCGCCGGCCGTGCGGTTGCGGTTGTCGGTCAGGACTTCGACGATCACCGCAACCCCGCCGGGACCATAACCCTCGTAGCGGATTTGTTCGTAATTTTCCCCTTCGCCGCCGGTCGCCTTTTTGATCGCCCGCTCGATACTGTCCTTCGGCATGTTTTCGGCGCGCGCCGCGATGATCGCCGCCCGCAGCCGCGGATTCATCGCCGGGTCAGGCAGGCCGAGCTTGGCGGACACGGTGATTTCGCGCGCGAGCTTGCTGAAAAGCCTCGACTTCGCCGCGTCCTGCCGGCCCTTGCGGTGCATGATGTTCTTGAACTGCGAATGTCCGGCCATGGCTGTTCCCCGAGCACATTCCTGCGCAATCATGGATGGCTGTTTTCAAAGATTTATTAGGGTCGCGGACGACGAAGTTCAAGGAAACTCACGGTTCGCTCGACGAGCTTCCGGCGGCCGCGTCAATTCTCTATCGGCAAATCGCGGACCGCAAAACCCTCCTTGCGTGCCGCGCTTGCCAAGTGCTCATCCAAGGTGACTAGTTCCAGCGAAGCCGGCCGCTGTTCTGCAGCCGCAAATGCCGCTGCAAGCTGCAGCGCATCGGCGGCGCGCAGCGCATGCACGCGAAGAAACCGGCTCGCCGTTTCCCGTATCAAATCGCTCGGATCAACCTCGTGCCAAGCAGTCGCGAACCTATGCAAGCGCTCAAGCGCAAGGGCCATCGTCCGGGCATCGAGCGCTCCCTCCCGTTCGCGGCGAGCTAACGCCGACACGCATTCGACTTGGGAGGCCCACCACACGAGCAAATCCGGATCCTGCTTTATGAGCGATTGGATCTGCGCGGTTTGTCTTTCGAGCACGAGCAGCGGGACTATCGCCGAGGCATCCCAAAATTTCACCGACCCTCCCGCCGCTCGTCGAGCAGAGCCGTAACGACGGAAGCGTCCTCTCTTGCAGATGGCGGATTTTCGGCACCCAGCGACCGTGTTCGCGCGGCGTTCCCCGCCCGCACGGTACCGTCGCGAACCAGGCGACTGAGCCGGCCCTCGTCTTCGCCCACACTGCCGCCAGTGACCGGTTCCAGACGGGCGACCGGACGCCCACGATCGACAATCAGGACCCGCACTCCGCCGCGAAGACCGTCTATGAGCGCACTGAGCCGGTTCTTGGCCTCGGTAATACTGACCGTCTTCATCAAGCTTAAATAGCTTAATATACTTGTCTTTTCAAGCTAGAATCTTTCTGCCCGGGATGTGGCGAACTTCGGAATCGAAAGGACACTAGTCCCAAAATACCGGCCGCGACTGTTCGAGCACCCCACCGAGCCGCACCGCGGCGACGCGCGAAGCAAGGCCGCTCCCCGGCTCGGTTTCGACCGCCACCGCGCACAGCGTCGCCGGGCCGTTTGCCGGCTCGAACCGGGCGGTGGAAATCCGCCGCAGAAGCCGCTGCAGCGGCTCCTCCTTTGCCATCCCGATGATCGAATCGAAATCCCCCGTCATGCCGGCATCGCTGACATACGCCGTGCCGCCGGAAAGGATCCGCAGATCGGCGGTGGGCACATGGGTGTGCGTTCCCACGACAAGGCTCGCGCGCCCGTCGCAAAAGAATCCCATCGCCTGTTTTTCGCTGGTCGCCTCGCCGTGGAAGTCGACGACAACGGCGTCGGCCCCCCGCCCCAGCGGGCAAGCGGCGAGCTCACGCTCGACCGCGACAAAAGGATCGTCGAGCGGATCCATGAAAATACGCCCCATGGCGTTGACGACGAGAACGCGCGCGCCGTTTTTTACCTCGACAAGCGCGGCGCCGCGGCCCGGCGTTCCGGCCGGATAGTTGATCGGGCGAATAAGACGCGGGGCCCGCTCGATGAAAACGAGCGCTTCTTTTTGATCCCAGGCATGATTGCCAAGCGTGATGACATCGATTCCGGCGTCGAGAAGTTCGCGATAGATCGTCTCGCTGATGCCAAACCCGCCCGCCGCGTTCTCCGCATTGGCGATCACCAGATCGAGCTTCCAATCGCGAACGAGGTCGGGCAGGCGTTCGTAAACGATCGCGCGGCCGCTTCGTCCAACAATATCCCCGACAAAAAGAATGCGCATGCTCAGCCGTCTCGCAAATCGATGGTTTCCTGCTCGGTTAGCACAAGATCGAGCGGGGCGTCGAAGGCGTTCGCCGGCACGGCGCCGACTTCCTGCGCAGCGAAGGCGATGCCGATCGCGGTTGTCGCCTTTCGCGCGCGCAATCGCGCGATCGTCATGTCGTAATAGCCGGCGCCGTAACCGATGCGCTGGCCGCGCCGGTCGAACGCGAGAAGCGGCACGAGCAGGATGTCCGGCTCCACTTCCGGCGCGTCGGGCTTCGGCTCGCGAATGCCCCATATGCCCGGGTTAAGCGGCTCACCCCATCGCCACGCCCGCATGACCAGCGCTTTGCCGCGCCCGGCAATCACGGGAAGCGCGAGGCTTGCGCCCGCGCCGGCGAGTTTTTGCATCAGCGGCAGCGGGTTGATCTCGCTCCTGAGCGGCATGAATCCGGAAACAATGGTGCCCCGCCCGACGGGAAGCGGAAATATCCGCGCGGCAATTGCCTCGGCCGCGGCTTGGCGTTCGCCGGGGGGCAGCGCATCGCGGCGCGCTTGCATGGCGGCGCGCAATTGCTTTTTAGCATCGTCAATCGTTTGCGGTTTTGAATTCAAACACTGCTCCGTCGTGCCAAGCATGCTGCCGCGCATTCGCGTCTTGCACGCCGCCAACCTAAAGACGTGAATGGCCGGAGCAAGCCCGGCCAAGACGAAAGGGCACAACAAAAGGAAGAAGATGCCGCAGCGCGGAGCCGCACCGGCCGTCGGAGCGCTCGATCCCGGGTTCCCTACGAAAGTAGGTGGGCGCCGTGTGTCCGAGCCCACGAGCCCGGTCAGGGACAGCTCCCTTAAGGATCGATAAGGCCCCGGGGATATTGGCTCCTAACGCGCCGCGCAGCCCCGCTTCGATAATCTAAGGCATGATCCGGAAAAGTGGAAACCAGTTTTCCGAAAAAGATCGTGCCTCATTAAATACCCAGAGTCGCAATCGATTCAGTTTGAAACGATTGCACTCTGATCCGCAAAGACGGATCGTGGCAACGCGCCAATCGGGATGTGGACTTTTCGTCCGCAATTGACAATTTCACGCCGCTATTTTGGGAAATCGACAAGGGCAATCAACTTGGCTTTTTCCTCGGCGACGAGGTGAAGGAGCGTCTGCCGGATCGTTTCGTCGGTCTCTGCCGACAATTTCTTACGATAGTGCTCGAAATTGAGACGCGCAACGATCGTGTCCAAGCTGAGCGCGGTATCTGAGGCGCGATTGGTCATGGTTACCCAGCGACATTGTTTTACACGCCCAACACCCCGATCGATGAAACCATACCGCGGATGGGAGTAACGACAACCGCATTTGGGACATGGCAGAATTGTCGTACATCCGATCGAGCCGGCGGGTTAGCCATCGTAAGGCCGTTTGCGCCAAATCAAGGCCGCAACGGGGCAACGCGCTTTAATAATTCAAGTATGCCGACTGGATTCGTTTTCCGCTGCCCCAATACCGGTCTCAATGTGCAAGGCTGGGTCGCAGAGGACCCAAGCGAGCGCGAGTCTGGATCCTGCGAAGCAGTGACGTGCACGGCCTGCACGCGCGTGCACCTCGTCGACCCGAAAACGGGGAAAATATTGGGGTCGGACGAGGAATAGAGCGCGTACTCATAAAACGAGGTCACGCAGCAGGTCGCAATTCTACTCGGTCTCAGGCGCGCGCTTCGAAAATCATATTGAACGGCGTCTCCGCGGCGCGGCGGAAGCGGGTGAAACCTGCCTCGGCGGCCACCTGGCGTAACCGACGGTCGCCGGCCTGGGCGCCGAGGCCGAGCGCGACCTCTTGCGATAGTGACGCAGGCGTGCAGATAAAGGTCGAAGCGCCGTAGAACACGCGCCCGACCGGATTGAGATTGTCTTTGAGATCGTCGTGCGCGAAGGGCTCGACGATTATCCAAACCCCTTCCGGAGCCAGCGTTTGTTTCACGTGCCGTCCGGCGCCGACCGGATCGCCCATGTCGTGCAGACAATCGAAAAATGCCACGAGATCGTAACCGTTGGCGGGAAAATCCTTGGCCGTCGCCCGCTCGAAGGTGATGCGGCCGCCGACTCCTGCTTCCTTTGCGAGCGTTGCCGCGCAGTCGAGCGAAGGCTGGTGGTAGTCGAAGGCGAAGAACCGCGACTTCGGATAGGCCTGCGCCATGACGATCGTCGAAGCGCCATGACCGCAGCCAACGCCAGCGACGTTGCCTCCGGCTTTCAGCTTGGCCTCGACGCCGTCGAGCGCAGGAATCCAGTTCTGAACCAAGTTGGCGCCGTAACCCGGCCTGAAGAAACGCTCGGTGCCGGAGAAAAGGCACTTCGAGTGCTCATGCCAACCGACGCCCTTGCCGGTGCGAAAAGCCTCAGCGACCTTGGGCTCATCGAGATAGGTGGACTGAACGACATCGAACGCACCGGCGAAGAAAGCCGGCGAGCCTTCTTCGGCAAAGGCCATCGCTTGCTCCGGCGAGAGCGAGAAGGCGTTCTTGTCCGGGTGGTAGTCGATATAGCCAGAGGCCGCCTGGCCCGACAGCCATTCGCGCACATAGCGCTCATGCAAGCCGGTCCTCTTGGCAAGATCCGAGGAAGTCACCAGCGTTCCGTCCGCCATCGCTTTATAAATGCCAAGGCGGTCGCCGAGCAGAATGCTTGCGCCCGCGATCGCGGCGCCGAGATCGCCCACAAGCTTGACGATAAGCTCATTCAGCTTATCCGGATTTGGCTCACGCATTGTCGCCTCCTTTCCAAAGAACTCGATACAGGTCTCCAGTCGAAGTCGGAACGCGCGCGCCGGCGGAACGATCGGCTAATTCCCGATAAAGGTGCCGTTGCGTAATTCGGAAACCGCCTGTTCGAGTTCGGCGCGCGTGTTCATCACGATCGGCCCATACCAAGCCACGGGTTCCTCGATCGGCTTGCCGGATACCAGCAAGAAGCGGATTCCGCGCTCGCCGGCCTGCACATTAATCTCGTCTCCGGAATCAAACAGCACCAGCGAACGGTCGCCGGCCGGCTCGCGAACGAGGAGTTCATCGCCGTCGACCTGCTTCTCGGCGAGAACGCCAAAGGGCTTCGACGCATAGGCAAATTGTCCGTCGCCCTCGAACACATAGGCAAAAGCGTGGCGCTCGACTTCGACTTTGAGCGTTTTGCGCCGGCCCGCGGGGACGAAGACGTCGAGATAGCGCGGATCGGCGGCGACGCCGTCGACGGGGCCCTTTTTCCCCCAGAACGTGCCGCACACGACGCGGATGCGGGTACCGTCGTCGTCGGTAACCTCCGGGATTTCGGCGGCCTTGACGTCCTGATAGCGCGGCGCCGTCATCTTGAGCGAGGACGGCAGGTTCGCCCACAATTGGAACCCATGCATGCGGTCCTGCGGATCGCCCTGCGGCATTTGTGCATGATCCCGCGCCCGGCAGTCATCCATTGCACGTCGCCGGAGCCGAGCGTACCGCGATTGCCAAGGCTGTCGCCGTGCTCGACCGTGCCCGAGAGAACGTAAGTGATGGTCTCGATGCCCCGGTGCGGGTGCCACGGAAAGCCGGCGAGATAATCCTGCGGCCGGTCGTTGCGAAAATCATCAAGCAACAGGAACGGGTCGGTCTCCTGCGTGTCGCCGAAACCGAAAGCGCGGCGCAGCTTTACGCCGGCTCCTTCGATGGTCGGCGTGGACTGCATGATGCGTTTGACGGGACGAATGGACATTGGGATCACCTTCGCGCTTAAACCACACGCCGTGCGCTCATAAGGTCTCGCGCGCTTGTCGTTGTACCTTGGCGCAGGCGCCTTTACGGTTGCAGTTCGTTACCAAGGCTAGATAGATGCCCAAACTGCGCGCGCAAGAAGGCTCTTGCGGCGATCAAACTGCGCAATTTATGCGGCCGACGGGCGTTCAGCCCTCGGTGCCGCGGCGCAATCTTTCGGTCGATGGCGTGCTCTTTGTCGAGGTCGACGAGACGCTCGTCGCTGGCAACGTCTCCTTAGCGGGCGATGCCAGTTTCGGCGGTAGCGGCTCCTTCGGCTTTGCGACGACCGGCCCGTTCGTGCCAGGACGACAAGATTGCCCACGCGCGGCCTGCAAGATCGAGCTCAAGGCTTGCGCCTGCAGCCGCGGCGTTTTGTCGATCGTGAAATGATCGATGCTGCCGTCGCCGGAAACATCGACATTCGACAATTTGCCGTGGAAGCCGGCGCCCGCTTGCATATAGGCGTATTTCCGCTGGGTCAGATTAAGCACGCAGGCGACGTTGCCAGGCGCGGCATAGGAGCCGGTGCCGTCGAACGGCACGACCAGTGCGACCGGCACGCCTTGGAGATTCAATTGCTGCGCCATCGTCATCGCGGCGTCGGCGCCGAGCGAGTGGCCGACGAGAATAAAGGGGCCGCGATCGCCACCGCGGTAAGCCCGTACGATCCTGTCGACGACGGTGTCTGCGACCGAATGATTGTAGACGCTGGCGTCAATTCCTTTTTGTTCGATCTGCGCGGCAAGCTGATCCATGCCGAGCGAAAAGACGTTGAGTAGGCCGCGCATCAAATAAACGTGCGGGTGCGAGGCGCCGGCCTCGTGCTGTGTCGTCCTTGTGCTTTGCGCGGCGGCGGGGAGCGCTAAACCGAGCGCGGCAAGGAGCGACGCCCCCGCAATAAGCGGGCGAAAAGCCTTCCCCATCTTGGCTGCCGCTATCGCCATAGCTGATACACCCCGATGCCGAAACGTCCGTGGTTATCGCTACCGAAAGGATGCCGCAGTGAAAATCCGGATTTGGTCCTTAAGGGGATTTACGTACGGCGCGCATTCTACGATCGGCAATGCCGGGTTCGACCGCCGCGCTCGCGCGAACGAAAAAATCAGACACCAAATAAAGCGAAGAGCCCCGAACAAAGTCCGGGGCGCTTGCAGCCTTTAGCTTGGCTCCGTGCAAGCTCAGTGGCCTAGATTGAATTCGGTGCCCGAATCGCGGTTGGCGGCAGTTTCGGTGCGCTCTGCGCCATTGGGATAATGCTCAACCGGAGCGCTCTGGTAGGCGCTATAGTCCTGCGTCTGGCGATGTGGCCGCTGCGCGAAAGCCGGCGTTGCGAGAACCGCAAAACCGAGAGCGGCCAAGGCGATCTTGGTATTGAGCGATTTCATTTCATGTTCTCCGTGTTTTTAGTCGCCCGCGTCCTTTAGCTACGCGATATTTTGCGATGCACAAGAATTGTCCTCTATTTCCGAGATCACGATATTTTGCTTTAGAATCATTCCCTCGTCGGGAATAGATCGACATGAAATATCGGCAATTTATTGCAATGCAGTATGCTCAAAATTCGAGCGTCCGAAATATCTTTCAGGTCAGCGCCTTAAGAAATGGCGCTTATGCAGCGGGCAACAAAGAACCGAGCAATTGCCGAGAGCGCATCGCAGACATTTGAAATTGCGTCCGCCGCTCATTCGCTTTCGGTGGCTCGGCATCGCTGCCCTTCCTTTGAGGCATAGCGGAGACGCGAGTGAGACCAGGCCGCGATCGTTTCAAGTTGAACCGATTGCGGCCTAGGTAATTTGATGACGCATGTCCCTTTTCGGAAAACCGGTTTCCCTCCCAGATCGGTGTCCGGGGCGGGCTTTTTCCGCATCATGCTCTACGGTGTCAGCACGACGCGGCCGATCACTTTGCCGGCGCGCAATTGCGCCATGACCGCGTTCACTTCGTCGAGCGCTCTGGTCGCCACCGGTACTTGCGGCGGACCGGCGCGGCGCACGAGTTCCATCAATTCGGCCATTTCCGGCAGGCTACCGACATAAGAGCCCTGGATCGTCAAGGCGCGCATGGGAATTGGCGGCAGCGATACCGTGAGATCGCCGCCATAGAGTCCGACGATGATATATTTTCCGCCTTTAATCAGGCTGTCGTAGCCGACGCGCGCGCTTTGCGACGAGCCAACCAGATCGATGACCGCCCAGGCGCCGCCTTGCGTGATATCGACAATCTGCTGCGCCGCATCGGCCGCTCCGCCATCGACGACATAAGCGGCGCCAGCTTCCTTTGCGGCCTTACGCTTGGCAGGATCGACATCGACGACGATGGCGGAATGCCCGCCCATTTTCTGATGCAAAGCGAGGCACATCAGGCCAAGCCCGCCGGCGCCGATAATTACGGTCGCCTCGGTTGCCAAGGTCGGCACTTTTTTCAAAGCGCCGAAGGTCGTCACGCCGGAACAGGCCAGCGGCGCCGCGCGCTCCGGCGATAGGTCTCCGATCGCGAAAAGATAGCGCGGATGCGGCACGATCATGTAGTCGGCGTAGCCGCCGTTGGAGAACACGCCGAGGCTTTTCATCGCGCGGCAGAGATTCTCCTGGTTGCGTCGGCACGGACCGCAGGCGCCGCAGCCGATCCAAGGATGCGCAAGCACGCGTGCACCGATCTGGACGCCCTTGGCATCCGGTCCGGCCGCCACGACCTCGCCGACATTCTCATGCCCCAGCGTCACCGGCAGGGTCATACCGCGGTCGGCGAGACTGAGGCGCTTGCCGCCGCCAAGATCGAACCAGCCATCGGCGAGATGCAGATCGCTGTGGCAGACGCCCGCCGCAAGCACTTTCAGCAGCACCTCGGTGCCTTTCGGCTTCGGCGTCGGTTGTTCGTTGCGTCGGAGCGGTTCGCCGCAGACGCAGACTTGAAACATGCGCATGTTTCCACCTTCTTGGCACAGTCGCCGGATTTTAACCGGCATCGTATCGACTTCCAGTGTGCTAGTGTGGCACTGCCACGGTGCCTTGTCTTGACCAAGGGGAGGCGATGAGACGGCGCTCCAGAATAGGCGGCAAGTCCGTCAAAGCGCGGCCCAAGAAGGCGGCAACACGAAAGCGTCGCAACGAAAATAAGGTCGCGAGGCCGCGTGCATTCTCCAGCGCCGCCCTCGAAGCAAACATCGCGCGGCTCACCCTCGAACTGAGCGAGGCGCGGGAGCAACAGGCCGCGACGGCGGCAGTGTTGCGCGTCATCAGCTCGTCGCCAGGCGATCTTGAACCGGTGTTCCAGGCCATTCTGGAGAATGCAACCCGTCTCTGCGAAGCCAAATTCGGCACGTTCTTCAGTTTCGACGGAGAAGCGTTTCACGCCATCGCCACGCTCCATCGCACGCTGCAGGGTCATGCGGCAGTGCGGCGCCGGCCCATAGTGGTGACCGATGTACATCCTGACACTCCACTGGTCCGGATGGCCCGAACCAAGGAAGTTATCCATGTTGCCGATATGCGGAAGGCACAATGTTACATCGGGCGCGATCCGCAGATTAGCGCGCTTGTCGATGCCGTAGACGCTCGTACTCTGCTCGCCGTCCCGATGCTTAAGGAAAACGCGCTGATAGGCGGATTTGTGATCTACCGTCAAGAAGTTCGGCCCTTCAACGACAAGCAAATTGAGTTGGTGAAGAACTTCGCCGCTCAAGCCGTCATCGCGATTGAAAACACGCGGCTGCTTAACGAACTGCGCCAATCGCTGGAGCAGCAGACGGCGACCGCCGACGTCCTGCGCGTTATTAGTTCCTCCTCTGGTGAGTTGAAGCCCGTCTTCCAGGCCATGTTGGAAAATGCGGTGCGAGTTTGTGGGGCGAAGTTCGGAATATTGTATGTTTCCGAGGGCAATGGCTTTCGTACGGTGGCCATGCAGGATGTTCCTCGCGCCTATGCCGAGCTTCGCAAGCGCGAGCCATTCATCGTCCCGCTGCCGGAGGGAGGCTTGGGACGATTAGCCAGCACCCAGGGGGTCGTCCATATCGCTGACTATTTGGCACTGCCGCCGCAGGCGCGCGGGCGTTTGGGTGATCTGGCTGGTGCGCGGACTGTCGTCTCCGTACCAATGTTCAAGGACAACGCTCTGGTCGGCGCGATTGTCATCTATCGCCAAGAGGTTCGGCCGTTCACTGAGAACCAAATCGAATTGCTTCAGAACTTCGCTGCACAAGCCGTCATCGCGATTGAGAACACGCGACTGCTCAATGAATTGCGCCAATCGCTGGAGCAGCAGACGGCGACCGCCGACGTCCTGCGCGTTATTAGTTCCTCGCCCGGCGACTTGGAGCCGGTCTTTTCGGCGATGCTTGGGAACGCCGCGCGCATTTGCGAGGCCAAGTTCGGGTTGCTTTTACGCTTCGACGGCGAAGCATTTCACGTTGCGGCTGGCGTCGATTTGCCGCCGGACTATGCCGAATTTCTGAAACAGCGCGGACCGTTTGTGCCGCCGCCGGGTACTCAACTTTATAAGGCCATGACGACGAAGCGGGTGAGCTACACCGCCGACATGGCGACCGACGCCGCCCCGAGCTCGCCGGCAAAGTTCGGCGGCGCGCGATCCGCTCTCGCCGTGCCGATGCTCAAAGACGATAAGCTGGTTGGCGCGATCCTCATCTATCGCAAGGAGGTGCAGCCGTTCACCGATAAGCAAGTCGAGTTGATGACGAACTTCGCCGCCCAGGCCGTCATCGCCATCGAGAACACGCGGCTGCTCAACGAATTGAGACAGTCGCTGCAACAACAGACGGCCACGGCCGATGTGCTCAAGGTCATCAGCCGCTCAACCTTCGATCTCCAGACCGTGCTCGACACACTGGTCGAATCGGCAACGCGGCTGTGCCACGCAGATCGCTCTGCGATCCGGTTGGCGAAGAAGGATGGCCTCTACCATAACGTCGCCAGCTGTGGATTTTCGCCGGAACACAAGGCGCGCATGGAGCACGCACCGCTAAAGGCGGATGAAGACTCAATCGTCGGACGGGTCGTGCTCAGAGGCAAATCCGTGCACCTCGTTGACTCGCAAGCCGATCCGCATCGCGAGCTGGCCGATAGATCACGATCGGGAAACACTCGTACTCTGCTCGGCGTACCCCTACAGCGCGAAGGTACGCCGATTGGTGTCTTGCTGCTCCAGCGCACCATCGTGCAGGCGTTCGCAGATAACGAGATCGCGCTCGCTGAAACATTCGCCGACCAGGCCGTGATTGCGATTGAGAACGTGCGGTTATTTGAGGCCGAGCAGCAGCGCAGCCGCGAACTCACCGAATCGCTGGAGCAGCAGACCGCCACGTCGAAGGTACTCGAGGTCATCAGCCGCTCGGCGTTTGACCTTCAGGCGGTGTTTGAGACCGTCGCCGAAAGCTCGGTCAGGCTGTGTGGAGCTGACCGAGCGTTCATATGGCGCTTCGAAGGCGACTTGCCGCGGATGGTGGTCGCTTTCAACGCTCCTCAGGCGCTGAAGGATTTTATATCCCAAAATCCGCCTCTTCCGGGCCGCTACAGCGCCGCGGCCCGTGCAGCGCTTGAACGGCGAACGGTCCATATTCCCGATGTCTTAGCCGATCCGGAATACACGTACGGGTCGAAAGATGTCGAAAAAATCCGAACAGTTGTTGCGGTGCCCATACTCAAAGGCAACGACTTGCTGGGAGTCATGACTATTTATCACTTAGAGGGGGTGAGACCATTTACGGACAAACAAATCGCTCTAGTGGAAACCTTTGCGGACCAAGCCGCCATCGCGATCGACAACGTTAGACTATTGGATGCGCTTCGACGCCGGACGGATGAGCTTGCCCGATCGGTCAGCGAGTTACAGGCGCTCGGCGAGGTCTCGCAAGCGGTGAACTCGACGCTCGACCTCGAAACCGTGCTTTCAACCATAGTTGCCAAGGCGGTGCAGCTCTCCGGCACCGAGGCTGGCGCTATCTACGGCTACGATGAGCAGTGGCGTGAATTTCGTATGCGCGCCACCTACGGGATGGATCAGGCGTTGATCGATGCGCTCACGCAGCGTCACATCGGCTTTGAAGACCCGAATATTGCTGAGGTTTTCGCGCAGCGGGAACCGACTCAGGTGGCAGACCTAACAGAGGAACCCGCCTCAGATCTTAACCAGGTAGCGCTGCGTGCTGGTTATCGCGCCCGGATGGTGGCGCCACTGCTGCGCGGGGAAGATATCGTCGGCATGCTGGTTGTTCGCCGTCGCACGCCTGGAGAATTTCCGAAAAACACCGTCGACATCATCAAGACCTTTGCCGCGCAATCGGCTCTGGCCATCCAAAATGCGCAGCTGTTCCATGAGATCGAGGACAAGAGCCGGCAGCTTGCAGAGGCGAGCCAGCACAAGTCGCAATTCCTCGCCAATATGAGCCATGAGCTGCGCACACCGCTCAATGCCATCCTGGGCTATACCGAATTGATGGTGGACGGCGCTTACGGGGAGCCATCCGAGAAGATGCTCGCCATACTCAAACGCCTTGAAACCAACGGCAGACACCTGCTCGGTTTGATCAATGACGTCCTAGACCTGTCCAAGATCGAGTCCGGCCAGCTCGTGCTCGATCTTGGAGATTACTCGATTGAGGACATCGCCAAGACGGTCCGCAGCACGCTTGAGCCGCTGGCGTCTGACAAAAAACTTGCATTCAGGCTCGAGCTTAATCCCCAACTGCCGCGAGGCCGCGGCGACGGACGCCGCCTGACGCAAGTCCTGATCAATCTCGTCGGCAACGCCATCAAATTCACGGACGCAGGCGAAGTCGCCATCAAAGCCGAAGCAAATAACGGATCGTTCCATTTGTCTGTGCGCGACACAGGCCCCGGCATTTCCGCCGCAGACCAGACCAAACTTTTTCAGGAGTTCCAGCAGGCCGACAACACGATCACGCGCAAGAAGGGCGGCACCGGCCTAGGCCTTGCCATATCCAAGCGCATCGTCGAAATGCACGGGGGCAAAATCTGGGTCGAGTCCAAGGTCGGCCAAGGCTCCGCCTTCTCGTTCACGCTCCCGGTCTATGTCGAGCGGCAGGTGCAGGCCGTACCGGCAAACGCATAGACCCTAAGCTGCGGCTGCTCTGGAAATCGGCGTCATGGTCGTTATCCGCCTCACCAAAGTTACGACGATCGCCGCGCTTGCGGCCTATGCCCTCATCGTCGCCTACGACAACATTGTCGACTACGGCTCGAACTACGAATTCGTGAAGCACGTTTTGAGCATGGACACGACCTTTGCCGGCAATGTGCTGAAGGACCGCGCCATCGCCAACGAGAAGATCTGGCAGGCGGCCTACGCGTCGATCATCGCCTTGGAGGGGCTGACCGGTCTTTCGCTGGCATTCGGCGCGATCATGCTGCTTAGAAGACTTAACGCCCCGGCCGAAGCCTTCAACCGCGCCAAGGCGTGCGCGATCGTCGGACTGACTATCGGTTTCGGTCTTTGGTTCTTCGGCTTCCTGGTGATCGCGGGCGAGTATTTCGCCATGTGGCAATCGCAGGTTTGGAACGGACAGGAGGCCGCTTTCCGCATCGCCACGGTGATTCTCGTCGTGCTGGTTTTCGTCGGTTTGCCGGACGGCGACCTTACCTGAGCCAACCGCCCGCGAGTTCGCCGTAGCTTTGGTTCAAGTCACAATGCGCTGAAAAAGCTGACGCTCCACAGCGCAACCGCCCAGGCCGCGAGAACAATGCTTATAGCCAGGATTGCATCTATCCGATCGCTCGCCTGTGGCGATGGCGACGACAGCTGCGGCAGATGAACGCCCAAGCGAGCTGCCGGATGAGAGGCCAAGTGAGCGGCTTGGGGTGCGTTCGGGCCGCCGGCGGGCGTAACGACAGCGGGTGACGCCATCGACAATTCACGCATAAAAATTCTCCCCCTTCCCCAAAATCCATTCCCGCCGCAATGCTTATCGAAGGGGCGCCGTAATCGACATTCAGATATTGCGCTTAAGGGCTTTTACAGAGGTCCGCGCCGGCGGCCGAGCGGGGATCCCAATTTGAGGCGTCATGTCGGTGCACAACGATTCGGTCCGGGCACGCATAGAAGGCATCTCAGTCGCAAAACGAGTGCACAGCGACGCGCTCGCCTTGAGAGTGTCGGGAGCGGGATCGATGCGTGGTTGAACAGCCGAGCGAAATCGCAGTTTACGTGTAATAAGAGCGCGGCGCCGAGCGAAGATACTTAACTTCGCGCTCCTTTTCCTTACGATTTAGCTTGATCTTATGCAAAGCGACGTCACGCGCTGAAAAATTGCAAAACAAAAATTGACCGCGCGCCCCGTTACCACGATCCCCCGTTCGCGCTTAAGCTTCACAGCCCTTTGGAGAGCGAGAGCGAATACCCCCTGTTGCTTCCCGCATCTCGCCGCTCGGGAGGGCAAAATAAAATAGAGCAAGCTCACTTGAGATCACCTGGCGGGGGCGTGTGGGGACGGGTTGCGACGCCTCCGCCACATTTATTTCGGCGGTAAATATTGGGACGGTGAAATCGCGGAGACCCCCGGTAACCGGGTCGCGGTAAGCCGCATTATTTGGTCTCTAATTGCGCACAATCTGCCTTAATTCCGATGACGAGTGTGCTTTTTAAGCACTAGAGGCGGCGCCATTCCGTTGGTTAGTTGTCTACTCGTCATGACAAGGGAGAGTTCTATGAAAAAGCTCGCTCTAGCGACGGCCGCGATGTTGGCCCTCCTTAGCATCGCTGGCTGCGCGCAATATGTCGGCAAGGGCAAAGCCCCGCCGCCAGTGGTTACCAAGGGGTAAGTTCTCGATAGAGGACTTAAAGGGGCCGGCGGGGGGCTAAAGCCGGTCCCTTTCTTTTTTGCCTCCTGCGTATCTTTTTGGGTCGAGCTCGTTTTCTGCGTAGGCGCCGCTGTTCTTCGCAAACCGGCCACGCTCTTCGCAGACGCTTGGTTCAATCTCATCGAACGATACCAACCGGGCGCGAGAATTAGATTTTTCCGCCGCGGTCGTCGGAATAAACGTCAGGGCCGCTATCGGATTTTTGCCGTGACGCAACGCCGAGAACTATCTCAAAGGTCTTGAAATGGGCTAGACTATAGATCGGCCGCCATCGACGCGAGAACGCTGAGACTTCGCTGCGGGAACGGATAGCGCGATCGGCGATAGCGCCATTCGCTTTCGGCGCACCCAGCATGGGAATGGGCGAATTATGCGATGCGACCTTCGCCGCCGGAGCGTTCCGGAGTCGACACGATGCTTAGGACACCTCTCTGCGATCTGTTCGGAATCGACGTGCCGATCATCCTCGCGCCGATGGGCACGTGCACGTCGGCGGAGCTAGCAGCCGCCGTATCCAACGCCGGCGGCCTTGGCGGAATCGGAACGTTGTTTCGAACCACCGCCGCCGTCAAGCGCGACATCGAGGTAGTGCGAACGCTGACCAGCCGGCCCTTCGCCGTCAACCACATTCCGCAAACGCTCGACGCCGAGGCGTTTCGATTCACGCTGGAGGCGCGACCGGCGGTGATCTCTTTCACGCTTGCCGACCCAGGCGACGAGCTGGTGCGGCAAGCGCACGATGTCGGGGCGCGCGTCATGATTCAGGTCACCACGGTCACGCAAGCAGTTCAGGCGGCCGAGCGCGGCGCCGATGCGATCAGCGCGCAGGGCAGCGAGTCGGGCGGCTATTGCGGCGAAGTGAGCACGATGGCGCTTGTGCCGCAGGTCGTCGACGCCGTGTCGCCGATTCCCGTCGTCGCTTCCGGCGGGATTTTCGACGGCCGCGGCATTGCGGCGGCGCTGATGCTCGGCGCCTGCGGCGTCAATCTCGGCACGCGTTTCATTGCGTCCGCGGAGGCCCCTGCCCCAATCGAATGGAAGCAAGCCATCACCGAAGCCCAGTCGGAAGACGCGATAAAGGTCGATGTGCTTAACGACATCAGCCCCCTTCCCGGCACGGCGGGCTTTCACACCGTGCTGCGCTCATTGCATACCTCCTTCCTTGACGAGTGGAGCGCCAAGCGCGAACAGGCGCGACGAGAACGCGATCGGCTTCGCGCGATGATCGTCGCGACGACGCAAGCAGGCCGGCAACATGAGTGCCTGCTTACCGCGGGCCAGACCGTGGGAGGCATCGCCGAAATTCTGCCGGTCAAGGACATCATGAACAGGCTCGCCGCCGAGACCGAGGCGGCGTTGTCGAGGCCGCTCCCGCGCGGCGAGCGCAAGCAACGCGAGCGAGCAGACTTGGTGCCCAACGGCGATTCAGGGAACGCGACGACTTGGGACATTGTCGAACCGGACAGCCTCGGGGGGTAAGCCGGCGCCGCGCCTTTTGTTAGGACTTCGTTAACCCTGTTGAGCTGGACCGCCGCGACGGATCGAATTCTGACGTCCATTGTTTTTGCAGCGTTTTTTCTAATCTTTTTGATCCCCGCTCGGGTCGGCGCAAAACCGATTCCGTTGGCTGTTGCAAACCGGGCGACAGTGGCAGGAACAAATCTATGATAATAATCATATGAGTTTTTTCGGCTGATATTCCCGCTTGTTGGGGGAACCACATGAAGCGAATTATGTTCGGTGCTGCTATCGCCGCGTTCATCGCAACGCCTGCGTTCGCGGCGGACTTGGGGATGCCAGTCTATAAGGCCCCAACACCGGCTCCGCCGCCCGTTCCAGTCGCCACCTGGACCGGCTGTTACGCCAATGCGGGCGCCGGCTACGGGATGTTCAATCAGGATCATCAATTCATAGCGGACGGCGTGCCTGAAGATTTTAGCCAGACTTCCGGTGGCCGAGGCTGGCTTGGCCTCGTCGGTGTCGGCTGCGACTATCAGTTCAATTCCTTCCTCGTCGGCGCGTAATGGCCGACTATGACTTCATGGATCTCCACGGGAACCTCTCCGTCGCTGAGGGGCTTACGGGGAGCGAAAAGAGAGCTCAGCTTGGGGCCGTAGGTGGCCGGGTTGGTTATCTCGTCACACCGGCAATTCTCTTCTACTGGAACGGCGGCTACACCTCGACCAGGTTCGACGGCGTTAATTTAGCCGGAACAACACCAGGGGTCTCCCTACCGGCGCAGACTTTTGACGGTGAGTTCATCGGTGGCGGGACCGAAGTCGCAGTGCAGGCATGGCCGGGCCTATATTGGCGCAGCGAATATCGGTACTCCAGTTACCGATCGACGAATGTCCAATATTTCGAAAACGGCGTAGCGCTCACGGGCGATTTCGAACACGAAGCAAAAAGCGTGCAGACGATCACCACCTCGCTGATCTGGAAGTTCAGTTGGGCCGGCCGTTAGCCGGTAGACGCGAGATTGATCCTCGCGCTTCCGAAAGGGCAAAAACCCAGGACCAAAGTCCTGGGTTTTTGCCGGCTCAACCCACGAAAAAGGCATGGAGCGTGACGCCCGTCACAGCGCCCCTTGGCCTGCTCTGGCAGGGTGCCCTGGGTGCTGGAGAGAGTAGACGATCATGAAGAAGATATTCGTCATTATGGCAGTCGCCTTTGCGCTTACCACTGTGATGGCGGCCGCGACGGTGGCGACCTACACGGATCAAGCTGCCGCATGCTCGGGCGAGGCCTGCTGAAACGGCGGAGACCGCCATTACTAGGGTCCGCCGCTCATTTTCGCCGGCCATCATTTAGCCGTAACTGCGCCGCGTGGCGGACAAGACGCTGCGCCGAACGTTATTTGATATGAGCTGGAACAAATTTTTGTTCCATGAGTGATAAAATAATCACACTCGGTGGAATTGCTCAGCCATCTTCGGTTTGCTTTTGTCCAGCCACGGTTACGCCCCGATTGACTGCCGGATTTCGGCGGTCGGGGGTGCAACATGTCTGTCGTCAAGCTTTTTGCGATCGCTCCGCTATTGGCGGCGCTCGGAGCCTGCGCACCATCCTCGTTTGTCGCCAACAGGTCAGAGCTGCTCACGAACGGGCAACACGCGGCATTGGAAGACAGTCGCACCGCGTCCGTGGTGAGAAGGACGAGGCCTGTAGTCGCGCATAGGGACGCGACGGAACCGCATGCCGCCAAGGCACGGCTTTCATCGTTCGGTGTTGCCAGCTTCTATACCGAAGGAACAAAAACAGCGAGCGGCGAAAAGTACGATCCGGCCGAATTGACGGCAGCGAGCCGTACCTTGCCGTTCGGCACGCGGTTGCGCGTGACGAACGTGACCAATGGACGTTCCGTCGTCGTTCGCATCAATGACCGAGGTCCGTTCGTGGCGGGCCGCGTGGTCGATGTCTCGTATTCGGCCGCTGAAACGCTGGGAATGGTCAATCGCGGCACTGCGAAGGTCAAACTCGACGTGGTTCAATAAGGGCAAGGCAGTCGGCGCGACCTGGGAATGGCGCAGAGTCCGCCGATTCGCGCGCATTGGCGCGCTCGCTCCACAGTCTCATGCGAACGCGAATGTATGGCCGATGATGCCCATCGTTGGGACGTGGCGAATCCAAAGGCGGAAATTTTGGCGGCGTCATTCTCGCTCCCCGACAAAAATTCGAAAATGGCTGGCAATTCTTGCGTTGAGCGCCGTCGCGCTTGGCATTCTTGCTCCAAACGAAGTGAGAGCCCAGCAGCAAAGCGCGTCGTCAACCCAGCAGGACGCGGGCACAAGCGCGGATAGTGAAAATACCGGCCAAGACTTCACCAGCCCGGAGAACCTTTTCCAGCTGCGGTATCAATATAAGACCGCGCCTGGAACAGGCGGCACGACGGGCACCGTTCGCACAGTGACCACGGATACCTTGTATCTGCGCTCCGATTACACGTTCGATCTCGGCTCGCCGTGGAAGGTGGTATTTCGCACCGATCTTCCGTTCGTCGCCAAGGATCCGATTTCCGCGGACCATCCATCGGGCGACTACCTCTACGGCCTAGGCGATGCCGACTTTCAGGCGGCGCTGATCGAACAAATCAACCGGCGCTGGGCCGCCGGCGGCGGCCTTCGCATCATCGCACCGACGGGTCCCGACAATATCACGAGCGGTAAGTGGCAAATGATGCCGATCGTCGGAGCCCGCACCATGCTGCCGGAACTCAGCGACGGCAGCTATTTCGAAGGTCTCGTGCGTTACGACCTCAGCTTCGCCGGCGATCCAACCAAGAAGAACATCAGCAACCTGCAACTGGACCCGATGCTGAACATAACCCTGCCCAATCGCTGGTTCTTCATGCTTTATCCAAGTGCGGACATCCGCGTGAACTACGGTGACCCGGTCACCGGACAGACGGGACGGCTGTTCCTGCCGTTCGATTTCAGCATCGGGCGCGCGTTGACGAAGTCCTTCACAGCATCACTTGAGATCGGCGTGCCGATCATCAAAGATTATCCGGTCTACGATTTCAAGACGACGACGCGGCTCAATATGAGGTTTTGAGGAACATGAAGTTTTGAAGAAGATGAAGTTTTGACGAGGAAGTTTTACGCGCCGCCCGCTTCCCGCGCTTTTCCGAAAACCGATCGGATGGAACCTGGAATAAATTTTTCCGGCGGGTGGATAGAACCTTCAACCAAGTCACCGCGACCAACATAAGAGGTGTACTACGCGGGTAAAAGCGTTTGCGAACCCGGCCGGGCCCGGATCGTTGGTACCGCGCGAAGCGAGGGGGTGCGAGCCGACTTGATGTCGGCATGGATTGTGCCGGGAGTTCGTGGCTTGTTGGGCTCTTTGTTCGCGTTCTTCCTCTACATGGTTACGGCTCTTACGGCCATTACGGGGTTTATGATCGCCGTATTCGGCGATTCAACGCTGGGAAAAGTGCTCCACTATCCCCGCCCGATCGTTGAACGGACTGCCGCAACGGAAAATCCGCGACGCCAGCTGTTCATGTTTGCGGCCAAAGAAAAGCCCCCCGCCAAGAACACACCGGAAACGGATGTGAAGAGTTCCAGCGTGGCTTCCGATGCGCCGGCGGACGTCGAAAAGGTCAAACGCCCTGCGCATCCTCGCAAGCTCGCGGCGTGGCGCGAGAACTCCGAAGGGCGCGGCTATAACGTCGCCCTCAGCTACGGCGCAACATTCGGATACCGCCCGGGACTCGACGGGCAGCGCTAAATTTCCACACGCCGTATCTGGAAATTATCGAGCGGCCCGCCTGATTCTCCTATCGCGCGATCACTTGTTTGCCATCCGGCTGCGACGGCTTTGACTTGAGGTCCAAGGTTTCCTTGAGAAAGGCATCTCTGAAAAAGGTGAACCAGTACCAGAGCAGTACGATCGGAATCCCGATGTCATAGACGACGTCGATTCCCGGAATGGGTTCGAGCGGAACCGCGAGGGCTCCCGCCGCCAACGTCGCGCCAAGCCGATAGCTCAGCGCGGCCAGCATGCGCTTGAGCGGGTTGGTGTCGGGCATTTTCGAGACGACCACGATAAGAGCGATCAACAGCGCGGCCATGACCGCGATAAAGATCAGCAGGTCTCGAATGATTTCAGCTACCGTCGACAGCATCGCCGTCCTCCTTGCAGTCTCACTCGTTGCGGTTTTGCGCTTCCCTATTGTTCGCGCGGTCCTCGCCCCTCAAATCGTCCTCGATGCGATGAATTCAAGGCCTGTCAGTTGTTTTCCGCGATCGGTCCGGCCGACCAGCCATCGCCGGGAAGTGGCGTAACCTCAATGCGGATTAGTCCCAGTTGCAGCGTCGGATCGAAATAACGCATTGTTTGCTCGTTGAAATCGATGACGCGGCCGGGTTCCAGCGGTCCAACGTCGTTTATTTTGACGATGACCTTCTTGTGGGCGGTCGCAACGAGCGCATAGGCCGGCCGGTAGTCCTTGCCGTAACGGACACCGCCGAACATTTCGCGCAAATCGGTCTGAATAGCGGCGGTCCAGGCATCCGGATCATACGGCTCGCCCGAAGCGGTTTCCGCGCTGCCTTCCCGGTATCCCGGCCGATAGGGATTATATTCGGAGGCCACGCCCACGATGACGCGGCGCGTGACGGCGGCATTCGGCTTGTTCTGATTCTGATCTGCGGGTCGAGCCATTGAAGAAGACGCGTAGACGACCGAAAATAAGGCGACGCAAATCGCGGCGCCTGAGCGCACCACCATCCCCAAACTCCTGAGATTGGACTTGACGGGGCGCGCACTAAGAGACGCAGCGTGGTGCAATTAAGGCGCAGCCAGGAGTTGGCTCGGAACAACAAATTTTTGTCGCGAAATAACAAATTTATTCGACGTCTCGCCGAGTTCCCTGAGCATGGAACCGGTCTTCCGAAAAAAAAGATCACGCTTTATCAAAGGCTCTAGAGTCGCAATCGATTCCGTTTGAAACGTTTGCGCTCTAGGGAACTTCCGTCGTCGCCAGGTTTTGCTCCGGCGACGGCTGCCGTTCTTCGTCATCGCCGAAACCGCGCATAACCTCGCTCATGAGATCGCGAAGCGTCGGACGCGGCAGCGCGGCAAACGGCAGCGGACGAATGACGTCGATGGCGGCCAGACCTAGTCGCGCGGTGAGCAGACCGTTGAGCACGCCCTCGCCTAGTCGCGCCGACAATTTAGCCGCGATGCCGTGTCCCAGCATCTGTTGAATGAGGCTGTCGCTCGTCGCCAGCCCTCCCGTCATCGCCAAGTGTATGACGACAAGCCGGACCAATCGACCGAAGCCGAGGGCGCCCGGCCGTACTCCGTAAAGAAAGGCGAGCCGACGCACCAATACGAAGACGGTCGCCAGAACAAACAACACGTCGATGACGGCGCGCGGATTAAGCGCCGTGACGACCGATACTCGCGCCGCCGCCGCGCTGACCAAAGCGCGCGCTTGCCGATCCAACGGCGCCATCAGTTCGCGCTCGGCGAGCCGCACCATGTCGGCGCCGTCTATGATCTCGCCGAGATGACCTTCCAAAGTCGCGCGGCCGTGGGCCAGATGCGGCATTCGTCGCGTCAGCTCCAACAACTCCCGTACCAGCGCGAGAGCCTCGGTGCGATTATCGTTGGCGATCATCGCCCCGGCGCGTTGGCGCAGTTTCTCGACGACGGCAAGCCGCATCAGACCGGCGGTTTCGCGAGCGGCGATAACGACGAGCGAGACCGCGGCCAGGATCGTGAGCACAACCGCCAGGCCGCCGAGTTCTTTGTTTCGCGAAAACAAGTCCGCGATCAGATCGGTCAGTGCAACACCCGACGCGAGCAGGATCAGGCCGCCAACGGCGCACCAAAATAACGTTCCCCAACGAACGCCGCGCCGCGACGATCGCGCCTGTTCCTGCACCGTGATGGCAAGCGCGTCGAACTCGGGTTCCGGCTGCACCCGCACAAGATGTCCCGACAGGCCGCGAGCCTCCCCCGGTCGATCCACGACCACATGATCGTCGTCGAGCCGAAAGGCGGCCGGCGGCCGGTGTCGCCAATTTTTACTCATAAATTTCGCTCACGAGATTTGCTCACAAGCTTTACTCATACGAGCCGATCTCCGATCAGGAATTGCAACGCTCGGTCAAGGCGAATGTGAGGCAGAGCGAGCACGCCATCCTCGGTCAACTCCAGCACCGGCGGCCGCACGCGCAGAAATCGAAAATCGGCGTTCTTCGCCGACGTCGTGGCGAGGCCGCGAAAGCTGTTTTTATCATCGCCAAGTAGTTCGTTGGGATCGTCGGGCAAGTCGCCGGGAAAAATGGCCGCTTCGGTTTCCCCGTCGAAAACTTCTCCCGCTATCGTCTCTCCGGCGACCGGCACGCCGAGGACGGAAGCAAGCTGCTGGCGGCCTTTGCGCACGGTAGCCTCGCGGGTCGCCCGAACGGCCGCGAGCGCAATGACATCGACATGGGCCCCGGCAAGTTCGGCTTTTGCCGTCGCATCTTTCGTCAAACGCCGCAGAATGGCTTCGAGCCGATCGTGACTCGTATGATGCAGATGATCCGCCTTGGTGGCGGCCAAAAGAATCCTGTCGATCCGCGGGCGCAGTAGAGCGCTCAAAATCGTTTTGCGCCCCGATTGGAAGCAATCGAGGACCTGGGTAAGTGCGTGTTCAAGATCGAACAGCGCATCCGGACCGGCGTTGATCGCCGCCAAGGCGTCCACTAACACGATCTGCCGATCGAGCCGGGCGAAATGATCGCGGAAAAACGGACGAACGACGACTGTCCGGTAGGATTCATACCGGCGTCGCATCATCGCCCAAAGCGAGCCGGCCGGCGGGGGGCCTTCGGTTGACAGTTCGAGCGGCGCGAAGGTCAACGCCGGTGTGTTGGCGAGATCGCCCGGCATCAGGAAACGACCCGGCGGCAAAAGACTCATGGCGTAGTTTTTGTCGCGGCACGCGCGCAGATATTCGGTAAAGAGCCGCGCCGCGGTCAGCGCGGCTTGCTCATCCTCGGCGCCGCGCGGATCAAGCGTCGCCAAATGCAGGTGCCAGTCTTTGGCAAGATCCGAGCGCGGGCGCTGGCGCGAGAGGCGTAAACTCTCGGACGCCCATTCCTCATAGGTTTTTGTCAAGAGCGGCAGGTCGAGCAGCCACTCTCCCGGATAGTCGACAATATCGAGAGTGAGCGTACGCTGGTAACCGGTCAGCGATTGGTACGCGATGACGACGCGCAATTCGCTGATTTGCCGCGTCGAGGCGGGCCAGAGCCGATTTCCCGCGAGCGCATTGACATGATTCTCATAGTCGAAACGCGGCACCGCATCGTCCGGCTGCGGCGCAAGATAAGCGCGCGCTATTCGACCGGTCGCCATCGCCTCGAATATCGGAAAGCGCCCGCCGCGGATGAGGCCATGAACCAGCGCGGTGATGAATACGGTCTTGCCGGCATGCGAAAGACCGGTGACGCCGAGCCGGATCGTCGGATTGAACAAGTGAAGGCCGAACTCGGCGAGAGCTTGCGTCGCCAGCCGGATTTGTTCGATGAACTCGTCCACACCAAGGGCTCCTGCCTCACGCCGGAGACATCAAGACTAGAGCATAGTCGGTTCAAATTGAATCGATTGCCGCTCTAGGTGTTTGATGGGCCTGATCTTTTCGGAAAACCGGGTTCCGGCCCCCGATCGGTGTCCGGGGCGGGCTTTTTTCCGGATCATGTCCTAGTCGATTTTGATCCCGGTTGTCTTGATGACGTCCTCCCACTTCTCGGTATCCTCTTTGAGAAACTTCGCGAGTTCGTCCGCAGAGGAACTCTCGACGGTGTAAGCATTGCGTGCAAATTTCTCGACCAATGCCGGCTCGGCGAGAGCCGTGGCAACATCACCGCTTATTTTTTGAACGACCTCAGGCGGCGTCTTGGCCGGCGCAAAGAGGGCCTGCCACGAATAGACACTGTAGCCGGGAACGCCTGACTCGGCGATGGTAGGCACATCGGGCGCTGCCGCGGATCGCTTAGCGCCGGTCGATGCAAGAACGCGGACCTGGCCGGACAGCGAATAGTTGAGCAATTCGCCACTACCGAAATAGCAGTGAATGCGGCCCGGGATCAGGTCGGTAAAGGCCGGCGCCGCGCCGCGATAAGGTGCATGCGTCATTTGCAGCCCCGCCATTTGCAAAAATAGCAGTTCCGCGAGGTGCGGCCCGCTTCCGGTGCCGGGAGAAGCGATGATGAATTTTCCCGGCCGAGCCCTCACAAAATCGATGAACTCCTTGACGGTCTTGGCCGGGAACGAATTCGCCACGAACATGAAGAACGGAAACTTTGCGACCAGCGAGATCGGCGTCAGGTCCGTTGCCGGACTATAGTCGAGCGAGCGGTAGAGAGCGCCGTTCGATGCGAGCGATGATGTGGCGTATAGCAGCGTGTAGCCGTCGGGATCGGAGTGCGCGACGAATGCATTGCCGATATTGGTGCCGGCGCCGCCTTTGTTGTCGATGACGACTTGCTGTCCCCAGATCTCGGCGAGCTGTTCCGCCACGATTCGCGCGTTGACGTCCGTCGGACCGCCGGCGGCGAGCGGCACGATCATATGAACGGGGCGATCGGGCCAAGCATTTTCCGGCGCCGCGCGAAGAAAGCCGGGCGCAAAGGCCGCCGTGGCACCGACTGCGATCAGGCAACGACGTGTAAACATAGCTGTAATGTCGCTTCGGCAGTTTTCTCAAAAGGCCCAGTCCGATCCTTTCGGCCGGCATCGCACGCGGAACAGTGCGCGGATGAGCGAAGAATCTCCCCTCCTTTCGGATAGGAGAATTGTACCAAGGTATGATGGAGGCGCGACAATCAAGAATTTTAGGGTCTCGGCCGGAGGGCATGGTGAGTGGGCGGCGTAAGCCCAAGAGTATCCCATGGCCACCAACCTCGTCTCCGCCGTGATGCAGTTTCTAACGCCCGACATGATCGGACGTATCGCTACTGCGCTCGGACTTGATCGCAATAAGGTTCAATCTGCCGTCAGCGGCGGCGTACCGGCATTGCTTGCGGCATTCAGTGGCGTCGCCGCTCAACCGGGCGGCGCGCAAAAGCTCGCCGAGGCGGCAAGGCAGCAGACCGACACGCTTGGAAACCTCGCCTCGATGCTTACCACCGGCGGAGAGTCCTCGTTCCTCGAAAAGGGAACGCAGATGCTGTCGTCATTGCTCGGCAGCCAAAACCAAAATGCTCTCACCGAAGCAATCGCCAAATTCGCCGGCACGGGTCAAAATGCCAGCGCATCGTTGCTCGGAATGCTCGGCCCCATCGTTATGGGCGCCATCGGGCAGCACCAAGGTGCCGCGCGCGCCCTCGATGCGAACGGTATTGCGAACCTGTTCGCAAGCCAAAAAAACAATATCGCGGCGGCGATACCCGCCGGTTTGGGCAGCCTGCTCGGCGGGACAGGCCTTCTTAACTCGCTCGGCGATGCGGCGCGAACGGCAACAGCCGCGGGCAGCGAGGCAATCCGAGAGACATCGGCGAGCCGGCTGATTGATGCGGCGCGCCAGCGCGGCGGCCGTGCGCCATCGACTCAACCCAATTGGCTTTATTGGCTCCTTCCGGCTGCGGTGGCCGCGGCCTTGCTCGTCTACTTCGCAGTCAGGCCGACGGAGGAAGTCGTCCCGCAAGGCATGAGCCGAGCCGAGCAGGGCATGAGCCAAGCACAGAACGCGGCGGTGCAAGGACTCACTATCGGCAAGCAAGTTGCCAACAACATCGCCAGCGCGCGTACCGCGCTTAACGACGTGACCGATGTTCCATCTGCGCAAGCGGCGCTCCCCAAACTGCAGGAGGCTACGGTGCAGATTGAGAAGACCGGCGGCGAAATCGGGCAGTTGTCGGCGGATCAGCGCAAGCTGGTTGCCGGCTTGGTCAATCCCTTGATGCCGGCTTTCAATCAGCTTTGTGACAAGGTGCTCGCCATTCCGGGCGTCGCCGAGGTGCTCAAGCCGAGTGTCGACACTCTGAAGGCCAAGCTCACCGCGCTTGTCGCCTAAATCGCGGGACAGAGCATACGATCAGTGAGAGGAAACGCAGCCATGCCGAGCAAGTTCACTGAAGTGACCTCCCGAAACTTTAATCCGACGCTAGCCCCGGGGCTTTCGGACGAGGCGCGCAAGGCGGTCAACGCCGCTTTCGACGCGATGTCGACTTGGCGAACGGAAACCGTTCACAACGGCGAGAAAAGCTTCGAGCGCGTGATCGATAAGATGGCCGCGGCGGCGCGGGCGCTGGGATGGCCGGAACAAATCGTCGATATCACCCGTGCGCAAATCGAGGGCATCGCCAAAATGCAGATCCAAGTGATCGACGCCATGATGGATACTTGGGAGGAGGAGATAAAATCGCCGAGTTCGTCAGCGGCGATTTTATCGAAACTGAAATCCTTGCCCGGTCTTCGCGTGGGTGGCGGCCTTGGCGCGGCCGGCACCTGGCCCAGTGTTGCCGCGTCGCAGATGGCGGCGTTCAACCCCTTCGGGGCCTATATGCAAATCTTCGAACAGTGGCAAAAAGCGTGGACTGAGGCGATGGCCTTTTGGGCTAAAGCCGGCAAACCGAACGGCTGGCGCGCTCAATTGTGATGACCGGGATCGCCGCGTAGAGGGCGCAGCAAATTTTTTCGGCGTCGTCAGGGATGCCGAAGGCTCGCCGATGCGCTCACTCCATCAGCGCGATGTTTGCTTTGCGGATCACATCCGCCCACTTATCCGTTTCGGCAACGACGAATTTGCCGAAATCGGCGGGAGACCCGCCGAGCATCATGCCGCCGAGATCGACAAATTTCTTGAGCATCGCAGGATCGGCGAGCGCGGCGTTAACCGCGGCGTTTAAGCTCTCGATGACGTCGGCCGGCGTGCCTTTCGGCGCGCTAAGCCCATAAAAGGCGCTCACTTCATAGCCGGGGAGAAATTCGGAAATGCTCGGCACATCGGGCAGCGCTTGCGAACGCATAGCGGTGGTGACGCCGAGCGCGCGAAATTGACCGGCGCGTATATAGCCGATCGCGCCCGGCAGATTGTCGAACGCGACCTGCACGCGGCCGCTGAGCAGGTCGGTATAAGCGCCGCCATTCATGCCCCGATACGTGACGTTCAACAATGGCGTATGGCTCATCAGCTTGAACAGTTCCGCCGACATATGCGGGGATGTCCCATTGCCGGGCGAGGCGTAATAGACCTTGCCGGCGTTGGCTTTGGCATAAGTGATGAATTCTGCAACCGTCCTGGCGGGGACCGAGGTCCCGACCACCATGACATTGGGCACGCGCATGATTCCGGCGACCGGATCGCTGTCACGCAGAAAGTCGTAATTGAGGTGAGCGTAGAATGTCGCGTTGATGGCGTTGGTCGGGTTGGTAAGAAGCAGCGTGTAGCCGTCGGCGGGCGACCGGATCATATCTTCGGTCGCGATATTGTTCGCGGCGCCCGCCCGATTCTCGACAAAAAACTGGCCGCCGAGACGCTGCGACAGCCAATCGCCAATCAAGCGCGCAACGACATCGACCGCCCCTCCCGCGGCAAAACCGACAAGTATCTTTACCGGCCGGCTTGGATAGTCGAGCGCCAAGGCACTGCGCGGGACGGCCGCAAGCGCAGCTGTGCCCGCTGCCAGGCGCAAAAATTTGCGGCGAGGAAGCTTCATGACATTGCCTCACGTGCTTGCATGCCTTCGTAACAGAGAAGGCCACCCGCGAACCCAATATCGATTTGTCTTCAGACGGCTCGCCTGCCCCGGGACACAGTCGCTGCCTTGCCCTGTATTCCGGAAGTCGGCACGTTCCGCTGGTAGTTCTGCAAAATTCAGTCTACGCCGACTGCCCGGCCGCCTCTAGAGCGTCGTTCGAATCCCAGCACCATTCGGTGCTAAAGTGCCAGCCAGGTTCGGAGATCGGCCATAGAATGGCCGCGAGGCATTGGCATGAGGGCCACTTGGGGGCCTAAGGCTTGGCACGAGGCGGAGTGACGGGGAAATGACGATGAAGACTTTATCAAAATTCCTACGGGGATCTTGCGCGATTGCGACCAGCGGCGCGCTGGTGCTTTCGAGCTTTGCTGCAATGGCACAAGATTTGGGGCCGCAGGGAGCGCAACAACCGCCCCCTCTGGGAGCGCAACAGCCGCCGCCTCCGGGGACTCAGCCGGCGCCGTCTACGGCAGCGGAGCAGCCCGGCCAACCGGCAGGCCAGCGCCTCGGCCAGGGTGAATTGGAGAAGTTACTCGCGCCTATCGCGCTCTATCCCGACGATCTTGTGGCGCAGATCCTGACCGCTTCGACCTATCCGATCGAAGTGGTCGAAGCGGCGCGCTGGGCGAACGAACATCCCGACGTTCACGGGGATGCGCTGCAGGACGCGATGCAGCAGCAGCCGTGGGATCCGAGCGTGAAAGGTTTGACGTCGGTTCCGCAAGTCCTGTCGATGATGAACGACAAACTCGACTGGACGCAACAGCTTGGTGAAGCTTTCCTGGCGCAGCCGGACGACGTATCCAACGCCATTCAACAATTGCGCGCCAAGGCGGCGGCTAACGGCAATCTTAAATCATCGAAGGAGATCAAGGTCAGTTCCGTCGCGGCGCCGGGTCCGCCGCCGGCCCCCGTGGGCCCGCCGCCTGCCGGCGTCGACCCGGCAATGCTGCCGCCACCGCCGCCGGCCGACTACATCACGATCGAGCCGACCGATCCCGGCATGTACTACGTCCCGATCTACGATCCCGGCGTGGTCTACGGTCCATGGGCATGGCCGGCCTACGCGCCGTTCTATTGGTATCCGCCAGGATACGTCGTCGGCGCGGTCATCATCGGCTTTGGGGTTGGATTCTTTGTCGGTTCGGCGCTGTGGGCCCACTACAACTGGCACGGCGGCGGAGTCACCATCAATGTCTTCCGTTACAATCAATTCAATCGCACCAATCTCGTGGCCGGAAGGGGCGGGTTCGCCAATTGGCAATTCAATACAGCACACCGCGGGACCGTAGGGTTCCAGAACGCCGCGCTTCGCCAGCAATTCGGCGGACCCAATAACTTCCACGGTACCCTGCAAGGAAGATCGCTCAACACCAATGTCAATGCGAACATCAATCGGAACGTTAACGTTGACCGAACCGTCAACGTCAATCGCAACGTAAGCGTTGACAGAACCGTCAACGTCAATCGCAACGTCAACGTCAACCGGAATGTCAACACCAACATCAAGCAGGGCGGGAACTTCAAACCCAGCGGTAACTTCAAACCTGCCGGGAACGTCGCACACAATGCGGGCCGGCCTGCGCCGGGCGGCAACAAACATCACTAAAGTAGCAGCGTCGCCGACCGGCACGGTCGCGTCAACGTTTCCCTAGAGCCGCAATCGCTTCAAACCGAATCGATTGCGGCTCTCGGTTTTTGACCTGGAACAAGATTGGCGCACGACTGCCGGAAATATGAGCGAACTATTATTTGATGGCGCTAGCGACGTTTGTGAACGTGCCGTTCAAGGTCGTTCCGATTGCGAGCGTCGCGGTAACGATCACGATCGAGACGAACCCCGCGATCAGAGCATATTCGATGGCAGTCGCTCCGGATTCATCCCTGCAGAAACGCGTGACGATCACAGCCATTGCTCGCCTCTTCGCTTTCGCATGGCGCGGCGCCGACTAGAGCCGCAATCGCTTCAAACCGAATCGAATGCGGCTCTATTTGATGGAGCATGATCTTTCTCGGAAAAGCCGGTTTCCCCCGGATCAAGTCTGGGAAAGATTTTTCCGGATCATGCCCTAAGGCAATAGCCCGGTTATTGGACCGAGCTATTGGATGCCAGGCCCGCAGGCCTGCCTTATTTGATAGCAGCCGAAACAGCCGTGAACGTGGCGTTCAGGTTGACACCTGTGGCCTGCACGGCCGCGATGATCGCTACTGAAATGCCGGCGGCGATCAAGCCGTATTCGATTGCGGTCGCGCCCGACTCGTCGCGAACGAACCGATTGATAAGTACCCGCATTGACGACTCCTCTGACGTGCGTTCCGGCAGGCTCTACCTCGTATCGCCCGTGCATTGCGTTTAATGCCACAACCCTTTCGCGTCGATGAATCCGACCATCTAATAATCATTACATTCGCTGGCGGATAACGGCGCCTTTTTAAGAAAGATAAAATGCGCCGGAACCAAAACCGGCAAAAAGCGCTGGGCGTCGATGTTGACGACGGATTGGGGCGTCGGCTCAGCCGATCCCATCGCAAATAGTTTAACAATCGTCGTAAACGAGAGCGGGCCAAACGCGCAAACCGGACCTTTCTTCGCGTCCTTGATCCAGGTCAAGACCCGGCATTGAAGCGCGACTAGTCTCCCGCGGGAAGCCAAATTCAGTGGAGAGTTCCGATGAAAACCGGATGGGCAACCCTGTTAAGCGCCGCATTGATTGGCTTACAGGCGGCCTGCGGCGCGCGCGCTCAAAGCGCCATCACCGAGCAGGAGGCCCACGCTATCGGGGTGCAGGCCTATCTGTACTTCTACCCCATCGTCACGATGGATCTCACGCGCAGGCAGCTCACCAATGTCGAACGCCCCGAAGGTATTCACGCGCCGATGAATACGTTCGTGAGCCTCAAGGAATATCCTTCCGCCGACATGAGGGTGGTGGTTCGACCCAACTTCGACACGCTCTACACGAGCGCTTATCTCGACTTGATGGCCGAGCCAATGGTCGTCTCCGCGCCGGACACCGGCGGGCGTTACTATCTCCTGCCGATGCTCGACATGTGGACCGACGTATTTGCCTCGCCCGGCTGGCGCACCACTGGCACGCAGGCGGCTAACTTCCTCGTCACTCCGCCCGGCTGGACCGGAGCCGTTCCTCCGGGAATGACACGGATCGAGGCGCCGACGCCTTATGTGTGGATCATCGGCCGAACGAAGACGGACGGACCGCAGGACTACGATGCAGTCCATAAGATTCAAGCCGGCTACAAGATCACGCCGCTGTCGGGATGGGGTAAGCCTGCCCAGCCGATGCTTGGGAAGGTCGATCCATCCGTCGACATGAAGACGCCGCCCAAAATTCAAGTCGACACGATGCCGGCGGGCAAATTCTTCGCCTATGCGGCCGAGCTTCTAAAGGCCAATCCACCGCACATCACTGACCAGCCGATCATCGCGCAGTTGCAAAAAATCGGGATCGAACCCGGCAAGAGCTTTGATTTGGATAAGGCCGAGCCAGCCGTTCGCAAAGCCTTGGCGAACGCACCCGAAGATGCACAGCAGTTGATGGCATGGAAGCTGCCGACGCTCGCGCGCGTCGTGAACGGCTGGTCGATGAACACCGACACGATGGGCGTCTACGGCAATTACTATTTGAAGCGCGCCATCGTCGCTCAACTCGGCCTGGGCGCGAATCTCCCTGAGGACGCCGTCTATCCTACCAATCTTGCCGACGAATCCGGCAAGCCGCTCGATGGATCCAATAAGTATAAGCTCCACTTCGAGAAGACCGATCTGCCGCCTGTGGACGCCTTTTGGTCGATCACGGTCTATGACTCCGAAGGCTTCCAAGCTCCGAATCCTTTCAATCGATTCGCCGTCAGCAGCTGGATGCCGTTCAAATACAACGCCGACGGATCGCTCGACCTTTATTTCCAGAATGAAAACCCCGGCGCGGACAAGGAGGCCAACTGGCTCCCCGCCCCGAAAGACGCGTTCAACTTGCTGATGCGTCTCTACGCCCCACGATTGGAAGCGCTCACCGGCAAGTGGAATCCGCCGCCGATTACGCGCGTGTCGCTGCCGAGCTTGGGCGGCCAATAGGCGAATTGGCCGGTGATCACGCTCTATTCCTATCCCGAGCTGTTCGGGGTAGCCGACAATAACGGCTATGGGCTGAAAGTGTTTGCTTTCATGCGGCTCGCCGGCGTGCCGTTCGCCCACGAGCACATCTTCGACGCTTCGTCGGCGCCGCGCGGGCAGCTTCCTTACATCGTCGATGACGGCAAGCGTATTGGCGACAGCGAAATCATCATCGCGCACCTTTCGCGCAAATACCGGCTGACCATCGACGCCACGCTGACCCAGCAACAACGCGATACCGATCATCTCGTCACGCGCATGCTCGACGATCTTTATTGGGTCATGTCCTATTCGCGCTGGAAGGACGAGCGCTACTGGCCGGTCTTTCGCGATGCGCTCAAGCGGGAACATCCGCGCCTGACCGAAGACGGCTTGCTCAAAGCGCGAGAGTTCAATTTTCAACGCTACTATTTCGCGGGAATCGGGCGATACGCACCGGACGATGCCTATGCGCGCGGCCTCGCCGATCTAAAAGTGTTGGCGGATCTCGTTCCGGCGCAAGGTTACGTGCATGGACCGAGGCCGACCGGCATCGATGCAGGCATCTACGGCTTCATCGCCAATATTTATTTCTACGATATCGATACGCCGCTGAAGCAATTCGTCGTTTTACAGCAAAATCTCGTGCGCCATTGTATCGCGATACATGAAGCGGTGATGCATAATTAAAATGGCTCGACGGCGGCTGCGAAAGCTCAGCCGAGCGCGACATCGCTGTTGGCGATCGTCTGATTGAGCCGCTTGGTGATGTTTTCCACCCGCTCGGCGGCGGCGCCGAGCGCCGAGGCGATCGCGGCCTGCGCCGTCCTATTGCGATCCGACGTCGCAACTTGCGCGCTCTGCAGCGCGGCGATTTCCTCCTCGAGCCGCCTGATGCGCTGGCCCGCCTCGGCCAGTTCGTCGGCGACCGTAATCGCCGCCATGACCGTGAGCCGCGTGTCGCCGATCTCGCCGAATTTGGTGCGCAATGCGCCGATACGCGCATCGAGCTCGCGCGCAAGATTCATCAGATGGCCCTCTTGGCCGTCCTCGCAGGCCATCCGGAATTGCCGGCCATTGATAGTTACGCTGACCTGAGTCATTTCAATCGCCGAACTCCAGTGCGTCCCGAATGGTTTCAATAGCCTGATCAATTCGCTGTGCGATTTCGCGATTGGCGGTTTCGAGCGCTCGGGCGCGCGCGGTCGCCTCGTCGAGATCGCTGGCAAGCTGCGCGCGATCGTTGCCCAAGGCGTGAACCTGGTCGGCCAGCGCGCGTTCGGTGCGATCGGCTTCGCAGCGCCGATCGGTCGCCTCCTCCAGGGCTTCCAGCGCAAGCACAAGACGCCGCGTCGCGTCCTCGATCGGATCGGTGTTGCTCATCCGGCCACTCGGACACGCCATACAGGCCGTCTCGCGCATCGTGAAAACACACGTGAAAAGCGTGCGACGGCAACTATTTACGAGGAGAAGCTTACGTCGTGTCGAGGGAAGACGTCAACGCCGCGCAGCGTGCTCCTGTGCATGACCGACGGCGGCGGCCGTCCCGGAATTGACTTGGATGCTTCGCATGTTATCTGTGCCCGGCCTCAGTTCCCACGACAGCGGCACCTCGCGCCGCACTGGGGGTGCAATTGCCGGTGCCATTGCAAGTCCCCTAACGCAGGTCCCAGTACAGGTCCATGACCAAGCCGGACCGACTTCCCGCGGCGAACGCCACCGCCGCCCAAGCATCCCGCTTTCCCGCTGCCGCACCCGATCCGAGTCTCATCCCGGCGTCGCGCGCGGATCACGACCGGATGGCTAACGCCATTCGCGCGCTAGCGATGGATGCGGTCGAAAAGGCCAAATCCGGCCATCCCGGCCTGCCGATGGGCGCGGCCGATATCGCAACGGTTCTGTTCACCCGCTTCCTGAAATTCGATCCCGCGGATTCGGCTTGGCCCGATCGCGACCGTTTCGTGCTCTCCGCCGGTCACGGCTCGATGCTGCTTTATGCGCTTCTTCATCTTCTCGGCTACGAGAAAATGACGATCGGGGAGATCGAGCGCTTCCGGCAGTTAGGCTCGATCACACCGGGTCATCCCGAACACGGCCACACGCCGGGCGTCGAAACCACGACCGGTCCGCTCGGCCAGGGTCTTGCCAATGCCGTCGGCATGGCGATCGCGGAGCGCCACCTTGCGGCGATCTTCGGCGCCGACATTATCGATCATGCGACCTTCGTGCTCGCCTCCGACGGCGATCTCATGGAAGGCATCAGCCAGGAAGCGATAGCGCTTGCCGGGCATCTGCAGCTGAAAAAGCTCGTCGTGCTCTATGACGACAACGGCATTTCGATCGACGGCCCGACGTCACTTACGGACGCGGTCGATCAGGTCAAGCGCTTCGAATCGGCCGGCTGGACCGCCGTGCGGATCGACGGCCACGATCCGGCGGCGATCGCCGGCGCGATCGAAGCGGCTAAACAATCCGACCGGCCGTCGCTGATCGCGTGCCACACCACGATCGGCTTCGGCGCGCCAAACAAAGGCGGCACCGAAAAATGCCACGGCTCGCCGCTCGGGCCGGAAGAGATCGCGGCGGCGCGGTTGAAGCTTGGCTGGAATGCGCCGCCGTTCGAGATTCCGGCCGATATTCGCCAGCGGTGGCGCGCCGCGGGCGAGAGGAATAGGCCGGCGCGGCTCGCGTGGGAGAAACGGCTCGCCGCGCTTGCCGCAGACAAGCGCGCGGAGTTCGAGCGTCGCAGCCGCGGCGATTTAGAGGGCGCGCTTGGCGATGGACTCGCGCGGGTAGTCGCTGGCTTAAAGCAAAAGCTCGCGCAAGAGCCGAAGGAGATCGCAACCCGCGCCGCATCCGAACTTGCGCTCGATGCGCTGACCGTGGCGCTGCCGGAGATGGTCGGCGGCTCGGCCGATCTCACCGGCTCGAACAATACCCGCGCCAAAGGCATGAAAGTTCTCAAAGCGCCAGACTATTCCGGGACCTTCATCCATTACGGCGTGCGTGAGCACGGCATGGCCGCGGCGATGAACGGGATGGCGCTTCACGGCGGCATCATCCCCTATTCCGGCGCGTTCCTGGTTTTTTCCGATTACTGCCGACCCGCCATTCGTCTCGCCGCGCTGATGGGCCAGCGCGTCATTCATGTCATGACGCACGATTCGATCGGGCTCGGCGAGGACGGCCCGACGCACCAGCCGGTCGAGCATCTCGCCGCACTGCGCGCCATCCCGAACCTCAAAGTGTTTCGGCCGTGCGACGCGGTCGAGACGGTCGAATGCTGGCAACTTGCGCTTCAATCAAGGCATGGGCCAAGCGTGCTGGCGCTGACGCGGCAAAATACGCCGCAGCTTCGGCAGGGCTTCGACGAGCGCAATCGCTGCGCGGCGGGCGCCTACGAGCTGATGGCGGCGGACGGCGGCAAGGACGGCACGCAGGCGCTGGTATCGCTGTTCGCCTCAGGCTCCGAAGTCGCGCTCGCCGCCGAGGCGCGAAAGCTCTTAGCCGCGCGTAACATTCCGGCGCGCGTCGTCTCGGTGCCGTGCTTCGAGCTTTTATTCGCCTTACCGGAAGGCGAGCGCGCCGCCGTCATCGGCACGGCAAAGGTCAGTGTCGCGGTCGAAGCCGGCATCCGGCAGGGCTGGGATGCAATCATCGGTTCGGGGGGAGCATTTGTCGGCATGACCGGCTTCGGAGCCAGCGCGCCGTACAAGGACCTTTACCGGCATTTCGGGCTGACCGCGGAAAAAGTGGCCGAGGCGGCATTGGCTCGATTATGAAAGTGGGAGATACATGACCGCCGGATGCACGACCCCCATATATACAGATGATCACAAGGCGCCGCGTGCCACTCAAGCGCCGGGCGGGATAGGATAGGGAGACCGGGAATGTCCGTTCGCGTTGCCATCAATGGATTCGGCCGGATCGGCCGCAATATCTTGCGCGCGATCGTTGAAACCGACCGCCACGACATCGAGGTCGTCGCCGTCAACGATCTCGCGCCGGTCGAGACCAATGCGCATCTATTGCGTTACGATTCGGTTCACGGCCGTTTTCCCGGCGAGGTGACGGTCAAGGGCGACACGATCGCGTGCGGCAACGGCGCTATCAAGGTAACCGCCGTAAAGGACCCGGCGCAATTGCCGTGGAAGGACCTCGGCGTCGACATTGTGCTGGAATGCACCGGGATTTTCACCTCGAAAGACAAGGCGTCGGCGCACCTGAAAGCCGGAGCCAAGCGCGTGTTGGTATCGGCCCCGGCCGAGGGCGCCGATCTGACCGTGGTTTACGGGGTCAATCACGACAAGCTCGCCAGGGCGCACACGGTCGTATCCAACGCCTCGTGCACGACGAATTGCCTGGCGCCGGTCGTCAAAGTGCTTAACGACGCCGTCGGCATCGACAAGGGATTCATGACGACCGTGCACTCCTATACCAACGACCAGCCGTCGCTTGATCAGGTGCACAAGGACCTTTACCGGGCGCGCGCCGCCGCCATCAACATGATCCCGACCTCGACCGGCGCCGCCAAGGCGGTGGGCCTCGTTTTGCCCGAACTCGCCGGCCGCCTCGACGGCGTCGCGATAAGGGTGCCGACGCCGAACGTCTCGGTCGTCGATTTCAAATTCGTCGCCAAGCGCGCGACCAGCAAGGATGAGATCAACGCCGCGGTGAAGCGTTCCGCCGAACAGCAGCTCAAGGGCATCCTCGGCTATACCGACGCGCCGAATGTTTCGAGCGACTTCAACCACGACCCGCATTCGGCGATTTTTCACCTGGATCAGACCAAGGTCATGGACGGCACGCTGGTCCGCGTCATGGCGTGGTACGACAACGAGTGGGGTTTCTCCAATCGCATGGTCGATACGGCGGTGGCGATGGGCAAGCTTGCCTGATTGACGAACGCCCGGCTTTTTGATCAGCGCTTTTCCATGCCGACCTTTCGCAGCCTCGAGGACGCTAACGTCAACGGTAAGCGCGTGCTCGTGCGCGTCGACCTCAATGTGCCGATGCAGGACGGCAAGGTTTCCGATTCCACCCGCATCCAGGAGATCGTGCCGACGCTGGTCGAGCTCGCCGACAAAGGCGCGCGCGTAATCCTGCTCTCCCATTTCGACCGGCCGAAACGGCCCGATCCCAAATATTCGTTGCGACCGGTCGTCCCCGAGATCGCGCGCCTCGTCAAGCGGCCGGTCGGCTTCGCCGAAGACTGTATCGGACCGAAAGCGGAACGCGCGATTGCGGCCATGAAGGACGGCGACATTCTTTGCCTGGAAAACACCAGGTTCCATCCGGGCGAAGAAAAAAACGACGAGGAATTCGCCGCCAAGCTTGCGGCGCTCGGCGATATTTTCGTCGATGACGCGTTTTCGGCCGCGCACCGCGAACATGCTTCCAATTCCGCGATCGTCACAGTGTCGAATTTGATCGCTTACCCGGGCCGGGCCATGAAATCGGAGCTCGACGCGCTGGCGCGCGCATTCGAGCACCCGCGGCATCCGGTGACGGCGATCGTCGGCGGCGCCAAGGTTTCGACCAAGCTCGAACTCCTCGGCCATCTGCTCACCAAGATCGAGACGCTGATCATCGGCGGCGCCATGGCCAATACGTTCCTCGTGGCGCAGGGCAAGGCGGTCGGAAAATCGCTCTACGAGAGCGACCTCGTTGCGGCGGCGCGTGACATTATGGCCAAGGCCAAGTCGCTCGGTCGCGAAGTGGTGCTTCCGGTCGACGCCGTCGTGGCGAAGACACTCGCCGCGCATGTTCCCACCCGCGTCGTCTCGATGGACGAGGTCGGCGCAACCGACATGATTCTCGATATCGGGCCGCGCACCGTCGAACATGTGGTCTCGGTGCTGGCGCGCAGCAAAACCCTGGTTTGGAACGGTCCGTTCGGAGCCTTCGAGCATGAACCCTTCGACAATGGTACAATCGAAGTCGCCGAGGCGGCCGCGGAACTCACGGCGGCCGGGAAACTTATCAGCTTTGCCGGCGGCGGCGATACGGTGGCCGCGCTGAACCTCGCCTCGGTGAAACACCGGATAACGCATGTCTCGACCGGCGGCGGCGCGTTTCTTGAATCGTTGGAAGGCAAGACGCTGCCAGGGGTGAAGGTGCTGATCGTCCCGCAAACCTCCCCTCTGCCGGGGGAGTAGGACAGGCAAACTGGCCGCCGCATCGGCGGCGCCGCACGTCGAGGAGGACGCGATGAACTTGAGCGAATTGAACAAGGTCGCAACCGCGATGGTCGCTCCGGGGCGCGGCATCCTGGCGGCCGACGAATCCACAGGCACGATCAAGAAGCGGTTCGACGCACTCGGCGTGGAATCGACGCCCGACAATCGGCGCGACTATCGCGAACTGCTGTTCCGCAGCACCGATGCGATGGCGAAATACATTTCCGGCGTCATTCTCTATGACGAAACGATCCGGCAAAACGCAAAGGACGGCACGCCCTTGGTCAAGCTGATCGAAAAGGCAGGCTCGCTGCCGGGCATCAAGGTCGATAAAGGCACCAAGCCCCTTCCCTTCTGTCCGGGCGAAGTCGTCACCGAAGGACTCGACGGCTTGCGCGAGCGGCTCGTCGAATATCGCGGGCTCGGCGCCAAATTCGCAAAATGGCGCGCCGTCATCGATATCGGGCAAGAGCACGGGCTGCCGAGCCACACTTGCGTCATGGCGAACGCGCACGCGCTCGCGCGCTATGCGGCGCTTTGTGAGGACGAAGGCATCGTGCCGATCGTCGAGCCGGAGGTGCTGATGGACGGCGGCCACGACATCGATCGCTGCGCGGAGGTTACAAGCTGGGTGCTGAAGGAAACCTTTCAGCAACTCTTCTACAACCGAGTCGCGCTCGAAGGCATGGTGCTCAAGCCCAACATGGCGGTGCCGGGCAAGAAATCGCCGAAGCGCGCGTCGATCGAGGAAGTCGCGGAAAAAACCGTGCGCATGCTCAAGGAATGCGTGCCGGCGGCGGTGCCCGGGATCGCATTTTTGTCCGGCGGACAGTCGGACGAGGAGGCAACCGCGCATCTCGACGCCATGAACAAGATCGGCAATCTGCCTTGGCGCCTGACATTCTCTTATGGCCGCGCGCTGCAAGCGGCGCCGCAGAAGGCGTGGTCCGGCAAAGCGGAAAATGCCGCGGCGGCGCAGCGCGCCTTCAATCACCGCGCCATGATGAACGGGCTGGCCACGCTCGGGCAATGGAAAGCCGATCTTGAACGCAAGGCGGCGTGAAGTTGACGACCGTGGTTGCTGCGCGGCGCCCGGGAAACGGTCGGAATGAATCCCCTGCGCCAGCGGCTTTATCTGGTCACGCCGACGCTCGACGATACGGCTGCGTTCGCCGGCGAGCTTGAAAGCGTGCTCGGCGCGGCCGACGTTGCCGCCGTGCTGCTCAAGCTTGCCGATAGCGGCGAGCGGACCCTGATCGAACGCGCCAAAGCGGTCGCGGCTGTGGTTCAGCGGCGCGATGCCGCACTCATTCTCGACGGCCGCGCCGAGATCGTGGCGCGCGCCGGCGCCGACGGCGCGCATCTGACCGGAATCCAAACCTTTGCCGCGGCCGTCGCCATGCTCAAACCCGATCGCATCGCCGGCGCCGGCGGATTGCGCAGCCGTCATGATGCCATGCTCGCGGGCGAGACTGGCGCGGACTATGTGATGTTCGGCGATCCCGATCGCAACGGCCGCCGGCCGGATTTGGACGCATTGCAAGAACGCCTGACATGGTGGACGGAGCTGTTTGAAATTCCATGCGTCGCTTATGCCGCAAGCAAGGACGAGGTCGAGCCGCTGGCGAAAACCGGCGCGGATTTCATCGCGCTCGGCGAGTGGATATGGCGCGCGCCGAATGGCGCGGCCGATGCGGTGGCAGCGGCAGCGAAGCTTGTCGAGCCCGCCGCACCATGACCCTTGCTGCGAAAGCTTTGGCGGCGGCGCTTTTCGCCATCGCCGCGAGCCAAGGTTTCTTGAACGAATCCGCCGCGGCGCAAACCGCGGCGCCGCGCCCGTCTGCAGCGAAGCCCGCGCCGGCGCTAAAAAGCGCACAGGCCAGTCCGTCGCCGCTGCAGCCCGATCTCGCCTTCGGCGCGTTTCAGCGCGGCTACTTCCTCACCGCATTCGCGATCGCCACGCAACGCGCGACCGACGACAACGACGCCAAGGCGATGACGCTTTTGGGCGAGCTTTACGCCAACGGGCTTGGCGTCGGACGGGACGATCAAAAAGCCGCCGAGTGGTACAAGCTTGCCGCCGCGCGCGGCGACAGCAATGCGATGTTCGCGCTCGCGATATTCGCGCTCAATGGCCGCGCCGGCCAGCGCGACCGGCAAGCGAGCGCGCAATGGCTCGCCGCCGCCGCGAAGCTCGGTCAACCCGCCGCGGCCTACGATCTCGCCTTGCTTTATATCGAGGGCCAATTGTTTCCGCAGGACTTCACACGCGCCGCCCAATTGCTGCGGGTCGCCGCCGATGCGGGGAATCCGGATGCGCAATACGCACTCGGCACTTTTTACAAAGCGGGGCGCGGCGTGCCGCAGGATATGCGCGAAGCGGTGCATTTGTGGTCGCAAGCGGCGCTTGCCGACAATACCGACGCGCAGGTCGAATATGCCATCGCGTTGTTCAACGGCGACGGCGTCGATCGCGACGAAGCCGGCGCCGCGGCGATATTCCGCAAAGCCGCGATGCACGGCAGCGCCATCGCACAGGACCGGCTGGCCCGGATCCTGGCCGAAGGCAGGGGCGCGCCCGCCAATGCCGTCGAAGCCGTCAAATGGCATCTGATCTCGCGCTCCGGCGGCGAGACCGATCTCGAACTCGACGGTTTCATGGACAAGCTCGATGTCAAGACGCGCGCCGCCGGCGAAGCGGCGGCAAAACCCTGGATCGACGCGATGCAAAAGGCGCGTCAGGCCCAGGAGCAGGCTAAAGCGAAATGAGATTTGTTTGAATCGTGATGCCCGCCCATAGCCGGTTGCGTAAGACGCTGCGGCGGGGACAAATGGAACGCTTTTTTTGCTGCGCTGCCGCCCACGGCGATTGGGCTTCAAGACTCATAACCTTGGCTTCGCGCCGTCGATCGCAACGGCTTTTCCCGAACGCTTTTATGCGTTTTGACCCATGAGCGTTCCGCACCGACCGTGATTATGGATTCCGGCTCGCACGCGCTTCGCGCGTTTGGCCGGAATGACACTGCCGTTGCTATAAAGACTTCGCCGGCGCGATTTGGACTAGAAGCGATAATTTTAAACCGCCGCGCACGACGTTGAACTGATCGCGGATCGCGGCGTTGAACGATGCGGGGACGGTCCCGGGTACGGGCGAAGAAGCGTCGAGAGCTGTGACCCGCACTGTTTGGGTGCCCAAATCGACAAACTGATATTCGATCTTCGCGCTCCAATGCCGGTCGAGCAGCCATTCAATCCCGCCGCCTGCGCTCCAGCCGGCGCGCACCGCGGACCCACTTCCTACAAAGCACGGCAGGCCAGCAATGCAGTTAAAGGCAAACGTCCCGTTAGTACCCGCATTGCCTCCCACGAAGTTAGAGTAGGTTGCCGAGGCATTTGTCCTGCCATAGGCGAGACCGCCGGTTCCCCAACAGCAGCAGGTTTGGCGTTGCCAAATAACCCGCGCGCCCCCCCGCAGGGTGCCATACCAGTCCGTGCTCTGCGCCGCGGCGGTCGATTGCGTACTAACCACAGCTATTGCGGGAATGTTGGCGGCGAATGACGTTGGGCCGGTGGCTTGGCCGCGCATGCCGGAAAAGCTGAAGTCGGCCTCCAGTCACAACAGCCAGTTCGCGCCGGCCTGCCAGTTGTATCCGGCCTCGAAGCCGCCCACTGCAACGGATTGGCGGATGCGATAACCGCCTGCAACCGGCTGCTCGCCAGTACTGCCGAGGCCGCCGCTTAACAGCTCCGGACCGATGGGATCATTGGGTGAAAAATTCACCGCCTGGTTGCTCCAGCCGCCGCCAATGTCCGCGCCCGCATAGAAGCCGGTTCAACTGTAAGAGTCCATTTGAGAACGTCTATTGGTGAGCGATGCGTCTGAGGAGGATACTTCCGAGGGCGACATGGATCATGGCCTGGGAGCAGTCGATGCGCTCCTCGTAGTCCCGCACGAGCCGGCGCCACCGGCTCATCCGTCCGAAGGTGCGCTCGACGACCCAGCGGCGTGGAAGGACTTCGAAGCCCTGCGCGGTATCGGACCGTTTGATGATTTCGATAGTGAAGTCGAGGAAGGCGGCTTTGTCCATGAGCTTGGTGCGGTCGTAGGCGCTATCGGCGAACAGGTGCTTGAGCCAGGGCCAGCGCTTGCGCACGCTGTCGAGGATCATCTGCGCGCCGGCGCTGTCAGAGATGTCGGCGGTGGCGAGGTTGACCATCAGCAGACGACCGTCGGTGTCGACGGCGATATGTCGCTTGCGTCCGACGATCTTCTTGCCAGCGTCATAACCTCTTGTTTTCGCTTCAGGAGCCTTGACCGATTGGCCGTCGATGACGCCGCCGGTCGGGCTCGCCGCGCGTCTGATCCGCTCACGCTCAAGCATCAGCGCCACGTCGTGGATGGTCTGACAGGAAGCACCGCACGAACCGGCGAAACCACCAGTAGACCGTCGGCCAAGGCGGAAAGTCCTTCGGCAACACCCGCCGGCCGCCGCCCGAGCGGGCCAGATATCGGATCGCGTTCAAAACCTCGCGCAAATCCGCCCGGGCCGGCCGCCCGCTCTTGGCCGCGCCAGGCAGGAACGGCTCAATCCGCGTCCACTCCTCGTCGGTCAAATCCGTCGGGTAGCGCTTGGTCTTCTTCTCAATTTCGGCCAGCCGGCCACGCGTCGCTGGGGTCCACATCCCAAGCTTGAATCACGCAGGAACCTGCCGTTCAATGGGTTGTTAAGACCTTAGATTGGCGACACATGGACCAGGAACGGACGCATGCAACGAGAGATCATCCGGGTCGAGCCGATTGACAGCAATTTCGAGAAGTGGGGCGCGCCGGTATCCACCTGCACCCGCGCCGGCAACATGGTGTTCGTCTCGGGCATGCCGCCGTTCGATCCTGAGACCGGCGAGATCCTCGTCCACGCCCCGTTCGAGCGCCAGGTTGAGCTGATCCTGGAGCAGGTGAAGAAGGCCCTGGAGGCCGCCGGGTCGGACCTCGACCATGTGCTGAAGTGCAATGTGCTGTGCATCTCGGCGGACCGGTTCAAGGCCTTCAACGAAGTCTACAAGCGCTACTTCCCGAAAAACCCCCCAGCCCGGATCTTCTTCTGCGTGCCTGAGTGGACCGGGCCCTTCGACGTCGAGGTCGATTGCGTGGCGGTCACGAAGGACTGACCTCGGCCGGCAGCAGCTCGCGGGAGCAGAGAGAATAGGGGTCAGAGTCATTTACCGCGCCACATACATAGGCGTCAGGACTCTGGCGCGGTCCAACTTTCCGCGGGTAGCGCTTGGTCTTCTTCTCAAAATCGGCCATCCGGCCACGCGTCGCTGGGGTCCACATCCCGAGCTTGAATCACGCCCGAACCCGCCGTTGCATGGGTTCTCAAACGGTCTCTAAGGCACGGGCGCTGGTGCCGGCGGCGCCGCAAAAGCGGGGGAAGCGATCAGCGCGGCGAGCGCCGTGGAGCAAATCGTCAGCTTCTTCAAGGCCGCCCCCTGGAATCCGCAAACGTCAATAACATTGAGAAGTAGCACGCGTTGGCCCGGCCGAGTGTCGCCCAATGACCACCGTCATAAACATCTGGTCGCCGCGTACCTACGGTCTGCAGTTCTGCACACAAATCCGAACATCAAGCGCCCGCGAGAGGCGGTGCGCTTGAAACGGCGGCAAAATTGTGGGGCGAGCGTCAAGGACCGAGCGCTCTTGCCGAGTCCCAGGAAGCCTGGCCTGACGCTGAGCCTTGGGGATGAAAAGTCCCTCTGGCGAGAGCCGCGGTGGAACGCCGACAGATGTGCGCC